>Ga0256867_10001432_pt1 | contig 10123 bp, 7 predicted proteins | sample RVTome_15_FD_185939 | JGI IMG/M metagenome (GOLD analysis project Ga0256867, IMG submission 185939) | Soil microbial communities from uranium-contaminated site in the Upper Colorado River Basin, Wyoming, United States - RVT150D86 (HiSeq) ... | reverse complement strand
GGATAAACAACTCGATCGAGCGTTCGGCGATTTCTTCCGGCATATTGCCAAAATGAAATGCACACACGAAGTAGTTGGCTCCCGTACTCACGTATTCATCGAGATAATCCCGGATAGTGGGCGGCGTGCCCGCCACCACGCGGAAGGCTGCGGACCGCGCCTGCTCTGTCACTTGGCCGGGCTCTTCTTGGCGCTGATGCTGCCCTGGCGGCATCTGAGTAGCCTGATCCTCCGTCCCCGCTTCCCGATCCGGGAGACCGCTCGGCCGGGGATTTAAACCGGCCCCTAGGAATTGCTTCAGCCCGCGGCGCTCGGCCTCCAAGCGCCGCGGCGTCGTCAGATTCCAGAGATATTCCTCCCAGGCAGGCCGAGCCGCTTGCACCGCTTCTTCCTCGGTATCGGCAATGACCATATGCGTCACCAGGCCAATGAGTGGGTCGCTCCCCTGCAAGGTCTTTGCCCCTTTGCCTTGATACTCGTCCCACAGGCGTCGATACCGCCGCACGTTCGCTGCAAAGCCGTCTAAATTGCCGACGATGATACTGTGCATACCCTCCCGGGCGGCAATCTCGACATTTCGCATATACCACAGCGGGGGGAAGGGCTGTTGCTTGGGCCGCAACCGCATCGGCAAGTCGTTAAACTGATAGAATTCACCGGCATAGGTTAAGGCGTCGTGACTCAATCCTTGGCGGATAATGTCCAAGGTCTCCGTATATTTCATGAAATTGCGCTCGACATCCCAATCACTTCCCCAGAAATACGCTTCTAACACGCCCCCTCGGCCCACTCCGACCTCGAGCCGTCCGCCACTTAAATGGTCCAACATACAAATCTCTTCAATGAGGCGTAAGGGATGGTGCAAGGGTAGCACATAGATACAGGGGCACAGTTTGATACGCTGAGTAGTGCGCGAGGCAGCGGCGAGGAACACATTTTGCGAAGGGGCCAGGCTGTGCACGGCGGGGGTGTGATGCTCGGCCAGATGGTAGGCATAGAAGCCCGCCGCATCAAAGCGTTCAACTTGAGAGAGTCGATCGTGATAAATTTGGTCCAATTCTTGACCCGGAATGGGCTCGATATGATCAAACACACCAAATTGAAGACTCATGTTCTATCCTTACGACTCGCGGTTCATACGATCGATGCGGCATGCCTGATGGCAGTAGAGCCGTGACCGGCGCACGGCACAATCACCCTATGGCAGATCGTCTTAGCAGGTTTGGAGACAGCTTGCAAGACCGATCCACATCGTGACCGCGCGATTTGCTGCCCACACAAGCCACATGGAATCCCCATGACATCTCCATATTGCTTCTGTCTACATGTCATACGGTGTATCTTACTGAGATGTCATGTGTCCCGCTTTGCCAGAAGCGAATCTGCTTTGAGGGTTGTTGTATGGCTGCAGAGGGAGAACAACCATGCCCACTATACAGATGGAGAATCGGACCTTCGATGCCCGTCCCGACCGGGTGGATTACCGAGATCGCCTCTATGATCCTCCGCTGGTATCGCTTCCCCCACAATACCCGTCTCCTGAGTTTATTGCTGAACACCTGGCCCGCTACACGAATAGTGGCCTCATACTGGATCAGGGCCAAGAGGGGGCCTGCACCGGCTTCGGACTTGCTACGGTAATTAATTATTTGTTCTGGTTTAGGAGTTTGACCACGGGCGATCCCGTCGCATCGGTCAGCCCGCGCATGCTCTATCAAATGGCTAGGCTCTACGATGAGTGGCCGGGTGAGGATTATGAGGGATCGAGCTGTCGTGGGGCCATGAAGGGGTGGCACCACCACGGCATTTGCGCAGAGACGTTTTGGCCATACCATGACCAAAAGACGGATTGGGTGCAGCCGTCATCCGGATGGGAACAGGAGGCGGCGCAACGGCCGCTGGGGGTGTACTATCGCATCAATAAGGACGCGATCGTTGATATGCAGGCGGCCATTCAGGAGGTGCGAGCGATTTATTGTTCGGCGATGGTCCACGAAGGATGGTTCCTGGCCCCTGCAGAGGAGATCCCTACCATTCAGCCCACGTCGCGCCAGACGGGAGGACATGCGTTTGCCATCGTCGGCTACACGCCAGACGGTTTTGTTGTGCAGAATTCTTGGGGACCGGATTGGGGGTTTGGTGGGTTTGCCATTTTGACCTATCAAGATTGGATTCAGCATGGAACCGATGCCTGGGTGGCCGTTATGGGTGCACCGATGGCGGTCCAGTTTGTACCCCGCACTCGCAGCCGTTTGTCTCTTGAAGATATTGCGGTTGGAAAGGCAACCCGGTTGGTGCGCGCATCGTCTGCCACAGCGGTCGTTGAGCTTCGCAACCCAGCCGTGCGGCCCCTGAGTGAGAGCGAGGCGTATGAACATAGCGTGGTGCTTGGCAACAATGGGCGTCCGCTGAACCGCTTCTTGGATATCGCAGACGCGCCGCGTGCGGTGCAAGAGGTCGTATTGCATTTACCCCAGCGGTGGCTTGAGCAACGCGAGCGTCCCAAATTGGCCATCTACGCCCATGGTGGTCTCAATGACGAAGAAGATTCGCTCCGGCGCATTCGCGTGCTGGCGCCCTACTTCTCGGCAAATGATATCTATCCCGTATTTATCACCTGGCGTACCGGTGTTCTGGAAAGCTTAGTCGGAATTCTCGGTGATGTGGTGGAGCGTTTCTTCACGCCCGAGTTGGCGGAGCGCGACCAGGGATGGCTCTCAGACGTGCGAAACCACATTCAGGAGGCCAAGGATCGTTCGATTGAAGTAGCGTCTGAGAATCTGCTCGTCAAGGCCGTTTGGACGCAGATGAAGCAAAATGCTGAGGCGGCAATCGACAAGCAGGCGGGCTTGTCTCTCATCATGGAACACTTAACCACCTTGAAGCGAGAGATTCCTCGGCTGGAGATACACTTGGTGGGGCACTCAGCCGGGGCCATCCTACTGGGGTATCTGCTGGACCAACTCGCGAACTCGCGGCTGAAGGTTGAAACCCTGAGCCTGTACGCTCCTGCTTGCACAGTTGGTTTTGCGGTGGAGCACTACGCGGCCGCCTTTCGCAAGAACATTTTGCGGAAGAGCTACATGCATTTTGATATCCTGAGCGACGAACGGGAGCGGGCGGATTCTGTCGGCCCCTATGGGAAGTCGTTACTCTATTTCGTCAGCCGAGCCTTGGAATCGGTGCATAAGATGCCGCTCCTAGGTATGGAAGGGGTATGGCGAGCGAGTGGTGTAGTGCCGGATATGTGGAACCAGAGCCCTCGGCTCCAACAGGACTTAAAGGCCTGGCAGACGTTTGCGACCCGATCTCTGTCCTTGCGGGTGCATGATAAGGACCGGTCACAAGTCCATGATGGACAAGGGGTGATCCCTCTGGCGCACGGGTCGTTCGATAATGATGTGGAGGTGATGACCGAGACCCTCATGCGCATTCGAGGCGGTGAGGCGCTTGATGCTGAGGTTGAGAATCTCCGTGGATTTTAGGATGGGTACTGAGCGAAGGCAACCGTACACGGGGAGCTAACACCGCGTGGCGTGCGCTCCCCGTTGGGGTTCTTTAGGGGATTAGATTCCCCGCGTCCGCCAGGATTGCTTCGACGCGATAGCCCTGGTTGCGGTGCCAGCGAAACGGATCGTTCGGATCGGCTACACGCTGATTGTGCAGCGCCACCACGTTAAACCAGTCGTCAAACACCGGCGATCCTGAAGTCCCATAGTCTGTGTCCGTCAGATATTGAATCACGGTCTCGGTAACGGCTTTGACCTGATTGTCGCGAAACGCAATCTCCTGGAAGCGCCCCTGGGGATGCTGGATGATGTTGACTCGGTGATCGGGGCGAACGCGGGCGCCATGGCGAAGATTGAGAAAGCCCCACTTGTCACCCGCATTCTTGCCGTCTTTGGGTTTGATCCGTACAATGCTGTAGTCGAGGTCGGGGTTGGTGCGAAACATAGCATCCGGATCGCATTCCCACTCATCCCGCGGCGCCAAGTCGCCGTCGGCGAGCTGGCGATAGTTGAACTGGATCGTGGCGAAGCGGGCATCTTGCTCGTTCTCGAACACATGGTTATTCGTCATCAAGATATCCGGGGCAATCAAGAACCCGGTGGCAGAGCCCGACGAGAGCTTGATCCTCGCGACGCTGCGCGACGCCGCTAAAGCGCTTTCAAGCCACCAGACTGCCTTGAAATTGGGCGGGCCGATGACGGCCTTAACCGGCAGTCTGGTGTCCGGGCTGACGGTTTCACCTCCTATCCAATCGAAGCCCTCTTGGTTCGTACCTGATGTGATCCAGTGGGGTCTCATCGTTGCACCTCCTTCGATGGCGCATTGAGCACGGCGATCGGTTCCATGGTTATCGAGCGGGCGGTGTATGGGTAACCGTCAGGTTGTAGTTGCCCGCGGTGTAGCCACGGACCATGACGAATCCATGAGACTTATCGTTCGGCACGTTTACCGCACAGGTCTCGTTTGCCCCAACCAGAAACGGGCGGCAGTCGTAGATCACCCGCTGTGGCTCCGCGTCGAAGCGAACGTACAGATCGGGATCCCCTGCGTTACCAATGCCCGCCATCTTCGCTTCGAACAGAGTACCTGGCACCACGTTGAAGGGGCCGTATTGCTTTTCCGCCCCTCGGGCGACCGATTGCTCAGTGAACGTCCGTGTCTGGGCAACGGTGCCGGGATCCCCACATATTGTCGTATCAATGGTAAAGCCGGAAGCCGCGCCGTACAGACAGGCTGCCCCGTTTTGGTCGCGAGGGGTCAGTCTTAAACTCCAGTCTCCCATGCCGTTACATTGGGGATAGTGCATGACGGAAAACGGATCGTAGTCCGTCAGGGGACGCCAATTGCTGTCTTCGAAGCAGGCACCTGAGGTAGGACGCGTATGCTCGTGGCGGAAGCCGAGGACATGGCCTAGTTCGTGGCGCAGAATCCCCACCAGTTGGAGGTTGCCGTTAGGGGCGAGTTGGAATCCGCTCTGATCGATCAGAACGTTACGAGATCTGCGCGGCTCATTGGGAAAGAAGGCTCGAGCCAGGTATTGACCATTGACGTTGACCGGGCGCACGTCAAACGTCACGTTTGCATTCGTGGCCGTGCACTGGCCATCTTCGGCAGTGAGATGAATAAAATTGACGTCGGCGACCGCCTCCCAGGCGTTTGTGGCATTTTCCATCGCAGCGGCGACATTGTTATAACGAGAACCGAAATGGGTACTCACACAGTAGGTGAGCTGGCGTTTGGCCGTGTTGTTCCAGATGGCGTCTAGCCCACCCACCGTATGCACGATCAGTTCGGTTGTGATCGGCGCAGGCTCCTGCTGGACTTTGGTTTCAAAAAATTCTCTGAGTTGCTTCTCGTTCTGAATCGGCGTATCGCCGTTGACGATGTACTTCCCGCCTTCGAATGGCTCCTTGTAAACCGTGGCTTTGAATTCCTCGTAGCTGAGAGTTCTGGACCGCTCCCGGTCTTGTTTTGCCGCTTCCTTGAGGAGATTCTGAGCCTCCGTGAGCGTGGCGGGATCTGCCGGTGCCGCCGGGTTAGTGGTCTGAGCGACTGACGCCGAGGTGGAGATAAACAAACCGGCAATGATCACCAAGTACAGCCTGTGCAGGTACTTCACATGGTGTTGAGACATGTTTCCAGCCTCCTTTTAGGTCGTGGTTTAATCGCTGTCAGCGCCGCAGTTGCGGCATCCGCTCACTGCTTGGCACATGGCTCGATGACGAGGTTGACGAGGTCCGTACCCTCAACGAATCGACGCGCCTGCACCCAGGCCGCACGAGCGGCATCAGAGGTTGCAAACGTCGCACAGAGCCGAGTCTCGCCCTCCAACCCGATACGAGTTTGCACCAGGCTTAGAACGTCGCCTCGCTGTCTCGCTTCCTCCAGCAGACCCTGAACCCGTTGCATCGCCTGGCGAGCGGAGTCGGGGACGCCTTTGCCGCGCGACAGCGCATAGAGAGCAAAACTGTTGTCCGGAAAGACGGGTGTGGTTTCTGGCGTAGAGTCTGCGCAAGCCCCCGTCACCAGGAGGAGTCCAAACAATAGGGTGGCGCCTGCGAACGTGCGCAACGATCCCTGCGAGCGACCCCTGGTGACGCGTGCCGCACATCCGTCTCGCTTGACATCACTCCGCATCGTCCCATCTGTTGAGTCCATTCCATGGTTCACCTTTGTCATCAGCCTTCTCGCGGATAAGCAGCTAATCGGTACGGCACAATACTCGACAATGCTGGAGTAGATATACCGCTAACGATCGGGGAGTCGGGCTTCCCCCTAGGGCCAAAATCACTCCAGTGACATCGGAGACAGCATGAGAATAGCACAATCTGGGGAGCCAAAACATGAAGATTTCGTGGGGATTTTGTGGGGATTACGTGGGGATTTTGTAGGTGTGATTGCTCACCGCTCGTCCCGGCATATTCCGGGTGTCAGGCATACGAATTGCGGCATGCAGTACTAGACGAGCAAATGGCGGGGCAGGTGGTAGGCCGTCCAGGGATCGGCCACTTCGCGGCTGGTTTGGGTGAAAGGAACCCAGGTCAGCGTCGCCCGGGCAAAATCGATCTGGGAGGGTAGGGGTTGACCGTGAAGACGTTTCGTGGTGGCGGTAAACCCTTGATAGATAAAACGGGCTAAGCGTACCGCATCGTCGTGATCATAGAAGCAGCCGTGTAAATCCGGTGGCGGGTCGGATGAGATACTGTAAGGGAATTGACGCATGCTCAGCCGTCTGGCGAGATCGACCAAGATTTTTAGCCGGCGATAGCGAAACGCTGGTATCCAATAAGGGCCCGGTGCTTGGGTGGACGTGGCAGGTTGCAGCGCCCAAAACGGTAAATACGTCACCGGCCCCGGATTGGGAGCTGCGGCGACCGTCGCGACTTGATAGGCGATGGCGCGCAAGTCGCTGCCGCTGAGATACCAAGCGCGGCTGCACGAGGCGCAAAAAAAGATCATGTCGTCCGCTCGGCACGGCAACTCCCCGCCACAGTTCGGACACACGAGAGGCCGCAATCCCACCACGGGCGGCGCCGTGGCCGACTCCCGATGCAACTGGGAGTAGAGGGAGCAGGGGGCCTCGCGACACATGACCTTGCCCGACACCGCATCGACAATCGTCAGCATCGTCTCGCCTTGCCGTTCGATTTCAACCATCCAATAGGGAAAGTAAATGACCGACAACATGCGGCCCAATACCTGGCGCGCCACGAGGGCTTGCCGGGCTGCCGGCTTCATCCCTTGCCGCAGGGCGTCTTGAGGCGTCATATCCACCGGCACAATCGTGCCCAGCGCTTCGAGTCCGGCGCGATGAAACAGCTCAAGCCGTAACACTGCAGGCCTTACGCCTAGAGAGTGCAAACCGGAGTCGGGTAAGTGAGCGGCGAGAAAATTTTTCTCTAGGTAGCGATCGCGAAACTGGGGCTTGGCGTGTCCGTTTAACACCTGGCGGCTGCCCGGATGCTCTTGGATCGCCCGTTGCAAATGCGCCGGAAGAGCGCGGAAGGCCGACGTATCGCCCTCAGCCTCCACCCACCGCAAGTCATGTCCGGTGAGGCGATAATAGGGCAAAAAGTAGAGCTGGGGTTTGATCACACGGCAGGGCGTGCCCTGTTCCTTATGCGCCAACATGACCCGGGCAACGGCGCGTTGCAGGGCAAATTTGGGGGCGATGGAATAACTCAACACCTGTTTGCGGCCCGTCACCAATAAGGTCGATTGGCAATAGACGCACTGGATGGCGTTGGCCCCTTGCGTAAAATCGAGTGGTGCACTACACGCCGGGCAGACGGTGGCGACAACGACACGGCTGTGCATGCGGACCACTCCCGGCGTTAGGGCCGTACGGTTTCACCACAGTGAAAACAAAAGCGGGTTTCAGGCGGCAGCGCTTCCTGACAACTGTAGCAGCGGAGCGCTTGCGTGTGCAGATCGAAGCCGCAAGCGGAACAGAATTTCGCTTTCACAGTGAGGTTTTTCTGGCAACGCGGACACTTGCTGATGACCACCATTTGATGGCCACAGTGACAGCAAAAACGACTATCGAGGCTCACCTCGCCGTGGCATTCCGGGCAGTTCACACTGCCGCGTGCAGCAATCTGTTGCGGCGTCGCTGCATCAGAGCCGATGACGTTATAGAGCATGCCGGGCAACAACGTCCCCATGCCAAGGCCCATGCCCATTCCCATGGCCGATTGGACCTCCGGATGTCCACTCGCCGCGTCGCCTAAGGCTTTGGCTGTTTTGAACTTCAGGAAGTGATCGAGATTGCCAACGGCAGCCATGCCGGAGCGTTCGTCAATCATTTTTTGTACATCTTCCGGCGGTGTGATACGGGTGATATAGAAGTCGACCAGTTCGATGCCGTACTTGCGAAAATCCTCGACGAGTCTCGCTTTGACAGCAACGCCCATCTCGTCGTAATACTGCGGCAGGTCGAACAGATTGTCGACCGTTTCGCCGAAAAAATCGTTGAGACGCGACACAATCACGTCGCGCAAATAATCCTCAATATTCTCCGTGCTAAACGATCCCCGCGCCCCGACTAGCGTGTTGAGACACAACAGCGGTTGCGTCACTTGCATGCTATACGCCCCAAACGCCCGCAAGCGGATGAGGCCTAGGACGCTATCGCGGAAGGCGACCGGATCTTTCGTGCCCCAGCGCATATTGGTCAAAACGGTCATATTGACAAAATACACTTCACAGCGGAACGGACTGGTAAAACCCCAGGGTAAAGCCAGTATCTTGGTCAACATGGGAAGATTCATGGTGGTGAGGGTGTGGCGCCCTGGGCCAATCACATCCAGCCCTTTGCCACTCGAGACAAAAATCGCCGCTTGATGCTCGCGGACAATGAGTTGGGCACCAAATTTGATGTCGGCCGATCCTGCCGCGGGCACCCGCCGGATGAGCTCATTGCCGCTCTGGTCGGTCCACTCAATCACTTCCATGAAGACGCTCATGCGCTGACTCCTACGGTCCGATGTTGGCAGCCCCATGTTGGCCACGTGTCATCCATCATTCAATCTTTGGGCTTTATCGGATCGCATGAGAACCTGCTTTAACCGCACTCTCCTACGGCTTCTGGCCTACGGTGGCGGCATGACAGCCATCCCCCCGGCAACCTGGATCGCGCCATCGAGATCATCCACACCAAGGACCACATGCCCCACGGTGCTCACGTAAATCGAGTCGATGTTGATCGCCGCCTCTGCCATGACCAGGGCCACATCACCTAACATGCCCGGTTCGTCCAGAACCTTCACGAGCAGAACCTCGCGCTGGCTGTAGAAAAAGCCGGCTGCCTCAAGCGTCTCAGCAGCTTTGGCGGGGTTGTTGGTCACGAACTGCACGAGACTCGTCTCTCCGTGGCTGATGCCTTGAATCGCATCAATGTTGACCCGTGCATCGCCCAACACCGTGCAAAGTCGGGACAGCGTACCCGGCTGGTTGTCCAGGCTGACTTTGAACTCGATTGCCATCACAGCCCTCCTCGTGTTGTTTGAATCTTGGCGCTGCGAGTACCGCGTTATACGGTCGTTATCATATGACAACCGGGTGAGAAAAGCATGAGATTGACACACGATCGGCACGATAAAAATCCGGGCGGCCTTGATGCGTACGAGCTGCTTCAATCTCTCGCTGAGAGCTGGGTTCGCGGACATATTTTTTTTACGTGTAATATGAGTCTGAAGATGGTATTCTCAAGGTGAAAAGTAGAAGAAAGGATGAGTGAGTGCCCTGGAACCGGCTTCCAGGAACTCTACGGTGTCAGTCGTCGAAGACATCGTGGAGAGTGGACTCAGGGGAGTTCACATGTACAGTGATCTTGTCCAACGTGATAAAACGACAGCAGAAAGGAGGTTTCGTGGAAATTGTTTTCAGCCCTCATGCGGCGCCATAGCATGATTTCATCGCTGCATGAGGGCCACCGTTCCTGCTCACACTCTGCTTCACCTGCCTTACTTACTCCCAGACCTATGCCATTCCGAAACCGTCCCAGCGAGGCTCGGTGGGTGCTTTAGAACAGTTCGAGCTGCGCGACTTTTTTGGGTGATCGCTCGCCCTGGAAGAGTGATCGTTGCTTGGCCAGCAGGCGCTCCTCTATGTC
>Ga0256867_10001431_pt1 | contig 10124 bp, 10 predicted proteins | sample RVTome_15_FD_185939 | JGI IMG/M metagenome (GOLD analysis project Ga0256867, IMG submission 185939) | Soil microbial communities from uranium-contaminated site in the Upper Colorado River Basin, Wyoming, United States - RVT150D86 (HiSeq) ... | reverse complement strand
CCCACCTCAAGAACCGACTCAAGGAGCTCGATGCCGCGTCGTCGCCACCGAAATGGCAGGGGGACCTGGCCTCCGACCCGCTGCCGGTGGCTCCCGGCACCGGCACGGTGCTCCGGACCAAGGCGGACTGTCTCCGAATCTGTGAACAGGGATGCATCGCCGTCGTCTATCCCGAGGGAACCTGGTATGCCGGTCTCGACGAGGACAAGCTCGACCGCATCATCGACCAGCATCTCATCGGGGGGAGACCCGTGTCCGAGCTGTCTTTTACGGTTGGTGAGTTGAAGCGATGAGTTGGTGGAAATGGGCTCTCGGCGGAGCTCTGGCCTGGCGCATGTTCGGCCCGAGATACCAGCCCGAGTTCAAACCACCCCAGGAGCACCCGCTGCGGGTGCCCGGGCGAACGGTCTTCGTGGGTGACGACGAGTTCATGGTTCGGGAGATGGGGCCCGCAGGCGCGGTCCCCATCCTCTTGGTCCATGGCCTGGCCGGTACCTCGCTCACCGAGTGGTATCAGGTTGCTCCCAAACTGGCCGTGGATCGCCATGTGATCCTCGTCGACCATCGCGGGCATGGGCTGTCGGCTCCGGGGGATGTCCGATTCGATGTGGACGACGATGCCGACGACCTCGCCGGGGTGCTGGACGAGTTGGGAGTGGGCCAGGTGGACGTGGTCGGCTACTCGATGGGCGGCATCATCGCTCAAGCCTTCGCTCTCAGATACCCGGGTCGGGTGCGCAGACTCGTGCTGCTGGCGACTTTCGCCAGCCATTCGGAGAGCTATCGCTGGGCCAGGCAGATCGGCGCGTTCTTCGCCCGAGCGTGGGAGAGGCTCACCGGCGTGGGCACACCTGAGATCCGCAGTGGCTACCTGATCGCCCGTGGGGCCGTCCGGCCCGAGCACGCCCGCTGGATCTGGCGGGAGACCCAGCGACGCAACGTCGAAAGTGGGGCTCAGGCCACGTTCGCACTACTCCGCTTCGACTCCAGAGACTGGATCGGCAATCTCGACGTCGAGACGATGGTCGTGGTTCCGACGCGGGACTTCCTCGTCCCGCCACGCTGGCAGTATGAGTTGGCCGCATCGATTCCGGGCGCGAGGTTGATCGAGATCGAGGGGGCAGGTCACGAGATGGTATGGACCCACGCCGACGTGGTCGCCGACGAGCTCCGGGACTTCCTCACCTGACGGGCCGGAGTGGGGCTCGACGAGTTGCGCCGCCCCCAACGAGCGCAGGAATCGGGAAGTGAGGCGAGCGCAGCCGATACAGGCGGGGGCCCACCATATCTACTGTCCGGTCATGCGAATGGCGGGCCGAATCCTGGCAGCGGCGCTCCTCCTCGCCGCCTGCTCGCCCGGCGATGCCGACGAACCCGCTGTCGGCGCCACCGGCACCTCGGTCGTCACGTCGACTCCCGTCGCCAACGTGTCGACGTCGGCACCACAGGAGTCAACGTCGACCACGGCCGCCCAGTCGACATCCACTGCGCTTCCGGAAATCGACTTCGAGCTGACCGAGGACGGGTCCATCGGCTCCGAGGTGTTCTCTGTCGGCCTCAACGAGATGGTCGACATCTGGATCTACTCGGTCATAGCCGACGAGCTCCATGTCCATGGATACGACGTCTATTTCGATCTCGAGGCGGGAGTGCCGCTCAACATCTCCTTCCTGGCCGACGTGCCCGGGATCTTCGAGGTCGAGCGGCACACCGGAAATGGCCACTTGTTCGTCATCGAGGTCCGGGGGTGATCCTGGCTCACGGGATTGGGGGGCGTTCCGACCTCCCGGTCCCCTTCTCGGTGCTCGTGACCGCCGCGGCGGCAGTCCTCGTCGTGACGTTCCTGCTCCTGTCGGTGGCATGGACGCGCCCGCGGCTTCAGGATGGGCCCCGATACAACGGGCCATCGACGTCGGTGCCGGGGCGCCGACTCCTCGGCGCACTCGGAGTTCTCGGTCTGTTCCTCGTCATCGGCCAGGTGATTCCGGTCCTCCTCGGGGTGGAGACGTCGCCCACGAGCCCCACTGTCGCCCCGGTGCTGGTGTGGGTGGTCTTCTGGCTCGTCATACCCTTTGGTGCGGCGATCTTCGGCAACTGGTACGCCGATGTCAATCCGTGGCGCACTCTCGGCGAGATCTTCGGGGTGGGTCGCATGGAGCGGATCGGCCTACCCGTCAAGCTGGGCGTGTGGCCGGCGCTGGCGGCCCTTTTGGGGTTCGTGTGGTTGGAGCTGGTCAGCCCCAGCTCCGGCGATCCGGTGGTGTTGGGCGTCGCCGCGCTCGTCTACACCGTCGCCGTGTTGCTGGCGATGGTCCTCGTCGGGAGAGAGACCGGTTTGACGGTCTTCGACGCATTCACGCCCTACAACCGCCTCATCTCGGCCATCTCGCCAGTCGGACGCAAAGCGTCGGGCGGTCTGGTGTGGCGGGGCTGGTTGCGCTCGCTGGCCGTCGTCCCCGAGTGGCCCGGTCTGTGGGTTTTCGTCGTCACGATGATCGCGACCGTTTCCTATGACGGTGCGTCCGGCGCTGCATGGTTCCAGATGATCACGGGGGACCTTGGCGACACCCTCTCGGGGAAGACGTTCCTCCTGGCGGCATCGGTGAACCTGATCGCCCTCGCCTATTACCTGGCCTGCGTGGCAGCCGCTCGCCTCGCCGGTGGGACCTGGACGGCGCGACGGGTGGCGCAACGATTCGCCCACACGCTGGTCCCGATCGCCCTCGCTTACGCCGTCTCCCATTATCTGACGTTGATTCTCTTCGAGGGTCAACAACTGATCAGCGCGATCTCGGACCCCTTCGGCCTCGGTTGGGACCTGTTCGGAACCGCCGGGCTCGGCGTGAATTACTTCTTGACCTCATCCACCCCGATCTGGTTTCTCCAGGTTGGGTTTATCGTGATGGGGCATCTCGTCGGGATCGTTCTCGCCCACGATCGGTCACTGCACGACTTCGGTCGGGGCGCGGTTCGTTCCCAGTACGCGATGCTTGTCTTGATGATCGCCCTCACCAGCCTGGGACTATTGATTCTCTCCGGATGACCGAACTCCAGCACCCCGCCAGCGTCGAGACCTCTCCGGGGGCCCGCTCCCGGCTCAGCGCTTATGTCGCCCTCACCAAACCGCGGATCATCGAGCTCTTGTTGATCACCACGGTGCCGGCGATGGTGTTGGCCGCCGGGGGGTGGCCGGGGACCTGGCTGGTGGTCGCCACCCTGATCGGGGGCTCTCTTTCGGCGGGTGGAGCCAACGCCCTGAACATGTACTACGACCGTGACATCGATGAGATGATGCGGCGGACCAGGGCCCGGCCCCTGGCGCGGCACGAGGTGCCGCCAGGCAATGCCCTGGTCTTCGGGGCCGTCCTCGGGGTCCTGGGCTTTGCCTGGCTATGGGCCTTCACCACCTTCTTGGCCGCGCTGATCGCGACGGCAGCCCTCCTCTTCTACGTCTTTGTCTACACCCGCGCCCTCAAGCGTTCGACGGTGCAGAACATCGTTATCGGCGGCGCCGCCGGGGCAGCGCCGACCCTGGTGGGATGGGCCGCGGTCTCCGGCTCGGTTGGGGTTCCGGCCTGGGTTCTCTTCTTCATCGTCTTCTACTGGACCCCACCCCATTTCTGGGCGCTCGCCCTTCGCTATGAGGACGACTACGCCGCGGCGGGGGTGCCCATGCTGCCGGTGGTGGCCGGTGTCGAGGCGACTACCCGGCGCATGTTCCTCTACACCGGTCTCATGGTGGCGGTATCCCTTCTGCTCGTGCCGCTCGGCGGGATGTCCTGGATCTACCTGGGAGCCGCACTCGTCCTCGGGGCATGGTTCCTCTGGGACACGTGGCGAGTCGTCCGCCATCCGGAACAGGCGATGAGGCTGTTCACCACGTCGACGATCTATCTCTCGGCGCTCTTTGCCTCGGTGCTGCTGGACGTCATGCTTTGAGGCGAACGGCGATGGCCCTCCTGTTCACGCTGGCGGTGGCGGCTTGTGCCGGCGACACGAACTCTCTGGCCCAGCTGGCGTCGAGCCGGGGCTCGGTCGGCGTCGGGTCCCAACGCGTTTTGATCGCCGTGATCGACCGCTCCACCAATGAGTTGATCGCTACACCCGAGATCACCCCGGTGGCGACGCTCCGCGACGAGATCGGCTCCCCGATCGACCAATACGAGGGAGAGTTCGTCTGGGTCATCCCCGACGTCCACGGCCTCTACGCGTTCGACGTCGATGTGCCCGGCCCCGCCACCTATCAGATCACGATCGATGCCGGCGAGCTGGGTGAGAACCTGGGCCCTGTCGGTTTCGTGGCATCGCAGGATCCGCCCCAGGTCAATGTCGGCGAGCTTGCCCCGCGATCCGAGACGAGAACCCTCGGCGACACCCCGATCGACCAGCTCACTTCCGACCCCAACCCCGATGAGAGGCTCTACCAGCTCACGGTGGCGGAGGCGGTCGAATCGGGCCCATCGGTGATCGTCTTCGCCACCCCGGCGTGGTGCACGTCACAGGCATGTGGTCCCATGCTCGATCAGGTGAAGGCCATCGCCGAGCAGTTCCCAGACCTCAACTACGTGCATGTCGAGGTCTACGAGAACATCCAGGTGACCGATCGTCTCGATTTGGTGGTCGTTCCGGCGGTCGAGGAGTGGACATTGCCCTCAGAGCCGTGGCTGTACGTGACCGACTCCGAAGGGGTGGTGGCTGCTGCCTTCGAAGGCGCCGTCTCCGACGAGGAGCTGACGGGGGCGCTGGAGGCGGTTTCCGACTGAAGAGCCGTTCAATGCCCGATCTCCTCCTGAGCCGGTTGGATGGCACGCGCAATCGGGCACAATCACGCCAGCCCCAGCTGGAGCCGGATCAGCTCCATGGTCTCACCGAGCATGGATCCCACCATCGCCGCCCGATCGTCGCTCGTCCCCGCCTCCAGTACCCGCTGCAGGTCGAGCGTCGGTAGCCCAGCCAGCTGGGCCAGCTGGTACACCGCCTGTCCTGGGTCGTCGGAAAGCTCCGGAGCGGTCGCCTCGAACTCGGGATTCAGCTCGGCGGCAATGGCTAGAAGCCCGGGCAATTGGTCGGTGGCCGCATGAAGCGCCGCCATTCCGACGTCGGACATGGGATCGTCTTCGAGCTCGGTGACCATGGCTCGCGGGTAGGGATCGGATGGAAGCCACTCGTCGACACGAATCCGGGATCGGCCGATGGCGACGAGTGCCAGTGTCCCGTCGGCGTTGACAGCCGAGCCCACGATGTGAGCGGCGCAACCGACGGTGAATGTCAGGTTGTCGTCCCTGGACTCGATGCCGCGCTCGATCAGGACGACACCGAACTCACGCTCGGCGTCGATGATATCGGCATACATCTTCAGGTAGCGATCCTCGAACAGCCGTAAGGGGAGCGCCATTCCGGGGAGGAGGGTCAGGCCCAGCGGGAACATGGGGATGTCCCTCACGACCGCAGTTCGCAGCCACGGACGGAGTCGGATGGCCATGGCCCCCGGGTGTTCTCATGAAGTTGGTCGCTGCTTCTCAATCTCCGTATGATGCCGTCCCGATGGCCCCGATCCGCCGACGCATGATCCAACTCGCTGCGTTCGTCGGCTCATCGCTTGTCCTGGGTGCATGTGCGATCATCGAGGTCGAGGAGAATCCGCTCACGACTTTCGAGCCGGCGGGGCCGTTCGCAGAGCAGATCGACGGTCTGTTCTGGCTGGTCTTCTGGATCGCCACAGCGGTGTTCGCCCTGGTTATGGGTGGCCTCATCCTCATCCTGTTCGTCTTCCGTGACCGGCACACCGAAGATGCCAAGGAGCCGAAGCAGCTCCACGGAAGCCCCAAGCTGGAGGTGCTGTGGACGGTCATCCCCGCTCTGATCCTCGCCGCGATCGCCGTGCCCACCGTGTCCTCGATCTTCGACCTCACCGAGTGCGGCCCGGACGCCATGGAGGTGGAGGTCATCGGGCATCAATGGTGGTTCGAGTACTACTACCCGGACGCCGACATATACACCGCCAATGTGATGGTGGTTCCCGCCGGCGAGGAGGTGTGCGCCCGCATGACCTCCGAAGACGTGTTGCACAACTTCTGGATCCCGGCCTTGAACGGCAAGCGCTATCTGGTCCCCGGCCAGACCACCGAGTTGCGGCTCCAGGCCGACGAGCCCGGGGAGTACTGGGGTCATTGCGCCGAGTTCTGTGGTCTCTCCCACTCCCTGATGCGGGCCCGGGTTCAGGCCGTCGACCGCGCCGGGTTCGATCAGTGGCTGGCCGCACAACAGCTGCCGGCGGCCTTGCCGGCGGAGGGTGAACCGGGGTACGAGGGGTACCAGCTCTTCGTCAACAAGGGATGCATCAGATGTCACACCGTCCGCTTCGACGACGAGGAAGCTTCGAACGTCATCGTCGGTGATCAGTTCAACGGTCCCGACCTCACCCATTTCGCCTCCCGCAATGTGTTCGCCGGGGCACTCCTTCCCGAGGAGGGTGAGAGCTACGACGAGGCACTCACCCGCTGGCTGGCCAACCCGCCTGAGGTGAAACCCGGGAGCTTCATGCCCAACCTGGCGCTCAGCGCTCAGGAGATCGAGACGCTTATCGTCTGGCTGGAGAGCAACGAATGACCGCCACCGCTGAGCGCCCCACGACCACCATCTTCCGCCGACCCAAGGCAACCACTGGCCTCTGGGGATGGGTGACGACCGTCGACCACAAGAAGATCGGCATCATGTACGGCTACGCCGCCTTCGCCTTCTTCATCATCGGCGGGGTCGAAGCCCTCCTCCTCCGCATCCAGTTGGCGTCGGCCAACTCCGAGTTCCTCACCGCCGGCGCCTACAACGCCTTGTTCACCATGCACGGGACGACGATGGTGTTCCTGTTCGTCATGCCGGTCGGGGCCGCCTTCATGAACTACATGCTCCCGTTGCTGATCGGTGCACGCGACGTGGCGTTCCCCCGTCTCAACGCCCTCTCGTGGTGGATCTTCTTCTTCGGGGGGATCTTCCTCTACAGCACCTTCATCTTCGGGACATCGGTGGCCCCGGTGGCACCCGACGGGGTGAACTTCGGCAATCTCGCCGCCGGAGGCGGCCCGGGGTCGTTCAACTTCCTGGCCGACTCCCCGGACGGGGGGTGGTTCTGTTACCAGCCCAACTGCGGCCCGCTCTACTCGCCGGGGACGGCGATGGACTACTGGGCATTGGGTATACAGATCCTCGGTCTGGCGTCGCTGATCTCGTCGGTGAACTTCATTGTCACCGTGTTCAACATGCGGGCCAAGGGGATGCGTCTTCTCCGGATGCCGGTGTTTGCCTGGATGGCGACAGTCGTTGCGTTCCTGCTGCTCTTCTCGCTACCGATCATCGCGGTTGCTCTGTTCATGGTCACGTTCGACCGCCAGTTCGGGACCCTTTTCTTCGCGGCTTCTCAGGGCGGCGATCCCATCCTGTGGCAGCATCTGTTCTGGCTGTTCGGGCATCCCGAGGTCTACATCCTCATCCTTCCGGCGATGGGCATCGTCTCCGAGGTGCTGCCGGTGTTCAGTCGCAAGCCTCTTTTCGGCTACTCGGCCGTCGTCTTCGCCGGGGCCGCCATCGCCTTCCTCGGCTTCGGGGTGTGGGCGCATCACATGTTCGCCTCGGGGATCACGCCGGTTGCCCAGGCCGCGTTCGGCCTGGCCACGATGACCATCGCCATCCCGACCGGGATCAAGATCTTCAACTGGATGGGAACCCTGTGGGGCGGGCGACTACAGCTCTCGACGCCGATGCTGTTCGCCATGGGCTTCGTCGCGATGTTCACGATCGGTGGCCTCTCCGGGGTCACCCACTCCGTTGTCCCCTCCGATTGGCAGCAGACCGACACCTACTACATCGTGGCTCATTTCCACTACGTCCTTTTCGGAGGCGCCGTCTTCGGGATCTTCGCCGGGCTCTATTACTGGTTCCCCAAGCTCACCGGAAGGGTGATGAGTGAGAGGCTGGGCAAGACTCATTTCTGGCTCCAGTTCCTCGGCTTCAACCTGACCTTCGCCCCCATGCACTGGCTGGGCCTGCAGGGGATGGTCCGCCGTACCTGGAAGTACGCCCCCGAGGCGGGCTTGGAGACCTGGAACGTGGCGGTGACCATCGGAGCCTTCGTAATCGCCGCCTCGATCGCGATCTTCATGTACAACTGGTGGCACAGCCGTCGTCACGGAGAGATGTCCGGCCTCGATCCGTGGGATGCTCGCACCATCGAGTGGACCATCCCCAACCCCACTCCGGAGTACAACTTCGCCACCCCGCCGGTGGTGACCCGACTGGACCATTTCTGGCACATGAAATACGACGAGGACGAGGAAGGCCGCGCCGTGCGCAAACCCGAGGCCGATCAGATCATCGCCGACCTCGAATACGACGGCCTCAACCCCAAGGGCCCGATCCATCTGCCGGCTCCGTCGTATTTCCCCTTCGTGATGGCCCTCGGGTTGCCCCTCATCTTCTACGGGATCATCTATCACACCACGATGTGGGGTAAGGCCCTGATTCTCGTGGGGGTGCTCATCTCGTTGTCCGCCCTCATCGGGTGGGCCATCGAGCCGGTCGAAGAGCCGGGGGATAGTCATGGGGACGATCACGACGACGATCCCGGCCACGATCTGGAGGCTGTCGAGGAGGAGCTCGTCGATGAGTGATCTCGCTCACGACGCCGCAGTGGCTCACCACGACGAGCATGAGTCGACTGGGATCGAAAGCCGCAAGCTGGGCATGTGGGTCTTCCTCAGCTCCGAGTTCCTCTTCTTTGGCGCTCTCATCACCAACTACCTCCTCTACTCCAATCGGGGAGGATTCGAGGGCATCTACCCGGCCGAGATCTATGACATCCCCTTCACGTCGGTCAGCTCGTTTGTCCTGTTGATGTCATCGCTGACGATGGTGCTGGCGCACAATGCCCTCACTCGCAACGACCAGAACGGTGCCCGCACGTGGCTATTCGCCACGGCGGCGCTTGGCTCGGTGTTTCTCGGCGGACAGGTCTTCGAGTTCACCGAGTTCATCGTCGAATACGACATGACCCTCTCCACCAACCCGGCGGCGTCGGCCTTCTATGTGCTCACCGGCTTTCATGGCACCCATGTCGCTATCGGAGTGATCATGCTGTTGTCGCTTTGGGGGATCTCGCGACGACAGGGCGGTCTCAGTGAGAAACATGGCCTGAACCTGGAGTTGGTCGGGTTGTACTGGCACTTCGTCGACATCATCTGGATCGTGATCTTCACCGTGGTGTATCTGCTCTCGGTGCCGCCGGTATGACCACCGAGCACCACGACCACCCCACCCCGGGCCAGTATTGGAAGATCGCCGCCTTCCTCGCCCTGGTCACCGCGGTCGAGGTTGCGATGTTCTACATCGACCGCGAGCTCGGTCTCGGCTTCATCAACGCTGCGATCCTCCTCATCCTGTCCGCAGTCAAGTTCCTGGTCGTGGTGGGCTGGTTCATGCACGTCCGGTTCGAGAAGCCGATGATCAGCCGGTTCTTCACCGCGGGCTTCGTCCTCGCCTGTTCCCTCTACCTGGTCGTGCTCGCCGCCCTCGGGGTCGTCGTCGTCCGCGGCTGACTGGGTCTAACAACCTCCGGTTGTTAGACCCGTATACGGGCCCAACAACCGGAGGTTCGTGTTGCTGACGTCCCGGTCTTCGCCAACTCCGGTCGCCGTGTTAGAAACATCCCGATGAGTCAGCCACTCGAGCCCGGGCGATTCTTCCTTCCCGGGCCCACCGAAGTCCATCCCGACGTCCTCGAGGCACAGAACGGCCCCATGATCGGTCATCGGGGCCAGGCGATCCAGGAGCTGATGGCCTCGATCGATCAGGGTCTCAAGCCGGTGTTCCAGACCCGTCGACCGGTGATCGTGTCCACCTCATCCGCCACCGGTCTCATGGAAGCGGCCATCCGCAACGGCGTGATCGGGGGGAATGTCCTCAGCCTGGTGAACGGCGCCTTCTCCAAGCGGTTCGCCGACATCGCGGTGGCCTGCGGTCATGAAGTGGAGACGTGGGAGGTGGAATGGGGGACGGTCCACGATCCAGAGCAGCTGGCGGCCCGGCTCGAGCGGAGCGGATACGACGCGGTCACGCTGTCCCAGTCAGAGACC
>Ga0256867_10001429_pt1 | contig 10131 bp, 9 predicted proteins | sample RVTome_15_FD_185939 | JGI IMG/M metagenome (GOLD analysis project Ga0256867, IMG submission 185939) | Soil microbial communities from uranium-contaminated site in the Upper Colorado River Basin, Wyoming, United States - RVT150D86 (HiSeq) ... | reverse complement strand
AGAGCCAGACGTGGTAGAAGCCAGCCTTAACGCCTCAAGAGCCAAACTCTTTGCGGTTCGCGAAAACCGCGTCAAACCCTTCCGGGACGATAAAATTCTGACCGCGTGGAACGGTCTGATGCTCTCGGGGTTAGTACAGGCCTACACGGTACTCGGCGACACCGAGGCGCTAGAGGCGGCGCAGCGCACCATCGGCTTTTTGCAACACCACATGTGGCGCGATGGACGTCTGTTGCGCAGTTACAAAGACGGTCAGGGCAAGCTGAACGGCTATCTCGATGACTACGCCTTCCTCGCCGCCGCCTTACTCGATGCGTTTGAAGCCACGCTGAATCGGGAGTATTTTAAGTGGGCCGAGACGCTCACCCGCACCATGTTGGATGAGTTTTGGGACGACGAGCAGGGCGGATTCTTTTTCACCGGCAAGAGTCACGAAAGCCTCATCGACCGCACCAAATCTGCCTTTGATCAAGCCATTCCATCCGGCAATGCCGTGGCCGCGAAAACCCTATTGCGGTTGTATCATTACACCGGCCAAAACGATTATCTGCAGCGGGGCGAATGCGTCTTAAACCTCTTCGCCCAGTCTATGGAGCGGCAGCCATTCGGCCTTGGCGCGATGTTCAACACGCTCGATTTTTATCTCCGCAAACCCCACGAAATTGTGATCGTAGGCGATCCGGACGCGGCCGATACGCAGGCCTTACTGCAGACGATTCATGCCCAATATCTGCCCAACCGGATCCTGGTGCAGCTCGATCCGCAGCAACTCGACGCGGATCTCGACACCCTCCCCTTGTTGCGGGAAATCATGGCGGGCAAGACCCAGGTCGAGGGCAAAGCCACCGTCTACGTATGTCACAATTTTGCTTGCTCTCTTCCCATGACGACTGCCGATGCGCTCGCCCGTTATCTAGCGGAAATCGGCGGCGCAGACGGCCATTAACCGCAGCGGCTGACAACGGCCTTAGGCCTCGCTCTTTCTGCCCATCAAGAGGGGTTGGACATATCGATCATCGAGGCATTGCACATCGACAAATCCGGCTTCGCGCATCAGCGTCAGAAGGCGGTCGATCGGTACGGCATAGTATTGGCCGCGCGTGACCTGGGCCGTACACGCCGTACCCCCGCGATCTTCCACGAAGTACATGGCGATATCATAATGCGAGCCGTGCCACTCGCGGACCTGAAAGACCAGATATCGCGCCCCCTGGTCGTCCCGCACGCCGTAGGGTAGGACCTCAACCCCAGTTCGCGTCTCCTGTTCATAAGGGCGCACCGAGATGAGACTGCCGCCGCCCGGCCGGATACACTGATAAAACTGCTGTAAAGCTTGTCGAATATCGTCATCGCTGAGGAGGTGCGGAACGGCATTGTCACACGAGATCACGAGGTCGAATGGCTGCGCATGATGCCGGAATGCCTGGCGCATATCGGCAACACTGAAGCGAATGGCGAGGTGACGCTTCTGCGCCTCAGCTTTGGCCCGGCTAATGGACGCAGCCGACAGATCTGAGGCGGTGAGCTGATAGCCCAGTTGTGCTAAGCCCAGGCTTTGAGTACCAATGCCACATGAGACATCCAGGATGGTGTGGACTGCTTCGCCCCAGTAGTCGTGGATGATCGTACCGAGCAGCGCCGCTTGCCGGCTGATGCTCTCCTCCCAGTTGGGATAGATGAGATGATAAAATGGGGTCATCGCATCATAAAAATCGCTTGTACTCATGTCGCAGCGTCCTTCCTCGAAACGGCCGGGTTCATTCCAGTTCGGTAAAGACGTACTCGGTCACGCCCGTCTCCACGTTATCTCGCATATAAACGTAACCCGAGGCAACCATCGCATGCAGGGCTTGCTCAACCTCTGCAAAAGTGGCCCCCGTCTCCATCACTCCCTGGGTAACGGTTACACACCCGCCATGCGTCAGAGCCGCTCGGAGCAGGGCTTGCATCAGCTCTTGCGCCGGGCCCGATTGGCCTTGGTGCTGCGCAATGCGGCGATTGATCACGGTTTGCTGGAGGAGAAGATGGACGCAGCAGATTCCCCAGCTCAGCAGGAGTACCCGTATCGACAGGGACCGGTTCAGCAAGAGGAGGAGAGTAGGCAGGGCGTAAAGGAGGCCAAACACATAATACCGTGGCTCGCGAGTCAGGCGGCCTGCGTGCAGCCAGGCAAGCCAATGTAAGCCGGGAATCCAACTCCACATGAGCCAGTGCACGGATTCACTCCTTTTCCCAGCCGCGATGGGCCGGAACCGTGCTATGCCGCAGGTCGGGTGGAGCCGGCAAGTTGTCAGTCGGCAACCGCGACTCTGTCTGGTTCGCAGCCGGTTTTCGGCTGTGGGAGGCGTCTCCTGACGCCGAGGCTCGGGCTTCGGGAATCTCAAGAATGCTTGAGATCATCCAATTGCCGTTGCAACTGCGCGATGGTCTCTTCCAGCTCGCGCAGGCGCGCCGCATCCGCTAAGGCATCCGCTTGTAGGCGGGACTTCTCAATCGCCTGGCGGATGGCTTTGCCCAGCAGGCTCGAATTTACCTCGTCTTTGCGGAAATAATCCAACGCGCCAGCCTGCAACGCTGCCACTGGCAGACGCTCCTGGCCAAAAGCGGTCAGCATAATCACCGGCGTCTGCAGGCCGCGTGACTGCTTTTCTTGCAAAAACGCAATCCCATCCATATCCGGCAGATAATAATCCAGCAACACCAGGTCATAGGTCTGTTCGCCGAGTTCGTCTAGCCCGGCTTGGGCGGATTCGACATGTGTCAGGGTGAACGCCGCATCTTCCGCCTGCCGCAGGATGCGTTCGAGAAGCAAAATGTCACGTTTGGAATCATCAATCACTAAAAGCTGATATGATGGCAACGCCATCGGCTGTCTCCTCAAATAGAGATGAGCTCATTTTGTCCAGTAACTTAAGTCTCCTGTGGTAGTTCAACCGTCTCCAACCAAAATTTGCCAAGCTGGCCGAGAACTTCTGTAAAGCGGGCAAACTCCACCGGCTTGAGCAAGTAAGCATTGGCTCCGTTTTCATAAGCCTGACGGACGTCGATCGGACGCCCAGATGTCGTCAAGACAATGATTGGTAGCTGTTTGAAGCGCGGATCCTGCTTCACCTGACATAATACCTCAAGACCGCCCATGCGGGGTAGGTTGAGATCCAGTAAAATGACATTCGGGCGCGGCGAGCTGCTGGGATCCTGATACTCGCCTTCGCGATTCAGGTACGCCAGTGCCTCATCCCCATCTCGCACCACGCGCAGATCGTGTGGCAAATCGGCCTGTTGGAAGGCCCGCTGGGTTAGCCGGACATCCCGTGGATTGTCTTCAATCAATAACACGGTCAGTTGGCTCACGGTGGTTCCTCCGTCTTCGGAATGGTAAACCAAAATACCGAGCCCTTGCCCGGTTCCGACTCCACGCCAATTTGTCCCCCATGCGATTCTACAATCTTTTTCACAATCGTCAGCCCGGCACCCGTTCCCGGATAGTCTTCACGGGTGTGCAAGCGCTTGAAAATCTCGAAGATACGGCTATAGTGCGCAGGCGCGATGCCAATGCCATTATCCTGTACGGTAAATCGGTAATGACGCGATAGCTCCTCGCAGCCAATCACAATTTCGGGTGGACGATCCGGCTCGATAAATTTCAACGCGTTACTCAACAAATTGCCAAAGATCTGGGTCAACCGAACCTCGGGATAATACACCGTGGGCAAGGTGTCAGGTGCAACAATTTGGGCCTCGGAATCGCCAATCTCAATTTGCAAATCATGTTGCACTCGGTCCAACACCTGAGCCACATCGACGGCGACCGCCTTCGTGTGTTGACGCCCGATACGGGAATATTCAAGCAACCCGTCCAGCAACTTCTTCATATGCAAGGCGTCGTCGATAATTTCTTCACAGAGTTGACGCCCCACCTCGTCCAGGGCCTCGCCGTAGTCCTCGAGCAACCAGCGGGCATAGCCCTCAAAGGTGCGCAACGGCGCTTGCAAATCGTGACTCGCCGAGTAGGCAAAATCCTCCATTTCCTGCCGCAGCCGGGCGCGCTCGGTCACATCCCGCAACACCGTGAGCAGACACCGGCGGCCTTCGTAATCAATTAAACGGCTCGAATAAATAATGATGATGGTGCGGCCGAGGTGCGTGCGAAGCTCGCGACTTACCCCTTCGATGCGGCGATGTTGCGAGATGCGCTCTAGGAAGAAATCGCGCTGTTCCGGATGCACCAAGAACTCCGAGGCCTTGTGGCCAATCATATCGGCCGGGGTCTCGAAGTCCAGAATTTCCGCACACTGGTAATTGGCTTGTAAAATATCCCCGTCGGTAGTGGTCACGATCAGCCCATCCGGCGAGAGATCAAACAAGTCGTGGTAAAACGATTCCGAGCGCGCCAGGTCCGCGGGTGTCGAGGACAGGCGCTCAGCAGAGGCAGATGACGCGGAGGCGCCGTCCCCCATCACCTCTGATACAGTTGGGGTGCGGTCGCGCTCAAGCGGGCGGGTTTGCAGTTGCCGATACAGAGCGACAGCCTGCTGCGCCATGCTGTGCACCGTGGCTAATGCGGTAGCTGATAGCTCAGGCAGGGTGGTAGCTGCGTCGTTCTCCGTTGGCGATAGCGGTGCATGACGAGTCGGATCCAGAGCGTGTCGGCGTTGCGCCGTCACCGCTTGTAAACGCTGTGCCACGACTGACCCGATACAGGCCTCAACCAGATAGGACAGTTCTTGCAGAAAGCGTTCACACCCCGCCTGTACATGGGTCAGCTCGCCGTCCGTAATCGCCGGCTCGAAACTGGCGGTCTCCAGCCCCTCCGCGTCCCACACCAGACGATTCAAAAAGGGATAGCTCTCGCGCAGATGATCGGCGCTGAGCACTATCAGTTCCAGTGTCGCTGCCGACCCGAGCCACGCTTCCAGATGTTGCCACACGCCGGCATACAACTGGCTATAAAACTGTGTGGTCGTCATCTGCCACGTCAAGTGGTCTTGGCTCATACCCACTCCTGCCGTGCTAGCTCTTGCTCTATTCGGGCACTCTCATTTCAATGCCTAAGCTGCCGAGCTTCGAGACATTATCCCACAGCATTCTCTGTGTCAAACCCTCATCTACTCCAGCAAATTGTTCCTCAATCGCCTGTTGCGATTTGGGCCAGGGGCGTGAAAATACGGTTGATCCATCATAGACTACCCATTGTATGAAGGCAAGACAGATACACGGGCCAAGCTGGGGGCATGTATAATGGACCGGATATTCGTCCGGCACCCAGAGCTGGGCGGCCTATGGAGAGAGGAGAGAGGGTTGATGGAACAGGCGACCTATGTCATTGTCGGTGGCGGATTAGCAGCGGTGGCAGCAGCCGATGCCATCCGTCGGCGAGATAAAACGGGACGCATCGTGATGCTTTCGGCAGAATCCCATGCACCTTATGATCGCGTCCCTCTGTCGAAAGATTATCTGCTCGGCACCATTGAACGCGACGATGTGTTTTTGCGCCGTCCACGCTTCTATGAACGCGGCAACATCGAGATGATTCCCAATCAGCCCGTGAGCGCCTTGGATCCGCAGGCGCATCACGTGACCCTGGCCGATGGCTCTCAGATGGCCTATGACAAGCTGCTTCTCGCCACGGGCGGCCGCCCCCGGCGGCTGCCGATTCCGGGCGATGATCTGGACGGCATTTTTTATCTGCGCAACCTCGAAGATACCGAAGCGATTCGGCAAGCTCTGGCAGGCGCCCACCGCGCGGTGGTAGTGGGAGGGGGATTTATCGGCTGCGAGTTGGCTACCGCGTTTACCAAGCTCGGGCTGCGCACTACGGTCGTCGAGCTGACACCGGCGGTTCTCAGCCTGGTGCTCGATGCGGAAACCAGCAGATTTATTGAATCTTATCTGCAGCAACAAGGTGTCACCGTGCTCACCAATACCGCCGCTGCCCGGTTTGAAGGCAGCGGCGGACGCGTACAGGCGGTGCTGACCGCGGCCGGAGAGCGCCTCGAGGCCGACATCATCGCCGTCGGCGTGGGTATCATCCCCAACACTGAGTTGGCCGCAGCGGCCGGTTTGACGGTGGATAACGGCGTGGTGGTCAACGAGTATCTCGAAGCAGTGGAAGATGTTTATGCTGCGGGTGACATCGCCCGCTACTACAGCCCCACGCTGGATCGCCAACTGCGCGTCGAACATTACGACGTCGCCTTGCAACATGGCCGCACGGCTGGCGCCAATATGACGGGGGCGCATCAGGCCTATACGGAACTGCCGTACTTCTTTTCGACGATGGGCGAGATCAATCTCAACGTCATCGGGGATATGGGCCGCCGGGAACACAGCGTGCGGCGTGGCGATTTGTCCCTAGATCCGGGTTTCTTGCAATTCTATTTTGCCGGCGGGTTTCTCGAGGCTATGCTGTCGGTCAATCGCAATGGTGCAATATTACAAGCCGCCAGAGAACGCATCCAGCAACGTCAACCGGTAGGTGATCCGGCGGCTGTCGTCGATGAGATCATAGCGAGCGCGACAGACTAGACTAAATGTCTCACACATCGTGGTACGACATTCTCAACTCAAGGATGTCGTACAAAACATCTGTCCGGGTCGTCAATCTACAAATGGACTCGACCGGTGAGACGCAAATCGCCCCTCGCTGTCACCTCTTATTCCACGCTACTCAACAGTTGCATCTCGTCGTAGAACGTCGGGCGGAAATGGATAGAGAGATCCATCAACACCTCGCCAATTTCATCGTCGATGAGAATCAACCGGCTGCGATGCTCCCATCCCTGTTCGGGCGCTTCATCGACGAATGCCACCCATAAGTGCTGGGCCACTTCCTCCGCCAGCACAAATTTAGCCCACGGTTCAACTGCACATAAGGCATCAAATGAAATCAAATGCGGCAAGATATACGCGTTGACACCCTCCTGGCGCCCCCGCGGTAGTGTCGCCCGCACGAGTTGGACCACTTCTGTCAATGTCACTGGCTATTCCATTGCATCCGAGGTGTTGCAAGAGTTCGATGGGTCGTTGGAGATGTCACGGTAGCATGCTAGCGCTACGGTGCGACGGACTACCTGAGCCCGCTGCCACATGTTACAATATCTCTATGCAAACCACATCCTCAACCCCGAAAATCGAAAATCTTGTCGTCATTTTGCTCGGTGTCCTAGTGCTCATCGCCCTGGCCGGGGTTCTACATCTGTTGCGTGGTATTATTTTACCCTTTCTGGTTGCCCTTTTTCTCGCTTATCTGCTCGAACCGTCGGTGCGTCTGCTCACCCGCCTGCACGTGCCGCATGCTGTTGCCACCACGACGGCTCTATTATCCACCTTCATCCTGCTCGTGCTCATGGGAATTTTGCTCTACACCGGCGCGCAATCCTTTGTCAAAGGCTATCCGCTCTACGAAGCGAAATTGCGCGCCCTCATTGCCCTCACTGCAGCTTCACTCGACTTCCTGCCAGCCGAGTGGCAAATCGGAGACCTGAACAGGCTGCTCGCCAGCAAGTCAGTGGCGGGTGCGGTCTTATCCAGCCTGGGATCATTTGTCACCTTCACCGGCCACTTGTTGCTCGTCTACATTTTTACGATTTTTATCCTCGTGGGGCAGCGCCGCCTGCCAGAGCGCATCCATAAAGCGTTCGACTTTGAGCAGGCACAGCGCATCTGCGACATGCTGGAACGCATCACGCAAGAGTTGCAAACCTACCTCGGCACCAAAGCGTTCATCAGCCTGGTAACCGCCATTCTGGTGAACGTTCTCCTCGTGTTTTTCGATATTGACTTTGCCATCTTATGGGCGCTGCTAGCCTTCACGCTCAATTTTATTCCGTCCATCGGTTCCACATTCGCCGCCATTCCCCCCATTCTCATTGCCATGCTGAAATTCGACTCAATCATGCCAGCGGTATGGGTTGCGGTTTACTTCACCGTCATTAATGTGGTGCTCGGCGGCTTGATCGAGCCGAAATTGATGGGACAACGGCTGAACCTGAGCCCACTTCTGGTCATCCTCTCCTTGCTCTTCTGGGGCTGGTTGTGGGGGATTACAGGTATGGCCCTCGCCGTTCCGATTATGGCCAGTATTAAAATTGTGTGTGAAAACATTCCGCAACTGCGCTTTGTCAGCGTGCTCATGAGCAGCAAATAAAACCCTCCAAGCGAGTCTGCCGGCGTCTCAAATTTGTGCATCCGGGATCAGATCACCGGTGGCGAAACGCTCCAGCCGATAGGGACGGGCATCGAGCGTCACCGAGCGCCCCTGGCAAATGATCTCGGCCAGTACTTTGCCGACGGCTGGCGCCAACATCACCCCATGCCCGCTGAGTCCAACCGCGAGATACAGTCCAGGGTGGGTGGGGTGCTCCCCTAAGATCGGATTTTCGTCCGGGGTCATGACATAGTGTCCGGCCCATCCCCGTTGCAATTGCAGAGGCCCCACGCCCGGCAAGCGCCGCTGCAGATGCGGCCCCATATGGTCGTCAAACTGCGCCGGGTCCCAGACAAATTGCAACCCGGGCGGCTCATCCCGGACCACATGCGTGGCTAACATATGATCGTCGAATTCCGTATGCGGACGGAAATGAATATCATTGGCGTCAATGATCATGGGCAGCTTTTCCCGTGGCGTCTTGGAGATAATAACCTCGCAGGCCTGCCGCCGCACTGGCTGTACGGGTAGATCGAGGCCAGCGAGAGCTGCCACATGCGGTGTCCAGGGACCCGCTGCAAGCACCAGTGCCCGTGTCGTAATCGCTCCCATTTTCCGCGTGTAGACGGTCGATGTAGGTTCGGAACTCGCCCCCGACCCACCGGGGGTAAATCCAGTCACCTCGTCCTGCAGCCAGGTACAGCCCAACTCGCGGGATCGTTCGACATAGCCTTGCAAAGCGCCACGCGGATTGAGATAGCCGTCTCGCTGGCCATAGATGGCCCCGCTCAGATCGTCCACCCGCATCGCCGGTATGCGCTCTTGGAGCTGTTCGGGCGTCAGACACTCTACCTCAACGCCCATTTGACGCTGGACGTCGTATTTCCGCAACAACACATCGCGGTTCTCCGGCGTCATGATAAAGCAATAGCCGCGTTGGTGAAAATGAGCTTGAGGCTGTCCCCAATCCCCTGCCATCACGACATCAAACTGTTCGTAAACCTGCAAGCTATAACGCGCCATCGCAATATTGCAAGGCACGCCATAGAGCTGGCGAATCCCGCCTAAACTCATCGCAGTCGAGGCTCTCGCATATGTCGCATCCTGCTCGATCACCATCACGCGTCCCGTCTCCCCCTCCTGACGCAGGTGATACGCAATACTCGCCCCGATGATTCCCCCGCCAATAATCACGACGTCAGCCGTGTGCATCAATATCTCCTCAGTTGATTTCGGATGACCTAATAAGCGACTCCGGACGGTCTCTATCAGATAAAGACCGCGGATGTATGGAGCCTCATCCACGGCATCCAGCTCATCGCATCATAAGAGCGAGTCAGAATCTGAAGCAAGAGTCGGTTTGGCCGATTGGAGAAACTCGACTTTCACCTTCTAATCTTATATGATAGGAAAATGCAACCTGATTCCTATGCTCTCTGACGTCATCACGCGACTATGGTCTGACGCGTTCCGGAGGACAACCTATGCGTGCCCCCCATGCCTCTGCCCCGCCATCCCTTGCAGAAGATTATGCCAAAACGTACGCGCAGTCTCAGCAACTGCACCAGGCCGCTCAGGCGCTCTTGCCGGGCGGTGTGACGCACATGGCGCGATCTTTCGATCCCTTTCCGCTCTATATTGACCGGTGTATCGGCGCTCACAAATGGGACGTCGACGACAATCGCTATATCGATTACTGGATGGGTCACGGCGCCATGCTCTTAGGGCACGCCCACCCCGCCGTGGTCGAGGCCATCCAAACGCAAGTTGGCCGCGGCACCCATGCCGGGGGCAATACGCGGCTGGAAATGGAGTGGGCGCGGCTGATCATGGACCTGGTGCCATGTGCCGAAGGGGTGAAATTCACCAGTTCCGGTACGGAGGCCACCCTCCTCGCGCTGCGGGCGGCCCGCGCCTTTACTGGCAAATCTAAAATCGTCAAATTCGAAGGCCATTTTCACGGCTGGCACGACTACGTCATGTGC
>Ga0256867_10001428_pt1 | contig 10132 bp, 9 predicted proteins | sample RVTome_15_FD_185939 | JGI IMG/M metagenome (GOLD analysis project Ga0256867, IMG submission 185939) | Soil microbial communities from uranium-contaminated site in the Upper Colorado River Basin, Wyoming, United States - RVT150D86 (HiSeq) ... | reverse complement strand
GATCGCGCCAGCGGGTCAGGAACGCATTCCCTTCGTGAAACTCGAGATCCGCCACCTGCCCCGTCCCCATCTGAAGCGTCAGCCCCGTGCGTTCGACGCGCACGATGATCGGTCCGAACAGCGGATTGTCGTACCGCCCGGCGTACCGCTCGACCGGGAGGGGCGGCGGCGCGGCGCTTCTCATGTCATTCATGACGCGGGCCGCGGAGTCCTCCGCTCGCAGCATGCCCGGCACGCGGGCCAGGGCTTCGGCCGCCCAATCGCGGGGCTCGTATCCCAGGTACGTGTCGAGGATGCGGTTGACGAGGGCCGCGTGCACAAAGGGAGCGGACCACGTATTCACCACTACCGTGACGCCGAGGCGTTCGCGCGGGAGCAGCGCCATGAACGCGATCTGTCCGTTGCCGTTCCCCGTGTGCCACCGCATCGGGTGGCCGCGATAGTCCATGACCTGCAACCCCAGCCCATAGCCTACGACCGTGTCCTCGACCATCCGCGCGGCACGCATCCCAGGCGTCGTCGGGATGCGGACCTGGATCGACTGCATCTCGCGCATCGCCGAGTCGCTGACGAAGCGGGTGCCGTCCAGCACGCCTCGGTTGAGGTGCAGGCGCATCCATCGCGCCATGTCGCTCATGCTCGACTGGACCGCGCCCGCTGGAGCGGTGGAGTGCCGCTGCGTCTCCCGACGGAGCGGCTGCAGCCACCCCGCGAGGGTGGCATGTGCGGACGCGACGTTGGGCATGCGCGCGGCCTGCTCATATGTCCACGTAGTCGACCGAAGCCCGAGCGGCTTGATCACGACGTCGCGCAGCAGGACGTCGAACGTCATGCCGGCCGCGGCCGCCACCGCCTCGCCGGCCACGGTATACCCGACGTTGGAGTAGATCAACTCCGCGCGGAGCGGCGCGCTCACCCGGAGGTGTCGGACCCGCCGCAACACCTCGGCGCGGTCGACGGCGGTGAGCACCCACATCATGTTCGCCGGCTCGAGGCCGGTCCGGTGAGCGAGGAAGTCCCGCACCGTCGCATTCGCGGTGAGCTCCTCGGTCGGGAGCACCATCCCGGGCAGGTGCCGCCGCACCGGGTCGTCCCACCGCAGCCGCCCCCGGTCCACCAGCATCGCCGCCGCCGTGGCGGTGAACGATTTGGCGAGCGACGCGATGTCGAAGACGGTGTGCTGATCCACCGGCTCAGGGCTTCCCAGCCGCCGGACGCCGTAGCCCTTCGCCACGAGGGTGGAATCGTTCCGGACCACCGCGATGGCGAGCCCCGGTATCCCCCAGTCGACCAGCACCTTCGCGATGTAGCGGTCCAGCTCGGCGGGGAACCGTTCGACAGGCGGTGTCCGTTGCTGCGCGGCGGCGGCCGCCGGTATCAGCAGGCCGATCAGCAGGTTGTATGTCAATTTTATAACACATGATCGCACCATGAACGGCGGGCTCGATACCGACATACAACGTTGCTCCGGGTTAGCGGGTGAGGGCGCGCTCGGCGGCCTGCCGGACCGCGACGTGGCGGTCCTCGAGGCGCGGCCGGAGGCGATCGGAAAGGTCTGGGCCGCCCAGCGCGGCGAAGTACGCTACGGCCTCGGTCCGGACTTGCCACGCCGGATCGGTAAGCGCACGCGCCATGACCCGCTCGGCGCGTGGATCGCCCGACTCGCGGAGCGCGTACGCCACCATGGCACGGAGTCGCCAGACCGGATGCTCGAGCAGCGGCACGAGCGCGACGACCGCTCGCGGATCGCGTGCCGTGGCGAGTGTCCACGCGGCGTAGGCCTGCTCCCGCCAGTCGTCCGCGCGCAGCGATTCCAGCAGCGGCTCGAGCACGCGCCCGTCGCGGGCTCGCGAGAGCGCCCAGAACGCCCGCTCGCGCACCAGGTCGCCCGCGTCACTCGGCCGCTTGTTCAGCGCGACCGCGAGCCGCCGCGCGAGGAGCGAGTCCGGTCCGTCCAGGGCGCGCGCGGCGCCTGGCGGCATCCGGTAGTCGCCGGCGCGCTGCGGGATCCGCTCGCTCGCGGGCACCGCCAGCGAATCGCCGAGACGATCAGGCTCCGGCGCGTCGAGCGCGGGCGTCTGCGGAGCCGCGGCGTGGAGGCTGAGCGCGGCCGCCGGCACGGCAACGACGAGCGCGAGCCCGGCGAGCGCCGCCGTCGTCCAGGGAGACAGCGGATCCCGCGGAGCCTGCGCATCGAGCACGGCGAGCAGCCGCGATTCCAGCTCCTGTGGCCTCGCCATCGCCGTGAGGGGTCCGTCGAATGCGCCGTTCCGGTGCGCGTGGGCCACCGTGAGGAGGAGCTGGGCGTAGCGCACGGGCTCCGAGCCGGTCCGCACGACGCGGTCGTCGCAGGCGCGCTCGCTCTCGACCCGCATCCGCCGCACGCCCCACCGCACGAGCGGATTGCACCAGTAGACAATGCCGGCGAGGTCGGCCAGGCGATTGAGCAGACAGTCGCGCCGGGCGACATGGCCCAGCTCATGGACCAGGACGGCGGTCAGATCCGCGTCGGCCCAGACTTCGGCGGCGGCGGGCAGAAGTACCACCGGGTTAACCGAGCCCGCAACCGCGGGCGACGCCGTTTCGTCGCTTACCCGGAGCTCTACGAATGCGCCCGTAGCGAGCGCCGATGACACATCGCCGAGTCGCCGGGTCAGACGTTCGGAGGGAGGCCGCGCGCGCCGGAGCATCGCCCGGGCCCGTACCTCCGCGCCGATCCGGCGGGCACCCAGCAGCACGACACCGAGTGCCCAGAGCGCGAACAGGGCCAGGCCGAGGCGCTTCGCCTGCCCCGCAGCGTCGAGCCCGCGCGCTTCCCGGGCCGTGGCCGCCGGCATCGCCTCGACATCGCCGAGCGATGGAGCGGGGCCGAAGGCGCGAGGAGCGGTTTCGGGCTCCACGACCCAGGCATGGGGAGCGGCGATGCTCACGCGCGGGAGCACGAGGCTCAGCAACGGAAGCAACAGCGTTGCGAGGATCGCGCCGGTCCAGACCGCGTGCCGGGCCACGGCGGAGCGGCGACGGAGGGCGGACGCCAGGCCGGCACCACCGACGAGAATCAGGGCGGGCTTGAGGACCAGGGCGACAAGAAGCGCAGCGAGCACAGTCACCCCCGCCGCCGCGTGTGTCTGGCCTCGGCGACGAGCTCCGCGAGCCGGGCCAGCTCGGCGTCGCTGATGCGATCTTTGTCGGAGCCGAGCAGGGCGGCCATGGCTTCCGCCGGCGATCCGCTGAAGAAGGTCTTGATCACATGGCGGATGGACGATTCGCCCGCGGCGGGACGCGGGGTGGATGGCTGGTAGACGTAACGCTTGCCGTCCTGGGCGTGGCGCAGGTGGCCCTTCTCGACCAGGACCCGCAGCAGCCCGCGCACGGTGGTGTAGGTGGGCGGGTCGGGAATCGCGGCATGAATATCGGCCGCCGCCGCCTTCCCGAGCCGGTACACGACGTCCATGATCTGCCGTTCGCGGCGGCTGAGCGCGGGAGGAGTGTTGTGACCTGGCACGCGGGACCCGAGCTGAAGGAATCGACGGAACCGTGTGTTAATATTTTGACATTAACCGGGTATGTCAAGAGCGGCTATGATCGCCGCGCCCGCCGCGGCCCGACAACATCAGGGCGAGTAGCCCATCGGCCGCCTGGCCGCGAGCTATGGGTATTTGTAGAGTGACCGTGGGGAGACCGTGAGCCCTTCGGGAGCCCGGTCAGGAACGGACGGCTTCCCCGGGGCTCCACAATCCGGGGTTTTGGCGCTAACATCTCCCTCGTAGAACGCCTCCCCCGGAGTAGACAATGCCGCTGTGGCTCATGCTGTCCCTGGGTCTCCTGGTCATGGCAGGCCTGTCGGGAGCCCTGTACCACTACCACCGCGAAGCCCGGCTCCGCGCCCGCAGCCTCCTCCCGCCCCTGGTGGGAGTGACCGACTCGACCCGGCGCATGCGGGAGCCCATCTCGGTCATCGGCTCGGTAGCCAAGAGCGAAGTCATTTGGCCACAGCCGGATACGCCGGCGGAAGCCGCCCCGAGCCTGGCCACCACGGAGTCGGAAGCAAGACAGATCATGGAGGCCGCCACGAACGCCGCCCGGGTCCTGGTCGAACAGGCCGAGGCGAGCAGGGCTCGGGCGGCCGAGGAGCTGGCAGCGGCCCGGGCGCAAGCGGCCGAGGAGCTGGGTGCGGCAACCGCGGCAAGGGCGGAAGCGGAGAAGGCGCTGGCGGCGGTCCGGGCCAAAGTCGCGGAGGACCTGGCGACCAACAAGGGCAGACTGGACACGGTTCGCCGGCAATGCATCGAGGAGCTGGCTACGATCGAAACCCGGAAGAGAACACTGACCGCCGAATGCGAGCAGGTGCAAGCGGCCTACGACCAGCTCAAGGCCGACCTCACGCTGCTCGAGGAGAACGCCAAGGTGTCGCTCTCCGAGGCCATCGACCCCACCGCACCGGCCGTATCTCCGAGAGGTGCCCGGTCGCGCAGGAGCGCCGGAAGACGAAACGCGACGTAGTGCCATAGAGAGTGGCCCTTGTGGGATGGCCCGGCACGGCGCAGCTTCGGCGCACCCTCCCAAGACAGCCCCGTGTCCGAGATCAGTGAATAGTTCGTCACGGACTTCCAGGTCGCGAGTCGCAAAACCGTCGTGGATGCCGGCGTGATCGACCTCAACGGCATCAACGTCAACCGGGACATCCATCCCAACGGCAAGGAATTCCTCTACATCGAGCTGGCGGAGGCCGGCGGGGCGCGGCTGGTCCGGATTCCCGACCGGCCCGAGCTGGTGCGGCAGATGGCGGCGGGAGCGCGATGAAGCGCAGGGACCTCCTCATCGGCGCCCTGGGCGCGACCACCATCCCGGACGCACTGCGCGCCCTCGCCCAAGCGCGTCCGGCGGGCATCCGGTTCGGCTACGCGGCGATCACCTGGGGCGGCAACGACCGCCAGGCGATCGACGACGTCGCCGCCCTGGGTTTTCGCGGCATCCAGCTCCGCGGCTCCGCCGTGACGGAATGGGGCGAGCGGCCGCGGGAGCTCAAGGAGCTGCTGGCTTCGCGCGGCCTCACGCTGGTGGCACTCTCCAGCGGGTTAATGCGCAGCGACGCGGCATTCGAGGCCGAGGATCTCGCCACGCACGTGCGCAACGCGCGATTCGTCCGCGAGGTCGGCGGTCTCTATCTCCAGGTGGTCGACCAGCGACCCCGCCACCGCCCAGCCGCCGGACGGGATTACACCCGCATGGGCCGGCTCCTCACCGAGCTGGGCCGGCGCACCGCCGATCTCGGTGTCCCGCTCGGGCTGCACAACCACATGGGCAACCTGAGCCAGGCGCCGGATGAGGTGGCGCGGGTGCTGGACGCCGCCGATCCGCGCTTCGTGAAGCTCGAGCTCGACACGGCGCACTACGCGCAAGCCGGCGGCGATCCCGCCGCCGCGGTGGAGCGGTACCAGAACCGGCTGCTCTTCCTGCACGTGAAGGATCTCGAGAGCCCGGTGCCCGGACGTCCCGCCGACTCCTACCGGTTCGTGGAGCTGGGCCGCGGAAAGCTGGACTTTCCGGCGTTCTTCGCCGCGCTGGCGCGGGCGAGGTTCGAGGGCTGGGCCATCGTGGAGCTGGATCGGGTGCCCGACGCGGCGCGCACCCCGAAGGAATCCGGCGAGATCGCGCGCCGCTATCTCGAGTCGCAGGGGTTCACCCTCTGAGCGCGGGGATGTGATGGAGCGACGTGACCTGATCCGGTTCCTGGCGTCGGCCGCGGGAGCCGGTTGTCTCCAGGGACTGGCGCCGGACGATCTGCTCGCGTTCGGCCGGCGGGTCCACGCCGATGCCGGTGCAATCCAGGATCTCAAGGCGCTCGACCCGCACGCGGCGCGCACGGTGATCGCGGCGGCGGAGCGCATCCTGCCGGCCAGCGACACCCCCGGCGCCACCGACGCGCAGGTGCATCGCTTCATCGACCGGATGCTCGCCGACTGGCACACGCCCGCGGAGCGCGACCGGTTCCTGGCCGGGCTGCGCGCGCTGGACGCGCGGAGCCGCTCGGCGTACCGCCGCGACTTCGTCGCGTGCACCGAACCCGAGCAGACGGCACTGCTCGCCGCGCTCGACGACGAGGTCACCCGGCTCCGCGGCCCGACGGCGGCCGAGGCACGCCGCGGGTCAGGCCTCGCTACCGCCAACGAGCACTGGTTCGCGATGCTCAAGTACCTGACGGTGCTGGGCTGGTTCACCTCCGAGCCCGCGATGCGCGCCCTGGGCCGGTATCCGCTGCCGGGCCGCTGGGACGGCTGCGCTCCCTACCAGCCGCGTCCAGCCGCGGCACGGCCCGGGTAAGCGGATGCAAGGACGCGAGCCCGAGTTCGACGCCATCGTCGTGGGGTCCGGGATGACCGGCGGCTGGGCGGCCAAGGAGCTCACCGAGGCCGGGCTCCGGACTCTGGTGCTGGACGCCGGCCGGCCCATCGACCCCGCGCGCGACTACACCGAGCACACGCCGACCTGGGAGCTGCCGTTTCGCGGGTTAGGGAACCGCCGCGCGGTCGCGGCGCGCCAGGCGATGCAGCGAAACTCGGTGAGCTTCGACGAGCTGAGCCACGTGTTCTGGACCGACGACGTGGACAATCCCTACAGCACCCCCGCGGACAAGCCGTTTCACTGGTTCCGGGCCCGGCAGGTCGGCGGCAAGTCGATCATCTGGGGCCGCCAGGTGTACCGCCTGAGCGACCTCGACTTCGAGGCCAACCTGAAGGACGGGATCGCGGTCGACTGGCCGATCCGCTCCGGCGACATCGCGCCCTGGTACGACCATGTGGAGCGGTTCATCGGCGTGAGCGGCCAGGCCGAGGGGCTGGCGCACCTGCCGGACGGGCCGTTCCTCCCGCCGATGGCGATGACCTGTGTGGAGCAGCACGTGCGCGAGCGGATGCAGGCGGCGTTCGGCCGGGAGCGGGTGCTGACCATCGGCCGGGCGGCTATCCTCACCGTCCCGCACCACGGGCGCCAGGCGTGTCACTACTGCGGGCCCTGCCATCGCGGCTGCATCACCCGCTCCTACTTCAGCAGCGTGAACGCGACGCTGCCCGCGGCCGCCGCCACCGGCAGGCTCACCCTGCGGCCGTTCAGCGTGGTGAGCCACGTGGTGTACGATGCCCGAACCCGCCGGGCCACCGGAGTCCGGGTGATCGACGCCGCGACCCGCGAGGTGCGCGAGTACACCGGGCGCGTGGTGTTCCTCTGCGCGTCGGCGCTGGAGAGCGCGCGGATCCTGCTCAACTCCAGGACGCCGGAGTTCTCCGACGGCCTGGCGAATTCGAGCGGGCAGGTCGGCCGCAACATCATGGATCACATCAAGTGGGGCGGGGCATCGGGCACCTTCGAGGAATGGGGCGATCGCACCACCCTCGGCGACCGGCCCAACGGCATTTACGTCCCCCGGTTCCGCAACGTGACGTCGCGCCATCCGGATTTCATCCGCGGGTACGGGTTCCAGGGCGGCGGGAGGCGGGCCGGCTGGGAAGGGCGGGCACGGTTGCCGGGGCTCGGCCTCGACTTCAAGAACGGGTTGCTCGAGCCCGGGCCCTGGAACATGACCTTCGGCGGATTCGGCGAGATGCTGCCCCGCGAGGAGAATCGCGCCACGCTGCATCCGACGCTGGCCGACAGGTGGGGCATCCCGACGCTCCATATCGAGTGCCAATGGAGCGAGAACGAGCTTGCGATGTACCAGGACATGAACATCACCGCGGCCGAGCTGCTCGAGGCGTCGGGCGCGCGGAACATCCGGCCCGATGCGCGCGGCCCAAGCACGCCGGGGAACACGAATCACGAGATGGGCACCGCCCGGATGGGCCGTGACCCGAAGACCTCGGTGCTGAACGGGTGGAACCAGACGTGGGACGTGCCGAATCTGTTCGTGACCGACGGGGCGTGCATGACCTCGAGCGCGAACCAGAATCCGTCGCTCACCTACATGGCGCTGACGGCGCGGGCGTGCCGGTACGCGGTGGAAGAGCTGAAGCGGCGCAATCTCTAGCTGCACCCGGGCGCTCGATGCGGGTCCCCTCCGGGGCGCCCCGAAGCGCGTTCAGCTCATCCGGAGCCCGATCTCGAACCGGCCCACCACCTGCTCCTTCTCCTCGGCAAGGGTCAGCAGGAGCTGCTCGCCGCCGGACCGCCGGTAGATGCCGTCCCGCTCGTTCCGCGTGGTCCGGGCGCCCTTGCCCTGATACGGCGCGCGAGTATAGATGCGATCGGTAAAGGCGTCGTCGAAGTAGAGCTGCGAGGTGAACTCGTAGCTCCGATTCTGGCCCGCGTAGAGCCGGACCTTGAAGTGGATGTGCGGGGTGCGGCCGGGATACCAGCCCGGATAGATGGTGACGAACTCGACCGCGCCCGACCCGTCGCTCACCTGGTAGCCGCGCAGAAACTTCTTCTCCCGGGTGTCGAACAGCCCCTGGGCGTCCTTCACCCCGGCATAGATGCCGGCCGCGTCGCACTGCCACACGTCGACGTGCGCGCCGGTGAGCGGGGCGCAGGCCCCCCCGTCCACCCGATGCACCGACATCCGGAGCGTGAGCGGCAGGCCCTCCTTGATCGTCCCATCCACCGGATCCTTCCGGATGTCGACCCGCTCGAGCTTCTCGTCCACGAAATACGGTCCCTCGGTCTGCGCGGGCGTGACGATGCAGGCCGGCCAGAACACCGGCCGGGAGGCACCCGCCGGGACCGCCGCCTTGAGCGGGCTCGCGTCGCCGAGCGCGGCGGCGCCGGCGGCGGCACCGATCGCTCCCAGGACCTGTCGGCGGTTCACGGGTTCGCGGCTCATGGGGGAACTCCAGGGTAAAGGGTTGCCCCCAATCTGCCACTCATACCTTATCGTGTCCAATACTTTGTTGCGCCATATTTATATCGAACCAATATTAATCCGATGGAACTGCGCCACCTTCGGTACTTCGCCGCCGTCGCCGATGAGCTGCACTTCGGCCGGGCTGCCCTGCGCCTCCGGGTGGCACAGCCCGCCTTGAGCCAGCAGATCCAGCAGCTCGAGAAGGAAGTCGGGGTCCGGTTGCTGGACCGAACCACGCGGCGGGTCGCGCTCACCGGGCCGGGCCGCGCCTTTCTCGCGGAGGCGAAGCGGACCCTCGCGGACGCGGACGCCGCGGTCCATGCCGCCCGCCGGGCGGCCGACGGGGAGATCGGCCGGCTCCGGGTCGGCTACGTGGACCTGGCCATGTGGGGCGCGCTGCCCGCCATGCTTCGCGCCTACGCCGCCCGCCATCCCGGGGTGGATCTCACGCTCACCGAGCTCCACCGCGAGCCCCAGCGGGAGGCGCTCCTGCGGGGGGAGCTGGACGTGGGGTTTCTCACCATCGGCGCGGGTGACGAAGTATTCGAGGCCGAGCTGGTCGAGGCGGATCCGCTCGTGGTGGCGCTGCCACGGAACCACCCCGCCGCGCGCCGCGAGCGGGTCCCGATCGGCGCCCTCGCCCACGAGCCCTGGGTGCTGTTCCCGCGAGAGCTTCGGACCCGGTTCCTGGATCTGGTGCTCGCGACCTGCGCCTCGGCGGGCTACGTCCCGCGCGCGGTGCAGGAGGCCAGTCAGCTCCACACGCTGACCGCCCTGGTGAGCGCCGGCGTCGGGGTCTCGCTGGTGCCGTCCGTGGTCGCCCGCGCCGCGCGGAAGGGCGTGGCGTTCCGGCCGCTGGCGGGGAAAGCGCGGCGGCTGCCGTTTCACGTCGCCTGGAAGGCCGGCGGACTGACCGAAACGGCCGGGCGATTCGTGGCGGTGGTGCGGGAGGTAGCGGCGCGGGGTTCCAGCCGCGACTGACGAGATCGGGGCGCCCGCAGCGGTGAGCCCCTCCGAGCGGCCGTCTAGTAGCCGCCGTTGCTGATCGTTTTCCGGTTGCGGTAAACGCGGCGTACGCACGGCCGCGGAGAGGGGCTCACCGCGCGACCACCGCGCGACCGCGGAGAGGGGCTCACCGCGCAGGCGCGGAGAGGCGCTCACCGCAAGGGTGCCGCGCACACAGCGACCTCAAACCGGGATGACGATCTCCTCGTCCTCATGCCGCGCGAACGCGGTGCCCGACGTGAGCGCCGCGGTCTCTCCCTCCTCGTCGATCAGCCGGATGCGCATCGCCTC
>Ga0256867_10001427_pt1 | contig 10133 bp, 8 predicted proteins | sample RVTome_15_FD_185939 | JGI IMG/M metagenome (GOLD analysis project Ga0256867, IMG submission 185939) | Soil microbial communities from uranium-contaminated site in the Upper Colorado River Basin, Wyoming, United States - RVT150D86 (HiSeq) ... | reverse complement strand
ATATAATGAAAAGCAGGAATATTGCTTTTTCGTACGCGGCCGAATAGAACTGCCGCAAAATCCAAAAATCAAACCCAAATAGCCACCAGCAAACCGCCCCCCGCAACCCGCAACCCCAACTACCAATCCACCACCGATCCATCAGAATCCAGATAAGTCTCAGGATTCCTCCACTCATGTCCTAGTTTGTCGGCCAGGGCATCCTCATCCAGTTCAATCCCTAACCCCGGTTTTGTGGGAAGTGGTACGTGTCCATCCGATACCTTAAAGGGTTCTTTGAGATAACCCTCACCCAGTGTCACCTGCTCCTGGCATAAGAAATTTGGAATGCTTGCGGCCAGCTGCAGTCCGGCGGCCAGCGAGATAGGACCTAATGGATTGTGAGGGGCCACAGACGCATAGTAGGCTTCTGCCATACCGGCTATTATTCGTCCTTCAAATATTCCTCCAGCATGACACAGGTCAGGCTGCAGAATGCTGGCAGCGCCTTTTTCCAGGATTTCGCGGAAACCCCATTTGGTAAAGATCCTTTCACCGGTAGCGATGGGCAAATGGGTTTCTTTGGCCAGTTCGGCCATAACATCCACATTCTGACAGTTGACCGGTTCTTCAATAAAGAAAGGTTGGTAGGGTTCCAGTCCATGAATCAGCAAGGCCGCATTTTGAGGTGAAATAGCCCCGTGAAAATCTATTCCTATATCCCCATCATTACCCACAGCATCCCGAAGGTCAGCAAAAGCCTGGATTGCTTCCTCTATGAACCTGGGATTGGCTATCACTCCTGACTGCGGGGCATTCTTAACCCCGGTCTTAAAGGCCGTATAGCCCTCTGTTTTGGCCTCCCTGATCCTTTCAGGGGTCCTGGCATGGGCGTAAACCCTGATGCGATCACGGGTGGACCCGCCCAGCAACTCATAAATGGGCACTCCCAGGGCTTTGCCCTTAATATCCCAAAGCGCCTGCTCAATGCCGCTGAGGGCGCTGGTCAGCACGGGGCCTCCCCGGTAAAAGGTATGGCGGTATATGGCCTGCCAGTGATGCATTACTCTCCTGGGGTCTTTGCCCACTAGGTAAGGTGCAATTTCCTGTACTGCTGCGGCACAGGTATCAGCCCGGCCTTCGGTAATGGGCTCACCCAATCCGGTGATCCCGGAGTCGGTATGGATTTTAAGGAACAAAAACCGGGGCTGCACCTTAAAGGTTTCCAGTTTGGTGATCTTAATTTCACCTTCTTTACCACCGGAAAAAGAATCCTCCACGGACTTTGCCATTACCGGCAATCCCAGGGTTCCGGCAGCAGCGCCGGCAAAGGCTTTTTTAAAAAATGATCTGCGCGAACTTGAATTGATCTGGTAATTTTTCATTGTTGAGATTTGTTGACGAATTGTCTCAATATACTGATTCCAACAATGAAAAGTCTAAACTTAAAAGGTCTCTCAAAAGATCCGGGCTATTTCAATCAGTAAATGTGTAGTCTACATCTATGAAATCCTCGAACAGGTCCATAGTCTGGTCAGGGTCGGTGATAATAACCCGCAATTGGTCCACATTGACTTCGGTATTGGAACCCTGGTCAATAGAGATTATGACGGTTCTGTTGCCCGAGCCCTGGTATACCGACGATTGCGAATATAGATAATCATCTGATAATGAGCCATTTGTATAAGGCTGTACCCAAATTCGTCCCCCATCAGCAGGCACAATATTGTAATTATAAGTTATTGTAACCCGGTCATTTTCAGCTGCTGTTTGATAAAATACCAAATTTGCTGGTGACTGTGGTACCATAGAGGTTATGGTCACACTGGTAACGGCTGGACTTTCATTATCATCGTCCCCACAACTGCTCATTAAAACAAGCAGCAAAATAGGAGCATTTAGTAAGCCACGGATGAAATTTTGGTTAATTAAAGGTTTCATACTGTCTAGGATTTTGAGGTGAAGTGTTTAAATACATATTGGTAGATGGGAAATATCCTGGCAGGTTGAGATTAATATGTCAAAGAACGTCAGTAACTTAAGGTTAATATAATAGAAAGAAGATTGAATTTCAATATTTAAACATCAATGAAATATCGTACTTCAACTTCGTAATTAAGTTATGGGTCCCGGATTAAACAGTACCAGGTCATTATTCAGTCCCAGGCGGTCGCAGGCTACCTGTTCCCTGCCGCTGGCCACCTCAAGAATATAGTTGAAAAGTTTCCAGCCCATCTCTTCCACCGACTTTTCTCCGGTGGCAACCGGCCCGGCATCAATATCGATCAAATCATGCCATCGACTGCTTAGCATTGAATTAGTGCTGACCTTGATTACCGGAACCATGGATAATCCGTAGGGTGTTCCCCTGCCGGTAATAAATACATGCATGTTCATGCCAGCGGCCAGCTGAAGGGTCCCGCAAACAAAGTCACTGGCGGGGGTAGCTGCAAAAGAAAGCCCTCTTTTCTTTAGTTTTTCTCCAGGCGGTATAACATCAACAATAGCGCTGGTACCGGATTTGACCACAGATCCCATGGCCTTTTCCACCACGTTGCTCAGTCCTCCCCGTCGATTTCCAGGAGTAGGATTAGCGCTGCGGTCTGCTTGTCCACACCTGAGATAGTCATCATACCACTTCATTTGCTCGATCAGGGATAGTCGTACCTGCTGATCTGCTGCCCTTGCTGTTAACAGGTGTATGGCATCTCTGACTTCTGTTACTTCTGAAAACATCACGCTTCCCCCTGCCCTTACCACCAGGTCCGCTGCATAACCTGCCACAGGATTTCCGGTTATCCCTGATAATCCATCACTGCCGCCGCATTGCATGCCCACTACCAGTTCGCTGGCAGCGCAGGTTTCCCTTTTCCTGCCATTAAGCATTTTAAGGTGCTCTCCCGCTATGCTCATACCACGGGCTACCATTTCCCCAAATCCGCTTAAGCCGGTATCCTGCATATACATGATACTTTGATTTGCCGGTCCCAAAACTTCCGTAATCAGTTGTTCCGGGCGCAGTTTTTCACAGCCCAGCCCCAGGATCATCACCTGGTTCCCAAAGTTCGGATTCTTTAAAATGTTCTGCAGGGTGCGAATAGGGATCTCGGCCAGGGGTGTATCCATGGCAATACCACAACCATAAGCATGGTTTATCGCTACCACACCGTCGACGTTGGGGAATTGGGGCAGTAACTCAAGTGTGATCCTGGCCGCCAGATGTTCCGCCAGGCCTGCTACACACTGAACACTGGTAGTAATTGCCAGCACATTTTTGGTGCCTGTGCTGCCATCCGCATTTCGATATCCTTCGAAGGTGTACCCTTCCAGTGCTGCCGGGGACATTCTTTCAAGGTCAGGATAAGGTAAGGCATCGAGATCAGGAGGCTCAATTAGGGCCATTTTAGTTTCATTGACCCACTCCCCCGCCTCAAGGTCGCTTTTAGCACAACCAATAGGAACTCCATACCTGAAAATTGGTTTACCTTTCCCAATATCTGCCAATGCTACCTTGTGGCCCATTGGCACGGCCTGTTTGACCACCACACCATTTTCCATCTGGAAACCTGCGGTTAAACCTTGGGTACCGGTAGCGATTGCTACGTTGTCATTTTGATTGATCCTGATATATAATTTGCCCTGGCCGGTCATGATAGGACTATAATTTTCATATAGGCGCTACTGATGAAATAGGGGAAAATGCGGTGGAAGTTGTACATCCCATCAGAGATGTGCATGTCACCCTGCTTCATTTAATGGGACTGGATGACAACAAGCTGACTTATTCCATGGCGGACGTTATAAACAGTTGAGCCAATTTGGAGGCAGTGTAATTGGCGAATTGCTTGCGCATCACCTGTATGCTGTTGCTGTATGCTCTTGCTGTCAAACTATAACTCCGCCACACTTACCTCCTTAAAATAAATCACATCCTTATCACCGTGGTTCTGCAAACCGATATAACCAGAACTGGGCCTGGGCCCTCTGTCCGGCTCGTGGTCTTCAACTTTCGAAGGCACAGGGTCTCCTTCCTTAAAATCGGTAACCAGCACTCCGTTGACTTTTACCATGGTCTGATCGCCTTTTAAGGTAATTTCCAATTCATTCCAGCCTGATTTTGCAGGTGCAGCCTTAGCTTCGGTAAATGAATATAGCACACCTGTCCGATGATGAGCATCTCCATTGTCGGCAATCTGCACCTCGAATCCCCGGTTTACCGGCATCCAGGGCTCAGTGGGCTCTTCCGGAATCCGGATAAATACACCGGCATTGCTGGTGTCGGCGCCTTTGTAAACCACCCTGATCTTTACATTTTCAAATTTTTGCGGAGTATACCACAGCAGGCCCATTCCCCCAACTGTCTTTAACATACCATCCTCAATGATAAATTCCCCTTCGCCCACGTGCTCCCAGCCATCCATATCTTTTCCATCGAACAATACAGTCCATTCCTGACCGGAAACGGGAATTAGGCCTAACATTAAAATACCAGTGAAAAGCAGTTTCATATGTTTGGAGTTTGTTTTTACTAAGATAAGGAAAAATACTGTCTATATTCAATTGACAGTATTGAATATGATGACCATATTGTAGTTGGTTACATCATTAAAAATCAAGGTCATGCGCTATGTTCTAACTTCACTGGTATGCTGGTTGTTGGTATTAGCAGGTTGCCAGCAGGGTAAGGATGCTCAAAATTTCAGCACCGGCTCAAAGCCTGATATATTGGAAGATGTTGATTTTCAACCACTGGCCAAGCATGTAAACCGTCTGGTAAGAAAACTGGAGTATCTGGGCGCTCCCTTACCGGCCTCCACCGTTGAGCAGCTTCACCGGCTCACCGCCGATTCCGCCAACAGTCCGGTGGCGGAGATCCAGCAGTTACTGGATCCCTTTTGCCTGGCCAGTGTTATGATCAATCCCGAGTCACGGGTAAAGTCCATGCAGGGCCCCGCCGCCGCCAAACTCTATGTCGATCACCCGCAGATGTTTCTGGTAAAGATCATCAATGAGGCGGGCGTCACCAGCCGTTTAAGGTTAAGCTCGGATGAATCTCCATACTCAAACCGGGAGCCAGACCATACTCATGCTCAGATTGACCACCAAAGCAGTGACCTGTTTCACTTCAGGGTATATATGCCGGGGGGCAGTTGGCTGCACTCGCCATCAAAACAAAACCTCACCGGTCTTGAAGTCAATTACGGCGTGGTGTTTGTAACCTGCAATGAAACCGGAAAGCGGGAAGCCACCCTGAGTTTCGATGTGGGCCAGGGTACCCAGGATATCGGGTTCCGCAGTGACCTGCCGATTCTTTTCAATATTCTGGACACTTATCCACTGGAAATCGAACAAATTACCGATGCTACCGGCGAAGATCTGATGGCCGGTCTGATCATAAAGGATCAGCACGGCCATATTTTTCCGGGGCAAACCAACCGGGTTTCACCGGATCTGTGGTTTCAACCTCAGATCTACCGCACTTCCGGTGATGCTATAATGCTGCCAGAGGGATCCTACACGGTCACCTGCCTGAGGGGACCGGAATATATTCCACAAAGAAAGCAGGCAGAGGTGAATGATCAGGGAGGAGGCGTATCCTTTAACCTGGAACGATGGATCGACCCTTCTGCCTACAATTACTGGTCTGGGGACCACCATATTCATGCGGCAGGCTGCGCACATTATATTGACCCCCTGGAAGGCGTTTTGCCGGAAGCTATGTCCCGGTATATTCAGGGCGAAGACCTGAAAGTAGGCAGTGTGCTTACCTGGGGACCGGGATTCGATTACCAAAAGCAATTTTTCACAGGTATGACAGATACTACCTCCAAATATCCGTATACCATTCGTTATGATGTGGAAGTTTCCGGGTTCGGTTCCCATGTTTCAGGTCACCTGGTACTACTGCGTCTGCAGGATCAGATATACCCGGGCGGTGCATCCAAGGACCATTGGCCAACGCTGGGTCTGAATACGTTGAAATGGGCCAAAAAGCAGGGAGCTATTACCGGCCCGGCACATTCCGGTTTCGGGATCAATACCTATAGCGATGATCTGCCAAATTATGAAATTCCCCCCTACAATAGTATTGGGGCCAATGAGTATGTGGTGGATGTCACTCATCTGGTTGATGGCCCTGAAGGTAATAAGGTTCCTGCAGTGGATTTTATTTCCACCGGCGATACCTGGCCGGTAGCTGAGCTTAATATGTGGTATCACACACTTAATTGCGGATTCCGTACCAGGATCAGCGGTGAAACGGATTTTCCCTGTATCACCGGAACCAGGGTGGGTGTTTGGAGGTCCTATGTGCGCCAGGATGAGGACCTGGACTATGACAGCTGGTGCCATGGAATTCAAAATGGCAGTAATTATGTGTCTGATGGCATGAGCCACTTGATTGATTTTGAGGTTAACGGGACCCTGATGGGAGAAGACCAAAGCGAAGTACGGCTTAATCAGCCCGGAACTGTGACCGTTAGTGTGGATGCAGCCGCCCTGGTAGGAACGGAAGAACAACTCACCATAAAAAAATTGTATATCGGAGAGGAAGGTCCTTTCGACCCGGTACCCTGGGGCATCGAAAATGCCGTCAACAGTGCATCAGAAGTGGTGCTTGAAATTGTTAAGAACGGAAAGCCCGTTGATCAAATTACTCTTAGTGCGAACGGGGAATTAAAAAACTACAAATTTGACATACCTGTTGAAGAGAGCAGTTGGATAGCTGCCCGTATTTTTCCTTCCTCCCATACCAATCCGGTTTTTGTATTGGTAAATGACCAGCCTATCCGGGCCAGCCGAAAAAGCGCGGAATGGTGCCGTAAAGGTGTCGATCAGTGCTGGTCGGAAAAGAGTAAAACCTATGCGGAGCGGGAGCTGGAAGAAGCCAGACTGGCCTATGACCATGCCCGTCAGGTCTACGACCGGATTATTTCGGAAAGCGCTGTTGATTAGCAACCCAGCAACTTGCACCTGCAACCTGCAACCTGCAACCTGCAACCTGCAACCTGCAACCAGCAACCAGTAATCAATCCCCAACAGTTACTCGTTCAGGTTCTTCACATGCTCATTTTGCCAGTATATTCCCGGGTTTAAACGCTTAAATACCAATTCCTGACACTCCAACCACCTAGGTTTACAGGAAAAGGAATGGCGTGGTAGACTTGTGATATCGATCATTTCAAGAGGGCAATTGATAATATTCCATGTCTGCCTGCCATTTTCTTTTGCCTGCAATATCAGACCTGTTCCTTAAGCCATTAACCAGGAACCGGTAATCTGATCAGGCAGTTTGGGCTTGTCAATCAAATTTTCAATATAAATAATTAAACCTATGAGAAAAATTCTGTTTATTCTGTTTGCCCTTGTAATGTTTCAATTTGCCTGTGAACAACCGGGAGATCCGGCTCCCTATCCGGGCCGCCAGATTGATTATGACCAGGTTTCCGATGGTTTTCAGGAAATGTTTGAAGGGGCTTTCAGTATGACTGAATCCCTGGAGCTGGTATCGGTGGTAGAACGGACCAGGAAACAATTAACTATTAGGGTTGAGGCAGGTAAAATTTCAGAAGCAGCTAAGGATCATTTTAGTGGTTACCTTGGCAGCTTTCAAGCGCCGCATCAAAAGTACGACTATCCGGCGCGTCCATTTTCGCCTAATTTAAATCTGGAAAAAGAACTAGGAACCCTCAACAACCTGATTGATACCGCCCAGGTATTTAATGAAGTTCAAAAAATGTATATTAAATCACTAAGTGGGGAAATTATGGCAGTAGAGAGTGTAGCTGAGGGATATAAAGTTGTCGCAATGTTTAGAGATAAAGTATTGAATGCAAATAATTTGGGTGAAAATGATAAAGTAATACTGCTTGAGATAGCCGCAGGTTCCGGGACACTGCTGGATTTCTTTAAAAACGGAGGTGTTCAAATGGTCCGGAACAACTTATCTGACAAATTAGGGGGCGCTCTTTCTTTTGGCAGAACAACAGGATGCCATGTTGATTGGAGGGGTGCCTGGATGGACGGTGTAATAGGATTAACAGTCGGAGCCGCTTTCGGGTTTTACGCAGGAGCTACTGGTGGAACAATTGTTATGCCGATTGTAGGCTCTGTTACCGGAGCGGTAAATGGTGCTGTCATAGGAGGAGCAATAGGATTTACCTCAGGAGTGCTTCAGGGTATAGCAAGTGATTTATTTCTTTCCTGTTCGAGGAATACAACACCACGGCTTGCCCAATCATTCGCTTCCTGTGAATTGGCCTGGGAAGCCTATTACAATAATAGAACTAGCAAAATACCATCTGATTGTTTTAATGTCAGAATTACCCTTTAAGATGTTAACTCCTTAATCTTATGAGCAAGAAAGCAATTATTAATCTGATTATTGCAACCATAGGCTTCACTTTGGGTATTATGAAGTTTAGCAGGCACGGGTCATTCAATCCTTCTGATATAGGTTTTTATACCTCAATTGGGGCAGGCATATTATGGTTTTTGGCCATGTATTTCATCTTCAGGAAGCTGGCAGCCCGCAAATCGGATAAAGACGGCAGGATCCAATGATACCAGAACTAGAGGACCCAAAAGCATGAGCTGAAATCTATAACTGTAAATAACTATGAGCCTGGTATTAGGTGGATAACCATACTACTACCAGGCTCATTTAGTGATGGTGCCTTTCAATTTTCGGATTTAATATTAAAATTTTGATTGAAAAAATTGTTGGGATCGTATTTGTTTTTCACCTGCTGCAAACGATTGTAGTTTTTACCGTAAGCATCAGCTATTTCCGAATCGTCGTCTTTATCAAAATAATTTGAGTAGTACCCACCTGAAGCAAATGGTTTCATAGCTTCATAAAATTCCCGGGCCCAACCAATTATTTCATCATCATCAGACGGGTCCATCCATCCGGTCCAGATGCCTAAAGCAAAGTTAGCATCGCGACCTGTAAATGCCGTGTGATCTTTTGGAACTTTGGATATTGCACCGCCAAGGGGTTCGAAGCCTACTAAGCTAAGCGGCCCTTTCTTATTCCTTGCAAAACTCAAAAACACATCGATAGCTTCGTCTGAAAGTTGATTCATCAAATGGTGTTTCCAATAATAGCGTTGTCCCTTCGGGACGCCGGCGTCAAAATTTTTCTGCAATTCCTCATACGGTAGAGGATCAACTACCGCCATAATAGGATTTCCAATGTTTTTGAATGGTTCCAGTAGTTTCCTTCCATCATCGTGGTTACCCGCATAGGTGGCCAGAAAAAAGCACACTGGTGTTCCATGCAGTTCCTCTGGGAACGCTTCTACCGGAGGAATACTTACTATCAACCCATAAGCTGATAATTCATCAGGAGCAGTCTTCATAAGATCCCGATAAGCAATTAACGCCGTTCTCGCGTCGTTCATGGGATAGAAGATCTGAGCCGTTAATATGTTGGTATTCTCCTTATATAATTGGAACTCGAATGAAACAACCACTCCGAAATTTCCTCCTCCTCCTCTTAGTGCCCAAAATAAATCGGTATTCTCCGACTTTGAACAATGCAGCAAATTTCCATCAGCAGTAATCACATCTAATGAAATGACATTATCGAGCGCCAGACCATATTTTCTGGCCAAATAACCGATGCCTCCACCCAGAGTTAGCCCTGCTACACCGGTAGAAGAAACAATACCACCAGTGGTGAGCAAGCCACGTTTGGAGGATTCCCGGTCAAGGTCTCCCAGTTTAGCCCCGGGTTGTACGATAGCCGTTCCGGATGTTGGGTCAACAGTAACGGCATTCATGCGGGAGAAATCGATCATTAATCCATCATTGCAGACTGCTTTTCCCGCAACGCCGTGCCCACCTCCTTTAACTGAAACCGGCAGGCCATTCTCTTTGGCAAAATGAACAGAAGCTATTACATCCTGGACATTTTCGCAGCAAACTATCAGGCTCGGGCGGTGGTCTATCATGCCGTTCCAAATCGAACGGCAATCATCATATCCCTCATCTCCAGGCTGTAATAGCAACCCCTTTAGATTGTTTTTGAACTGGTTAACCGAGGTGGCGCTTATGGTTTCTGAATTCATGTTTCTTTGCAATTTAGAATTTACTGTTTTTATATAGGAATATAGATAATTTCAAATGTGGCCACAAGGACAATTACTCAG
>Ga0256867_10001425_pt1 | contig 10136 bp, 7 predicted proteins | sample RVTome_15_FD_185939 | JGI IMG/M metagenome (GOLD analysis project Ga0256867, IMG submission 185939) | Soil microbial communities from uranium-contaminated site in the Upper Colorado River Basin, Wyoming, United States - RVT150D86 (HiSeq) ... | reverse complement strand
CGAACCCTCCTGGTGTGAGCTAGGCGTCCGGTAGGTAGCCGAGCTCCCGCAGGAGGCCGCCGCACTCGGCCAGCACCTCGCGGGTCTCGTCGGCCGAGAGGTCGCGGGCGTGGCGTCCAACCGAGGCGTCGTGCGCCCGCGCGAGCGCGGCCTGGAGCGGCGCCTCGGGCACCTCGAGCGCCGCGGCCAGCTCGGAGGCGACCGCGCGCGAGTCGGCCGCCAGCCGCTCGTAGCGCACCTCGACGACCGGGGCGCCGGACTCCCGAACGGCGGTCACGTAGCGGCGCCAGGCCCACGCGGCCCGCCGCGCGTCGGCGACCTGCGGGAACTCCGCCCGCCGCCCGCGCTCGACCCAGAAGCGCGCTTCGGGGCCGAGTCGGTTGCCCGCGTCGTCGGTTCCCCCCCGCCCCGCGCGGAGCCAGCCTCGCTCGAGGAGCGAGCTGGCCACGTCCCGCCCGTCGCGGAGCGCATGGACGATCCGCGCCTCGGGGAACGCGAGCAGCACGGCGGGCAGGACGAAGGCGGTCTCGGGCGTCTGCTCCACGGAGCGCAGGCTGCCGACGAGGCCGAGCCGCCGCGCCCGCGTGAGGAGCCGGCGGATCTCCGGGGCGGCCCGCTCGGGCGGCTCCCCGGCCAGCGCCGGGATGGCCGCCTTGAGCGGCGCGACCTCCCCCAGGTCGACGAAGCCCGGGAGCGAGCCGAGCGCTCCGGCGAGGAACGTCGTCCCCGAGCGGGGGCTGCCGGCGACGAAGACGAGGCGGTCGTCGAGCCTTCCGAGACGCCGCCGTGACAATCCTCCACGCGGGAGGATGTGCCGCGCGGCGCGCAGCTGGAGCTCGGCCGAGCGGAGCGGGCCGGACACGGCCCGTATCGTCTCAGCTTCCCCGTCAGGACGCCGCGGCGAGCGGCGAGGAGGCAGGCTCGGGCTCGGTGTCGAGCAGGCGCGTCAGCGCGGCGACGCAGCGGGGGCAGAACTGGCCGCCGGCGCCGCCGCGAAGCTCGTCCAGCGCCTCGGCGGCCGGCCGGGCGGAGCGGTAGATCCGGTTCGTGAGCATGGAGTCGAGCGCGTCGGCGACGTGGATGATGCGGGCGCCGAGCGGGATCTCCTCCCCGGCGAGGCCGTCGGGGTAGCCGCCCCCGTCCCAGCGCTCGTGGTGGTGGCGGATCGCCGGCACGGCGTCGTCGAGGAAGCCGAGCCGGTCGATGATGCGCGCCCCCTCCTCGGCGTGGCGCTGCATGAGCGCCCACTCGTCGGCGGAGAGGGAGGCGGGCTTCAGGAGCACCGCGTCCGGAATCGCCAGCTTGCCGATGTCGTGGAAGAGCGCCGCGTGCCCGAGGAGGTCGAGCTCGGCCTGCGAGAGGGTGAGCTCCCTGCCGATCGCGAGCGCCAGCTGCTGGACGCGGCGCGAGTGGCCGGCCGTGTAGGCGTCGCGCGCGTCCACCGTCGCCGACAGGCTCTCCATGGCGGCGGTCGAGCGCTCCTTGAGGAGTCGGTTCGCCTGCTCCAGCGAGACGTTCTGGCTGCGGATCGTCTCGGCCGCCTCGCGGAGCTTCTTCGTCGACCGCTCGGTGTGCCCGAGGTAGGCGGCCATGGTCTTGCGCATGAGCAGGAGCGGCAGGACGAAGACGGCGAGCCCGTAGAGCCCGATCGCCTCGTAGGCGAGCGCGATCGCACCGCCGACCGCGCCGAAGGCGACGTAGTGCGGCAGGAGCCAGGAGAACCGCTCCGTCCACACGCGGCGCCAGCTGTCGTGCCCCTCGAGCGCCATCGCCCCGCTCAGGAGCCCCGTGTTGACGACGAAGTAGACCCCGCCGGCGACGAGGCTGGCCGCCGCGGTCACGAGCATCTCGAAGCCGTGCGAGCCGCCCAGGCTGAAGACGGCCGCCGCCGCGAGGCTCGCGAAGGAGAGCGCGCCGATGTTGAAGAGGAGCTGGTACGCGGGCGTCCGCCGCGAGCTCCACTCGACCGCGGCGGTGGCGAGCGCCAGCGGCAGCGCGGCCTTGGGCCCGGCGATCGCGGCACCCGCGAGCGCGCCGACGGCGCTCACCGAGATCGAGCCGCCGTCCAGCTCGAGCGCGAGCGCCTGGCCGCCCGCCACGAGCGCGATGATCGCCAGCAGGCCCACGACGTCCGTCGTGCGCCCCAGCGCGAAGCCGAGCAGGCCGGCCGCGATGCCGCCGACGCTCACCGCGACGACGAGGGCCGCCAGGCTGCGGGAGAGGGAGACGAAGCGCGGGCCCGCCCGGCTGTGGGGCCGCTGGTGGGCCTGCTCCCCGGTCCCGGCCGGGACCGCGGGCAGCTCGGGGATGGCGACGGGGGCGTCGGCTGCGGCGGGAGCCCGCGAGTACACGCTCTCGTCCGGCACGGCCGCCAGGCGCAGCGAGCGCTCCGGCGGGAGGAGAACGGGCTCGGAGTCCGCCCGGAGGACGCGGTTGCGGCCCTGGAGCTTGGCCCGGTAGACGGCGAGGTCGGCCTGGTGGATCAGCTCGTTCGCGTCGGACCCGTCGCCCGGGCAGCCCGCCACCCCGAAGGAGACCGTCGCGCGGATCGGCTCGCTCGAGGTCTCGACCTCGAAGCGCTCGTCGGCGACGGCGCGCCGGATCCGCTCGGCGATCTCGAACGCCTCCTGCGGCGTCGTCTCCGGCAGGAGGATGGCGAACTCCTCGCCGCCGAAGCGCGCCGGCACGTCGGCGTGCCGCAGCTGCTGGCGGAAGACGGTGGCGATGCCGCGGAGCACGGCGTCCCCGGCGAGATGGCCGTACGCGTTGTTGATCTCCCGCAGGAGGTCGAGGTCGGCCATGACCACCGACAGCGACTCGCCCGAGCGCTGTGCGCGCTCGAGCTCCTCGCGGAGCGCTCCGGCGAAGTAGCGGGCATTGAACAGGCCGGTCTTCGGATCGAGCCGCGCCTCCTGCTGGAGCGCCGGGACGCTGAGCGAGCGGTGAATGAGGAGCAGTGGGGCGACGGCCATCGGCAGGAGGAGCGGGTTCCAGTCCCACAGACCGGCGAAGGCCACGCCCAGGAGCGCCAGGACGAAGTCGGTCGAGAGGCTCTCCGTGGAGAAGAGGCCCGTGCCGCGCAGCGAGTGCCCGCGCGCGAGGTGGAGCATGGCGGCGAGGAGGACGTGGTTCAACGAGACGAAGACGACCGCGGCCACGAGGCCCGAGAGCGCGAACTCGAGCTCGGGGCCGAGGCCGGCGCTGCGCACGAGCTCGACCGCCCCCCAGGCCGCCAGGCCGTTCAGCGTGTGGTTGGCGATGTTGAACGCCTGGATGTACCAGGCGTAGCGGATCTTCAGCCACTCGGGGATCCCGTAGACGACGCAGAGGAGCGCGATCAGCTCGGGCGGCAGGAGCAGGACCCCGGGTACGAGGAAGACGAGCGTCGTGTGGTAGCTCTGGTCCCGCGGGGTGATGACGACGAAGAGCTGAGCGACCGCCGCGCACGTCGCCAGGACGGCGAATGTGAGCCACCCGTCCGTCTGGAGCGAGAGGTGGGCGAACGGAATCGCCGCGGCAGCGACGGCCAGGGCGCCGATCACGTAGAGGAACGCCTTGGCCCGCGGCTGGAGCGCCGACGGCTCCTCCCGGTCGGGGCCCGAGGGCGGGCGGTCGTCCGTGCGCTCGCCCGGGACCGTGCTCACGACCCTGGAGTCAGGTCGGGATGGGCGCACGCCCACGCGGAGGCGCGGTACGGCCGCAGAGCCATGGCCTGAACGTAAGCCCGCCGGGGGGGGACGAGCGTCCCCCGTTCGAGGGACGCCCGGCAGGTTCACCCGGAAAGGTGAGCCCCGGGCCTCGACCGGCCTGGGGCCTACGGTCGGAGCCGGCCGGCTACTCGGCGAGTCCGAGCTCGACGATCTCGGACTCGTCCAGGTACTCGCCGTCGATCCCGCGCTCGTCGTCGGCGTTGTCGGCGTACGAGGCCGACGCCCACGAGGCGGAGGCCCAGGAGGCGTTCGCCCACGAGGCGGAGGCCCAGGACGCGGACGCCCAGGAGGCGTTCGCCCACGAGGCGGAGGCCCAGGAGGCGGAGGCCCAGGAGGCGGAGGCCCAGGAGGCGGAGGCCCAGGACGCGGACGCCCAGGAGGCGGAGGCCCACGAGGCGTCGCTCTGGGCGACGTTGGCCCAGCTGGCCGCGTCGAACATCGGGCCGCTGCCGTCGCCGGCGGGCACGACGAACTGGCTCAGCGCCGCGTTCGGGTTCGGCGGGGCGACGACCGCCGCGGCCCTGTTCGCGTCGACCATGCCGACGCCGAGGGAGCCCAGAGCGGCGGACGGAGCGTCCTTGGCCGACACCATGAGCGCGCCCTTGACCTGGTCGGGCGTCCACTCGGGGTGCCGGGCCAGCACCTGCGCGGCCGCCGCGGCCACGACCGGGGCCGCGAACGACGTTCCGGAGAGCTCCATCGTGCTGTACGGCTTCACGTTGGCGGGCCGCTCCGACACGAGCGTGGAGGTGCTGGGAACGGCCGCGACCATGTAGCGGCCGGGGGCGCCGAGCTCGGGCTTGGCGAAGCCGTCGAGCGTGTAGCCCCAGGCCGACCACGGAGCCGCGAAGTCGTCGCTCGTCCAGATGGAGCGATTGATGTCGGCCGCGCCGACCGTGATCACGAACGGGTCGTTTCCGGGGGCGAAGGGGACGCCGGAGGCCGAGCCGTCGACGCCGTAGTTGCCCGCGGCCGCCACGACGACGACGCCGTTGAACCAGAGCTTCTCGACGGCCCGGTTGAGCGGGTCGAAGAAGACGCTCGCGGGCGACGCGCTGTGCAGCGAGAAGTTGGCGACGCGGATGTTGTACCGAGCCTTGTTGGCGAGGATCCAGTCGGCGGCGGCGATCACGTCGCGCGTCATCGCCATCCCGTTGTCGTCCATCACGTCGATCGAGACGATCTTCGACTTCGGGGAGCCGCCCGCGCGACCGTACTTCTCGCCGGCCGCGATGGCCGCCACGAACGTCCCGTGGCCACGGCCGTCGCCGGCGGAGTTCCCCGCGAGCGACGTCATGTTCACCTGGGCGACGATGCGCGAGCCGAAGTCGGACCGGCCTGCCTGGATTCCGGAGTCCACGATGGCGATCGCGGGGGCGTTGGCCGCCGCGGTCGTGTTCCAGACGCCGTGGAAGCCGGCCACGTACGGCCAGCGCTGGTAGCTCCAGTAGCCGGACAGCTGGATCGGCGCGTCGGCCGTGATCGCGCGGACGTCGGGGCGCCGGGCCAGCCGGAGAATCTGGCGGCCGGTCAGCTGCGCTGCCACGCCGCTCACGGAGCGGAAGCGCTTGCGGAGGCCGACGCCGCGGCCGGGGTCGGCCTTGCGCGCCGACGACACGTCGGCGGCGACCTCGGCGGAGGTCTCGCCGCGGGAGCCCTGGACGATGACGTTGAAGGTGGTCTTCGGGCTCGCCTGCGCCTGCTCCAGCAGGCCCGGCGAGAGATACGCCCGGATGCGCATGTCGTGCGCGTTGGAGGATCTCCCGGCACCGGCCGCCATGGGTGCACCCAGGACGACGGCGACGAGCAGCAGAAGCGCGAAGCCGCGACCGCCCTTACCCCACAGGGCGCTCGAGCGGGTCTCCCCCTTGGAGGGCTTCCCCCAGAGGGCGCTCGACCGGGTCTGCCCCTTCGACGAGCCGTTGAGCCGCATATTCCTCTCTCTTCCCTTCTCCGCGCAGGACGCGGGCCGCAGAGCAATTCCCACACCCGACGCTAGGGACGGTCTTCGGCTCGAGCCTCCCCTGTTCGAGTGAGCGCCGCGGATTTCCCTCGTTCGGGTGAGGAGGTGCGAGACGGCCTGCGCCGGGCCTTGCGGGCGCGCTCCGCCCTCCCCGGCTCGACCCGGGACCCCCTTCCGGGGGTCCTACCGGGGGCGGCCGCGCGCGTCCCGCGCGGACCGTGCCGTCACGGTGCCCAGAGCGAGCCGAGATAGACCGTCGGGTCGCCCGGCTGCCAGCGGGAGAGGAAGCGCTGGATCGGCGGGTGGAGCGCCAGCCCGGGCAGCTCCTCGACGTCGAAGAGGCGCTGATTGCGCACGGCGGCGTCCGACGACGTCACCCGCTCCAGCGAGCGGTCGCCGAGACTCGCTGCGAAGACGATGTGCACGACGTGCTTCGGCGGCCACCCCGGCGGGGAGATCGAGTCGGCCAGCGCGACCGGGCCCTCGAGCGGCAGCTCCTCGTCGAGGCCGAGCTCCTCGGCCAGCTCGCGCCGCAGGGCATCGACGAGCGTCTCCCCCACGACCACGCCGCCGCCCGGCAGGAGCCAGTATTCGCGGCCCTTCTTCTCGTGCCGGACGAGCAACACCCGGTTCTCCCGCCGAAGGATCGCGGACACGCGGATGCGCGGCTCCATGTCAGGTGCGGGAGGAGCCGAAGCCGCGAACCCCGCGCTCGGTTGCGGGCAACTCGTCGAGCTCCACGATCTCGAGCTCGGGGACGGGCAGTACGACGAGTTGCGCGATGCGCTCGCCCGCCTCGACGGCGAAGACGTGCTCGCGGTCGGTGTTGAGGAGCACGACGCGGATCTCGCCCCGGTAGCCGGAGTCGATCAGCCCGGGCGAGTTGACGACGGCGATGCCGTGCCGGGCGGCCAGGCCCGAGCGGGGCTGGACGAAGCCGGCGAAGCCCTCTGGGATGGCGACCGCGAGGCCGGTCGGAACCACGGCCCGCTCGCCGGGCTCGAGGCGAAGCGGCTCACAGGTCGAGAGGTCGAGCCCGGCGTCGCCGGCATACGCGCGCTCGGGGATCCGGGCGTCCTCGCGCAGCCGCACGATCGGGAGCTCGATCACGCCTCGTGCGCCTCGGCGACCGGCCCGTCCTCGCCGGCAATCAGGTACGGCGCGTAGCGCGGGAGCTCACGCTCCGGCAGCCGCGCCCGCACGAGGACCCCGTCCGCGCGGTCGACGCGCTCCTCGATGGGCGCGCCCAGGTCGTAGAGCTCCTTGAGGACGCGGCCGTCCTCGTACGGGACGAGCAGGCGCACCGGGCGGAAGCGGTCGGCGAAGCGCTCGGCGATCCGGGCGCGCAGCTCCGGGAGCCCCTCGCCGTCCCGCGCGGAGATCTGGAGGGCGCCCGGAAAGCTGTTGGCGAGCCGCCGCCGGCGCAGCGGGTCGACGAGGTCGACCTTGTTGAGGACGAGCTCGACGGGTAGCTCGTCCGCCCCGATGCCGGCGAGCACCGTCTCCACGGCCGCGATCGTCTCCTCCAGCCGGTCGTCGCCGAGCGACGCGTCGGCGACGTGGAGGACGAGGTCGGCGAGCAGCGTCTCCTCGAGCGTCGCTGCGAAGCCCTCGACGAGCTGGTGCGGCAGCCGCCGGATGAAGCCCACCGTGTCAGTCACGAGGTAGCGGCGCCCGTCGTGCTCGAAGCCGCGGGTCGTCGGGTCGAGCGTCTCGAAGAGCCGGTCGTCGACGGACACGTCGGCGTCGGTGAGCGCGTTCAGGAGGGTCGACTTGCCGGCGTTCGTGTACCCGGCCAGCGCGACGACGGGCGCGGCAGAGCGCTCGCGCGCCTTCCGCTGCACCGCGCGGCGTTGCTCGAGCTCGCGAAGCCGGCGCTTGAGGATGCCGACGCGGCGGCGCGCGAGGCGCCGGTCGGTCTCGAGCTGCGACTCGCCGGGGCCGCGCGTCCCGATCCCGCCGCCGAGCCGCTCGAGGTGCTTCCACAGGCCCCGCATCCGCGGGAGGTTGTACTCGAGCTGCGCGAGCTCGACCTGGAGCTTGCCCTCCGCGCTCGAGGCGTGCTGGGCGAAGATGTCGAGGATGAGCTGCGTGCGGTCGACGACGCGCGCGCCCAGCGTGTCCTCGAGGCGGCGCTGTTGGCCGGGATCGAGCTCGTCGTCGACGATCAGCGACTCCGCCTCGGCCTCGGCGACGAGGCGCTCGAGCTCGCGGAGCTTGCCCTTGCCGACGTAGGTGCGCGGGTCGGGCGCGGGCCGCCGCTGGACGAGCTCGCCGACCGGCGTGACGCCTGCCGTGCGGAGCAGCTCGCGCAGCTCGCCAAGCTCCTCCTCCTCGTCCACTCCCGGCCCCAGCACGGCGACGAGGAATCCGCGCTCGGGCTCGGCTCCGGGCGCGGGGTCCGGCTGGTGGTGAGTCACGCGCCGATTATGCCCGGGATTCGATGTGCAGCAAGGACGCGATGCGGCCCGCGGCCTCCTCGAGCCGCTCGTCCGGCACCGTCAGCGAGATGCGGACGTAGCCCTCGCCCGAGGGGCCGAAGGATGGACCGGGCGAGACGATGACCGCCGCCTGGTCGAGCACGAGCCCGGTGAAGCTCGCGGAGTCGTGGCCCTCGGGCACCCCGATCCACAGGTACGGCGTCGCCCGGGGCGGCTCCGCGTCGATCCCGATCTCTCGCAACGCGCCGATCATGAGGTCGCGACGGCGGCGGTACACGTCCGACATCTCCTGCGGGAAGTCCCGCGCGTCCGTGAGTGCCGCGGCCCCGGCGAGCTGGAGGGCGTCGAACATCCCCGAGTCCAGGTTCGTCTTGAGCTGCCGGTAGCGCTCGACGATCTCGGCGTTGCCCGCGATCCAGCCGATGCGCCAGCCGGTCATGTTCCAGCCCTTGGAGAGCGAGAAGATCTCGGCTCCCGCGTCCATCGCCCCGGGCGTCGCGAGGAAGCTCGGCGGCCGGTAGCCGTCGAACGCGATCTCCGTGTAGGCGGAGTCGTGGACCGCCACGAGGCCGTGCGCCCGCGCGAAGGCCACCGTCCGCTCGAAGAAGCCGTCGGCGACCACCGCCCCGGTCGGATTGTTCGGGTAGTTGAAGGAGAGCAGGTTCGCCCTGGACGCGATCTCCGGCGGAACGGTGTCCAGCTGCGGCATGAAGTCGTGCTCGGCGGTCAGCGGCAGGTAGTGGACGTCCGCGCCGGCGAAGACGGGCCCGGACGTGTACGGCGGGTAGCCCGGGTCGGGCGCGAGCGCCACGTCGCCGGGGTCGAGGCAGGCGAGCGCGACGTGGGCGACCGCCTCCTTGCCGCCGAGGACGGGGATCACCTCGGTCTCCGGGTCGATCTCGACGCCGAAGCGGTCCGCGTAGAAGGACGACACGGCCTCCCGGAAGGCGCGGAGCCCGCGGTTCGACGGGTATCGGTGCGTCTCGGGCCGCTCGACGGCGCGCTGGAGGGCCTCGACGACCGCCGGCGGCGTCGGCAGGTCGGGGTCGCCGATGCCGAGGGAGATGACGTCGACGCCGTCGGCCCGCATCGCCTCGATCCGCCGCTCGATCTCGGCGAAGAGGTACGGCGGGACGGCGTCGAGGCGCCGGGCGAACCTCATGCTCCCTCCACCTCGGCGAGCAGCTCGGCGGATACCTCGCCGGTGCAGATCTCCTGGGCGGCGCCGGTCAGGCGGGCGTTGAAGTCCTCGTCGAGCTCGACGCGCATGTCGCCGCCGGCGAGGTGCACCGTGACGGGGCTGTCCGCCCAGCCGTTGGCGACGGCGGCGCCGGCGACCGCGACCGCGCTCGTCCCCGAGGACAGAGTCTCCCCCGCCCCGCGCTCCCAGACGCCGGCGGTCGCCTCGCCCCGGGAGTCCACGCGGACGAGCTGGACGTTCGTCCGCGCGGGAAACCGCTCGTGGTTCTCGACGAGCGGCCCTAGGCGGAGCAGGTCGGCCCGGTCGGGCTCGCGCCGGATGACGGCGTGCGGGTTCCCGACCGAGACAGGCGTGAACTCGAGCTCGGAGCCGTTTACGGCGAGGGTCTCCGGCGCGCCCACCTCGACCTTCCCCATCTCGGTCTCGACCATGAGCCCACCGCGCATGCGGGCGACGACCTCGAGCGGACCGACCGCGACCACGACCTCGTCGGCGCCGCTGCGCCGGGCGAGCCAGCGGGCGGCGATGCGGGTGCCGTTGCCGGAGAGCTCCGCCGTCGAGCCGTCCGGGTTCCAGATGACGATCTCGGCGCGGGGACCGTCGGCGCTCAGCACCTCGAGGATCCCGTCCGAGCCGACGCCGAGGTGGCAGTCGCAGAGCCGGCGGACGAGGGCCGGCGCGAGCGGGGAGCCGGCGTCAGCCCGCTCGACGAGCAGGTAGTCGTTGCCGAGCCCGTGCCACTTCGAGAATCTCATCGGCGACCGCGTCCGGAGGACGATCCGCGCGAACGCTAACAACGCCTGGGATGCGCCGGAGCCACT
>Ga0256867_10001423_pt1 | contig 10146 bp, 13 predicted proteins | sample RVTome_15_FD_185939 | JGI IMG/M metagenome (GOLD analysis project Ga0256867, IMG submission 185939) | Soil microbial communities from uranium-contaminated site in the Upper Colorado River Basin, Wyoming, United States - RVT150D86 (HiSeq) ... | reverse complement strand
AGCGCTGCTTCAGCCCTTCAGCACAGGGTTGTTTGGGCGCTCGGCCACCGAGCGCACCAGCATGGCGTCGGCCCCCCCCATCGGCGAGCGTGTCTCCACAGGTCGGCCACGACCGGACCGTTCAGGTCTGTGCCCCTTGAGGACGGCGTCCTGCGCGGCGCGCGGCATTGTCCGCGCGGGGTCGTCGACGTAGGTCATCTCTGGTACCCGGGCGCCGTCACACAGACGGGTGTGAACTCCGCGCCCTCATCCCACCCGACTGCCAGACGGTTCGACGACCACGGTCCTGACCGGAAAGTCCGGCGACGCGAGGCGTTCGAGTGTCCGACGCTCGCGTCGGCGACGCCGGCCTTTCCGTATCAATCCGAGGATCATCACGAGGGCGATGCCGCCCACGATGAGCGGTGCCGGGCGCCGTTTCGCCTGGTCCACGAGCTCGTCCGCCCGCTTCTTCGCTTGGCCGCCGACGTCGTGGGCTCGTTGCTTGAGCTCGTCGGCTTTGGCCGAAGCCTGGGCCTTGACGTCGGTCTTGGCCGTCAGCGCTTCGAGGGTCTCGCCGAGGTCCTCTCGGGTCTCTTCGATCTGGTGCCGGGTCGCTTCTGTGTCCGAGCCCGCGGGGGCCGCCGGCATCGGCGCGTCCGGGCGAGCCGGATCCTTGCTGGTCATCGGCCAGTCCTCTCCTTGATGTGCCGGAGATCCTCTTGCGTGCTCGCCGCAGCCTGCTCAGGCATGGGCGGCAGAGCTTCAACGGCTTCCCTCCGGCCCATGAGCGCCAAGATCCCGCCGATCGCGACGAGGACCACGCCGACGACCAGCGCGGCCAGCCATGGCTCGAGCGCGGTGGCTAAACCCAAGACCAGGGCACCCACCAGGGTCGCGCCACCGTAGAAGGCCACCAGGCCCCCGGCGCCGAGCAAGCCGGCACCAATCCCGATCTTCCGCCCTTTGTCCTTCAGCTCGAGCTGAGCGAGGCGGAACTCCTGTCGGATCAGCTCCGCAGTCTGTTGAGAGGCCCGTTGCACCAGCTCGCCTACTGACTCGTCGCGCAGGTTGCTGCGCTCGCCCCCTGGCTGGTTCGTGTCGACCATGCCGCGCCTCTACCCGCCACACGTGCCGGAAAACCGGCACCGATCGCTCTGCTGGCGCCGTCAGCGCGAACCAAGCGAGATCACTGCCCGCCTCGGCTCCGCCTGGTTCGCGACGCGCGGCGTCGAGGACCTCTGCACCGAGGTGGTCGGCGCCAGCGTCGACGTCGAACGGCTCCGAGACCTCGGCCGGTGGACAGTTGCCACGCGAGGTCGTGGACCCAAGCACCGGCCGTCAGCACTCTGTCAACAGGGCGCCGTGAACTGACTCCTGGCCTGGGGTTTTGTGGTCTCCGCCGATCGTGTGGTGGTATCTCCGGTCGGCAGTCCGTTCGGCCGGGAGCGCCCCAGCGATGGCCCACGTCGAACAGAAGGGTGGACGTCGCCAGACCCGGTGGATGGGTGCCTCCACCTCGATGAGGCCGCGTGCCGGTCGCCTCGTTCGTGCTGATACAGCGCTGCAACGGCGACGGCGGCGGCCTCGCTGGGCCATCATGTGATGCGAGCGGCGGGCACGACCGGCCTCGGCGGAAGGGAGGCGCCGGAATGGACATCGCCATTCGGCGCGGTGACCTCGCGGCGGTTCAGGAAGCGTTGGCCAGGCATGACTGGTCGTCGGCGCACGCGCTGGCTGTTTCTGGCGCAGCGGAACTTCAGCGGGTAAAGCGTCGTTCGGCTGACGACGACGTGTTCGCGGGCGACTGGCTGGATGCCTTGGCGGAGGCCGCGTGGTGGGTCGGACGCCTCGACGAGTGCATCGTGGCGCGGGAGCGGGCGCATGCCTGCTATGACCGCGCCGGTGCCACGCTGCAGGCCGGCCGGTGCGCCGTCTGGCTGTTCCACCACTGGACCTTCCGGGGTAAGCGCGCGATCGCGAGCGGTTGGCTGGGCCGCGCCCGCCGGTCGCTGAATGGCCAGCGCGGGTCCGCCGAGTACGGCTACTTGCTGCTGTACGAGGCCGAGGTTGCCCACGGCGCGGGTGACCTGGCGGGTGCGACCGCCCTGGTCGAGCAGGCGATGGACCTCGGGCAGCGGCTCCGGGTGGCCGACCTCGAGTCGCAGGCGCTGCAGGCCCTCGGGCGTTTGCTCATCGACGAGGGCAGGCCGGCCGAGGGCCTGGCACGGCTCGATGAGGCGATGTTGTTCGCCATCGAGGGCCGGCTGTCGCCCTTCGTTACCGGGAGGGTGTACTGCTCGCTGGTGAGCGCATGCCACGACCTCGGCGACATCCGTCGGGCCAACGAGTGGATCGAGGCGGTCGGCTCGTGGGCCGACGCCCACCCGTTCACGGTCTTCCCCGGTCTGTGCCGCCTTCATCGGGCGGATCTCATGCAATGGCGCGGCGACTGGCGGGCCGCCGAGGCCGAGGCGCGGCAGGCGTGTAGCGAGCTCCACGACCTCTTCGTGTCGAACGCCGCGGCCGCGTATGCCGAGGTGGGTGAGATCTGTCGGCGTCGCGGCGACCTGGACGCGGCCGAGGAGGCGTTCGCTAGGGCCGAGGCCCTCGATGCCCGGCCCGCGGCCGGCCTCGCGCTCCTCCGGCTGACCCAGGACCGTGCCGAGGTGGCCAGCGTCATCATCTCGGCCGCGATCGAGGAGACCGCCTGGAACCGACTGGCGCGCGGCTGGCTGCTCCCCGTGGAGGTCCAGGTGGCTGTTGCGCTGGGCGACGTCGAGCGCGCCCAAAGGGCGGCCGCGGAGCTGACCGAGACCGCCAGGTTGTTCGAGAGTCCTGTGCTCACTGCTGCGGCTACGTCGGCCACCGGACGGGTCGAACTGGCCTCTGACGATTCCGGCGCGTGCGCGAGCCTGCGGGCGGCGGTGCGGCGGTGGCTCGAGCTCGACGTTCCCTATGAGGCCGCCAACGTCCGCGTGCTGCTGGCCCGGGCGTGCCGGGCGGCGGGCGACGAGGAAGGCGCGCAGGCGGCGCTCACCGCCGCCGAGGCGGTGTTCACCCGCCTCGGGGCAACGCTCGACCTGCAGGAGGTCACCGCGCTCCGGACCGTCCGATCATCGTCCGATCTGCCGTGCGGGCTGACGGACCGCGAGGCCGAGGTACTCCGCTTGGTGGCGGCGGGGCTGACCAACAAGCAGATTGGCGCCGAGCTGTGCGTGAGCAGCAAGACCATCAGCCGGCACCTGTCGAACATCTTCGGCAAGATCGGTGTGTCGTCCCGGGCTGCGGCCACTGCGTTCGCCTTCGAACACCAGATCGTCGGCGGCTGACGTCCGGTCCCCGGCGATGCCCGAGGCGGGCATGGGACGTTTGCACCACCGCAGGCGACGACGGATCGCGGCGAACGCCCGATGCACCCGGCGCCGTCACCGGATGACGATGTCGTCCATGACCGATGCAGTGGCGGCGACGGCGTACTGGGGCGCTCACGACCAGGACGACCCCTTTCTCGTGATGGCCCGCCTGCGCGAGCAGGGAGCCGTCCACCGCGTGAAGCTCCCCGACGGCCATGCGGCCTGGCTCGTCGTCGGCTACGACGAGGCGCGCGGGCTGCTGAACGATCCGCGGCTCTCGAAGGACATGCACGCGGCGCTGGCCCGCGACGCCGACATCGTCGCCGAAGGGTTGCCTGGTCCGGCGCTCGCCCGGCACATGCTGAACGTCGACCCGCCCGATCACACCCGGCTCCGGCGGTTGGTGTCGGGTGCGTTCACGCCGCGTCGTGTCGAGTCGATGCAACCCCGGATCGCGGCGATCGTCGACGCCCTGCTCGACGGCATAGCCGCCCGCGACCCGGATCGCCCGGTGGATCTGGTCGCGTCGTTCGCGTTCCCGATGCCCTTCACTGTGATCTGCGAGCTGCTCGGCATCGCCGCCGGAGACCGCGAGGCGTTCGGGACCGAGCTCCGGGCGCTGGTCGATGCCCCGGAGCGCACCCGTGCGATCGCGGCCGCGGCTGCGGTGATCGACATGCTCGACGACCTGGTGGCGCGCAAGCGGCACGCACCGGGCGACGATCTCGTGACCGCGTTGATCGCGGCACGGGACGGCGACGAGCGGCTGAGCGAGCAGGAGTTGCGCTCGACGATCTTCCAGCTGGTGGTGGCCGGCCACGACACCACCACCAACCTGATCGGCAACGGGGTCGTTGCCTTGCACCGCCACCCGGACCAGCTGGCCACCCTGCACACCCATCCCGACCGCATCGTGGCGGCGGTGGAGGAGCTGCTCCGCTTCGACCCGCCCGCCCACCATGCCACGTTCCGCTACGCCGTCGACGACGTGGAGATCGCCGGGACGACGATCCCGGCCGGAAGCCAGGTCCTCGTCGGTCTGGCGGCGGCCAACCGCGACCCCGCCCGATTCGACGATCCCCACGTGCTCGACCTCGCCCGCGCCGACCAGCGACACCTCGCGTTCGGCCACGGGATCCACCACTGCCTCGGCGCCGGCCTCGCCCGCTTGGAGGCCCGCATCGCGCTCGCTTCGTTGCTCCGCCGCTTCCCTGGGATGCGGATCGCCGTCCCCTTCGACGAGCTGCGCTGGAGCCACGGCGACGGCGTGGTGCTGCGGGGGCTCGCCGAGCTCGCGGTGATCCCGGGCCCCACCGGCGGAGCAACCGCCTGAACCGGACGCGCCGCGGCGTTCACGAGACGCGCCTGAGAGATCAGACGACCACCAGAAGGAGACACTGCGATGCGCTCCCTGACCAAGCCCGAGATCCCCGTCGCGATCGAGGGTGACGGCGTCGAGGTACGGACGACCGAGGTCGGCGACATGACGGCGTCGTTCATTCGCCTGGCCAAGGGCACCGACCTCGGTCCTGCCCTAGTGGGACTCGACGGTGACCAGTGCCAGTGCCCGCACTGGGGCTACATGCTCGAGGGGCGACTGCTCATGCGGACGCCGTCCGGCGACGAGGTGTATGAGGCCGGTCAGGCCTTCTACTGGGCGCCGGGCCACGTGCCCCTAGCGCTCGACGACGTCGCCTACGTCGACTTCTCGCCGACGGAGGAGTTCACCGCCGTCATCCGCCACATCCGCGGCGAGGACTGACCGGCGGGCACTGGGCAGGGCCGCCGCGCCGGATCGTCGTCGGGCAGTCCTGGACGTCCCATGGCCCGGCTGACGGTGGTTGGGGCCCTTGCGAGGTGGGGCCCCGAGTCGCGGCGCTATGCCAATCTCCCGCCAATCCATTGGCAAGAACTCGGATGAGTGAGCGATCGCTGACCGGCGGGCCTCAACCGGCGGGCAAGGCCCCCCGAGGAGCGCACGCATCCACGGCCCGAGGTCTGCAGGTGTGCGGGCGGTGATGAGATTGCCGTCGACCACGGTCGCTTCCTGGCGCCACGGATATTGGTGCTTGCCTCCTTGACCTTGGTCAAACTTGGATCCAGAGCCCGGACCGCCGGGGGGGACCAGCGTCGAGGACACCTGCACCGAGGTGCTCGGCGCCAGCGTCGACGTCGAAACGGCTCCGAGACCTCGGCCGGTGGACAGTTGCCACGCGAGGTCGTGGATCCAAGCACCGGCCGTCAGCACTGTGTCAACAGGCGGGGCGCGACGACGTCGCACGCCACAGACCAGCGGGCACCGTGACCACGGTTATGGACGTAGTGGACCGATTGCACCGCGCTCTCAAGGTGGAGACACGGGTTCGAACCCCGTTGGGGGTGCTCACCGTCAAGCCCCAGGTAGGTGCCGAATTTTCGACGGCTGACCTGGGGTTTCGTCGTCTCGGTCGACCGTCTGCTGGTGTCTGGCTCCTCCCACGCCGTCCAGCCCGTGATGTGGCGTGGCGCCGAGAATTTTGGCCGACTTGCGCCCACACATGGCGACGGCGTTCCGGCCACGATCGTGCCAGCGGGTCGGTGGCCATCGGAAAGCGCCTGTGTCAGCGGCCAGCCCAAACCTTGGTTCGCGAACTGGGCCGAGGCCGGTCCCACGTACTCGTCGATGCAGTCCACGGGGCATACTCGATGCACGACGTGTCGAGGCAGTCCCGGGACACGCGGGTGATTACCCAGGTCATCGGTGCCTCCTCTCGCGGTCCCGTCATCCGCACGGCGGATCGACAGAGCTCAATTGTGCCGACCTGTCGGCTCCCCCGTGGGTCGGCTGGGAGGATGCCCGGTGAGGACACCGAATCGAATCCGTGAGGTCAGGATTGGGTGGAACATCATGGTGGGATCGCGCATTGGCCGTTGGGTGTAAACCCCTTGTGGCCGCTCCCGGCGAGGGGGAAGGAGGCTCCGGGGTGAGCGACTACTTGCCGGACATCTATCTGTCCGTGCGCCGGCAGTTTCCCGAGGTGGCACGTGCCCTCGATGATCTGGCGCGGGTGACCGAGGGGGCGGGGCCGCTACCCGCTAGGGAGCAGCGGCTGGTGAAGCTCGGTATCTCCATCGGCGCGCTGGCCGAGGGCGCCGTGCGGTCGAACGTCCGCAAGGCGCTCGACGTCGGCGTCACCGCGGACGAGATCCGACACACTGCTCTGCTCGCCATCACGACCCGCGGCTTCCCCGGGGCGGTGGCCGCCCTGAAGTGGATCGACGAAGTGCTCGCCGGGTCGTCCGAAGCGTGAACAGCGTCCCCGTGACAACCGTGGTGGCCCGGCGAGATCGTCTCGATCGCGTCCGTCGGCAGCATCTCACCGCAGGAGCGCTCAAGAAGGCGCAGGCAGACGTGTAGAAAGGCCCTGGCGATCTGGGTTGATGCTGCCGATCCGGATCTCTCGGTGGCCCGCGACGAGCACGATGACGGCTCCCGCTTCATGGTCGGTGCCCGTCATCACCGGGGAGACGGAACGCCGTGACGAAACTCACCGGCGAGTTCTGGCATACCTCCCCTCGTGACTCTCTCGCTTGTCGACGGGTTCGCCGGGCAGCCCGGACGGGGGAAGGCGAGACGCTGTTCAGCGGACGAACACGGTGGCATCGCGCTCCACGACCTCCCCCCGGCGCAGCGGGAGGATTCGTGTCAGAGCGATGTTGGCGGCGCCCAGACCGGGGACCTTCGCGTACACGCCCTGCGGGCCGCGCACCATCCGACCGTTCTCGACGTCGTACCTGGCGCCGTGCCAGGGGCACACGAGACAGCCCTGCTTGTCGATGGACCCGCCGGCGAGGTCGGCGCCGAGGTGACGACACCTGCGACTCACAGCGAACAGACGGCCGGTCGCGTTTCCTACGGCGTAGGGGCCTGCGCCCGTGACCGTGCCCGGGGTGAGTTCGGAGACCGCGCACACTGGCAACTCGTCCGCCATGCTTGCCTCCTCAGGTAGTGAGGTTGCTGGGGTCGACCAGCCCGACCTGGACGTAGGGGTCGAGCCAGTTGATGTAGGCGGTCGACTCGGCAACTCTGCCGTTTGCGATGCGGTACACGACGCACTCGTATGTGGAGTACCCATGGTCCGCGCCCTGGAGGTACGCGTTGCCGGGGAATCGTTCGGCGACCACCTTGCCGATCACGCACACGTGGTTGTCGTCGCGGAACATCTGCTTCAGCGCGAAGGTGCTGTCGCCGGCTGTTGCGCGGAACTGGTCGACAACCGCTTGCCTTCCGGTCGTCACGCCACCCATGAGGCGGGCACTCCGGCCGTGCGGATGACTGCGTCGTCGGTCAGCAACGCGCCATACCGGTCGAAGTCCCGATCACGGGCTGTTTGCTGGAGCTCCTCGATGAGCTCCAGGTTCTCCTTGGCTCCCATTGGTCTCCCTTTTCTCTCCATCCGGACATCCGCCGCGGACCACCACCCCGGATTTGGCCAGCGAATGCCGTCAGCTCACGGGATGCGGACCTCGGGGAGGACGCCGACCTCGCGAGCGTGCTCGACGCTCGCTGGGTCGGGCCACCAGCGCTCGGCAGGCGACGATGTAGTGGCACGGGGCGGAGGCTGATGCCCTCGATGCGACGAGAACCGACGATCCGGTCGAGTGGCATGCCAACCACCCCTCTCGCGCTGCCTCCGTTGTCAACCTACGACCAGCGCGCTCGAAGTCAAGGAGCAGAGACGTTGCGAAGCGCGGCGGCAGTTTGGGCAGGTCCCCCATCGCTATCGTGCGAGCGGAGCGCGTAGAGGGAGGAGGACCCATGGGTTTCTTCGACACCGTCAAGGAACAAGCCCAGGAGCTGAGAGGACGGGTCGAGCACAAGGTCGAGGACGTCCAGGCTAGGCGCAAGGCCGCGCACGGCCTCGAACAGCTCGGACGCTTCCTGTTCGCGGAGCGTACGGATCGCGCCATCGTGAGGGCAGACGCAGAGATCGACCGGATCGTCGGCGAGCTGAAGGAGCTCGAGAGCGCCGGGGTCAAGATCCTCGCCGAGTGACCTCGACCGCTGGCAGGACTGCTCTCAACACAGTGACCCAGCTCGCCCACACGGCGGCGGGTGTCCCTGCGTCGCCTCGAGCTCGCCCCCACGCGTCGCGTCGACGAACACAGGCGAAGAGGGCATCGCTCGCCTCGACGCCGTGATCGTGTCGAAGTAGGGGCGCTGAACAGGCCCACACCGGTCCCTGCAAAAGGTGCCCCCGAGTCGGCGTTACGTGCTGCCTGGTGCTATATCTCGGGTTGGCCCGGCCGAGAGGGGGGCACGATGGATGATGTTTCGGAGCGGTTCCTAGGAGCGCTGTCGGCCTTGGAGCACGTGGCCGACGAGGTGACGTCCGAGGAGGCCGCGGCGACGCTGGATGACGCGGCGTTGCAGCTGTTTTGGCGTGAGTGGCCCCAGCTGGGTTCGTGGGCGGGGACCTTGTGGCGACAGCTCAACGAGGACCTGGCCGGACCATCCTCGGCGGTGGGCGAACCGGGGCTGGACGAGGTGGGTGGCGAGGGTGGCTGAGGGACAGTGGGATCGGGACGGGGTGCGCGTCGCGGCGGGCATTGATGGTTGAACTCGCCGAGGTCATGACGGCGGACGTGTTCACCGTCGGGCCGGACAGCCCGGTGGCGGAGGCGGCGGCAGCCATGGCGAAGGGCCGTTTCGGTTCGGCGGTCGTCATGCAGGGCCAGGTCCTGGTGGGGATCTTCACCGAGCGCGACGTCCTGCGGGCGGCGGCGTCGGGTAGTGACCTGACGCGTTCACCCGTGTCCAGGTGGATGACACGCGACCCGGAGACCGTGGGGCCCCATGTCGACTCGGAGCGAGCGGCGGAGATCATGCTCGGCAGCGGGTTCCGCCATCTTCCCGTCGTTGCGGGGACCGCGTTGGTTGGGATCGTGAGCCTGCGGGACCTGCTTAGCCTCCGCGTTCGCCGGCGCCCGTCGTAGCAACCTCGTCTGGCTCCACGCGTTTGAGTGGGAAGCGTGACCCACTAGGTCGTTGTCGAGGTAGGCCTCGACTTCTGGTGTCCAGATGTCGGGGTCGTGGAACGCCGGTGCTCCCTCCCGAACTGATGGTAGGAGGCGCGGTTGGTGAACGTGCGCCGCAACCGTCCGAGCGCGGGACCGAGGACAGGGTGGAGCAGGTCATCGACCGTGGTTTCCGCCGGGGCCTCGACGCCGAGCAGGAGACCGCCGTCGACGAGGACGACCCGCCCGATTCGCTCGGGTAGCGGGCGGCGCAGGAGACGGCGACGAACCCGCCCATGGAGTGCCCGACGACGGTTGCGTGCTGGCGCCGATGCGGTCGAGGGCGGCGACGAGGTCATCGGCGTGTGCGTCGATGCCGAACGGCCCGATGATCGACGCGCTGGCGCCGCGGCCACGGGAGTCGGGTGCGACCAACGTGCCGCGGCCGTCGAGCGCGGCGAGCGCGCCGGCGAGTAGCGCCCAACCCCGGTGGACGGCGAGTAGCGCCCAACGGCGGTGGTTGGCGGTGACGCCGTGGGCGGCGACGGCCGGCTCGCCCCGCCACCACCGGGCGACTAGGACCACGCCGCCGGTGACGGGCACGTCCAGCAGCTGGGGGCCCGTTGGCAGCACAGCAGCCCGTGTCACGGCAGGGACGCCTGGGCGCAGGTCACGACCGAGACCCTGTTGAGCTGGGCGCCGAGAACCGGGGACAATCGGCCGTCAGCGAACAAGCGAGGGCGGGTTATCGTCGCCCCTCATGTGCGGCCGTTTGGTTCAGGCTGAGCCGCCTGGCTGGGTGGCGTTCAGCGCC
>Ga0256867_10001422_pt1 | contig 10156 bp, 12 predicted proteins | sample RVTome_15_FD_185939 | JGI IMG/M metagenome (GOLD analysis project Ga0256867, IMG submission 185939) | Soil microbial communities from uranium-contaminated site in the Upper Colorado River Basin, Wyoming, United States - RVT150D86 (HiSeq) ... | reverse complement strand
TTAACAAATCAATAGAAATTGCACAAAAATACTATAATGAATCAGTTCAAAATTACTTTAATTTTGTAAATAAGATAGAAAAATCTTATTACAACCACTAATTTTTTATTATTAATTCCTAAATAATTCCTAAATAAGTATAATTATAATTATAATTCATATAACTTGTGTATTCATTATTTTTTTGAATGGAATACTGGAATGTTTCTTATAAATTATATAATATAAAATATATAAGAATATAATCTCAAATTGTTTTGATAATATCATATATTTATGAAATGTTTATCTTTGAAGCAACCATATGCAGACTTGCTAGCTTTTGGTGAAAAGACAATAGAGTTAAGAAAATGGAATACTAAATTTAGAGGAGAATTTCTGATTCATGCTTCAAAAAATATTGATATAGAAGCTTGTGAGAGATTGGATATTGATATTGACAAGCTTACAATAGGCGCTATCATTGGCTCTGCATTTTTATATGATTTTAAAGAATACAGCAATCAAGAAGAGTTTAACAAAGATAAACAAAAGCACTTTTCTATTGTTACTAAATATTTTGATGGCTACAAATACGGCTTCTTAATTAGAAATGCTAGAATGTTTAAAAAATCAATTCCTTATCCCGGCAAATTAAGGTTCTTTGAAGTAGAGGATTCGATAAAGTTTTAATTGTGTATTAGATAATAATATTCAATATACTATAGTATTAATTGCTTCTCTCTGTAATAATTTATTAATATTTTTACCAGATTTGTCTCTTTATCACGTTTATTGCTTCTTCATATACCTTTTTTGCTTTTTGTAGATCGCCATTAAAACATTCATTAGATATTTTTTTAATAATTTCATCGTAGGAAATATTTTTTTGACTAGTCTTAAATTCTTGTTTTTCGTAATTTGAAAACATATTTGTTAAACTTGATGGTAGCATTGATAAAAGACCTGTTGCTACTACTGGTTCTGAATTTTGAAGAAAAAATTTCGATGTTATTGAAATTCCTTGTCTTGCATATCAGGTGAGATTTCCAATCTTTGGGCAAAATGTTCAATAATATCTTCCATAACGAAAAAAAGGCAGTTAAATATTTAATCAATTGGTAATATTTTTATCCATAATAATGCTGAATTTTTTTCGATGCCATTATTTTTCTTATATTGAAATAATCATAGAATTACCTTAGATCTTTAAAATGTTAAGTTCCTTTCTAATTTAAGAAGAAGACGAGAATTTCATATTTGATTAATGATTATTACTATAATCCTTAATTAATTCTCAGTTAATTTATCGAGATAACTGTATACATTTTTCAATTAGTATATAAAAATAATAATAGATAAATGGATAAAAATAACTTTATATTATATTATTATATTATAATTATGGAACAATTTGATAAACAAGTTAAGGAAGATCAAATTGAGGAAATAAATCATTATTATGAAAAAGAATCAATATAAAAATGGTCAAGAAAGAAATTTTTCATTTCTTTAATAATATACGACCAACTATTGTACTGACTAAAGTAAAGGATCCAATTAATGCAGCAATAAATACTGTATCTGCTACTGATGCTAGTGGTTCTCCTATAACTGCTATGAATATTGAATATACAATAATTAGGAACCCAATCAATGCAAATAGGCCAAAAACTATTGATTTAATATCATTGCTACTACCATTTTCAAATGTTGATCCTTTTTTATCTACATTTTTTGATTCTTTAGTGTCTTTTTCAGGATCAACCTTTGTAGGAATAGACTGATTTATTTCATTACTAGTAGAAGTTAGTTTATCTATTTCTCTTTTATAAGGATCAGAATTTTTATATATATTATCAGCCATTTTATTATAATTATATTTAATAGTATAAAAACAATTTTTTAAGAATTAATCTACTGATAACATCTAATTCAATATACTTTTTAAATATCCTTCTTAGTATATGCTATAGCCTATTTGGTAGCAAATCACAGATCTTTAAGAGAGAAATAAAGAATGAATCTCATCTATTTTCCATTACTGTTTCTCTAGACATTAACATTAGAACTTTATCAGCAATATTTTCAGGACTCATAGGTTTAAGACCAAATTCATCAGCACCATATCCCAATATCCTTGTTTTATCAGAATCCTCATCAGCAATAACAAGAACCTTTGTATCATTATTGATTTTCTTGATATTAATTATTAATGTTAAATTCCTATCAGCTGCTATATTGCCACCAATTATCACCACATCAACTTTTCCTTCCAGTTCATTTATTTTTTCTAGGCATTCTTTACCATCGATAAACTTGTGGGACTCACATCCCTTTAACCATAAGAAGCCACTTAGCAACAAGTTAGCATCAGCATTTTCTTGAACGATAAAAACTCTCGGTTTAGCAATAGCCATAAGATATCTATTTTGTACTACTACTATAAAAATCAACGATGATAATAAAACAACAATTATAATAGAAAATTATCATCAAACTAGATCATTTGTATCGGGTAGTTTATTACCTTTGGAAATTAATAAAAGCAATTTATCAGATACATCTTTGGGACTTAGACTTAAAGGCATTAAAGCAACTTCATCAGCACCATATTCATACATTTTAGTTTTATCTGATTCTTCTTCTGCAATAACAAAAATTTTAGTACCAGGATTTATTCTTTTTATATTAACTATTAGCATTAGGTCAGTATCTAATGCTATTTCTTGATTGATTACTACGGTATCAACATTTCCGTCTATCTCTTTAAATCTTTTCAAACATTCTCTTCCATTTGTAAATTTAGAGGGTTCGAATCCTTTAACCATAAAATGCCACCAAGGACAGAGTAAATATCGTTATTATTATAAACTATGAATACATTAGGCTTTTGAAATGACAATGAACCAATTTATTATATAAACTATTAAATGATGACCTAAAGCAATATTATTAGTTGTAAAGTGAATGAAGAAAAGAAACCAAAAGAAGTAGGTATGTAAAAGACGATAATATTTGACTATGATATTGTATTAAAGTAAAGCGATGTTTTACATCTGTATCTGGAATCTTCTTTGGTTTTTTACTAAATCATCTCATCGTGGTGGAAGAAAAAAAGAGTAGTCACTTTATAAATATTTATAGAATAAATAAAATACTATACAACAATTAATAAATAATGATCAAGAATACCAAAATTCTGCAGAAGTTGCTTTGGGTACAGGTATCGTCTTACTAAAATATTTACTATGATACAGTAGACAGCAAATAATTTTCCTTTCGAAGAATCATATTAAGAAAAATCACTAATTTATTTACATGTAAATATCAATTTTTTTAATTATAAAACTACCTTTACTAAAAATCAATCATTGTCTATTACTTTAGACCAATCAATATTGATATGTCTGTGCATTAATTTCTTAGCATTATTTATTATTTTGGTGGTATCAGGATCAGATTTTATCAATTCTGCCAATTCCTTTTCATTCTCAATTGCAAAACAATTATACCCTTCTTTAAAATCACAGTATTTTGGATCGTTGTTGAAATCTTGTATCCATCTTCTATGTAAAATTAAGGCACAATCATTATGTATTGCTTCTAAATATGTATACTGAGTTCCTCCACCATCATTTTTAACTAGCGAAAGGTCGACTACAAATTTTTTTCTAGAGATTATATTAGAAAGTGATAAAAATGATTTGTCAAATTTACCATAATAGTATTTCTTAAATTCACTAGCACCATTCTTTCCATTTAAATAGACATAAATATACATTGGTGTAGGATAACCATATAGACTAATGCCGTTAATTCCAAATGATTCTAAAATTTTATTTGCTTTGAGTATTATATCAATATTTTTTCCAAATCCTATTCTAGAAATTGAAACTGCTCCTTTTCTATCGAGTATATAAGAATCAATTGGATATGCATAAAATGGGTGATAAAGGAAAACTGAATTCAAGTTATAATTCTGCTGTACGTAATCTTGAACTGACCTTCTGATAGTAATTATTTTCCATTTCTTTATAATTTCAATAATTCTATTTGAAATATCTCTAGGATCATGAATTACTATTACAATATTATTTGTTCGTTCTCTTTGATCATTATTAGTTAAGTTCAATAATATGGGAAAATAATCATCTTTGATCATAGTAAGAAAAGGGTATTGTATATTGCGGAGTATCTTAGCGGATATATTCCTATAGTGTAATCCATAACCGAAATCTCGTAATCTATTTTCTGACTTGTTACTAATTGTAGGACGTAGAATGACGTTATCATTTTTTCTTTTTGATATTCCAATTGTATAAATTAAATGTGCAGTAAATGTGGTTACCCCTCCGAAGAAGAATTTATGTAAGTATATGAACTTTGTATTGGAATTCAATGTAGAATAAGTAAGTAGTGCCAGTAGTATTAATCAATATTATTTTCTTTATATTCAAAATATCAGATCAGACAAATCGTTTATATTATATGCAAATAATTATAGTCTTATCTTGATTAAATCAATAGATAGATTAATTATATATCACTATAATACTTAAACGTAAGTATCAGTATAAAATATGATAGATGATATTAAAGGAATTTTTTCAATGGACTCAACTATAATCTATGGGATTGGAACAGATACAGCTGCTAATATTATATTATTATGTTACCTTAATATATATTTATATTTAAAAAGGTTTTGAAAAAATTGCCTCACATAGTATTAACTAATGTTTCAGATTTCGAGAGTATTTTTAACAATTTCAAAAAGGACGTATCGATTATTAAGAATGAGAAAGATCAAACAAACACCATAATCAGATTTGAGGAGATCTTTTTAAATCAATTGAAGAATATTATATTGATTAAAACTATAGTTATAGAAAATACTAATCAATCTCAAACATATTATATTATGGCCATGAAAAAGAACAACCAAATAACTATAAGACTTAACCCATTAACTGATCCAAAAAATAAAACTGATGCTGTAAAAATCTCACTGACAAAAATTGCCAAACAATATAAAAAAATTGATCCAGCTATCTCCATAGGTAAAACAAATTTAGAACAATATCTACTATAATATAAAATGAAGATATGATTTTTTAGGTAGTGAAGAAAATTCGAATCTGTAATACTTTTTTTCTATATTATATTAAAATAATAATATAAAGGTTTGAATATGGTAACAACACTTGGAAAGAAAATGATGAAATTCAAATCAGCAAGTATAGGTCACAAGATCCAAATCAGACAAATGGAACATTAGAAAACTTCGAATATCATTCATTTCATAAGGTAAAAGATCCTTGTTTAGATTTATCTGAATATATTCTTGAGATAACATGTAAAAAATATGTTTTAAAGTGCTTTTATGAAAGAAATTTTTAATCCAATTAAACATCTATCTCAACGATATCATAATGATCACTAACGTAATATTGGGCACTAGGCAATATAATGATGTATCTATTATAAACAGAAGGTGACCATGTTTATATTATTAGGATGGTATATATTAGAATAAAAAACATAAAAAACATTGGTTATGCTTATCTTGTTGAAAGTAAATGGAACAAAGAAAAACATACTTCTCAACAAATTATAAAACAGTATTTAGGTCCAGTTTCTCAAATAAATATTAATAAAATTCCCAAAGAATATCGAAGTGAATCAAGTATTATAAAATTTTTATCTTTCCATAATCTTGATTTTTCACAATCTATGAAATACAATGAATCATTGCAGGAGATGTTATATAAAAAATTGAAAAATTATGAAATAAATGATTCGATCAAATTATATAATGAATATACAAAAACAAATTATTTATTAATAGACTTCTATGAGAAAATACTGATACCTGTATTATATAAGATAGGTGATCAATGGGAAAATGGAGAAATAGATGTTGCAACAGAACATGTATGTAGTAATGCCGTAAATACTCTAATTGATTTAATTAATCAAAACAATATAAAAAAAATTTCTAAAAGTTATAGAGATACTAAATCAATAGTATTATGTACTCCAGAAGGAGAGCTTCATAGTATAGGTTGTAAAATAATTGAATCGTTATTACTTGAAAAAGGATATGAGGTTTATAATATTACTTCACCTCTTCCAACCAATTCTATTGAATCTTATTTGGATAATACCAATCCAGGTCTAGTACTCATATCTGTCACTTTAGAAGAAAATATCAATTCTACTATTAGACTATTACAAGAAATTCGTAAATCTTTGCAGATATCTGTAATTGTAGGCGGTAATGCAATAAAATCTGCATCAAAATCTCAAATTCAGTTATTAGAAAAATATGATAAAGTTTATCTTGACTTGGAAAATCTTACTAATATAATAACTAACGTCAAGGTAGCATTATCTAAAAAATAATAATCCATATCTACTTCATGTAATTTTGAAACATTATTTTAATACACTGTTTGATTCTAATAACTGTTAGAGTTCATCCATCTGGAAGGTTTATAATCATTAAATTTATTTAATTTACGTTCCATTACAAGTAGTATTGTAATTTCAGTCCTTTTTTAGTAATTATTGTAAGATAAATTTATATATTGTCATAGCTATTACATAATGTAAAGTGATAAATATGTGGAAAGAACCAATTAATTTTAGAAAAATATTTGATGATCTTGATAGAGAATTTTCAACAGCAGAAGAAATGCTAAGCAGAATATTTAGGACAATCAGGGAAGGAGATGCACAACCATTGGGAAGTAATTCACCCTATTACTATGGATATCAGATCAGTGTAGGACCTGATGGTAAACCTCATGTTAGAGAGTTTGGAAATGTTAGACCTACAATGAGAGGATTAGTAGAACAAAGCGAAATTAGAAAGCCATTGGTTGATACCAATTTCAATGAAAAAGAGAATACATATGTAATTACAGCTGAAATGCCAGGAGTAACTAAGGAAGATATCAAAGTAAGTGTTTCACAACAAACTGTTACAATAAGAGCAGATCGTGCAGGGAAAAAATATCTTACAGAAATTCCATTCGATGCAGAATTGGATGATACTTCTGCCAAAGCTACATACACAAATGGGATAGTAGAATTAAAAATAAAAACAAAGGACCAACCAAAGCTCAAATCGAAAGAGATAACGGTTGAATAAAATCCAAATTTTTATTTTTAACATTTAATAGTATAATATATCAAGGTGATTTGAAAAATGAATAATTATCCTAATTCTGATAATAACAAATTTACATTAAAAGTTGCAGAAACCTTTTCTAAATTTGTAGGACGAGGAATTGCACTTATTGATCCAAAAATTATTGAAGAATATGATCTTAGAACAGGTGATGTTTTAGAGCTTACTCATGAGAGTACATCTAAAAAAAGTTATGTTTTACTTTGGTCCAGTAACCCAAATGATTACGGTAAGGGATTAATTAGAATTGATGGCTACACAAGAGAAAACATTTCACTTGGAATAGATGATCAAGTAAATGTACAAAGGGTCAATGTTGAGAAGGCTGAGGAAATTAAAATGTCTCCAATTGAAGATCTTAATATAGTTGGATTAGAAGATTATCTGTCAGAGAAATTAGATGGAAGAGTCGTTGCCAAAGATGATGTAATACTCTTTAATATAATGGGAAAACGTATAGGTTTCATAATAGTATATACAAAACCACAAAATCGAGCATTATTAATAAATTCAGATACTAAATTCAAAATTGGATCTAAATCGAGTATTTCTGTTCAAGATAAAAAGATTGACCGAATTACATATGAGGATATAGGAGGAATCAAAAATGAAGTACAAAAAGTAAGAGAAATGATTGAACTTCCGTTAAGGCATCCGGAGCTTTTTGATAAAATTGGAATAGAGGCACCAAAGGGTGTCCTATTACATGGACCTCCAGGTACGGGTAAGACGTTGCTTGCAAAAGCAGTTGCTAATGAGACAAACGCTAATTTCTATTCTATCGGCGGACCTGAAATAATGAGTAAATTTTATGGAGAAAGCGAAGAAAAGTTAAGAGATATATTCCTACAGGCGCAAGAAAAGGCTCCTAGTATAATATTTATAGATGAAATTGATTCTATAGCACCAAAAAGAGATGAAGTATCTGGTGATGTTGAGAAAAGAATCGTATCTCAACTTTTGACTTTAATGGATGGGCTCAAAGCAAGAGGTAAAGTTGTTGTAATTGCGGCTACGAATAGACCAAATGCAATTGATCCTGCATTGAGGCGACCAGGTAGGTTTGACAGAGAAATAGAAATCGGCATCCCAGACGAAGATGGACGTTACGACATTCTTCAAATTCATACTAGAGGAATGCCATTGGGACAAGATATAGACCTAAAATCTTATGCTAAAGTTACCCACGGATTTGTAGGTGCAGACTTGGAAATGGTGGCGAAAGAAGCTGCAATGAGATCTTTACGTAGAATTATACCTGAAATAAATTTAAAAGAATCAAAAATTCCCATAGATATACTAAATAAAATAAAAATAACTAACCAAGATTTTGATGAGGCTTTAAAAGAGGTTCATCCATCTGCAATGAGGGAAGTTTTAGTGGAAAAACCATATATAGAATGGAAAGATATTGGAGGTCTATATAATGTTAAAGAAGAATTAAAGGAAGCAATAGAATGGCCACTTAAACATGCCGACCTTTTTAGCAAAGCAGCAATAAAACCTCCTAAGGGAATATTATTATATGGACCTCCCGGAACTGGAAAAACATTATTAGCTAAAGCCGTTGCATCAACCTCTGAATCAAATTTTATTAGTATAAAAGGTCCAGAGCTCTTATCAAAATGGGTTGGAGAATCTGAAAAAGGCATACGCGAAATCTTTAGAAAAGCTAGACAGGCAGCACCTTGCGTAATTTTTTTTGATGAAATAGACGCTATTGCTCCAAGAAGATCAGGGTCTGATGGTGGAGGAGATTCACATGTAACTGAAAGAATTGTTAGCCAAATGTTAACTGAGATAGATGGATTAGAGGATCTCAAAGGAGTTGTGATTATCGGTGCAACTAATAGACCTGATATTCTTGACGAAGCTTTGCTAAGACCTGGAAGATTTGATCGCCTTTTAGAAATACCCATACCTGATAATGATACACGAAAACAAATTTTGCAGATACACCTAAAAAAGAAACCATTAGGTTCTGACATTGATATTGATAAACTAGTAGATTTAACAGATAGATTCACGGGTGCAGAGATAGAAGCTTTAGTTAATGCTTCAGCTATTGCAGCAGTAAAAGAACATGTTATAGCGAGGGAACAAAAAGAAATAAACAATAATCAAAAAACAGATACTAATATAAAAGGTATATCTAAAATTAATGAAAAAAAAGAGAACAAATTACAAAAAGAAGAACTAGAAATATCTATGAGTCATTTCGAAAGCTCATTTAGTAAAATTGCAAAGAAAAATAAGCCCTCACTCCCTAGAATTAGTAGCATAGCCTAATCCTCTAAACATAATATTTTTTTTGTGTCTGTACTGCCACAAGCCTACAATTAACAGCTAACGGAGTAACTGATGTCATTTAACCTAAATTAAACAAACAAAAAGTAATTTCTAGATAGAAAGAAAACAATCAATTTCTTTGATTTGTATATTTATTTCTACATTAATCAGAATAAAATTATTGACATAATTATTATATCCATGTTTTTTTATTATAGAAATGTAAAATTAATAATTTTAAAGTTTACCGGCTTAAATATTTAATGGTTTCATCTTTTCTATGCTCAAAGAGTTGTCTTAATATTTTAGTAAAAAATATTGAAACTATTTTCCCAAAAAGTCCATATGGTAAAATAAATTCGACTATATCTATAATTTCTGTTTTATTCGAGTTGATACTTATAAATTTATGTGTATGTTTCCATTTGATAAAAGGTCCTTCTAACATTTCATCTATGTATTCATACTGCTGAAAAAAAGTTATTTTTGAATGCAAGGTTGTCTGTATAATCATTATTTTAGCTGAAATAATTGTTTCTTGACCAAGGATAATTTCTTGATTTGTAGTATTAACAATTTTCAAATTTAACTTTTTTGGGGTAATGATTTCTAAATGTCTAATATCAGTATAAAATTCCCACACTTTTTCAATATCCTCATTTATTATAAATTTATTGATGAATTTAATCA
>Ga0256867_10001420_pt1 | contig 10162 bp, 6 predicted proteins | sample RVTome_15_FD_185939 | JGI IMG/M metagenome (GOLD analysis project Ga0256867, IMG submission 185939) | Soil microbial communities from uranium-contaminated site in the Upper Colorado River Basin, Wyoming, United States - RVT150D86 (HiSeq) ... | reverse complement strand
AAGCAGTATAATCCACATGCGGATCTTGACCTGATTCACCGGGCTTACCTCTTCTCTGCCGAAGCCCATAAAGAGCAGAAACGCCGCTCGGGTATTCCTTACGTGTCCCATCCGCTCGCAGTCGCTTATATTCTGACGCAGTTGCGCATGGATGCCCAGACGATTGCCAGTGCCCTGTTGCACGATACCATTGAGGACACGGGTGCCACCGAAGAACAAATTGCACAAGATTTCGGCCAAGAAGTGGCCACCCTGGTCAACGGCGTGACCAAGCTCAACAAGCTGGAATTCGGCAGTCGGGAAGAACATCAGGCAGAAAGCTTTCGCAAGATGGTAGTGGCCATGGCGAAAGATATCCGGGTCATTCTGGTGAAACTGGCCGATCGTCTGCACAATCTCCGCACGCTGGAGCACTTGTCCGAACCGAAACAACGCGCGATCGCCCAGGAATCGCTCGACATTTATGCGCCGTTGGCGCACCGCTTGGGGATCTCCTGGATGAAAGCCGAGCTGGAAGATCTCTCCTTCCGCTATGTCAACCCCCATGTGTACGCGGAACTCACGCAGCGGTTGGCGAGTGCCGAGGAAGCGCGGGAACGCTCCATCGCCCGGGCGCAGGCCATCATCGCCGACACGCTGGGGAAGATCCACATTCCCTGCCGCCTCACCGGACGCGCGAAACATCTCTACAGTATTTATCAGAAGATGCTGCGGGACCAATCGGCGTTTGAAGATATCTACGATATTCTGGCCATCCGGATTATTACCGATACCATTCAGAATTGCTATGCCAGCCTGGGAACCATTCACACCCTGTGGAAACCCATCCCAGGGCGGTTTAAAGACTATATTGCGCTGCCCAAACCGAATATGTATCAATCGCTGCACACGACCGTGGTCGGGCCGGGCGGCGAGCGCCTCGAACTGCAAATTCGTACGGAGGAGATGCATCAGACCGCCGAGGAAGGCATTGCGGCGCATTGGCGTTACAAAGAGGGCACGGCGTCAGATACCTCGGACGACCGCTTTGCGTGGCTTCGACATCTGCTCGAATGGCAGCAGGATTTAAAAGATCCGATCGAATTTATGGAAACGGTCAGAGTCGACATGTTTCCAGAGGAAGTCTACGTGTTTACGCCGCAAGGCGACGTCAAAGCGTTTCCGCGCGGCGCCACGCCCATCGATTTTGCCTATGCGATTCACACTGATATCGGCCAACAATGTATCGGCGCCAAAGTGAATGGCCGCATTGTGCCGTTGCGCTACGAACTCCGCAATGGCGACACGGTGGAAATCCGCACCTCACCGACCCACGTGCCCAGCCGGGACTGGCTGCGCTGGGTGGTGACCTCGCGCGCCCGGACCAAAATTAAAGCCTGGTTGAAATCGGAACAGAAAGATCGCAGCATCGCGATGGGGCGTGACATATGCGGGCGGGAATTGCAAAAGTACGTGTCGAATCCTCACGATTATATGAAACAAGAGACCCTCACGGCGCTCGCCCCGAGTTTCGGCGTCCAAACTGCAGAGGATCTGCTGGCCGGCATCGGCTATGGACGCGTATCGGCGTCGCAAGTCGTGCACCGTCTCCTGCCCGCCGACATTTTGGAAGCCCGCAAACAGCAACCGAAATCCGCGCCTTCGCAGCGCAAACACCGCGAAGAAGGCGTGAAGGTGCAAGGGTTAGACGACGTCCTGATCCGCTTTGCCCAGTGCTGCCACCCGCTACCGGGAGACGGGATCGTCGGATATGTGACGCGGGGACGGGGTATTACGGTACACACAACCGATTGTTTAAGTGTCGAAAAATTGGAGTACGACGCCGACCGGCGGGTGCCCGTGGAATGGGATGTGCGTCAGGATGCGACGCATCCGGTGCGGATTTCGGTGGTGACCGTCGATCAACAGGGTCTGCTGGCTGGCGTGAGCGCTGCGATTGCCGCGTGTGATGGCAATATCAGCCGCGCCACGGTCACGACCTCGCAAGACAAGAAAGCCTATCTCGACTTCACCGTGGACATTCGGGATGTGGACCACCTGAAAACCATCATCCGCCGGGTAGAGGAGTTAAATGGGGTGTTGTCCGCCGAGCGCGTGAAGACCAGCCGGAGGAGAAAATGGCTGGCGTGAGCCTCAAGACGCCTTCTGCACTTTGCCCGAGCGCAAACAGCGCGTACAGATGCGCATGCGTTTGGAGCCGCTCGCCGTTTGCACGCGCATGCGCTGAATATTCGGATTCCAACGGCGCTTGGTCACGTTGTGAGCGTGACTGATATTGTTTCCGTATACAGGTCCTTTTCCACACATCTCGCAGCGTCTGGCCATGGGTCATTCCTTCGTTGTACAATCAGGCATCCTGTCATCAGGTATCAGAGTCCGCATGATGCCTGGCCATTCCAGCAGGCAGGTCATCCATACCCAAACGGCAGATTTACCCGTCTGAAATCCACTAGAGATTTCGATACCGGAACGGATGTCCAAGTATGACTAGCGTTTCAATAGCGGCGAGTAAACCTAGCATATTCTCTGCTGCGGCGCAAGGCATCGTCTGCCGGCAAGCCAGATGACGCTTTGTTTCATGGGAGTCAACACAGCAGGCATGGTGGATTCAGCCATACAGCACCATCTTGATCAACTCGGCAAGCCGTTGCAGTATGCGATGCGGCATAATTTTGCTCATCTGGCCAAATTGCGAGATCTCGAACCGTACATCCAGCACCAGATTTCGGCGCTGCAATCGCAGCCGCTGGCGGACGCATGGCAGCCTTTGCTGCACGAGCTGGCTCAAACCGTCCGGGGTTTCGATGCACTCGCATTGCCGCAAAAGCAGACACGCCTGGGGCAAGTGCACGAGTTGCTCACCCGCTTGCAGGCGGCAGCGGCAGCTCCCGCCGAACCGGCAAAGCCGGCCAGCATCGACTCACCCACCCGCGCGCCGTCCGCTCCATCTGCGCAGCGCCCGAACGCCAGTCCTGCGGTTGCAGCCGACACCCTCAACCAGCCCGTCCAGTACGTCCGAGGCGTGGGCCAAAACGGGCCGCGCTGCTGGCCAAGCTCAACCTGCATACGGTGACGGACCTGCTGTGGTGTTTGCCCATCCGGTACGAAGACCGCCGGAACTTCACGCCATTAGGCTTACTCCGCATTGGGCAGCGCCAAACCTTCTACGGCGTCGTCAGAGCGGCGCAAAGCGTGCCGCAACGGCGCGGCAAGCCACTGTTTGTATTGACCTTGGAAGACGACAGTGGCGCTCTGTACGGCAAATGGTTTCAGACTCGTGGCGCCTATTTGCAAGAGCGCTTTCCGGTTGGCGCGCGCGTGGTGGGCAGCGGTATCATTACCCTCAATGCCTACACCGCCACCCGCGAAGTGGTGCATCCCGACCTCGAAGTGCTCGAAGACGACGACACGGACTTGGTCCATTTTGGCCGCCTCGTTCCCATTTACCCGCTGACCGCAGGATTGCATCAAAAAACCATACGCGCTTTGATGAAATCGGCCGTCGATACCTACGTGCCGCAGCTCGCGGAAACCCTGCCGGAACACGTCAAACGCGCCCACGGTCTGCCTGCACTGCCGGACGCCCTGCGGCAGGTGCATTTTCCGGACGCCGAGCTCGATTTGGCGCAGCTCGACAACCATCAGACCCTCTTTCATCAACGCTTAATTTTTGAAGAATTTTTCCTGCTCCAACTCGGCCTGGCGTTGCGGCAACGCGCCACGCAACGCGAGCAACGCGCGGCCTCTTACCAGCACCCCAATCATCTTGGTGAGGCGCTGCTGACCCATCTGCCCTTTCATCTTACCGCCGCCCAGCATCGCGTCTTGCTGGAGATCTTAGACGATCTTCAGCATCCGTTTCCGATGAACCGCCTGATTCAAGGCGATGTGGGCAGCGGCAAAACCATTGTCGCCCTGCTCGCCATGCTCATGGCCGTCTCCAACGGCTTTCAAGCCGCCCTCATGGCGCCCACGGAAATCCTAGCCGAACAGCATGTGCAAACCTTGCGAGACCTTTTACAACCGCTGGAACTGGATGTCGTGATTCTCACCAGCGCGGTCAAAGGCAAACGCCGGCAAGAGTTGCTCGAACACGTCACACAAGGAGACGCGCCGCTGATTGTGGGTACTCACGCCTTGCTCTACGACGAGGTGCAGTTTCATCGGCTCGGCATGATCGTGGTGGACGAGCAGCACCGCTTCGGCGTCTTGCAACGGGCAGCGCTGCGCCGCAAGGGACTCACACCCGATGTGCTCGTGATGACGGCGACACCGATTCCGCGCACTCTGTCGATGACGCTATACGGCGATCTCGATCTCTCGGTGATTGACGAATTACCACCCGACCGTCTGCCCGTGCACACCAAAGTGCTCACCGCCGGACGCCGCGACCAGGCGTACAACACCGTGCGCAAAGAGGTCCGCAAGGGGTATCAAGCCTACATTGTTTATCCCCTGATCGAGGAATCGGAAAGCCTGGATTTAAAGGCGGCGGTCGAACAGGCGGCGCACTTACAGCAGGAGGTGTTCCCGGAACATCGTCTGGGACTGCTGCACGGACGGCTTGCCACCGAAGACAAAGACGCCATCATGCAGGCATTTAAACGCGGTGAACTGGATATTCTGGTCTCCACCACGGTCATTGAAGTGGGCGTCGATGTCGCCAATGCCACCGTCATGCTGATCGAAAACGCCGAGCGCTTTGGCCTGGCCCAACTGCATCAGCTGCGCGGCCGCGTGGGGCGCGGCGCGGCGCAAGCGCACTGTCTGCTGGTACCCGGGGAACGCTTGAGCAAGGAAGGCCGGCAGCGCTTGCAAGTCATGGAAGAGAGTACGGACGGTTTTTATGTGGCCGAGCGGGATTTGGAAATCCGCGGCCCCGGTGAATTAATGGGCACCAAGCAAGCAGGTCTGCCCGAACTGCAGGTCGGCAATCTATTGCACCACAGTATCTGGCTCGAACAAGCCCGGCACGCGGCATTTAACTTGATCGAATCCGACCCGACTCTCGCCCTGCCGGAGCATCATGCCTTACGCCAGGCCCTCAAGATGCGGTGGCACGGCCGCTTTGAACTCGCCTCGGTCGGCTGATAGAGGTCAGAAGGCATCAACAAAAGGACCTCGCTTTTGAGAGTGGCCCCCTCAGGGTGAACGGCGCGGTTTCTGGCCTCATGAGAGGGGACCCTGCGCACCGCTTTCAAGGGGGGGTGAGCATGGACAAGGCGACATCAATAGGCTTGTAGAGTAGGTCGGGAGGTTGCCCGTCCCGACCCCTCGCCAGAGCCGTACTAGGAGATTTGTCGAGTAGAATGAGGCCTCCCAGTGCTACAGGCATGACGTTTGTGTTGTCCGTTTGCCGCCTGGTTTCCCGGCGGTGCCACAATATCTCCGCCATACACCAGTTGTGCCCCAGAGCCGGGTAGCCAGGCGGAATTACTCCCGCCAAGCCCCCTCAGAACGGCTCGTGAAAGTTTCCCTTCAAGCCGCTCAAGCCTTACCAACGCCCGGTTGTGGACGCGGTTTCACTACGGTCAATCCTTGGCTATGGACTTGGGTATGGCAGTTTGGATGGAGTAAGACCCGGTTCTCGGAATGATCAGGGCCACCATGAGTACGCCACACAATATGATGGCTATGCCAGCCGCTCAATTGAGTGATACCCTGGTGACAGACCACGCAGAGACCATCTTGCTCCTTCCAAAGGCGAAGTAAATACCGTCGACCCTTCAGATTGTCAGCCATACGGACGCCCTGACGGGCTTCAAAGTAGGGCTCCCACTGCGGATCATACGGATTGGCCTCACCCTTGATTTTCGTATGCCGACGAATCGGCACACTGGAGGCGCGAAACAGGCGCACGTCATATCGCTTCCCCTTGGAACCTTTGACGTGACCAAAGAACACCCAGTTATTCTCGCCTTCGGTCCGGAAATACTTGTCCCGGATCCAATGACGCGATTTCTTCGGGTGTCGTCTCCGCGCCCACTGCCACAGGAGGGTAAAGATCTCATGGTCGACCCTCGTAAAGGTTCGCTTGCTCGACCCGTGCTGGTGATACTGCGCCCAACCCCGAATGACGGGATTCAGTTGCATGATCAGGTTTCCAGTACGGGCTTGCTTGTTCCCTTTCACGATCCCTCGGATGGTGTCCAGGAAAGCATGTACGTTTTTCTTGGCCGGTGTACATAAAAGCTTGCCTCGATATTTGCGTACATGTGTGCCGAGAAAGTCAAACCCGTCCTCGATATGCGTGATCCGCGTCTTCTCATAAGAAAGCACTAGACCCCGCTCCGCCAAAAACGACTCGACAAGAGGTCGAACTTCATCCTCCAAGAACGCCTTGGAGCGACCGGTGATGACGAAATCATCAGCAAATCTGATCGTATGGACCTTCATCCGCACGCCACCCTGAGATTTTGGATAGGCGTCTTTGATGTGCCGCTCCAAACCGTTCAGAGCGAGATTCATGATCACCGGCGAAGCGACTCCCCCTTGCGGTACACCTGCTTCAGTCGGATAGAGAACGTGTTTGTCCATAAAGCCCGCGTTCAGCCACTTTCGGAGGATGGCTTGATCCATCGGGATATGGGCCGCCAACCAATCGTGGGAGAAGCTATCAAAGCAGGAGCGGATATCGCCCTCCAAGATCCATTGAGCTGACCGTTTCAGTGACAGCACTCGATGACACTGATCAATCGCGTCGGCTGGGGATCGTTCCAAGCGAAATCCATAGGAGTTGAGGTCCGCCAAGGTTTCCGCGATCGGATCAAGAGCGAGCAGATACAGCGCTTGCATCGCCCGATCTGACAGACACGGAATCGAGAGCGGACGGGTTCCCCTTCCCCCACTTTTGGCGATATACACCCGGCGTAACGGTTGGGTCCGATACCCATGTTGGCGCAGGGCTGCCACCGCCTCGGCTTTCTTCTCTGGCGTCTCCCAGATGACTCCATCCACCCCGGGAGTCCGGTTACCTCGGTTTTCCGTCACTCGTTTGACTGCGACTACTTTGGCCGAAAACGAGTGGGTGAGCAGACGTTGAAGGGTTCGCACCTTTCCCCATCTGCCTGCTTGTGTCGCCTTCACGATACGCGCTTGGAGCCGACGCACAATGGTATGGGCCTTCTGCCAGTCGATAGCATGCCAGTCCACCTGGTTGCCGGAGACCGCACCAGCCGGTGTTGCCCCTGCTGTCATCTGCTTTGTCTCCTCAATCGGTTTGCCAATCTCTCTCGTGATGTAAGACCCGCATGGGAAGTCAGCCCGCTTTCGCGTAAGGTGATGTTGCCAACGGCTCAACCCCTATCCACCCCACTACAGGATGGCCTTCGCTTCTTCCAGCGTCCCCTACCCGCATCCCCATGGGCTCGCCTTACGGCTCGCTTTCCCTTTCGGGAGAGATACGGGCTTACCACGTTCCGCCCGAGTACCAATGGATGAGTTAGGCTCCGCCTCTCCGCCGGTGACGCGACATCTGCGGGAGACAAAGAGGGAACTGCCTCCACCTGGTCACCTACCTTTTGGTCCAAGCCTGTCAGCCCCTTTGGCTTGTTGGTTCTCACGACGTTTATTAGCGGTGCACATCTGTTAGCCATGTCATCCCACCCTAGCTCCCGACCACTTTGAGGCTAGCAGTCGTACGCGCTCTCTCACGAGTTGCGTACCACCTATTCGGTGAGGCTACATTGTCCCAAGAGCTTCACACCGCCGGGTTACCCCAACCGCATGTCTTGGTAGGGTACTGATGGCAGAACATCAGGTTATGTCCTTGTTAAACAAGTCATAACAGCTACTCGTGCGACTTCGTGTCGCAACCCTCACAGAACCGGACTAAAGGCTTTCCCCTATCCGGCTCTTCGCTCAACCATTCGGCGTTGCAAAAGGGTTCAGGTTGACTCGAACTCGTACCTGGGGCCAGCCCACATGCCCAAGAGCTTGTAAGAAACCGTCCCATGTATACGACGTTCGTTGACTACGACGATTGAGCCATTTGTAGAGCGTCCGACGCGTCAGATGCAGATACAGATGACAGCTGTCTGAGTTGTCGGTAATCGCATAGTAGTTCAAATGACCCTGGATCCGCGCCCTGGCCTGCCGAAGCAGTTCGCCCGTGGGCGCCAGGTGGCGGCATCGGCGTATCCAATCCGTAAACCGAGCCAGTGCTTGCTTGAGTTTCTTCCGAGAAGTTTTCCGCTTCACCTTGAAGGCACCATGTCGGGTTTTGCCACAGAAGAACGTCATCCCCAGAAACTCGAAGTCCTTGGGTTTTTCCCCCTTTTGATAGGCATGAGCCCGTGCATATCGCCCGAATTCAAGGAGACGCGTTTTCTCCTCAGCCAGCTCCAGATGGAACGCCTCCATGCGATGGCCGAGACTTTCTAAGAAGGCCTCAGCATCTGTCTGGTACTGGAAACACGCCAGAAAATCATCGGCAAAACGGAACAAATAAGCTTCGCCCCGACACTGACGACGAACCCGGCGTTGAAACCAAAGGTCCAAGACATAATGGAGATAGGGTCGAAGGACGACGCGTTACGGCATTACTGCAGCACGTTTCCGCCCAGCGCCCTCAGAACCGGACAGGCAACTCCTCGCTGCATCCGGCTCGCCAGTGAAGGACCTTCTTGGCCATCATGAGATGGCCGTGATGTTCCAGATCACGCTAGAGGTCTCCATGAGGTCTCACACCTCTGTACCCCTATGGTCCGAAACGCCTTCACCTGTGGCTCTTTGCCCTGTGGTATGCTCTCCATACCGCCCTGGTGGGGCGTGACTCCCACGACTACTACAGCCACTCTGTCACGGCCTGTCTGGATCACGGCCCAAGCCCGTCGCCCCATCTGAGTAGGGGAAAACAGGTCGCTTCCCTGGTAGCTACAAAGGTACTCTGACAAGTTAGGGTGTACTTCCGAGCGCGTTCCCGCCTATGCGGGCCTTGAAGACGGAGGCGGGCAGGTGAGTGGGCCTGACCGCTCGACTATCTACCTCAGGTCTGACGCGTGGTACTATTCCTCGACCACGTTCACCGTCTTCCACACCGTCTATCCGCCGCTCCCGGTGTGTTTTCGATTATCACGTCTCGTCTTCGCCAGTAACCGACTCACCCTTCTTGTCCAATCCACACGTCCGCCTCTTGCGGGTCGGCGTCCCGCGCACGGCTCGCGCTGTCCTCTGGAAGCTGACCACGACATGGCGCTTGGTTCCATGCCGCGCCAGAGTAAGGACGTGAATTCCCACCGATTCACGGTGTCATCGAAGACACAGTACCTTTGCGCCCGAACAGGCGCCCGTAGACATTAGAAAGGAGCGGCGAAAGAATCGAGCCTTGCGGCGTACCGACCTCTGCGACCTGAACCAGTCCATCTTCCATGATGCCGGCCTTTAACATCCGGCTAATCAGGCGCAGGACTCGTTGATCTCCGATCCGCTGTCCCAGAAACTTGAGCAACCACTCGTGGTTCACCGCGTCGAAAAAGCCACGGATATCGGCTTCCACGAGGTGGTTTACACGCTTTTGCTGGATGGTGCGGCCCAGTGCACCCAGGCACTGATGCTGACTCCGCTGGGGACGGTAGCCATAGCTAGAGCGTGTCGCAGAATTAAACACTGATAAATAAAGGGATTATGGAAATCTGAGAACTCCGGGAAATCAATACATCCTTGCTCTCTTTGCAAAATATATTAAGATCTCCGTTTTCGGCCCGTATAAACCCTTGATTTTCTTACATAGGAATTCTGCGACACGCTCTAGCTACACTCTTCGAATAGGGACTCGAACAGTGGCTCTAGTACCCGCTTGGTGGCCAGTTCCACAATCTTGTCCTCGAAGCTGCTAATCCCGAGCGGTCTACCTTTCTCGCTACCCGGCTTCGGGATATACACCCTCCGCTTGGGTTGAGGCCGGTAGTCCATCCGTTTGAGGCGGGCGGACAAATCGTGCAGATTCGCCTCCAGATCGTCTGCGTACATCGCCTTGGTCACCTCATCAACGCCCACGGCTTTGTTGCATTTGAGCAGATGGTAGCAGGTTCGCAAATGATCGATGTCGGCAATGTGGTGATACAACTCACGGTTCGCCCATTTCGAAATGCAGTTCGGAGAATTGCTCCAAATATGGCCAAAAAGGCTCAACTTCCACATCCGGAGAGAACCAAAAACGTTC
>Ga0256867_10001419_pt1 | contig 10164 bp, 8 predicted proteins | sample RVTome_15_FD_185939 | JGI IMG/M metagenome (GOLD analysis project Ga0256867, IMG submission 185939) | Soil microbial communities from uranium-contaminated site in the Upper Colorado River Basin, Wyoming, United States - RVT150D86 (HiSeq) ... | reverse complement strand
CGTGCTCGCCACGGGCGGCACCGCTCGCGCCGCTGCCTCGCTCGTACAGCAGGTCGGCGGCAAGGTCTGCGGCATCGCGACCGTGATCGAGCTCGACTTCCTGCATGGGCGCGACCGGCTCACCGAACACGAGCTGTACACCTTGATCCACTACTGACCGGGCAGGCGCACTCCAGCCCCTACACTGCAGGGAAGGAGGTGCGGTGGACAGCAGGGAGGATCTCCGGGAGGACCAGCCGCCCGCGCGACGCGGGACGAGGCTTCCGCGCCCTCGGTTGCGGCGCGGCGACGGAACGCCACCTTCCGCGATCGATCCGTTGCTCAAGAAGGTTCGCGCGTACAACCCCAAGGCAGACACGAGGGAGATCGCTCGCGCGTTCGCCTTCGCCGAGGCCGCCCACGTGGGGCAGAAGCGGAAGTCCGGCGAGGACTTCATCACCCACCCGATGGCGGTGACCGACGTCCTGGCCGATCTTCGCCTCGACACCACGACGCTCGAGGCCGCGCTGCTGCACGACACCGTCGAGGACACGCAGGTGACGATGCAGCAGATCGAGGAAGGGTTCGGGGCCGATGTGGCCCGCATCGTCGACGGGCTCACGAAGCTCGAGCGTCTGGAGTTCCACTCGCGGGAGCAGGAGCAGGCCGAGAACGTCCGCAAGATGATCGTCGCGATGGCCGGCGACATCCGGGTGTTGCTGATCAAGCTCGCGGACCGGCTGCACAACATGCGCACGCTCGCGGTCTTCCCCGAGCCCAAGCAGCGCCGCATCGCGACCGAGACGCTCGAGATCTACGCGCCGCTCGCGCACCGGCTCGGTGTGCAGGAGATCAAGTGGGAGCTCGAAGACCTGTCCTTCAAGACCTTGCACCCGGGTCCGTACCGCGAGATCGCGAGCCTCGTCGATGCGCGCCGCGAGGAGCGGAAGGCACTGATCGAGCAAGTCACCGGCGAGGCGCGCTCGAAGCTGAAGGAGCTCGGGGTCAAGGCCGAGATCGAGGGGCGCCCGAAGCACCTCTACTCGATCTACGAGAAGATGGTGCTCCGCGGCAAGGAGTTCAACGAGATCTACGACCTCGTCGGGGTGCGGATCCTCGTCGACTCGCTCAGGGACTGTTACGCGGCCCTCGGTTCGGTACATGCCCTCTGGAAGCCGATCCCGGGTCGGTTCAAGGACTACGTCGCGATGCCCAAGTCGAACATGTACCAGTCGCTGCACACGACGGTCGTTGGCCCCGCGGGCACCCCGCTGGAGATCCAGATCCGAACGCGCGACATGCACCGCACGGCGAAGTTCGGCATCGCCGCTCACTGGCGGTACAAGGAAGGAGGCAAGCAGGCCAAGGAGGCCTCTGCTGAAGCCGCCTGGCTCGGCCAGATGATGGACTGGCTGAAGGACATGGCCGACCCCCGCGAGTTCATGGACTCGCTCCGCATCGACCTGTACGGGGGCCAGGTATTCGTGTTCACGCCGAAGGGCGACGTCGTGAACCTTCCGGCGGGAGCCACGCCGGTCGACTTCGCCTACGCCATCCACACCGATGTCGGCCACCGCACGATCGGCGCGAAGGTCGGGGGGAAGCTCGTGCCCCTGGACTACGAGCTGCGCACCGGCGACACGGTCGCGATCCTCACCTCCCGTGCCCAGGGAGAGGGGCCGTCGCAGGACTGGTTGCAGTTCGTCAAGACCCCCAGGGCTCGCTCGAAGATCCGTCAGTGGTTCTCGCGGGGTCGTCGAGAGGACGCGCTCGAGCAGGGCCGCGACGCGGTCACCCGGCTGATGCGCAAGCAGAACCTGCTGATGAAGCGGCACGCGACCACCGGATCGCTCGCGACGGTCGCGGAGGAGCTGAAGTACTCGGACCTCGAAGCCCTCTACGTCGCCGTCGGTGAGGGGCACGTCTCGCCGCAGTCGATCGTCGCGAGGGTCTCGCGCCTGGTGATCGGCGACGCCGACGAGGACGTCGAGCCCGAGGTGCCGCTCGCGCGGCCCGTTCGTCTGGGCCGCGAAGACATCTCCAAAGGCGTCGTGGTTCGTGGGCTCCCCGACGTGTGGGTGCGCCTCAGCCGTTGCTGCACGCCGGTGCCCGGTGACGAGATCCTCGGCTTCGTCACGAAGGGACAGGGGGTCAGCGTGCATCGCACCGACTGCCCGAACGTCGTCTCGCTCCGCAAGCAGCCCGAACGGCTGATCGATGTCACGTGGGCCGAGGGGAAGCCGACCTCGTTCGTCGTGGCGATCCAGGTCGAAGCCCTCGATCGAACCAGGCTGCTGTCCGACGTGGCCACCGTGCTCTCCGACAACCACGTCAACATCCTGTCCGCGACCTCGGCGACCGGGAAGGACCGCATCACGCGCCTGCGCTTCGCGTTCGAGCTTGCCGACATCGCACATCTGTCGAGCGTGCTCGCCGCGGTGAAGCGGGTCGAGAGCGTCTACGACGCCTATCGCGTCGTCCCCAGCTGAGACATGCGGGTCGTGCTCCAACGGGTCTCACACGCCTCCGTGGAGGTCGGCGGCGACACGATCGCGTCGATCGGCCGCGGGTTGCTGGCACTCATCGGCGTCGGCGATGGCGACGCAGAGAACGACGCCGCGCGCCTGGCCGAGAAGGTGGCGACGCTCCGCGTCTTCGCCGACGAGGGCGGGAAGATGAACCGATCGATCGTGGACGTCGGAGGCGCGGTGCTCGTCGTCTCCCAGTTCACGCTCTACGCGGATGTGCGCAAGGGCCGGCGCCCCTCGTGGACCGAGGCGGCCGAGCCCCGTCGAGCGAGCGAGCTCGTGGACGCGTTCGCCGCGAACCTCGAGTGCACGGGGGTGCGGGTCGACCGCGGGGTCTTCGGAGCGCACATGCAGGTCGAGCTGGTGAACGACGGGCCCGTGACGATCCTGCTCGACACCGCTGCCCTGTAGCTCGGAGGAAGGGCGTCCGCGGGCGTCCGATAGCATGAGCGACCTGATGTGGCTCGACGTCTTCAACGCGAACCCGTACGGCACGAACTGCTGGCTGCTCTCAGCCGAAGGGAGCGACGAGGCGATCGTGGTGGACCCCGGGTTCTCGCCGGAGGACGTGCGCGAGCTGCTCAGTCGGGCGGGCAAGACACCGGTCGCGGTGCTCGCGACGCACGCGCACGTCGACCACGTAGGCGAGGCAGGCGGTTTCGCCGGCGAGCTCCCGATCTACGTGCACGACGCCGACGCACTCGCCTTCACCGACCCCGCCGCGTGGGGAGCGGGATTCGAGCAGACCCTCGCACCGGCACAGCATCTGCGCTCGATCGCCGACGGTGACCTGCTCCGGTTGGCCGGTCTCGAGATCCAAGTCCTGCACACGCCCGGGCACACCCCCGGACACTGCATCTTCCGGATCGACCTCGAGGTGGCGTGCTGCTCGGGCGACCTGGTCTTCGCGGGCTCGATCGGCCGTTCGGACTTCCCGAACTCTGATCCATCGGCGATGCTCTCCAGCCTGCAACGGTTCCTGGAGCTGCCCGACGCGATGCCGGTGCTGCCCGGGCACGGGCCCCAGACGACCGTCGGGCGCGAGCGGACGTCCAACCCATTCCTGCTGGAGCTCGCCTGATGGAGCTCGCGCCGCCTCGAGGGACCCAGGACCTGTTGCCAGATCGCGCCGACGCGATGCTCGGGTTGTACGACGAGGCGCACGGCATCGCACGCCTGCACGGATACCGATACGTCGAGACGCCGACCTTCGAACAGACGGAGCTGTTCGCGCGCACGTCGGGGGAGACCTCCGACGTGGTGACCAAGGAGATGTACACGTTCGAGGACAAGGGGGGCCGGTCGGTCACGCTCCGGCCGGAGAGCACCGCCGGGGTCGTGCGCGCGTACCTCACGCATGCGCAGTCCCTTCCGACCCCGTTCAAGGGGTACTACGTGGCCGCGGAGTTCCGCCACGGCCGGCCGCAGGCAGGTCGCATGCGGGAGTTCCGCCAGTTCGGCATCGAGGTGCTCGGCACCGCGGCTCCGGGCGCAGACGTCGAGGTGATCGCGGTCGGCGAGGCCTTCCTGCGGGCGCGCGGGTTGTCCGTTGTCACGCTGCATCTCAACTCGATCGGCGACGACGTGTGCCGGCCGGCGTACCGGGAACGCCTCGTCTCGTATCTCGAGCCATTCCGCGGCGATCTCGACCGGGATTGCCGGGCCCGCCTCGAAAGGAATCCGCTGCGGGTGTTCGACTGCAAGGTCGACGGCGGGAAGGACTTCGTGCTGGCGGCGCCGACGATCGCCGACCATCTCTGCGATGCCTGCGCCACGCACTTCGAGCAAGTGCGCGCGGGCCTCGACGCGGCCGGAGTTACCTACGTGCTCGATCCCCGGCTCGTGCGTGGTCTGGACTACTACACGCGCACCGCCTTCGAATGGGTCTCCGACGTGCTCGCCGAGAGCAAGGCCGGAACGGTGAACGCCGGAGGTCGCTACGACGGGCTCGCGGAGGCCTTGGGCGGTCCCGCGACCCCGGGTGTCGGGTTCGCGATGGGTCTCGACCGGGTCCTCCTGGCCATGGAAGGTGAGGGACTGGCGGTGCCGCCTGCCCGCACCCCTCGGTGCTTCGTGGTCGCGATCGGAGACGATGCGCGCGAGGTGAGCGCCGACCTGCTCGGCGAGCTGCGGTCGGCCGGTCTCTCGGCCGTCGACTCGCTGGAAGCTCGCCCGCTCAAGGCGCAGCTCAAGATGGCGGATCGCGCCGGTGCCGAGTTCGCTGCGATCGTCGGAGATCGCGAGCTCGAGGAGGGTGCGTGCACGCTCCGCCGTCTCGCAGACGGCGTTCAGAAGACTGTGCCGCGGGCCGACGCCGTCGGGTGGTTGACTCGCCTCGACGCCTGGACGGATGACCCGGCATGACCGAGCGACCGACGCTGCAGACCTCGATGCGCTCGAACGCCTGTGGCGCACTGCGGCTCGCGGATGCCGGCGCCGACGTCGCCCTGTGCGGGTGGGTCGGACATCGCCGGGACCACGGCGGGGTGACCTTCATCGACCTGCGCGACCGCGAGGGCGCGGTGCAGGTCGTCTTCCACCCTCACGAGGCAGCCGAGGCGCACGCGGCCGCCCAACGGCTCGGCGCCGAAGACGTCGTCCGCATCTCGGGGTCGGTGCGGGCGCGCCCCGACGGTCTGCAGAATCCCGATCTGGCCACCGGAGACGTCGAGGTCGCGGCGGTCACGCTCGAGGTGCTGAACGAGAGCGAGACGCCGCCGTTCCCGATCGAGGACCGCATCGAGGCCGGCGAGGACCTGCGTCTGCGCTACCGATACCTCGACCTTCGGCGCCCCGAGATGACGAAGGTGCTCGCGATGCGCGCTCACATCGTGCGGCTGATGCGTGAGCACATGGATGAACGAGGTTTCGTCGAGATCGAGACCCCGGTCCTCACGCGATCGACCCCCGAAGGCGCGCGCGACTTCCTGGTGCCGAGCCGGCAGTGGCCCGGCTCGTTCTACGCGCTGCCCCAGTCGCCCCAGCAGCTCAAGCAGTTGCTGATGGTCGGGGGGCAGGATCGCTACTACCAGATCGTGCGATGCCTGCGCGACGAGGCCGCCCGCGCCGACCGCGGCTTCGAATTCACCCAGCTCGACGTCGAGATGTCGTTCGTCGCCGAACAGGACCTGATCGCCCTGATCGAACCGTTGTACGCGCGGATCGTCCGCGAGGTCGCGGGTTCACAGGTTCCGGAGCCGTTCCCACGTCTGACGTATGCGGAGATGATGGATCGGTTCGGCTCCGACAAGCCCGACCTGCGCTACGGCATGGAACTCGTCGACCTCGCGCCGGCGTTCGCGACCACCGGATTCAAAGCGTTCGCGACGGTGCTCGCCGGCGGCGGAGTCATCAAGGCGCTCACCGCGCCCGGCGCCGCCTCGTTCTCGCGCAAGGAGCTCGACCTGCTGATCGAGGACGCGAAGGGCCGCGGGGCCGCCGGCCTGGTCTGGATGGCCGTCGAGGCGAACGGCGCGGTCCGCTCGCCGGTCGAGAAGTTCCTCTCGCCCGACGAGGTCGCCGGCGTGCTCGAGCGCACGGCCGCCACGGAAGGCGATCTCGTGTGCATCGTCGCCGACGGCGAGGACCGGGCGCACGTCGCGCTCGACGGGCTCCGCCGCGAGATGGCCGCCCGCCTCGGGGTGATCCCCGACGACGCGTGGTCGTTCTGTTGGATGATCGAACCCCCGCTGTTCGAATACAGCGACGAGGAGGAACGGTGGGTCTCGGTGCACCATCCGTTCACGTCGCCCGCCTCCGACGATCTGGCCCCCGAGACGGCGACTGCACGCGCGTACGACCTGGTGCTGAACGGGTTCGAGATCGGCGGCGGCAGCATCCGCATCCACGACGCCTCCGTGCAGCGGAAGGTGTTCGACACGTTGCAGCTTCCCCCCGACGACGTCGAGGCGCAGTTCGGCCACCTCCTCCGCGCGCTCGCCCTCGGCGCGCCGCCGCACGGCGGCATCGCGATGGGTGTCGACCGACTCGTGATGGTGCTCGCCGGCAAGGAAGCGATCCGCGACGTGATCGCGTTCCCCAAGTCGCAGTCGGGCAGCGATCCCTTGACGGGCTCGCCGGCTCCGGTCGACGAGGCGCAGCTCCGGGAGCTCGGCCTCTCCCTCACCGTCGACCCATCGGAGGCACGGCTCGGGGAGCGGCCGGGCGAGCAGGAGGACTGACGTGGCCGACGTGCCTCTGGCGGCGCGCATGCGGCCCCACACGTTCGATGAGTTCGTGGGACAGGGGCACCTGGTCGGGGAAGGCCGGGCGCTCACCCGGATCCTGTCGAGAGGGTCGCTGCCGTCGATCATCCTTTGGGGACCGGCCGGCACCGGGAAGACCACGCTCGCGCACCTGTTGGCCGATGCGGTCGGCGCCGAGCTGGTGCAGCTCTCGGCGGTGAGCTCGGGGGTCGCGGACGCCCGCAAGGTGATGCAGGGCGCCAGGGGCGGCATGTTCCGTACGGTGCTCTTCGTCGACGAGGTCCATCGCTGGTCGAAGGCCCAACAGGACGTGCTGCTCCCCGCGGTCGAGGAAGGAACCGTCACGTTGATCGGCGCCACCACCGAGAACCCCTACTTCTCGCTGAACTCGCCGCTGCTGTCGCGATGCCTGTTGCTGCGACTCGAGCCGCTCGACGACGACGCGGTCGGAACGTTGCTCCGTCGAGCGCTCGCCGACGAGGACCGAGGGCTCGGCCGGGCCGGGCTCTGGATCGCCGACGACGCCCTCGAGCACCTCGTGACGATCGCCGGGGGCGACGCCCGTGTGGCGCTCACCGGACTCGAGGCCGCAGCCGAAGCCGCGAGGGCTGCCGACACCGGCGAGATCTCCCGGGAGATCGCCGCCGACGCCGTGCAGAAGAAGGCGATCGTCTACGACCGCCAGGGCGATGCCCACTACGACGTGATCAGCGCGTTCATCAAGTCGATCCGCGGATCCGACCCCGACGCTGCCTTGTTCTGGCTCGCCCGCATGATCGAGGCCGGGGAGGACCCGCGGTTCATCGCCCGGCGCCTGGTCGTACACGCGAGCGAGGACGTCGGCATGGCCGACTCGCGGGCGCTGCTCGTGGCGGTGGCTGCCGCTCAGGCGGTGGAGCACGTCGGGCTCCCCGAGGTCCGGTTGAACCTCGCGCACGCGACCGTGTACCTGGCCACCGCCCCGAAGTCGAACAGCGTCTATGCGGCGATCAACGCGGCGTTCGAAGACGCGCCCACGGCCGAGCCGGTACCGCTGCACCTGCGCGACGCCAGCTACCGGGGTGCGAAGCAGCTCGGCCACGGCAAGGGGTATCGGTACCCGCACGACTTCCCCGAGCATGCGGTCGATCAGGCGTACCGGCCCGCGAGCGTGTCGGACCGGCGCTACTATCGACCTTCCGGGCAGGGCGACGACCTCGAGCGTCGCCCCGGAACCGGCGAGCCGACCGGCGCAGGTGACGCCTGATCCGGGCCACGGGCTGAGAGAACCGGTCGGGTAGGCTAGGCGCTCACGATCTCGACCCACGGAGGCTTCGATCATGACGCTCCTCGCCCTCACGGCCGGTGACACCGCCCTGATCGTCCTGGCGGCGTTCTGGGGCCTGCTCGTGCTCGCGCTCTGCGTCGTGCTGCTCAACACGTTCCGGGTGCTCGAGAGCACCAAGATGACGATCGACACGATGCGCGAGGAGACCGTGCCGTTGCTGCGTGAGGTGAAGGGATCGGTCGAGCGTGCGAACCGCGAGCTGGATCGTGTCGACACGATGCTCGTGAGCGCCAACGAGATCGTCGGGCGCGTCGAGAACCTGTCCGGTCTGGTGGAAAAGGCCGCGGCGAGCCCGCTCGTCAAGGTGATCAGCCTCGGGGCCGGTCTCCGCAAGGGGTTCTCGAAGGTACGAGGCAAGTCGTCGTGAAGCGAGGCTTCTGGGTCGCGCTCGGCCTCGGGGCCGGAGCGACCGGGGCGATCATCGCGAGTCGCTGGACGCGCAAGCAGGCCCAACGCGCCGCCCCACAGACGCTCGCCCGCGAGGCCAAGGGAGGGTTGATGGACCTCTCGAAGCTCGTGTCGGAGTCGATCCAGGAGGGCAAGCGCGCGATGGACGAGCGCGAGGCAGAGCTCCGTCGCGATGCCGGCCTCGGCGAGGCGTCGTCCTCCGAAGCCCGTCCGCCGGCGGGCGCGGCCTGACCCGCCGGTACACTCGCCCTCGTGGACGGGGCGCGCATACGTGAGAGCTTCCTCGCGTTCTTCGAGGAACGCGAGCACACGCGTGTCCGCTCGTCGTCGTTGATCGCGGCCCCGGAGTCCGGCCTGCTGCTCACCGGCTCCGGCATGGAGCAGTTCATCCCGTACTTCCTCGGGCAGGCCGAGCCCCCGTTCAGCCGCGCCACCAGCGTGCAGAAGTGTTTCCGGGCGGTCGACATCGAGAACGTCGGTCACACCGATCGCCACCTCACGATGTTCGAGATGCTCGGGAACTTCTCGTTCGGCGACTACTTCAAGGCGGAGTCCTGCGCGTGGGGTCTGGAACTCGTGACCGAGGGATTCGGGCTCGATCCCGAGCGCCTGTGGATCACCGTGTTCGAGACCGATGACGAGACGATCGGCATCTGGCAGGACCTCGGCATACCCTCGGAGAGGATCGTACGCCGCGGCAAGGCCGACAACTACTGGTGGACCCACGCCGCCGGACCGGCGGGGCCCTGTTCTGAGATCTTCGTCGACCGAGGTCCCCACCTCGGTCCCGACGGCGGACCCGAGGTCGACGAAGACCGCTTCATGGAGATCTGGAACCATGTCTTCACGCAGGACCAGGTCGACGCGCACGCCGCCGTCGTCGGCGAGCTGCCGAAGAAGAACATCGACACCGGCTCGTCGCTCGAACGTGTGGCGATGGTGCTGCAGGGAGAGAAGAGCTTCTTCGACACCGATCTGTTCACGCCGCTGCTCGACGAGGTCCAGTCGCTCTCGGGCCGGCACTACGGCTCCGACGAGCGCAACGACGTCTCGATCCGGATCATCGGCGAGCACGCTCGAGCGACGGCCTTCCTGGTCGCCGACGGGGTGCAGCCGTCCAACGAGGGGCGGGGATACATCCTCCGGCGCATGCTGCGCCGCGTGGTGTCGAACGCCCGTCAGCTAGGGGTGAAGGGCGAGGTGCTCGGTCCGCTCGTCGGTGTCGTGGTCGAGGGGTTCGGCGACGCGTATCCGGAGCTCGTCGAGAACCGGGCGTTCATCGAGCAGGTGCTCGGCTCCGAGGAGGAGCGGTTCAGCGCCACGCTGCGACAGGGCATGGTCCTGTTCGAGGAAGCCCGAGAGCGTGCCGAGGGCGGGCGCGTCAGAGGCGCCGACGCGTTCAAGCTCTCCGACACGTTCGGCTTCCCGATCGAGCTGACTGCGGAGCTCGCCGCCGATGCGGGGCTCACCGTGGACGAGCCGGGATTCCGTGAGCTGCTCGAGGAGCAGAGGGCCAGGGCGCGAGCCGCGGTGAAGAAGGTGGAGGTCGGCATCGACGCCGGTGCCGTTCCGCCGACCGAGTTCGTGGGCTATCACCAGCCTGAAGCCGACTCCTCGGTCGCGATGCTGCTGGGTGACGATCGGGGGGAGATCGACGTCGCACAGGAAGGCGACGAGGTCTCGGTCTTCCTCGGCCGCACGCCGTTCTACGCCGAGT
>Ga0256867_10001418_pt1 | contig 10166 bp, 11 predicted proteins | sample RVTome_15_FD_185939 | JGI IMG/M metagenome (GOLD analysis project Ga0256867, IMG submission 185939) | Soil microbial communities from uranium-contaminated site in the Upper Colorado River Basin, Wyoming, United States - RVT150D86 (HiSeq) ... | reverse complement strand
CAAATTGGCGGTCTCCGCCGTCACATGCAGGCAGGCCGAAAAGCGCATGCCGCGCAGAGGCTTTTCCTTTTGAAAACGTTCCTTGACGCGTCGCAGCACCGGCATGTCCTGACCGGCCCAGCGAATGCGTTTGCGCCCGCCGTCCGCCAGACGCAGATCTTTAATGTGGTATTTTTTCACCGCCATCTTACCCGCTTCCTCCGCTTTGAATCTGATTTAAACCCGCCCCGCGGCCTTCTTGAGATCCGCCGCCCGGTCGGTTCTTTCCCAGGTAAACAGACCTTCTTCGGGCGCGCGGCCGAAGTGGCCGTAGGCCGCCGTGGGACGATAGATGGGCCGTTTGAGATCGAGGGTTTGAATAATGGCTTTGGGGCTCAGATCGAAACTGTCCTGAACGATCTTGGCGATTTTCGCCTCTGGCAGCGCGCCGGTGCCGAACGTGTCGATAAGCACCGAAACCGGCTGCGCCACGCCGATGACGTAGGCTAATTGCACCTCGCAGCGCTGCGCCAGTTCCGCGGCGACGATATTCTTCGCGACGTATCGCGCCATGTAGGCCGCGCTGCGGTCGACCTTCGACGGATCCTTTCCGGAAAACGCGCCGCCGCCGTGGCGTCCCATGCCGCCGTAAGTGTCAACGATGATTTTTCGTCCCGTCAGTCCGCAATCGCCTTGCGGCCCGCCGACGACAAAACGGCCCGTCGGATTGACGTGAAAAATCGTGTCCTTATCGAGATATTCGGCGGGAATCACCGCTTTGATGACGCCTTCGATGATGGTTTCTCTGAGCTTGCCGTATTCGACTTCGGGACTGTGCTGCGTCGAGATGACGACGTTTTTGACTTTGACCGGTTTGCCGTTGCGGTACTCGACCGTGACCTGGGACTTGCTGTCGGGCCGCAAAAAATAAGCTTCGCCGCCCTTGCGCACTTTAGCCAGATAATGAACCAGGTTGTGCGCCGTCTGGATCGGAAACGGCATCAGCTCCGGAGTCTCGTCGCAGGCGTAGCCGAACATCATGCCCTGATCGCCGGCGCCTTGCTCTTTGTGCAAGCCTTCGCCCTCCGTTACGCCCTGCGAGATATCCGGCGACTGCTGTTCGATCGCCGTGAGAATCGCGCAGGTATTGCCGTCAAAGCCCATGGCCGATTCGGTGTAACCGATTTCACGCACCACCTCGCGAACGATATCGACGTAAGCGACTTTGGCTGTGCTGGTGATTTCGCCCGCAACCACGACCATGCCGGTTTTGGCAAGGCTTTCGCACGCCACGCGGCTGTTCGGATCGCCGGCCAGATGAGCATCCAGGATTGCGTCTGAAACCTGGTCGCAGAGCTTGTCGGGATGACCCTCGGAAACCGATTCTGAAGTAAATAAAAAATCTTTGCCGGCCATGCCCTGACCTCCAGCGGCCCAAAATTCAATTTTTAATCAGTTCTGTATAGCCAATACGCTGGAGCGATTCAACCTTACTCGTCCTCGTTGAATCGGTTGTCGATCAGCTTCTCGATCGCCCTGACCACGCGCTCGGCGTCGTCTCCGTTTGCTTCCACCTGGATCTTGCTCCCCTGGGCGGCGGCCAGAGTGAGCACGCCCATGATGCTGCGACCGTCGGTGCTATGGCCGTCCTTGGAGAAAGTCACCGTCGACGAGAATCTATTCACCGTTTGCACCAGCAACGCGGCGGCGCGGGCGTGGAGCCCGAGCTTGTTCTTGATCTCGACTTTCTTGACAACCTTGCTCATGGCCGTCACTTCTCGATGTCGCGATGTTTGACGTGAACGCGGAAACGTCCGCCGCCGAAACTTTTCTGTAATTCTTCGACCAGGACGACGGACCGGTGGCGGCCGCCGGTGCAGCCGAGCGCCAGGGTGAGACTGCTCTTACCTTCGCGCTCGTACAGCGGCAATGTGAACTCGAGAAGGGCGTAGAGTCGATCGAGAAACATCCGCGTTTCGGCGACGCCGAGCACGTAGTCGCGCACTTCGGCGTCGGTCCCGCTCTTCGGGCGCAGCTCGTTGACAAAATAAGGATTCGGCAAAAAGCGCACGTCGAAGATCATGTCGCTGTCGTGCGGGATGCCGTACTTGTAGCCGAAGGACGTGAAGAACAGCACCATGCGGCGCGCCGTCGGCGCCTCGCAGAACTGCTGCTCCATCTCGCGCTTGAGCTCGTGCACGTTGAAGTTGCTGGTGTCGACCACTTTGTCGGCCAGAGCGCGGATCGATTCCATGGCCTTTCTTTCCCGCGCAATGCCTTCATGGATCGAATCCTGCCCGGCCTGGGGATGAGGGCGGCGGGTTTCACTGAAGCGTCGAAGCAACACGTCATCCGACGCGTCGAAGAATAAAACTTGCACGTGGTGCCCCGCGGCGCGAAGGTCGGACAAAACCTGCGGCAGCGCGCGCAAGAACCTGCCGCCGCGCAGATCAACTCCCAGCGCGATGCGGCGAATTTCTTCTTGGTATCCCTGACAGAGATCGATCAGCTTCGGGATCAGCAGCGCGGGGAAATTGTCGACGCAAAAAAAACCATTGTCCTCAAAAGCTCGGATGGCGAAACTTTTGCCCGACCCGGAGAGGCCGGTAATCACGATGATGTTCAAGCCATCGGCCATGGCGACTCAAAATTTGTCGTCCTCTTCGGCAATCATCGCGTAAAGTTCCTGCTGGTTTTCAGCGGCCATCAATCGCCGCCGGAAGGCGTCGTCTTTCAGCAGCCGGGAAATCCGCGCCAGCGCTTTCAAATGGTCGGCGGCGGCATTCTCCGGAGCAATCAAGGCGAAGAACAAGTGCGTCGGTTGGCCGTCGAGCGAAGCGAAGTCCACGCCTTGCGGACTGCGCCCGAAAACGCCGAATATCCGGTCTATCCCGGCCAGTTTGCCGTGCGGGATCGCAACGCCTTCGCCGATGGCCGTGGTGCTGATTTTCTCGCGCGCAACCAGCACGTGGCGAATCTTTTTTTGATCCAAATTGGGATGGCACGCCGCCAGCCCATCGGCCATTTCCTCGAGAGCGGCATTTTTGTCCCGACCCTCGAGCGCCGGGATAACGGATTGAGCGTTGAGAAAATCGGTAATCTTCACGCGTGGACCTTTTCGTTCCTGGTTAAATGTATTTGATATTCGTAAGGAGTTTATAAGTAAGTAGCGGAGTGGCGAGTCGCGTAGAGCGCGGGCATTCCCTTCGGGATCGCAGATGGCAAATTTCAAATTGAAAATTATTGAAAATCCGAGATCTGCAATTTGCCATTCCGAGCGCAGCGAGAAGAGGGCGGCTTGCAAGGCGCACGACCATTGACCGCGCTCGGAGCGGCTCGTCCCTCGCCGGAAGAACTTTCAGATGTCTACTTACCGATAAACTCATTAACGATGGCTCGGTGAACCGGTGAACCCGGGGTATCGAGCTCGACCTATGCCGCGCGACGTTCTTTCGACGCCGCGAGCATCAGGCACGCACCCAGCGGACGCGGGAAACATTTTCGCTCGGCGAATGTCGCGCCTTCGCGCCTCGGCGGTTGAGTCTGTACTTTGATTTCGCTCATCGCCGGCGGTTCTCCGCGAACTCATTTGCGCAGGAAGGGCTGACGACGCTTGGACGAAGGCAGAATCCCCATCGCCTCGCGATACTTGGCCACCGTGCGCCGGGCGATATCGATGGAATCGGTCGAGAGCATGGCGGCGATGTGCTGGTCGCTGTACGGCTTGCGCGGATCTTCGGCGCTGATGATCCCGCGGATTTTCTCCTTGACGCTCTCGCTCGCCACGTCCTCGCCGTTGCCGCCCTTGATCCCGCTCTGAAAAAAGAACTTGAGCTCGAAGAGTCCCTGCGGCGTGTGCACGTATTTATTGGCGGTCGCGCGGCTCACGGTGGACTCGTGCATGTGGATGTCTTCGGCGACGTCGCGCAACACCATCGGCTTCAGGTGGCTCACGCCGAAGTCAAGAAACTCCTGCTGAAACTTGAAGATGCTTTGGGTGACCCGGAAAAGTGTTTGCTGGCGCTGCTGGATGCTCTTGATCAACCAGGTCGCCGCGCGTACCTTTTCCTGCAAATACTGCCGCGCCTGTTCCTCCGCAACGCCTTCCTGGCCCGCCATGCGCCGATAGAGCGAGCTCACGCGCAGCCGCGGCACGCCGTCATCGTTCAAGTAAATGAGAAACTCGTCGCCCACCTTTTCGACGAAGACATCGGGCAAGACGGTCCGCACCTCATCCTGCTCGTAGCCCCTCGACGGCTTGGGCTCGAGGGATGCGATCATGTGCGCGGCTTCGGCGATTTCGTCGATGGTGACGTTTAGGTCCTTGGCTAATTTTTCATATCTCTTGGATTCCAGAAAGCTCAAATGACCCGCGACGATCTTAGCCGCCAAGCTGTCGCTGAGGCCTAAATTTTCCAACTGAATCAATAGACACTCGCGCAAATCGCGCGACGCAACGCCAACCGGGTCGAAAAATTGGATGCGTCTCAGGATGGCTTCGAATTCGTCGGGGCTGCTTTCCGTCGCGTTACAAATTTCTTCTCCGCTGAGGGCCAGATAGCCGTTTTCGTCGAGGTTCTGGATGATGTGCAGGCCGATCGCCGACTCCCGTTCGGTAATCTTGGACAGCCGCAGTTGCCACAGGAGATGATCCTCCAGGGTGATCTTTTTGGTCAGGCTGTTTTCCCACGATGGCGGCGAGTCGCCGTCCTCCGACGTCGCTTCAGCCGTCAACGAGCCATGAATTGAATTGGAATGGGTATCGAGGTATTCCTGCCAGTCCAGGGTGCCGATCTTATCGACCGCCGACAGCTCGCGGTTGAGCACCGCTTCAGCGACCTCCGCTCCGGGAATGCTCTCCGGCAATTCGCTGCGCGGCTGTTCGCCGCTGTCGCTCTCTTCGGCCTGTCCTTCCTCCAACGCTGGATTTTCCTGCAACTCTTTTAGAACCATCTCTTCCAATTCAACGCGGGAAAGCTGCAGCAGCTTGATCGCTTGTTGCAGCTGCGGCGTCATCACCAGCTGTTGGGCGAGTTTTTGAACTTGGCGAATCTCGAGAGCCATAGCTAAAACTTAAAGCCTTCTCCCAAATAAAACTTGCGCGCTTTGGGGCTCGCGGCGATCCTCTGCGGCGTGCCTTCTTCGAGCACTATGCCTTCATTGACGATGTAAGCCCGGTCGCAGATTCCCAAAGTTTCCCTGACGTTATGATCGGTGATGAGAATGCCGATGCCGCTGTTGATCAGCCGGCGCACGATTTTCTGGATTTCGGCAACGGCGATGGGATCGATGCCGGTAAAGGGCTCGTCGAGTAACAGGAAGAACGGGGACAGCACCAACGCCCGCGCGATTTCAACCCGCCTGCGCTCCCCGCCGGAAAGCGTAATGGCTTTGTGCGACGCCAAATGAGTCACGCCGAGCATTTTCATTAACGCATTGGCGCGTTCTTGCTGCTCGGCCGCATTCAAATCAAGCGTCTGCAGAATCGCCCGCAAATTTTCGTCCACCGTGAGCCGGCGAAAAACCGACGACTCTTGCGGCAAATAGCTGATTCCAGCCCGCGCCCGCTGGTGAATCGGCGCGCTCGTTAAGTCGTCGTCATTCATGACCACGCGCCCGTCGTCCGGCTGAACCAAACCGACCATCATATGAAACGTCGTCGTTTTGCCGGCTCCATTGGGGCCGAGCAAGCCGACAACCTCGCCGCCTTTCACTTCTAAACTGATTCCGTCAACCACCCGTCGCCCGCCATACGATTTCACGACCGACGCCGCCTTGAGGAGGCTCATTCTTTCTTCGCATCCCCTTGCTCCCGGCCCTTGAGCTCATCCGGAAATATCGTTGCCCGCACTCGCACCTTGCCGTCGCCTTCGGCGATCGCCCGATTCTGTTCGATATAATACACCACTTTGACGCCGCTGACTTGACTGTTGCCCTGTCGCATCACCGGACTTCCCGTTAACGTCACTGTTTTTGCCTGATCGTCGAACACCGCTTTGTCACCGGTCGCCACTCGATTGCCCTGGGTCGCGTTGACCTTGCCCTGAGCGACGATCTGCTTCATCTGTTTCATTTCCGGATCGTAATAAGCCGTGAGCGTCTCGCTCCGCATGGTCATGTCGTTTTGGATCGTGACCACGCGTCCCCTGTACGTGATGGTGTTTTTCTTCTGATCAACTTCCATCCAATCGGCGGTGATGTAAATCGGATCCTTCTTGTTGAATTCGAAACCGCCGGAGTTTTGATTGCTTTCACCCTTGGCCGCGGCCGGGGCCTTGACCGCCGACGCTGGAAGCGTAAACAAACCTAACAGCATCGGGAGCACGGCGATCATCATGCGAAACATAGCTATCTTATCCACCCACCCGCGGGCTCGAACCCGCCCTATTTTTTTTCTTTGCCAGCTTCTCCGGCTCGATTTTGGTCTTCACCGATTGGATCAAACGAATCTTTTTGTCCTCCAATTCGACTTCCATGCGGGAACCTTCTACGGCGATGCCGTCGCCCACCACCGTGGTACGGCTTGGAAGTACGATTTGATCCTTGGCCGGCAAGTAATTGGCCTCTTCCGACTTGAGCACGTAGCCTTGGAAGGAAACCTGGATAGCGCCGCGCAGCTCCATTCTCTCCAGCTCTTTTTCATTGAGGTAGATGCGCGCTTCGTCTCCTTGGGTCTCCGCGACCTCGCCCTCCTTATCGTAGTAATAAAACCTTGGCTTTTTGATCACCGCTTCTTTTTGTTCCTTGAAATAACTCGCTTCCTCGCCGAAAAGCTCCCAGACCTTGCGCCCGTCTTCGATTTTCGAACGGTGAAAGTCCTTGATCTGCAGGGTCGACTCCGGAAGATAATCTAAAGCCTTCAACGGATTCGCTCGGATCTCCTGCTGCGCGCGGCCGACGATTTCCGCCACTTTATAACTCACTCCCCCGAGTGAAAGAACGATAGCCAGCAATAGAATTGATCGCCTTATCTTGCGCATGAGCGTTCAGCAAAGTGCAAAAATACCACTCTTTGAGAAGCCTGTAAAGGAATCGGCATGGAAATTGCTTTGATATCTAAAATACTGTTATTTATCGGACAGTTCATTTATCAGATCACTCCATTTATTCTGGCTCTTCAGCAACAGTTCGGCGACCTCGCGCACAGCGCCCTGGCCGCCCGCTGCCGCCGTCACCCAATCTACAGCCGAGCGCAGCTCCGGCGCGCCATCGGCGACGGACACGGCAAAGCCGGCGGTTCGCAAAAGCGGAATGTCGAGGACATCGTCGCCCACGTACGCGATCTGACTGTCACCCAACCCCTGCCTTCGTTTGATTTCTTCGTATGCGACCAATTTGTCACGCACGCCTTGGCGCGCCAGCCTGATACCCAATTCTTTGGCGCGATGCCGCACACTCGGCGAGGAGCGCGCCGTAATCAGTCCGACTTCGATGCCCGCGCGCATCAGCAGGGAAATTCCTTGCCCATCGCGCACGTGAAACTGCTTGGTCTCCACGCCGCGGTCGTCGATGATGATTCGGCCGTCGGTGAGAACCCCGTCGACGTCGAGAAGCAGCAATAGGATCTTTTTCGCCTTGCGGCGAACGCCGGCTGAAATACGCTTCACAGGAGGATCAGATTCCCGTCTTGAGAATGTCGTGAAGATGAATGATGCCGACCGGCTTGCGGCCGCCGTCGAGCACAAAAAGACAAGTGATGGGACGCGGCGAGTTGTCTTCCATTTCCGTGAGCGCTCGTGCGGCGAGGACGTCTTTGCCGATGGTTTTTGGATCGCCCGTCATCAGTTCGTCGGTTCTCTTGCCGAGAATCTTGTCGCCATGCGCCTGCAGCCCGCGGCGCAGGTCGCCGTCGGTGATGACACCGATCAGGCGGCCTTCGGCATCGATCACCCCCGTCACCCCTAAGCGTTTCGAGGTGATCTCGAAGAGCGCGTCCTTGACGGGCGTGTCATGGCGCACCAGCGGCAGCCGCTCTCCGCGATGCATGAGATCTTCGACGCGCAGCAACAGCTTTCGACCCAGTATCCCGCCCGGATGACGCATGGCGAAGTCTTCTTCCTTGAAACCCTTTTCTTCGAGCAACACGACCGCCAGCGCGTCGCCCATGGCCAACGCCGCCGTGGTACTGGCGGTGGGCGCCAAACCCAGAGGACAGGCCTCTTTAACGCGCACGTTCAGCACGACGTCGCCGGCCTCGGCCAGGGACGAATCGGGATTGCCGGTCATGACGATCAATTTGAGGCCGTGGAGTTTGAAATGCGGCAGCAGCTTCAAGATCTCCTCGGTTTCGCCGCTGTTGGAAAGCGCCAGGACCACGTCGCCCTTCATGACCATGCCGAGATCGCCGTGTACCCCGTCGCCGGAATGGAGAAAGAATGCCGGCGTGCCGGTGCTGGCGAGGGTGGCGGCGATCTTGTGGCAAACCAACCCGGATTTTCCCAAGCCCGTCACGACGACTTTGCCCTGGCAGCTGCGCAGCAACTCAACCGCCCGCACGAAGCTTTCGTCGAGCCTGTCGACCAGCGCAAGAAGCCCGTCGGATTCGACGCGCAACACTTCCGCCGCGCGCTTGAGAATATCCGCCGATTTCACCGCCGGGTGCCTTCCTCTTCCTTCACCAACGCGTCGACCCGTTTGACGACCCTGAGCAAATTCTCAAAGTCGTCCAATCGGAGTGAATTGGGCCCGTCGCTCAGGGCATGATCGGCGTCTTCGTGAACTTCCATAAACAGCGCATCGACGCCCGCCGCCACGCCGGCGCGGGCCAGCGCCGGAATATACTTGCGCTCGCCAGCGGACGCGACGCCGAGTCCGCCCGGCAGCTGCAGGCTGTGCGTGGCATCGAATACGACGGGGTAGCCGAGCTCGCGCATGACCACCAGTGAGCGCATGTCGGAAACCAAATTATTGTAACCGAAGGACGCGCCGCGCTCGGTGAGAAGAACCTGGTCGTTGCCGGTGGAAAGAATTTTATCGAGGACGTTGCGCATGTCCCAGGGCGCGAGAAACTGCCCTTTTTTGACATTCACGACTCGGCCGGCACCGGCCACCGCCAGGACAAAATCCGTCTGCCGGCAGAGAAAGGCTGGAATCTGCAGAATGTCGGCAACTTCTTTGACCTGAGCTACCTGATCGATCTCGTGAACATCAGTGAGGACGGGCACGCCGATTTGCGATTTGACCCGGGCGAGGATCTCCAGGCCTTTTTCCAACCCGGGCCCGCGAAATGAATTCACCGAAGACCGGTTCGCTTTGTCGTAAGAAGATTTGAAAATGTACGGCACGCCGGCGCGATCGGCTTTCTCTTTGAGCGCCGCCGCGTGACGCAGCGCCGACTCGCCGCTTTCGATGACGCAGGGGCCGGCGATCACCGCCAACGGCAGGCCGCCGCCGATTTGGACTTGCCCGACCGCGATTTTTTTGGTTGCCATTGGAAAATCCGACAGACCGTGGTTAGGTGCGGACGATTTTCATTCTGGGCATTTCCGGAACCGCCCTGCGATTCGCCAACGCGGCTTCGACAAAGCCGCGAAAAAGCGGGTGGCTCGACATGGGCCGGGACTTGAACTCTGGATGAAACTGGCAGCCGAGGAACCACGGATGGCCCTTGAGCTCGATGATCTCGACCAAGTTGCTGTCCGGCGAAAGGCCGCTCAGCACCATGCCCTTGGCGCCGAACTCGGCCCGGTAAGTGTTATTGAACTCATAGCGATGACGATGCCGCTCGTCGATCTTTTCTCTGCCGTACAACTTGGCCGCGAGCGTCTCGTTCTGCAGCACGCAGGGATAGGCTCCCAAGCGCATGGTGCCGCCCTTAGTGTCGATCGCTTTCTGCTCCGCCATCAGGTGAATGACCGGATGCGGCGTCTGCAAATCGAACTCGCTCGAGTTGGCGCCGTGCAGCCCGCAGACGTTGCGCGCGAACTCGACCACGGCCATCTGCATGCCGAGACAAATCCCCAAGAAAGGGACTTTATTTTCCCTGGCGTAGCGGATCGTGGCGATTTTCCCTTCGCTGCCGCGATCGCCGAACCCGCCGGGAATGAGGATGCCGTCGGCGTACTTGAGCAGCGCCTCGCACCCTTCTTGCTCGATCTTCTCGGATTCGATGCAGTCGAGTTCGATGCGGACCTCGTTGGCAATGCCGCCATGGACCAGCGCTTCAAGCAAACTCTTGTAGGATTCCT
>Ga0256867_10001416_pt1 | contig 10173 bp, 9 predicted proteins | sample RVTome_15_FD_185939 | JGI IMG/M metagenome (GOLD analysis project Ga0256867, IMG submission 185939) | Soil microbial communities from uranium-contaminated site in the Upper Colorado River Basin, Wyoming, United States - RVT150D86 (HiSeq) ... | reverse complement strand
CTTGTTGGAGCCCTTGCCGAACTGCGAGCCGATCGCGCCGCCTGCGGCGCCGCCGATCACGGCACCGATCACATCCCGGTTGCAGCGGCCGAACTCGATGCCGAGATCGGGGATCACATAGCCAGCCTCGTGATGTTGCGCGTGCTTGCGGCGCCAGCCGTGCGCCGGCGCCCAGGGCGGGGGTCCTCCGGCGTAACGCGGGCCGCCGCCGTCGCACTTGTATTCCTCTTGGAAGCCGTGCGGCCCCGCCTTGTACTCGTACTTGCAGCCGCGGGCCTCATACTCGTGGCCCCGCTCCCAGGGCGGATCGGCAAGCGCTGCGGCGCCCGGCATGAGCAAAGCCGCAGCCAGAGAAACGGCGAGAACGCTTGGTCGCATGGTCCACCTCATGCTCGACAGTGGTCCCCGACGTTTCCGGCCAACCCTGTCTGCCAGGCTAACGGTTCCGGCGTGAACACCGGGTGAACGAAGCCGGAGGGCAATCGCTGGCGTCGCCTTCCTCGGCACCGTCGCCGCGTGGCGCTCATGGATGAAGATCCTCGCATGCCCGCCTTCCGTGCGACCAAGTTCGAACCCTCGCATTGCCGGATGGTCGTCCGGGAAGTCGACCCGCACGCCACCCCGGTCTACCGCTCCTGGCTAGACTGCGACCTGGTGAGCGCGCCGCTGCGCCGGCCGCTCTTGCCCAGAAATGCCGTTGTGCGAAGCATGACCTCCGTTGTCCGGCCGGTTGCGTCGGCTCTATGGGGAGGAGATGCCCATCACCACCGGAGAGACGCCCGCCGGACCATCGGCGATGGCGGCAGACGGCCCGCGGTGCCGCCCGACCAGCTGAGGATGGCGCTATGATCCGCCTCGCCCCGCTCGTCGCTTTGTCGCTCCTCGCCGCCTGCGCGAGCGATTTTCTCGAGGACATCGAGGACCAGGCTTTCGACAGGGCGGCCGCAAAACTGTCGGCCTACTGTGCCCGCACCGCGGACCAAGGCCTCTTGCGGCAGCGCACCCGCATCGAGGTGCGGCGCGAGATCCGCCAGCGCGGCACTGATGGCCCGCCGCCGCCCGATCCCGTCCCCGACGGCTTGGACGAGCAGACCGCCCAGGGCGCGGGGCCGGGGCTCATGATCTGGTGCCGGGCGAGACCAATGGCCAGGGCGTGCCGTTCCCGGTGCCGGATGCCGTGTGGCGCAACATGATCCGCAATTGGGAGGATTGACTTGTTGCGCAACTCGCCGGTGTCGGGCACTGGCTGCTGCCGGGGTGCACGTGGCGCCCGCCGCCTCTTAGGCTGGCCTTGGTTCGCGGGGTCGCTGCCGCTGTCCACCGCCGACCAGCACCTGCGGCGGCCAGAGCCCCCCGCTCTCGGGGAAGGTCATGACCATTCGCATGGGGGCGATCTCCATGAGCACGAAGGGCCACGGCGTCCGGTAGATGTCCTGCAAGAAAATCTCGGGCGGGGTCAGGCTGGTTCGCTCGAGCCGCCGGACGCGTCACGCGCTGGACCTTGAGAGCCGCTTCGTTCTTCAGCGCCTGTGCCAGGTCGTACTGCATCTGCAGCTTGAGCCAGGTCTCCGGGCTGCCGCCGAACGCCTTGCCGAGCCGGATCGCCATCTCGGGCGATATCCCCGCGCGCCCGTTGATCAGGTTCGACAGTGTGGCGCGGGTGACGCCGAGCACCTTCGCGCCTGCGGCCACCCGTGAGACCCAGCGGCTCAGCCGCCGCCGGCCAGCACGCGCGGGAGCCAGAGGGCGATCTCGGGGAAGGTCATGACCATCACCATGCCGGCGATCTGCATCAGCATGAAGGGCCAGAGCGCCTTGTAGATGTCCTGCAGCGAGATCTCAGGCGGGGCCACGCTCTTGAGGTAGAACGCGGCCGGGCCGAACGGCGGCGACAGATAGCTGATCTGCATGTTCATGCAGAAGAGGATGCCGAACCAGATCGGGTCGTAGCCGAGATCGTCGATGATCGGCACGAAGATCGGCATGGTCAGCAGCAGAATGCCGACCCAGTCCATGAACAGGCCGAGCACGATCAGCACGGCCATCATGATCAGCACGACGACGATCGGCGCGAAGGGCAGCTCGCCCATCAGATCGTGCATGAAGCGGATGCCGCCGAGCAGGTTGTAAACCCCGATCAGGGCGGTGGCGCCGAAGGTCAGCCAGAGCAGCAGGCCGCAGGTCGACATGGTCTGATGGACCGCATCGCGCAGCAGCGCCCAGCTGAGCGTGCCGCGCACCCAGGCGGCGAGGATCGTGCCGAGCACGCCGACCGCGGCCGCCTCGGCGACCGCGGCGATGCCGGCGTAGATGCTGCCGAGCACGCCGAATGCGATCCCGAGCGGCAGGACCAGACCCTTGAGCAGGCCGATCTTCGCGCCAAGCGGCAGGTCGCGCTCAGCCTTCGGCAGCGGCGGGGCGAGCGTGGGATTGAGGGCGCAGCGGATCAGGATGTAGAGCAGGTAGAGACCGGCGAGCAGCAGGCCCGGGACGATCACCGCGATGAACAGGGCGCCGATCGAGACGTTGGCGGTCAGGCCGTAGAAGATCAGGACGATCGACGGCGGGATCATGGTGCCGAGCGAGCCGCCGGCGCAGATCGTGCCGATCGCGAGGTTCTTGTCGTAGCCCAGCCGCAGCATCTGCGGGAGCGCGACCAGGCCGAGCAGGATGATCTCGCCGCCGATGATGCCGGTGGTCGCGGCCATGAAGACCGCGGCGACGAGGGTCATGATCGCGACGCCGCCGGGCAGGCCGCCCGCCCAGACGCTCATCGCGTCGTAGAGCTCGCGCGCCACGCCGGAGCGGTCCATGATGCTCGCCATCAGCAGGAACATCGGCACCGCGATCAGCACGTAGACGCTGACGAAGCCGTAGATCCGACTCGAGATCAGCTGCAAGGCGCTCCAGCCGAAGAAGGCGTACGCGAAGGCGACGGCAACGAAGCCGAGGGCGAAGGCCATCGGCATGCCGATGATCAGCAGCAACAGGAGCGAGCCGATCATCAAGAGCGTGATCAGCTCGATGCTCATCGGCGCGCGCCGCCCGCGCCCCGGATCAGCTTGACCAGCTCGGCTACCACCTGCAGCGCGAGCAGCGCGGTGCCGAGAAAGAGCGCGGTGCGGATCACCATCGGCATGGGGAAGTTCCAGGCCCGCCCGCTCATCTCGACGATGCGGATCGAATTGAACGCCTGGATGCCGGAGAACCAGGCGAGCGCCAGCAGAAAGATCAGCGCCAGGATCAGCCCGATCACGCTGCACAGGCGCTGCGCGCCTGGCGGCAGGAAATCGTAGACGAAGGTGATGCGGATGTGATGGCCGCCCTGCAGCGCGTAGGCGCCGCCGAACAGGAAGCAGGTGGCGCTCATCATGGTGGTGGCGTCGTGCACCCAGATCGTGGGCGCTCGAAAGGCCGACCCCATCAGCACCTCGTAGCAGGTCAGCAGGACGCTGATCAGGAACAGCCAGCTCAGCGTATTGCCGACCGCGCATGAGATCCGGTCGACCGGGGACAGGCCGGACGGCTCGGATGGCGTCACGATCGCGGGATGCGCGGGACCGGGCGCACCATGACTTGCCGCCCGATCCGACCTGCTCTGCGAGCGCCTACAGCAGGCCGATCTTCTGCATGTAGGCGATGTGGCTGTCGTAGATGCGCTGCGACATCTCGCTCTTCTCGGCCCATTCGGCCCAGACCTCCTGCGCGACCTCGCGCAGCTCCCGGCGCTCCTCCGGCCCCCAGTCGATCAGGGTCGCAGGGTCGCGCTTGGCGACGAAGCCCTGGTCGAGCTCGCGATTGGCCTGGATGCTGTCCTGGTTGAGCTCGATCGCGGCCTCCTGCAGGACCTGCTTAAGGTCGTCCGGCAGGCCGTTCCAGATGTCGAGGTTGATCGCGATGTCGTTGGCCGGCATCGAATGGATGCCCGGGTAGATGGCGTAGGGGGCGATGTCACCGTAGCCGAGCTCGTCGTTCATGCCGAGCGTGCCCCAGTCGGTGGCCTCGATGTTGCCGCGTTCGAGTGCTGTGTAGACCTCGGTGCCGGGCAAGGTGGAGACCCCGACGCCGAGCTTGCTCCAGATCGCGGCCCCCATGCCCTCCGGCGCGCGCATCTTGAGGCCTTCGAAATCCGCGACGTTGCGCAGTGGCTTCTTGGACGGGATCGACTCCGCGCCCCACAGGGCCGGGCCGATGAAGTAGGCGCCGTAGCGGGCGTAGAGCTCGCGCGCGATCTCGTTGCCGCCGCCCTCGTAGAACCAGGCGGTCAGCTGCTCCGGGCTCTCGTAGCCGGCGTTGAAGTCGGCGAGCAGGGCGAAGCCCGGGTCCTTGCCGACATAATAGCCGGTGCCGCCATTGGAGCCCTGCAGGATGTTGGCGGCGATGGCATCGAGGATCTCGCTCTGCGGCACGATCGCGTCGACCGGCAGCGTCTCGATCACGATTCGCCCGCCCGACTTCTGCTCGACGTTCTCGGCGAAGCGCTCGAACGCCTTCTGGTTGACGGTGTTCGGCTGCCAGTAGGACTGCCACTTCCACTCGTATTCGGCGGCCGCCGCCGGCCAGGCGACCAGCGCGCCGGCCAGGATGGTTGTCGCCGCGCCCAAAAAACGCCGTCTCGTGGTGCTCACCATCGCCTGCTCTCCCTGTCGTTGCTTGCGGTTGGGCGGCTCAGCGGAAGCCGCGGTCGGTTCCCCGGAACAGAATCTGCGCCTGGCGCTCGCACACCGCCTTGTGCTGCGCCACCGCCGCCGGATCGAGGTCGGCCGCGGGCGGGCTCTCGTGCTCGAAGTTGCGATAGCTGTCGACGCCGCGCACCAGCATCGCGCTGTCCCTGACGCCGGCGGCGCCGGCGGTCTGGCGCACGTAGGTCGGCACGTAGCGCACCGCGAAGCCGATCCGGCGGTCGGGCGAGCGATTAGGGTTGGAGCCATGGAACAGCTTGACGTGATGCAGCGACATCTCGCCCGGCTGCAGCACGACGTCGACCGCCTTGGCCTCGTCGACCTCGACCGCGATCTCCTGGCCGCGCGAGAGCATGTTGCGCTCGGCGAAGGTGTCCTTGTGCGGCACCACCTCCTGGTTGTGTGTGCCGGGGATCACCCGCATGCAGCCGCTCGCTACGGTGCTGGGGCTGAGCGCGATCCAGGCGGTCACGATGTCGGCCGGATCGAGGCCCCAGTAGGTCAGGTCCTGATGCCAGCTGATGAAGTTCTCGCTGTGCGGCTCCTTGGTGAAGAAGCTGCTCGCCCAGCAGAGGATGTTGGGTCCGATCACGCCCTCGACGGCATCGAGCACGGCATCGTTGCGAGCCAGCCGGTCGAGGAAGGTGAACAGCAGATGGGGCTTGTGGCGGAGCGCCTGCCTGATCTCGCCGCCCCTGGCCTCGAAGGCCTCGAGCTGCCTGCGGTAGCGCTCGGCCACCTCGGCCGGGAACACCCGGAGCGGGAACAGACAGCCCTGCTCATGGTAGCTGCGGATCTGCCGTTCGCTGAGCTTCATGGCTGACGCTTACATGGCTGACGGGTTGGCGGCCGTGTGCGCCGCATTCGAGGGTTGCGCTGCGCCGCGCATCAGGATCGCCGTGCGCCGCTCGCGCAACGCCTTGTGCAGGGCCACCGCCTCGGGCGCCAGATCGGAGGCCGGTGCCGGCTCGGGCTCGAAATAGCCATAGCGGTCCTGGCCGCGCACCAGGGTCGCGCTGTCGGCGCCGACCTGCTGGTGGACGTGCGGCGGCAGGTAGCGGACCGCGAAGCCGATCCGGCGGTCGGCCGCGCGGTTGTGGTGCGAGCCGTGGAAGATCTTGACGTGGTGCAGCGACATCTGGCCGGGCTGCAGCACGAGATCGACCGCGTGCGCCTCGTCCACCTCGACCGCGATCTCCTGGCCGCGCGAGAGCATGTTGCCGGCGGCGAAGGTGTCGGCGTGGGGCACCACCTCGCGCCGGTGCGTCCCCGGCACGACCCGCATGCAGCCGCTCTGGACGGTGCTCGGGCTCAGCGCGGCCCAGGCGGTGACCACGTCGCCCTCGGCTTGCAGGCCCCAGTAGGTGATATCCTGATGCCAGCTGATGAAGTCTTCGGTGTGGGGCTCCTTGATGAAGAACACCGATTCCCATGCCAGGATGTCGGGCCCGATCACCGCCTCGACCGCATCGAGGATCCTGGGCTCGCGGATCAGCTCCTGCGCCCAGGTATAGACCAGGTGGGGCTTGTGTCGGTACGCCCCCGGCAGGCTGCCGCCGGCCGCCGCTTCCGCCGCCTCGAGCCTGGCGCGATAGTGTGCGGCCGCCTCGGGTGCCAGCACCGGGATCGGGCAGAGGTAGCCGTCCCGGCGGTAGCGCTGCACGTCGGCCGCGCTCAAGCTCTTGCCCATCGACGGTCCCCCGGTGACTTGTGCGTTTGGGTTGTGCCAGACTGCCGCTCTGTCCTAACGCAGATCGCCCGGCGGGTGAACCGAAATCGTTTTCACTGAGCCGCCCGCAGAAATCGCCAGGCGACCTCCGCGGCGGCCTGTGGCGCCCGGCGCCGGCGCATACAGCTCACGCCGAGGCTCGGCCGCAGGCGCCGGACCCGAAGCCCGGTCCTGCGGCCCGATTCAGCTCTTCTTGGCGGTCTTCGCGATGAACGGAGCCGGCACGCTCACGACATGATCGCCGCCGCATTTCGGGCAGCGCGGCTTGTTCACGCCGTGCTCGGACATGGTCTCGACGTGCTCGAACGTCTCCTCACAGTGCTCGCAGCGATAGACGTAAGTCGGCATGGCCGCCTCCCATCAACCCCCAGCTTCGATATCAGACAATATGGTGGGCGCCCTGGCCGGCGCGGAGGGGTGCATTGAATCGCGGGGGTCTACCCGAATGGAAGAAAGCGGTCGACACCGACCTCGCGGCCAGAGGGCCGGGGCGGGACCCCGGCCCTGGGGCTCGACCTGACGGAGCGTCCTACTCCGGCAGCTGGTAGCCGTCCTTGGCCATCTTGATCTTGTACAGGCTCTTGCCCGAGGTGACGTAGAGCACGTTGCGCTCCTCGCCGCGGCCGAAGCCGACGTTGGTCGGCAGCTCCTCGCCGGTCGGGATGAAGGCGAGCTCCTTGCCTTCGGGGTTGTAGACCCCGATCCCCGGCCGGTTCTCGGCGCGCACCGCGGCGTAGAGATTGCCGTCGACGTCGGCGATGATGCCGTCCGGCCCGCTGTAGGGGTGATAGTCGACCAGCACCCGGCGATTGCTGACCGTGCCGTCGGCGGCGAGGTCGTAGGCCTGGAGCACGTGGTGGCCTTGAGCCGGCGCCGCCTCGCCCTCCTTCAGGCGCATGAAGTCGAACCAGCCGTTGTCGTTGGACACGACGTAGAGGGTCTGCTGGTCGGGCGAGACCAGCACGCCGTTGGTCTTGCCGCCGTCGGTGACGATCCGCTCGACCGTGCCGTCCGGATCCAGCCGGTAGACCGCGTAGCCCGGCTGGAAGATCGGCTCGTGGCCGAGATAGCGCGGGTCGGAGAAGTACATCCGACCCTGCTCGTCGATCGAGACGTCGTTGAGCGCGTTGTAGGGCTTGCCGTCGTAGAGCCCGGACAGGATGTAGCTCTTGCCGGTCGCCATGTCGGTCTTGACCAGCATGCGGCCGCCGTAGTCGGCGCCGAGCGCTGCGATCAGATTGCCGTCCTTGTCGAACTTGAGGCCGTTGGACATGCCGGACGGGCTCCGCCACACCGTGGTCTCGCCGCTCTTCGGGTCGTATTTCCAGATGTTGCCGGCCTGCGCGAACTTGCCGGACTCGTCCTTGCAGAGCGACGTGAAGGTGATGTCGGAAAAGTACATCATGCCGTCATGGCCGGCGGCGACCCCTTCGGTCAGCACGCAGCCGCCGTCGAACAGGCGCATGAGTTTCGAATCGGCCGGCAGGACGCTGGCATCCCCTTCCGGCGCCGGAAAGCCCGCATCCTCGCCCTCGAAGGACTGCGCGAAGCCGGACGTGGAGCCAAGGCTCAGGCCGAGCCCGACGGCGAGCGCCGAGAGCGCCCGCAAGCAAGTGCTGTGCATGAAAGACCTCCCGTTTTTTGGTGTGCGGGCCGGACCACCCCTCCCCGAGCAATCCGTGACCCGGAGGCAACCTATCGTTTCGATATTGCGAAGACAACCACGCGCGAAGCGTTCGCGACGCCGATCACCGGCGCCGGGCCGGGGGATGCGCTGCGACTCTGGCAGTGAGCCGACCGACAGCGCGACCGTAGGCGCCCTTTCAGCCCAGCGTGTTGGCGCCGGCCAGGACGTAGGCGATCGCGCCGAGCACGATCAGGGCCAGCAACGCCGCCGCGAGGATCTTCCAGAGGCTGTACGGGCGCTCGCCCTGGACCTCGCCGGTGCGGCCGTTGACCGACAGCCGGTAGGTCCTGCCGCCATAGCGGAGCGCGCCCAGCCAGACCGGCAGCAGGACGTGCTTGAAGCTCGGGTCTGTGTGGCGGATGTCCATGCGCTCGACCCGCTGCAGATCGCCGCCGATGTCGGCCTTGACGTCCTGCGTGATCGCCGCGCGCATCTTCTGGCTCGCGATCTCGAAGCCCTCATCGAGGGGTACTTGATAGGCCTCACTCTGGAAGCCCGTCAGGTATTCCGGCGCGTAGGGTTTCAGGCCCTGCAGATCCCAGGGCTCGAGACGGTCGGTCAGCCAGGCCGGCAGGGAGCGGCTGGCGAGCACCAGGACGTCGTCGAACCCGCGCCCGACCTCGCCCCGTACCGGCCGCCAGCGCACCTTCTGTACCATCCGGGTCTGCACGACCCGACGGCCGTCGACCATCGCCTGCACTCGCACCGGCTCCTGGTAGACAGTGCCGCGCTGGCCGGCATAAGCGGTGCGGGTCCGGCTGTCGTAAGTCCAATACGGCAGGTACATGCCCGCGAGGCGGCCTTCGGTGCGGGCATAGCGCTTGAGCTTGGCGGGCGCGAACCACAGACCCTTTAGCCAGCCGCCGACACGCTCCCGCGCCACGCGCTCCTCGATTGCGAACGGCAGCACGGCCGCAGGCTTGATCTGGCGATGCGCGCCGGTCTCGGCGACGATGGTCTGGCCGCAGAACGGGCAGACGCCGGCGTGGCGGTCGGGATCGAAGGTGAACTCGGCGGCGCAGCTCGGGCATTTGACCGTCGTCGCCTCCTCGACCGGCGCCGCGGCGAGGCCGCGCGCGAGCGCGTCCTCAAGATCGTGCTCGACGATCTCGACCTTGCGCAAGGCGATCCGATTGCTGTGGCCGCAGTACTCGCAGACGATGGTGTCGGTGCCGGGCTTGTAGCTCAGCACCGCGGCGCACTGCTCGCAGGTGAGCTGGCGGTCCGGCTCCGGCGGCGGCGCCGGAGCGTCTGCGGCCCGGGCCCGCGGCCGCGTGCCCCAGGGGCCGAGGCGCAGCGCCATCGCTCAGCTGTGGTCGGGCGGCAGCGGCGGCGGCGTCGCGGCGAACAGGGGCGCGAGCTCGGCGACCTCGCCGGCGCTCGCCCAGTTCGCCATGCCGGCACTCCAGACCAGGCTCGCGGCGGTCAGCTCGCCGGCCTGGACCTGGCGGCGCACCTCGCCCAGCGGAAACGGCCCGGTCTGCTGGCCAGCCTTGGCGATGTAGAAGCTCCTCTCCTGGGGCAGGGGCGGGGGCGTCGCCGCGGGGGGTGCTGCCGCCTCCGTTCCCAGCGCTTCGCCGATCTGCTTGGCCATGGCAAAGCCCATCCCCATGCCGATCCCGGCGCCGGCGTCGCCGCCCGGATTGCTCGCCGCTGCGCGCATCGCCTCGGCGGCCTGGAACTGGGCGTATTTGCGCAGGTCGCCGACCACGCCCATCGAGGTCCGCCGATCGAGCGCCTGCTCGACCTCGGGCGGCAGCGAGATGTTCTCCACCAGCAGCTGGTTGAGCTCGAGGCCGTAGTTGGCGAACTCGGGCGCGATCCGCCCGGTCACGAACTTGCCGAGCTGGTCGTAGTTGGCGGCGAGGTCCAGGACCGGGATGCCCGAGCCGCCGATCACGCTGCCGAAGCGCGCGACGATGACGTTGCGCAGCTGATCGGTGAGCTCGTCGGTGGTGAAGCGGCCGTCGGTGCCGACGATCTCGCGCAGGAACACCGAGGGGTCGGCGATCCGCACCACGTAGGTGCCGAACGCCCGGAGCCTTACCGGGCCGAACTCCGGGTCGCGTAGGATG
>Ga0256867_10001415_pt1 | contig 10173 bp, 12 predicted proteins | sample RVTome_15_FD_185939 | JGI IMG/M metagenome (GOLD analysis project Ga0256867, IMG submission 185939) | Soil microbial communities from uranium-contaminated site in the Upper Colorado River Basin, Wyoming, United States - RVT150D86 (HiSeq) ... | reverse complement strand
CGGCCTGGATGCGGTCTGGAACAGTGCGCAGAAAAACACGCTAACCTACTGCGTGAGCACCGGATTCGGCCCGCGCCATGCGACCGTGGTCGCCGAAATGGCGGCGGCGACCCAGGCCTGGGAGGATGTCGCCCAGGTCGACTTCGTCCATGTGACGAGCCAGGACGCATCCTGCACCGCCAGCAACCAGAACGTCGTGTTCGACGTGCGGCCGGTCAAAGTCAACGGCCAGTACCTGGCGCGCGCTTTCTTCCCCAACGAGCCGCGCTCCGTGCGCAACGTCCTGATCGACCAGAGCTCCTTCGAGCTTAGCCCGAACGGCAATCTTCAGCTGGCCGGCATCCTTCGTCATGAGCTCGGCCACACCCTCGGGTTTCGGCACGAGCATACGCGGCCGCAGTCCGGCGCCTGCTTCGAGGACAGCAACTGGCGCCCGCTGACCGACTACGACCCGTTCTCGGTCATGCACTATCCGCAATGCAACGGTCTCGGCGACTGGAGCCTGACGCTGACCGATGCGGATCAGATCGGCGCCGCCTGCCTGTACCAGCCGGCGCCCGGCTTCGAGCTCGAGGCCGGCGCCTGCCCGGGCGCCAACGGCGGCGAGCCCGAGCCGATGCCGGCCGCGGCGGTGACGGCGAGCTACCGGAACCAGTCGGTGGCCCTCGGCCAGGAGCGGCGCTACGGGCCGTTCGCGGTCGCTGCCGGGACGGTGTTCGAGGCCCTGATGACCGGCCGCCGCCCGGCCGGCGATCCCGATCTGTACGTCCGCTTCGGCCGGGCTCCGACCCGCACGGCCTACGACTGCCGGCCGTACCTCTACGGCGCCGAGGAACGCTGTGCGATCGACGTGCCGCGCGGCGAGACCCAGGCTTTCGTGATGGTTCGCGGCTACGCGCGGGGACGCTACCACCTCACGGTCACCCACACGCCGCCGGCGCCCAGGGTATCCCTCGCCGCCGACTGACGCTCTCGGGGGAGGCTCTGACGGCACCGCGCGGGGCCTTCCCCCTGGACCGCGACTGACGCACGCGTCGGCGGCGCGGCGTCCGGCTCAGCCGCCCCGCGGTGCCGCCAGACGCAGCAGGGCGCCGGTGCGCTCCCGGGTGAGTTCGATCGCGCAGGCGAGCTCCAGGCCGTCCGCCGCCGCGCCGGCGCCGGCGAAGATCGCGCGGGTCTGGCACTCGGTGTCGCGGTAGGCTTCCCAGGCCTGCTGCGAGGCCTCGATGCCCAGCACCGCCGCATCGCCGCCACTCGCCCGATCCAACTGCTCTGCGCCTCCGCGGGCCAGGGCCAACGCCTCCCCCATGGCGCCGTGGACCACCTCGAGCTGCCCGTTCAGGCATTCGCCCAGCTCGGCCGTGCCCTCGGTCATCAACCCGCACTCCAGGATCGGATCGGCGGTCGCTCCACCGGCCCAGGCGCCGACAGCCAGCGCGGCCACGAAACCGAACATCGTCCTGCGCACAGCGCACCTCGTCATGGTTGATCCTGCGCAGTGAACGCCGCACCCGAGACCGGGTTCCAGAAGCTCAGCTGCCGACCTTGGCGAGCAGGTCGGCCTTGAGAAAGCGCTCGATGAACAGCATGAAGCCGGCTGAGGGTACGAGCAGGATCAGCGCGGTGATCGATGCCGCCCTAGGCCGGCAGCGTGAACGCGACGCCCGTCTTATCCAGTGCCTGGCACTGTCCCGGCGCTCGCTGTCCCCTGGTTTGGCCTAGCGGGCATGATGGCGCGAGCTTGGCGCATCTGGGGGGCGACGCACTGAAGGCTGAGGCTTCTCCGGTAGGCCGGCGGCGCGCAGGCCTTCGCGGAACTGCTCCAGGACCGCTTCATCCCGATAGGGCACCTTCCCTCCATAGGCCGAGATCGAGAAGTGGGGGTTGAGTCGCAATACCTGTGCCGCCGCTGCTTCAGCCTCCACCTGGCGGCCCATATTACCGTAGGTCGACGCGAGCCAAACATAACCCGGCACAAAATCTGGCCTGAGCTCGACCGATCTCTTGAGGTCTTCGATCGCCTCCTCGTACTGGCCCAGTAAGCGCTGGCCATCGGCGAGATGCATCAAGGTGTGATACATCGAATCGGGATCGAGTGGCATTCCCTCGATGGCAATCTCGACGCCTTCCTCGGCCTCGCCGGCATAGATCAGGATATGCGAGAGAAGCATGTAGCCATCGGCGTAGTTGGGATCGAGGGCGATGGCTCGCCTGCCCTCGGCGATCGAGTCGTCAAACTGCCTGCGCCACAGGTAAGCCCAGGCCAGCCGGGCGTGTCCTTCCGCCAGCGTCTCATCCAGAGCCACGGCCTTCTGTGCCAGCTCCAATGCCAGCTCTCGGCTTGCCTCGGGGCTCTCGCTCCAGTCCGACTCCCATGCCCGATGGTGCGCCCAGCTCAGTTCCGCATAGGCCGCAGCGAAGTTGGGATCGCGCTCGATCGCACCCTCCAACAGGCGGCGCGCCTCCTCGTTACTCTCTCTGGTCAGGTCGGCTCGAAGGCTTCGGGCGAGCAGATAGGCATCGTATGCTTGGACGTCGTCCGTGTACCGCCGCATCACGCGGTCGCGCTCTGCCTGCGTCAACTCCAGGTGCAGGGCCTGAACGATCTGCCGAGTGATGTCGTCCTGCACGGCAAACACGTCGTCGAGTGGACGATCGTAACGCTCGGCCCAGAGGTGCGCGCCCGTGTTGCCGTCGATCAGCTGCGCATTGATGCGGAGTTGCTCACCCGCTCGGCGCACGCTCCCTTCCAGCACATATCGTACGCCAAGGTCGCTCGCGACCTGCCGGAGGTCGACCGATTGGCCCTTGAACTTGAAGCTCGAGTTGCGGGCGATGACGAGCAGGTCGGAGATCTTGGAAAGGTCCGTGATGATGTCCTCGCTGATGCCATCGCTGAAGTACTCCTGCTCGGCCGACCCACTCATATTCTCGAATGGCAGGACCGCGATCGAGCGCTGATCGGCCTGGGCAAGCCCCACCACCGACGCCGGTTTGTCCGACAGCCACAGCCACGCACCGAATCCCGACATCACCGCGATGACGGCCACACTGGCCGCAGCCATGGCTGGCCACCGCCAGCGTGAGGGCGCAACCGGCGCCTCGTCGTCGATGCCGGTACCGACCGCGTTCGGGTCGAGAAGCACCTGATAGGCGCGAACCGGCTCCGGAATGTTCTTGACCTGCTGCCGGCCGAGGAAGCGAAACCCCGCCTGCGCCTTGCTCCTGGCGTGGTCGAAGGCGGTGCCGGAGATCACGATGCCGCCGGGCTCGGCCAAGCCTTCCAGCCGCGCCGCGATGTTCACGCCGTCGCCGTAGATGTCGTCGCCCTCGATGATGACGTCGCCGAGGTTGATACCGACGCGAAAGCGAATGCGTTGGTCCTCGGCAACGTCCGTCTCGCGCTCGGCCACGACGCGCTGGATCTCGACTGCGCATTGCACGGCGTCGACCACGCTCGCGAACTCCACGAGCGCGCCGTCGCCCATCAGCTTGACGGTGCGTCCGTGGTGCGCCGCGATCCTAGGCTCGATGAGCTCCCGGCGAAGGGCTTTGAGGTGCGCGTGCGTACCAGCCTCGTCGGTCGCCATCAGACGGCTATACCCGACCACGTCGGCGGCCAAAATCGCCGCCAGCCTCCGTTCGACTCCCACCTGTTCCAAGGGAGTCCCTCCGCACTATGATCAAGTCGGTGCGTCGACCGGCTTTTCAATCCAGTGGAGCGTAACACCAAACACCTTCACGCAACCACAGATTTGACGGCGATGCGCCGACCAGCGATCGACGGCTGCAACAAGCCGATTTAGATCAGATCAGCGCTCGGCCGCTTGGCTCGGCTGCGAAGCGCGGCAGGGTGTCGGTTCGCGCCGCCCGCTGGATCTGGTGTCCGTGGTGCCAGGGCCATGCCGCGCGCCCTCGCGTGTCCCCTCAGCTGCCGACCTTGGCGAGCACGTCGGCCTTGAGGAAGCGCTCGATGAACAGCATGAAGCCGACCGAGGGCACGAGCAGAATCAGCGCGGTGATCGAGGCGATCTGATAGTTGCCCTCCATGCTCGCGGTGAACAAGAGGAGCGGCAGCGTGGTGACGTCGGGCACGCCGACGAAATAGGTGCCGGTGAACTCGTCCAGCGACTCGAGGAAGACGAAGATCGCGCTCGCCATGATCCCGGGGGCGGCGAGCGGCAGGGTGACCGCCCGGAACGCCTGCAGCGGCGAGGCGCCGATGTTGCGTGCGGCCTCCTCGAGCTCGCGGTCGACGGCGGCAAACGCGGCGGTCGCGATCCAGACCGCGAACACGAGGCCGTGCATGGTGTGCACCAGGACCACGCCGGCGATGGTGCCGTTGAGGCCGAGGCCGTAGAAGATCCGCGCCACGTTGATGTAGACCGCGAGGCTCGGGAACGCCTGCGGCAACAGGAAGGCGAGCAGGATCAGGCCGCGCAGCGGCAGCGAGCGGCGCGCGAGCGCGTAGCCCGCCGGGATCGCGACCGCGAGGCAGACCGCGACCGTGAACAGCGCGATCGCGATGCTGTTGCCGAGCGAGACCATCGCGTTGCCGCGCGGCCGGAACACGCGCTGCCAGAACGAGAAGCCGTATTCCAGCGGCAGCTTGTGGGGGAAGTACCACTGCTCGGCGACCGCCCAGAGCAGCATGTTGAGGAGCGGGCCGAAGATCGCGAAGGCGAGCAGGCCCAGCACGACGCCCTGCGGCAGCCAGCCCAGATGATGCCGCAGGGCGGCGCTCATCACGCCCCCCCTTCCCTCACGCCCTGGCGCAGGTAGATCCAGGCGACCACCCCGGTCATCAGGTAGGAGATGAAGCCCAGCGCATTGGCGACGCCGTAATCGCCATAGGCGTTGATCCGGAACGCCATGTCGACGGTCAGCATGGTCGGCGACTGGGCGTTGATCATCAGCGGCACCGAGAGCACCGACATCATGATCACGAACGACAGGATCAGGCCGACGATCAGGGTCTGGCGGACCTGGGGCAGGACGATCTCGAGCAGCACGCGCAGGCGCCCGGCGCCGAGGTTGCGTGCGGCTTCGATGGTCGCGCGGTCGAGCGCCGCCATGGCGCCCGCGACCAGGAGCGCCACGAACGGCGTCTGCTTCCAGACGAAGGTCACGACGATGCCGCGCCAGTCGAGATAGCTCTGCGCCTGGAGCGGCGCGAGCAGGCCGAGCTCGACGAGCGCATTGTTCATCATGCCGTTCTTGGCGAGGAAGGTGCGCATCAGCTGGCCCGCGACCACGAACGGGATGAAGAGCGGCCAGCGATAGAGCCATCTTAGCGCCGCGACCGCGCGCGGGTTCTCGCCGAGCGTCAGAAAACCGCCGATCGCGATCGCAAAGCCGCCGATCAGCACGGTCGAGAGGCCGACGATCAGTACGGTGAAGCCGATGTCGCGCCAATAGAAGTCGAACGCCTTGGTGAAATTGCCGACGGTCCAGGCGCCGCCCTCGCCCTCGAACGCGGTCACCAGCGAGAAGCCGAGCGGATAGACGAACAGCGCCAGCAGGATCGCCAGCGCTGGCGCGACCAGCGCCAGCGAGATCAGCCGTGACTGCGTCATTCCCGTCCCTGGACCAAGCGTCAGCGGCTGCGACTACGTCCCGCGTCCTGATTGCCAGCCATCGAGCCGCGGCTTCCGCGCCTCCGCGCGTGCCCAGCGCTGCGCCTCGAGGGCGAGATGCATCGTGAGCTCGTCCGATAGCGGGGCACCGGCCTGCCGCTCGAGGAAATCGAGGGCACGCCGGCGGGCCAACTGGCGCATCTCCTGCAACTCCATACCCCCCTCCCGACGTCCGGAACCCGATCCGCGCGCCCTCCATGCTGAGCCGCCGGGTCGGGCCAGGTCAAGCTCGGGCAAGCGACGCCCATGCGGTAGTGACCGGAGATCGCCGCCGCTCCGATGCTGTCGCACTGATCCTGTGCTATATGACGATCGATCGTGGTCCGGAGCGTGAAGCTACTCGCAGCGATACGGGCAAACCCGCGAAACGTCCGCTTCAACGATGCGTGTCGAGCGGCCCGGATGCTTGGATTCGTGCACCAAGGCGGGAGGGGTCGCATCGCGTGTTCAAGCGGAAGGGCGAGCCGGTGCAGCTAAACTTCCAGGACCGCGATGGCTATATTCCGCCGTATCAGGGGCGGCAGTTGGTTCGGATGATCGAGAAGCACGGATCGGGGTCATGAGGTACCTGGTGGTCGAGGTGTTCTGGAGCGACGAGGACGAAGGCTACATTGCAGTTGTGCCCGATCTCCCGGGCTGCTCGGCATTCGGCGCGACGCCGGAGGAGGCGGTACACGAGATCGGCGACGCGATCGAGGCTTGGATAGAGGCTTGCCGCCAAGCCGGCGAGCCCGTCCCGGAGCCGACCACCAAAGCGCGCCAAGCCGCGTAACCGCCAATCAGGGCGACAGCGGGCGACCGCTGGACCTTACACGGCGCGTCGTTCGAATTTGCCGCGTCACTGCCAGTGTGGGGGTCGGCGTGAGTACCACCTACACCACCCGCCTCCCGCCCGCTTACACGCGGCGGTTTGGGTGCAAGGAACTGCACGCCGCGTTCCTTCAGCATCGTGCCGACCGCAGCGGCGTCGCATCGACCGTCATGATTGGGCTCCCCGAGGGCGAACAGGAGTTCGACCTCGCCATGGGGCGCGCGAGGGCGCGCAAAGCTCGGGTTGGGATCATCTCCGACACCCGAGGGCAGGCCTTGAGCGCCGTCGAGCGGGCCCAGCGGGCGCTGCCGAAACACCGGCCGGTGAGCATAGAGCGCGCCGCCGCGGGTGGGTGGGCGCTCACATGATGGGCCCGGGCGACACCCTCACGATTGTGCGCGACGCGCAGCGGCGGCCCCTGACTAAGTCCTACCGGCTGCGCGGCGGCCGGATCGTCAAGAACACCTATCCGAACGTCGCCGAGGTGTTCGCCGAGGTGGTGCCCGTCGACGGTATCGAGGGCCTCGCCGCGGTGCTCGACAACGTGACCAGCGGCGGCACCGCGGCCGTGATCCGCGGTGCGCCCTGGCCGGTGGTATCCCCGCAACGGCTCGCCCGCGTTGCGCCTGCTGATGCCGCAGGAGGGGCAGGCGTCGGCGCAGACTGGCGCGCGGATCTCGCATGAGCTGATCCGGAAGAACAAGCTCGAACCCGACGGCGTGCACCGGTATGCCGTGACCTGGCTGCCGACTTTCGAGGATCGCCCGCGGTACTGGCTGATCTTCGACGTCGACAGAATCCCGGTCCCTGAACACCTGCGCGACGAGTGGGTCGACGACCCGGAAGCGGCGGTCGAGCACGTGCTCGGCCTGCTGCCGGCGCCGTTCAGGTCCGCGAGCTGTTGGTGGTCTCTGTCGAGCTCGGCCGCGGTGCCGGGGGCGAACGGGCGCGAAGTCGCGCGTGACTTCAAGCTGAAGCTCGCCTTTTGGCTCGACCGCCCACTGACTGGCGCACAGGTCATGCGCTGGATGGCCGCCGAGCAGGCCCCGTAAACCCCGCCGTGTTCGGCGCCGTGCAGCTGATCTACCTTGCCCGCCCTGGGCTCGGGCCCGGGCTGCATGATCCCGTGCCCCGGCGTTCTGGCACCTGGCAGGGCGAAGAAACCACGGTCGCAGTCCCGGCGGTGCTGCCCGATCCACCGCCGATAGACGAGACCGAAGCCGCAGCGTTCGGGCCTGCTGAAGGGCTCGAGGATCTGTGTGCGGCGAATCGCGCTCGCTTGGCCGGCGAGCTGCATGTCCGCGAGCATCTGTTGCAAGCCGCCGCGCCTATGTCCGGCAGCATGGTCCGAACATCGACCAGGCCGCCTTGACCGCTGCGCTCGAGGCGGTTGCGCTCGAGCATCGCGGGCGCGCCGAGGTGGCGCGCTATCGCGTCGACCGCCTGGTCGGCCACGTTGTCAGGCAGGAACGAGCAGCAACCTGGATCCCGTTCGGCCGGGCTGCGCCACAAGCCATCCTGTTCCCCTATTTCGGGCTCGAAACCGAGAATAGGTTCCGGGAAGCCAACAATCAACGGCGCGCTGTAAAAACCTGGATTCGCCGGAATTACGTCCTCGCCCTGGCCAGGGTGGAGATCGCCAACCGCCGGCACACAGCCTTCGCCGCTGAGGGGCTCGCCTGATCCATGGCGCCGCTCGACTTCAACGCCCCGGCCGCGGAGGAGAAGGCCGAGATTGCCCGCCGCAAGGCGGCGATCAGTCGGCGCATCCGCAAGGACGTACTGGCCGAGTACGAGCTCGACGAGCTGCCAAGCCAGGGCGAGCGCACGTTGATCACCGGGGCGCAGGGCACCGGCAAGAGCCGCAGCGCCGCCGAGACCATCGCCGAGCTACCACCCGGCGCCTCGATCTGGTGGCTCGTCCCGACCATCGAGAAGGCCGAGGAGCAGGCTGCCGAGTACACCCGTCTCGCCGGACCTAACAGCATGCAGGTGCGCGTCGTGCGGGGGCGGGGCGCCGACGACCCCGTTGCTCAGGGCGAGGCCATGTGTCCGCGTCACCTGGTGGTCAACCGCGCGGCCGCAATGGGCGTCATGGTGCAGAAGGAGATCTGTGACAACGGCTGCCCGCGCAGCGCAAGCTGCGGCTTTCAGCGCCAGAAAAACGAAATGACGGAGGCCGGGCTGTCCATCATGGCGAGCGATTACTTGTGGCTCCCGCAGTGCCCGGCGCCGAGCCATGACCTGCTGATTGTCGACGAGTCCGTGATCGGCAAAGCGGCAGATATCATCAGCTTTTACCCGACCAGAATAACGGAAGACGACAAGTGGTCGGGAGACTCCATCGAAGAGGCCATGGACCGGCGGCAGATCGCCGCCATGGTCCGCGCGGCGCTCGTCGACCACCCTGGGCGCGAACTGGCATTCCTGCGCGACAACGGCGTCACCGTCGCCGAGATCAAAGCCTGCATCGAGCATCTGGCCACTCGTGAGGAAGCGCAGCCCGCAGTGTCCGGCTGGATGAGCGACCGCGTTATTTCCGACGCTCTCGACGCCGTGGAAGCCCGCGAGATCCTCAAAGTGTTGAAGCTGTTCCGCCAGATCTAACGCGAGCTCGATCAGCCGCGCCGCCGACTGAACGGCGTGTGGGTCGATCCCCACGCCCCGGTCAGGGTAGGCGGGCTGACCGAGCGCCAGCCGCGTGTGTTCGTCGGCTACATCAAGACACCCCAGCTCGCCGCGGAGACGCCGGTCCTTGTCCTGGACGGTACCGGCTCTCTCTCGCTCAACCAGAAGATCTTCGGCGACTGCATGACCGCCGAGCGCTTCGCGGTACCGCGCGACGCCGAGGTGTTCCAGGTCAGCGGCAAAACATTCTCTCGCCAGTCGATCACCGGCAACGACCGCCACGGCAACCCGCGCAGCGCACAGAATACGGCCGAGGCCAAGCAGCAGCGCCGACAGGTGATCGAGCTGCTCAGCCTGCTGCCCGGCCAGGTGCTGCTCGTGACCTACAACGCGGCTGAGGAGATCCTGCTCGACGAGCTGCCCGAGCACGTAGTGTCAGCCCACTTCGGCGGATTGCGCGGCTTGAACAGCTTTCAGCACTGCGAAACCGCCGTTGTCATGGGGCGCGAGCAGCCATCAGCACAGGCGATCGAGGCGCTCACCCGCCCTTTTATCGATACGGACGCTGAGCCGTTCCTGCCGGTGGGCGAGTACGTCCTGCAGGATCGAGGACGGCGCATGCGCAACGGCGGGCCAAACGTCACGGAGGTGCAGGTTCACCCCGACCCGAGGTGCCAGGCCATGCTTGAACAGGTACGAGAAGCCGAGATCGCCCAGGCCGTCGACCCGGGTGCGCCCCGTCTTCAACCGGCGCCGGATCTTCGTCCTCACCAATCTTGCGATGGATCTCACCGTCGACCGGGCGCTGCCATGGCCCGAACTGCGCCCGGGCAAGTTCACCCATGCCTTGGCGCGGAATGGCGTGCTGCCGCTGAGCGCTGGCGACCTGGCCAAGGCATTCCCTGACCTGTGGGCCAACGTCAGTGGAGCTGAGAAGGCACTCGAGCGGGCGAAGAAAACACCCGACACTTCCAAATAGATTAACTAGCTCTCCACAAGCTTCAGGCTGGTTGACTTCGGCGGCGGGGATGGACGATCGTGAACGAAGGAAGAACGTGGACAGGAGGGTGCGCGATGGCCGACGAGCTGCTTGAGGAT
>Ga0256867_10001414_pt1 | contig 10174 bp, 3 predicted proteins | sample RVTome_15_FD_185939 | JGI IMG/M metagenome (GOLD analysis project Ga0256867, IMG submission 185939) | Soil microbial communities from uranium-contaminated site in the Upper Colorado River Basin, Wyoming, United States - RVT150D86 (HiSeq) ... | reverse complement strand
GACCCGGTAGCGCTCACGATGAGGTCTTTGCCCTTCCTGCGCAGCACGATATCGTCAGGGGCAATGCCCTTACCCAGGGAAATCGTGTCGGTGTTTCCCGGTATCGCCGCGCCTTCGAGATGCAGCGTCGCCTTGCCGTCTCCGCGGTTGAAGAGAAAGACGTCGTGCGCGCTGCCGCCGTAGAGGACGTCGGAGCCTGGGCCACCAATCAGCAGGTTGTTGCCCGCCCCGGCAATCAGAGTGTCCTTGCCCTTGCCACCGTCGAGCACGTCGTTGCCCTCACCCCCGTCCAGGTGGTCGTCCCCATGCTCGCCGAAGAGAACATCGCTTCCGGCTTCGCCAAACAGGTAGTCTTTCCCCTTCCCGCCCAGCAGGTAATCGTTACCGTAGCCGCCATAGACGCGGTCGTTGCCGTTGCCGGCGAGAACCAGGTCACGGCCGGCAGCCGACATGATCGAGTCGTCGCCCTTGCCCGCTTCTATGAGATCGTTATCAAAAGCGGTGTGGATGACATCCCCGCGCTTCGTCCCCATGTTGCTTGCGAAGGTGGTAGCGGCATCGGATATCAAGAGCTCGAATCCGCCTGTAACGGATGCTCCTGCCGTGTCAGTGGCCGCAACTGAAATCAGATATGGCCCCGCGTCGCCCTCGCCGGGTGTGCCGCTGAACGTTTGCGTAGTGGCGTCAAATTGGAGCCACGCAGGAAGCGCCTGTCCGTCCGCAAGGCTGGCGGAAAATGTCAGCACGTCGCCCGCGTCGATGTCAGTGAAGCTTCCGGCGGGGACGCTGATTGCAAGCGGCGAATTCTGGTTGCCAACCTGCTTGGAAAGCGGGTTCAGAAGAACCGGGGAATCATTGGTGTTCTCAACTGTCAGCGTGAAGGCGTCCGAGGCGCTCAGGCCGCCTGAGTCGGTCGCAGTGACCGTGATCTCAAATGCGCCCACATCGTCATGGCCAGGCATACCGCTGAACTCGCGCGCCGCTGCGTCAAAGCTCAGCCACGCTGGAAGCGGGCCGCCATCCGAACGAGCCGCGTCAAACGTGAGCGTGTCGCCGTCGTCGTTGTCGGCGAAGGCGTCCGCAGGAAGCGTGAAGCTGAAGAGCGCATCCTCTGGCGCCGTTTGATTGGCGATGGGGTTAGCCAGGGCCGGGGCCGTGTTCTGCGCTGCCGTCGCCATGCTTTTCAGCGTAGTGGCGTCCCATGTAGCACCGCCATTGAACAACACCTGCTCGATCTGATAGCCCGCCTGCGGCTGCCAGCGGATCGCAATCCGGTCCGTGGCGCTGAGCTCGAGGGTCAGGAAATCTCCGGCCCGCGTAACCGTGATGCCATCAGGCGTGGTCGCCTCCGACAAATAGACTGTGTCGAAGTCGCCCGCCTCGTCTTCGATCGTATCGAAGCCGGTTTCCGCATAAAAGAAATAGAAGTCGCTTCCCGCACCCCCTCGCAGGCGGTCGGTGGCGTTGGTCCCGTTCAGGAAATCATCGTTCCCGGTGCCAAAAATATCGAAACCGCGTGCAATCAACTCACCGTAGGCAAGCTGCGCGCCATCTGCGAAAACGACATTCTCGATCTGGCTCGTGAAGGCGTCGTTCGGATTGAAGTTGACGACGTGGATCGCGTCGCCCTGACCACCTACACGGATGAGGAGCGAGCCCAGCCCGAGCGTCAGCATGTCGGCAGTGATGCCGGCGCTAAATTGAATGGTGGTCACGCCCGGGTCGTCGATCAAACGCACGCCGTCGCCGGCCTCGAACAAAAAGACCGGGCCGCCATTTGGCACGAACGCCGGATCGAAGTCGGGCGCCGGCGGCGCAGCCGCAATGAGCTCGCCCATACTCACCACCGTGCCACCCGCGAATCGAACCTCCTCGATTCCTGCGCCCAGCAGATCATCCGAGCGCGGGATGACAAGAGACACCAGGTTATCGGGAGTAATCGCGACGTTAAGCATCGCGTAGGGCCCGAGTTCGCCGTCAACCGGCGAAACGAGGCGGGTCGTTTCCCAGGAAAGCGCAAGATCATTGAGGGTGATACCCGGCCCGATTTCCAGCGCGTCTTTCTGGATAACGCCGGCATCGTAAAGGGGTTGAAGTGCGGCGTAATCGTGAGGCGCAATCTGCGGCAGCGCCGGCAGCAGTCCAAGATTGACCGCCGTTCCGATGCTTACCGTATTTTCCGTATCCGGGCCGAAGATCCGGTCTTCCCAATCGGGAATTCCGATCGAGGGGTAATACCACCCGGCAAGCTGAAACTCATCGATCCCATCGGGGTTGTAAATCGTGTCGTGGCCGCTGTCACCGGGAAGAATGAGGATGCGGCTCGCCTGTCCGATGAAATCATCACCAGGGCCGCCTGCGGCAACGGAAGCAAGAATGACATCGTTTCCCGCGCCCCCGTAGGCAAATCCCCCGTCCCGGATCACATCATCGCCGGCACCGGCGTCGATGACATCCCCGTTCGAAATCTCGTTGTCGCTTGGGCCGGCGATGATGTCCCCGATTGTCCACGTGACGTTATTGATCGTGTAAATTGCGTTCACGCGCTCCGGAAAGAGTCCGGAACTCGCGCTCACCGTCCCGACCGGGACAAAGTCAACGGCCCGCCCCTCGACGCCTCCGCTAAACGATGAATAGCGCGCGGTGCTCGTGAAATATCCCCCGCCCGCCAACAATCCCGTCGTCGTTATCGTGCTGTGGTCCGTCTGCTGGTTTACGCTCCGCTTATCCCAGATAACCGTCGCGACGACGGGTTGAATCACGGTCGGATGCTCGAAGCGGCCCAAATCGCCGAAAATGAACGCGTCATCGCTATCGAGCGTCTGGTTGATGATCGTGTTGTTGATCTCCGAAAGCAAGATGGCGCTCGTAATCCAGTCGCTGTCCGACGTGTGCAAGGGCAGCACGGACACTGTGCCGTTTGCAGAATGGATCGTGGTCGAGATGTCAGATGTGGTCCACGACCCGAAACCTGACACCTGAAGCGCACCGGGGCTGCGCCGCCAGGGGCGGTGCAGCAGCCCATCGCCCACCAACTCGATATCGGCGCCTGGAAAGAGGTGGCGTTCGATGATGTCCGCCTTCACGCTGTAGCGGTAGTCGTCGCGCTGCGCGTTCAGCCAGTCCTGTTCGCGCGCGCTGGTTGCGTCCGCGATTGCCTGCGGCGTGGTTTGCGTACCGCCCGCATCCTCGATCGTCCAGCTCTGGGGCGTGATGAAGTAATCCCTGAGGATCGCCCCTTCGCTGGTCCCGCGAACGAGAAGCGCAAGGTCATCACCCTGGCGAACCGCGCGCAACGCATCGAAATCGAGCCCCGTCTGGAGCACGATCCGGCCGCCGGTATCAACGAGCGTATCCTGCCCCAGGCCATAGCCCAGGCTGTAGGTATCGAGGCCCGCGAGGCCCTCGATAGTGTCATTTGCTTCGGTCCCGGGCAGCGTGTCGTCATCGTTCGTGCCGACGATGGGTGAGATCGGCAGTGCGTCGATGTCGGCAAGCGTGAGGGTCGTGCCATCTCCAAATTCGATGCTCTCGATCTTCGAGCCGTCTCGATACTGGCCCACGATCGTCACCTGGTCTTGCGGAGAGAGCGAGAGCACCAGGTCGCCGTTCGCGCGGCGCGCGAGGCTGACATCGGCTGCGCTCACATCGAGGCCGAATCGAACGGTGTCGAACCCGAAGCCCGTGAATTCCTCGATCCGATCCGTTCCAAATCCGGGGTCGAAAACGTAGACATCGTCGCCGTCGCCGCCCAGGAGTTCGTCATTGCCCTCGCGCCCATCGAGCACGTCGTTACCGCCCTTCGCGTCCAGCCGGTCCTCGAAGCGGGTGCCGATCAGCACGTCGTCCCCGTCGCCTCCCACGAACCCGCGGCCTTCGGTCGCTGTGCGGTAAATGAACTCCCCTGCCGGCAGGACTTCGCCATTCGCAAACTCAAAGGTGAATCCTTCGAACCGACCGTTGATCGTTAGCCCTGGCGGCCCGCCCATCTCGGGGGTGTGGCCCGCCAGCACGAGCATGACCTGTGGTTGGTTATTCACGACGAGCTCGCGGAGTTCCCAGCTTTCCGGGCTGTGGCCTTCGGCAAGCGCAATCGTGTTCCCTCCGGCGTCGTCTTCAATGGCGTCAGTCGCGCCGGCAAGGTAGCGATCATCGCCTTCACCGCCGTTCAGGATGTCGGCGCCCGCGCCGCCATCCAGCAAGTCGTTTCCGGCATCACCTACCAGCACATCGGCGCCTTCGCCCCCTATGAGAACGTCGTCTCCGCCGCCACCGCCGATCGTGTCATTCCCATCTTCACCGTCGATGAAATCCGCGCCGTGAAACGCGGGGTCCAGGGAGCCTGCATCGCCGAGTATGGCGTCATTACCTGCACCCCCGTGGATGACGTCATCGCCACCGTCGCCCGTGATGGTGTCGTTACCTGCTCCGCCGTCAATGTAATCGGCGCCGTGCTCGGTTCCCGCGATATACGAAGCATCGCCCGATACATTGTCGTTACCGTCCCCACCGAAGATCACATCCGCGCCTTCTTCGCCGGCGATGTCATCGGGGTCGGCTTCACCATAAATGACGTCGTCGCCCCGCCCGCCGCGGATGAAGTCGTCGCCCGAGCCGCCGTAGATCTCATCCGCGGCCCCGGCTAGAGTACTCGCCTCTCCCACCACGGGAGTAAAAATTCTCTGCCCTGCCGAGTCGGTAAAGCTCCAGCCTAACGCCGTCGCCACGTAGGTCGAATCACCCAACAAAGAGTCGGCACCTGCTCCACCGATGAGCAGATCGACTCCTTCTCCGCCAGTGAGAACATCGTCGTCCGCTCCCCCGATGAGCATGTCGTCCCCCACGCCCCCGGCAAGCCAGTCGCCTTGCAGGCCGGTGCCAGCGCCGCCACCTGCGGCGATTGCCGCGCTCACGTCGGTAAGCGGATCACCGCCGCTCACGGCCGCGTAGATCAGGTCGTTTCCAGAGTCACCTGACAGGATATCGGCACCCGAGCCGCCTTCGATCCAGTCATCGCCTCCGCCTGCATTGACGATGTCGCGTCCGGCACCGGTTTCGATCAGATCCTGGCCGCCCGTGGTACTCGTAGCGCTGTCCGGTCCGTCGGCATTCACCTGGTCGTCCCCGCCCCCCGTGGTGAAATGTTCCACCTCCGCACCCGCGCTCCCGAAAAACAGATCGGCTCGGCCGGGCTCTGCGATGTCAGGCCGGCCGTCCTGTCCGTCTGCGCGGACGGTATTGCCCAGGCCATCGGCCTGAGTCTGGATGCCGGCTTGGGCGAGGTCGCTGTCGAAGTCCTGCTTGTCGCCGAGGAAGATACGCACGGGGTTCTGTGGCTCGGTTGCACTCTCGACCAGGCGGATGCCGAAGTCGCCCTCACGCCAGTCCCTCAGCGTGAGGCTCCCGCCCGCATCACCGTTAATCGTCACCACGAGATCGGTACCCTGATTCGCGTAGGTGAACTTCCCGTCAGGGCTTTGCCACTGGGCGTCCGAGCGCTCGAGCGCCGCCCCGGTCATGGCAGTGCTCCGCACGGCACTCGACTGGGCAAAGCTATAGCGCAGCACGCCTTTGCCGTCCGTGTCGAGGATGGTGTCGTTGCCGTCGTTCGATGGTCCGAGGAATCCGCTCGAACCCCTATAGGAGTAGATGTCCCGGCCGCTGCCGCCCTCCAGGTAATCATCCGCCGCGTCACCTGTGAGAAGGTCCGCACCGGCGCCACCGTACAGATGGTCTTCCTGGCCGGCCCCTGCGATGTTGTCCGTCTCGGCACTGCCGAAGACGTAGTGCAATTGCGAATCTGGGTTGGGACTGCCGTCGGAGGCGATAAAGCCGGATGCCCGGTCCTGGAAGTCCTTTGCCTCGGACTGGTACGCCCGCCCCCGTGCGTCGAGCGGGTTCGGGTCGGAGCTGAACGGGTCTTCGTAGAACCTGGTTCGATCGAAACCCGTAATGTAGAGCTTGCGTTCGAGGAAGGCCGCACGATCTTCAAGCCATTGCGTGGTCAACGTGCCTGTGCGGTTGGCAGAGTCATAGAGGTCCAGTTCACCATTGGCGTTGCGCCCGGCGTAAAGAGACTGTGCTGCGTCCCCCGATACCAGGATCGGCGCCAGCGTACTAAGGGCGAATCGATACGAGAGCCCTTGCACTCCAGCACTCGTTGCCCCAGAGAGGAGCGCTGTCGCGTTGTCGGGCGTCGGGGTAATGGTAAGGAGCCCGATCTTGGAGGCGTATTGCGACCTTGCGGGATCCGGATCCCTGAGATTCGCGATGGCCGCATAGAGCGCCTCGCGGGCACTGGCGCCGTTACCCCTCTCCAGCATGGGGCCATCGATCCCAAAAAGTGTCTGCAGCGTATCGACAATGCGCTCCAGGCTCGCCGAAGTGAACATCGCAGCCTGGTTGAGGATCACCTTGTAGTTCTCCGGGCTCAGCGCCGGGTCAAGGTCGGCGAGCAGCTTGTACACCGCGAGCGAATCGGTGAGGGCGGCCATGCTGTGGTTCAGGGCACGGAATGGCGCGGGCTCGTCCGAATTCGTCTGCTTCTCGATCGCGACGTCGATCCTGGTCCCGGCTCGTGAATTCATCCCGGCAATCCAGTTGAACGGATCGCCATCCACCAGCGCCTCGTCGGCGGCGACGTTGACGATGTTGCCGTCGGCGTTATTCGGAATGGAGCCCCCGAGCTTCGCAAAAAAATCCTGGTTCGCCGTGGTACTCGAAAAACCTGGCGCATTGAACACGGTCACCTGCCCCGCTTGGGCAGCAAACAGGCTGGAAAACGCCATCGCGAGATGCCCGCCAAGTGAGTGACCGGTCAGATCGACCTTGCCGTCGGGGTCGTCGGCAAGGGCAGTATTTATGTTTCTTTCGTCACTGAACGCGTTGGTAAGCGGCGCCGCTTCAAGCACCAGCACCTCCTGGCCGTCACGACGCAACACCACCCCATCCGCCGGCACCGCCTCCGGCGCATAGCTCGCCAGCCGGAACTGCTGCACCATGTGCCCGGCGGGCGCGGAAGCGCGATTCCACCAGTTCGCCATCGCCACGATCTGGTCGAAACCGGCACCGAATCCGAAGATATCGGCGCCGGTCGGGAAATCGCTCTGGTTGCCGAGCGCGAGTTTATCGGTTCCACGGAACGCAATGGTCAGGTTCCCAGCAAGATCCTGAAACACCGTCACCGAAAACCCGGTGTTCATCCCGTCTTCATCAAGCGTGTCATCAAATCGAGTGCCCACAATAGGGATTCGACGCACGAAGTCTTCCACTTGCCTTATGGACATTCCGGCGCGGAACAGTCCATCGCGGTTCCTGTCCGTATTCGTCACGCCGAAATCGAGCGCAGCGTATGCTGCGAGAGCAAGTTCCGCCTTTTGAAATAGTAAGTCTTGATTAGTCATTGTCCGCCGTCCACAATTTCAAAAGTTTGTCGCTCAACATCAAGGCGCAAACCTACGTCGCTGCATCCGTAGGATGATTGATGCGCGGGACTCGGAAGGTCCCCACCTATTCGTCCGTACGTAACTTGCCGCGAGAGCACTTTTCCATCAACTAAACGAATAATCTCGGTCTCGCGACGATAGACTTCTGGATTCGCCTCGCGGATCTTGGTGATTTTCGTATCTGCCACGTACGGGCTGTTCGGATTGGCAGACCGTCGAGTAGGTACCGGAACTGTGCCACCATTACCTCCAAGGCGTCGAAATTCACTTTCAGTCAGCTTCACCCGCTCATAAACCGTCACTCCCCCGTCCTTCGCGCACATCTCCTTAACCTTCTCATCCCAATACGCCTGCCGTCCGGGTGCCCATCCCATGCATCCTGCGAGCATCGCCAGCAAAAGCGTTCCCACTGCTGCTTTGCCGTATTTATTAAGCCTCCCCGGGCTTCCCATTATCGGAATCGACTTATGCGGCTGTTCTTTCACGATTTATCTCCCAGCGCTTCGAAGGAAATTGGAGCCCGTTCTCATTTCCACTGTCTTGATTGCAGTTTGATGGAATGCGCGGATTAGCACCCTAAACGCACGAGCTCCAAAATGGTGGACCTGATGTTGCGCACGAATCGTGGCATCTCAATTGACGATTCATGGCTTCATACATCAGCGGCGTTTCATCGTCTGGAGCCGAATGCCGGCGCTGGCGGTTAAAACGCCTCCACGAATTCAAACAGGCTCGAGCAGACCGTCCGCCTCGGTCGCCGGCTTGAAACTCAACAGGCTGTAGGGCAGTGCGAATTACTGCAGCGCAGGCGCGGGAGAAAATGGATTGTGGTGCAGGTCGCAGATGGCCTGCAGGCCCCACACAAACGCCCCGGTCGAAACCCGCGGTTTCGTGCACCAGACGCCTCCCCTGCGGTTGGGCGAGAGGCGGCTCCGTCCTTCATTTCGCCGGGCCGCCCAAATTTGTTTTCGCTTGGTCCCGATCGATTATGCCTGAGAAAAAGTTATGCACAGGACCTGTTTACTTTTCTTAATCAATCGCTTAGACGCGAAAAAATCTTCCAAAGTGTTAGATTTTGCGAGGTTTTGCGCTACTAACCTGTTTTTCAGACGTTTTCCTCGATCTGACGCCTCAGCGTTTTTTGCCGTCACGCCTTGCATCATGCGGGCAACGACCTTGCATCAAGCGGGCAGCCATTAGGTTAGGCAGCGCGCGTTATGAGCGCGACTGACGCGCCTGCGATGACCCGAAGTACGGGTATCGCATCGGATTGATGTTGCGAATGTCGGGGTCCTGCAAACGGGTATCGCGCCCGTCTCTTCGTCGTGTGGTGGCGTGAATCGTTACGCACGGGCGCCGACCGTTTTTTTTGTGTGCCTAACGCCGCCGGCGCTGCGCGCGCAATGTGGAAAGGTCCTTGTTGACTGCGGCCAGATCGAAGGCGCCGGGATCCCAGTCCTCGCCCACCCATTCCAGCAACTCCCTGTCATCCTCGGTCTTCGGGTTCTTGTGCGCCGCGAGCAAATGCGCCAATCCCGCCACCCCGCCGCAATCCTCCGGCGGTCCCGCCCGTTCACCTGCCACGCAGCAGGGATAATGAATTTTCGGCTCCGCCTCGCCGCGCGCCACGAGAGAAATCTCGAGGCACCAGTCATCGCCGAAATCATAGTAGTAGTCGAGCACCTGATTCTTCTTTGTCAGCAGGCCGCCGACCCTCACGCGCCTCGGATCTTCCGGGAGCCGCCCGTCGAAGCTCATGCCGTCCGGATCGGGCAGCTCGAAGCGCCGTTCTCCCAATTCGAAGGACCAGAGGTGATAGTCCTGCCAGCCCATCAGCACCTGGAGCACGTCATGCAGCGCGGCGAGCGTCATCGAGGACGGGACTTCGACTTCACGCCAGATCGCAGGCTTGGAGGCTACGAGCGTGACCCTCAGCTTGAGAATTTCGCTTGCGGTGCTCACGACTTGCCTTGCGGACATGGTTTGCTACCACGATACGGCGACCACGAGGCCAGGCCCTCTTGCCACCCATCCAGCGTCAGAGCCGCCCGTGAGGCGAACCACGAACCGCTCAATTCGCGGTGATTTCGATACGGGCAGAGAAACCGAGATCGGAGAGAAGCTGCTCGCAGTCGCCCCAGGTCAACCCGAATGCGCGTACGTCTGCGACACCCAGGCGCGAGACTACGCGCGCAATAATTGCCGTGTCCTCTTCCGCAAATTCGCCCTCCATCAAGGCGTTCTCGGCCCAATCCACCAATTCCGCCTGGGTAATGCGATGCCGCAGATAAGCCGCAATCTTGTCGGCGACGGTCTGTTTGGTGATCTGCATGCGTTAATCCTACGCTTTCTGATGGCCCTCATCCAACGGATATTTTTCATGAATCTCCACGAGCTTGCCCTGTCCGTCATAGATTTCCTGCCAGAAGCGGAGCGTGACTTCATTGACATCCACTTCCTTCAAGTAACGCGCGCGCCACCCTTGACGGCCGGCTACCTCGATCCAGTATCGTCGCCTTCCGTCGGGCAGGTTTTCCCAGCCGCCGAATTTTCTTTCGTTTTGCGCGCGAGTGCTCATCTGTGTACCCGCCCACAACGCAGGAGCGCCTCGCGCGGTTGACCCCGCAAGTCGGCCGCGCTTCGAAACCTCGCCTGGACCGCTGGCGAAGCTGTTCTGCCTTCTGCCTTCTGACTGGGTGTGGCCCCTCATCCCCCGCGGATGCCCTTCA
>Ga0256867_10001412_pt1 | contig 10184 bp, 6 predicted proteins | sample RVTome_15_FD_185939 | JGI IMG/M metagenome (GOLD analysis project Ga0256867, IMG submission 185939) | Soil microbial communities from uranium-contaminated site in the Upper Colorado River Basin, Wyoming, United States - RVT150D86 (HiSeq) ... | reverse complement strand
CCCATGGACATCGAGTGGGCGGTCGACGGCGAGACCGGCGGGCTTTACATCGTCCAAGCTCGGCCCGAGACGGTGATGAGCCGCAGCGGCCAGGTGGTGGAACGCTACCGGCTGCTGAGCAAGGGCCGCGTACTCTGCCAAGGGCGTAGCATAGGGCACCGCATCGGCGCGGGCACGGCGCGGGTGATTCGCGACGTCAGCCAGATCGACCAGGTGCAATCGGGCGACGTACTGGTCACCGACATGACCGACCCCGACTGGGAGCCGATCATGAAACGCGCCGCCGCGATCGTCACCAACCGCGGCGGGCGCACATGCCACGCCGCCATCATCGCCCGGGAACTCGGTATCCCGGCTGTGGTGGGCTGCGGGGATGCCACCCAGATCGTCGAGGACCAGTCCAAAGTGACGGTGTCATGCGCCGAAGGCGATACCGGGCTGATTTACGAGGGCGCCCTCGAGTTCGAGATCAAGCGGGACGCCCTGGCCGAGATGCCCGAGCCGCCGCTCAAGATCATGATGAACGTGGGCAACCCCGACCGGGCCTTCGATTTCTGCCAAATTCCCAACCACGGCGTTGGGCTCGCCCGCCTGGAGTTCATCATCAACCGCTCGATCGGCGTTCATCCCAAGGCCTTGCTCCATTACGCGGAACTCGATGCCGAAACCAGGGCGGAAGTCACCCGCAAGATCGCCGGTTACGCCGACCCTGTGACGTTCTATGTCGACCGACTGGCCGAAGGCATGGCCACCATTGCGGCGGCCTTTGCGCCCAAGCCGGTGATCATCCGCCTGTCGGATTTCAAGTCCAACGAATACGCCAACCTGATCGGTGGCCGCCAGTACGAGCCCGACGAGGAGAACCCCATGCTGGGCTTTCGCGGCGCCTCGCGCTATGTCTCCGACGATTTCAAGGAATGCTTCGAACTGGAATGCCGGGCGCTCAGGAAAGTGCGCGAGGAAATGGGGCTGGAGAATGTCGAGGCCATGATCCCCTTCGTGCGCACGCCCGAGGAAGGCCGCGCGGTGATCGAGGTAATGAAGTCTTTCGGCCTCGAGCGCGGCAAGCACGGGCTGCGCATCATTATGATGTGCGAGCTGCCGTCCAACGCGCTGCTGGCCGACGAATTCCTAGAGTCCTTCGACGGCTTTTCAATCGGCTCGAACGACCTGACCCAGCTGACGCTGGGGGTCGATCGCGATTCCGGCCTGATCGCCCACCTGTTCGATGAACGCCAAGCGGCGGTCAAGCAGCTGCTCTCGATGGCGATCCGGGCCTGTAAGTCGAAAGACAAGTACGTCGGCATCTGCGGACAGGGTCCGTCTGATCACCCCGACCTCGCCGAGTGGCTGAGGGACCAGGGCATCGACAGCGTGTCGCTGAACCCGGATACGGTCGTCGATACCTGGTTGCGATTGTCTCGTTAAAGGTCGCGGCGAGGCGCGGCTCCCAACTCCCCCATGAAGCGACGGTAATAGCGCAGCTCCTCGATCGACTCGCGAATGTCCGAGAGGGCCTCGTGGCGGTTTTCCTTTCTGTGCCCTGCGGCGATCTCGGGCGCCCAACGCTGGCACAGTTCCTTCAGGGTGCTGACATCCAGATTGCGGTAGTGGAACCAGTCGCACAGCTCCGGCATGTGGCGGGCCAGGAAGCGGCGGTCCTGGCAGATGCTGTTGCCGCACATCGGAGAGCTGTACCGCTCGCTGTGACCGGCCAGGAATTTCAGCGTCTGGCGTTCCGCCTCGGCCATCGACACCCGACTCTCCAGCACGCGCTCGACCAGCCCCGAGGCGGTGTGGGTCTCCGTGTTCCATTGGTCCATGGCGTCAAGGACCTCGCGGTCGTGCCGGATCGCCAGCACCGGCCCCTCAGCCACCTCTCCGAGCCCCGAATCGGTCACCAGGGTGGCGATCTCGAGAATGGAATCGGTCTCGGGATCGAGCCCGGTCATTTCGAGGTCCAGCCAGATCAGGCGCGAATCAGTCTCACTCATGCAGCGATCAACATGGGGTCAGAGTAAAGTGCCAGAGTAGCATGGCGTTGGGTTATATTCTGCCGTATGCAGGCGTTGATTCTCGTGTCGCACGGCAACCAGGGGGTGGCTGAACTCGACGACGGCCGGGAGGTGCAGGTGCACTATCGCCGCGGGGTGGGCCGCCCGGTCTGCGGTGACCGTGTGCGGCTCGAGAAACCGTCCGATCATTCCGAGGTGGTCGAGGCCATCGAACCGCGCAGGAATCACTTCGCGCGTGCGGACACCCGGCAGCGCATGCAGATCGTCGCCGCCAACCTCGACCACGTGCTGGTGGTCATCGCGCCCCGCCCCGAGCCGAGCCGCGACTTGCTGGAACGCTACCTGGTGGCGGTGCACAGCCTCGACATTGAACCCGTCATCGTGGTCAACAAGGCGGACCTGCCCGAGGGCTCGAGCCCGCCGGTCGAAACGCCGCTTGCCCGGCTGGATGAATACGCGGCGCTCGGTTACCACGTGGTGCGGACATCCTGCAAGGCGAAGCCGGGCGTCGACGACCTGGTCGAGCTGATTACCGGGCGGATCAGCATCCTCGTGGGGCAGTCCGGCGTGGGTAAGTCGTCACTCGTCAACGGCCTGGTGCCCGACCTCGACGTGCAAACCGGGGCGCTGTCGCTTGCGACCGGCAAGGGGCGGCACACCACGACCTTCACCATGATGTACTCCCTGCCCGGCGGGCCGCGACGCGGGGGTTACCTGATCGACTCGCCCGGCGTGTGGGAATACGGCCTGTGGGATCTCAACAGCGGCGAACTGGAATCGGGTTTCATCGAATTCCGCCCCCACCTGGGCAACTGTCGCTTCAACGATTGCGCCCACGACTCCGAGCCGGGCTGCGCAGTCAAGGCCGCGGTCGAATCCGGCGAAATCCGGCCCTGGCGGCACGACGCCTACCGGCGGCTGCTGAAACAGCGTTGAGGCGGAAAGTGTTATATTTCCTGTGTCAACTAACGGAGGGTGGGCAATGACAAGGATGGCGCTGACTCGAACTTTCCTGTTGTTTCTTTCGATGGCCTGTAGCGCCGGCGCAGCGGCGGACGTGCTGCTGATCGAACAGGTTCGTCAGGCCGGCCGGATGGACGTTCCGGCCAACGGCCTCAGCATGAGCGAAGTGGAGGCGAGTTACGGCACGCCGCAGGACAAGCAGGCGGCCGTGGGCGACCCGCCGATCTCGCGCTGGGTGTACGACCGCTGGAGCGTTTATTTCGAATACGACCGCGTGCTGTACAGCGTGATTCATGAAGGCGAGGTGATCGAAGGCGTTAGCCAGCCCGAGCCGGCGATACATGAGGAGGCCGGGGAAGACGCCGGGGAAGACGCCGGGGCCGGGGCAGAAACCGACGGCGACAGCGAATCTTCCTGAACCTACCGCGGTCGGGCTGAAAGAGGTATCCTTGCGCCCTTCTTTCGTGCGCACGCCCCGCAGATACTACCTGAGTTTTCAGCATGCCCGACCCGGAGACCCCGGCCCTGGACGCGGACGCCCCGCGGACCGAGGCCGAAGCCAGCGAACAGCCCATACGGCGCGTCGAACGCGACGGCGTGAACTACACGCTGATCGGGACCGCGCACGTCTCGAGGGCGAGCGCAGACGCGGTCCGGGAGCTGGCGGGCAGCGGCCGTTTTGATGCCATCGCGGTGGAATTGTGTGAAACCCGCTTCAAGGCGCTCCGAGGCGAGCGCGATTGGAAGGACCTCGACCTCTACCGAATCATCCGCCAGGGCAAGGCCGGATTGGTGATGGCCAATTTGGCGCTGGGGGCCTACCAGCGCCGCATTGCCGAGCAGTTCGGCATCGAGCCCGGGGCGGAGATGCGCGCCGCGGCGGAGGTGGCCGAGGAGAAGGGCCTGCCCCTGCAACTGGTCGACCGCGACCTGGCGGTGACACTGCGGCGAAGTTACGCCAGCGTGCCATGGTACAAGCGCCTGTACCTCATGAGCGGTCTGCTGCTGGGCGTATTAAGCTCCGATGAGATCGACGAGGAAGCGGTCGAGAAGCTCAAGCAGGGGGATATCCTTGAATCGACGTTTACTGAGTTCGCCGAGTTCTCCCCCGAACTGTACGAAGCCCTGATCGCGGAACGCGACCGCTACATGGCCGCCAGCCTGCGCGAGCAGAACGCCGGACGGGAATCGGCTGAAGTCCTGGTGGTGCTCGGCGCCGGCCACCTCAAAGGCGTTGCCAGACACCTCGCGGAAGGCCACGAGACGCCTGAAGCGCTGAGGGCGGAGCTGTGCGCGATCCCGCCGCGGGCGAAGTGGCCGAAGGCGATTCCCTGGCTGATCGTGGCGCTGGTGTTCACCGGCTTTTACATCGGATTCTCGCGCAGCCCGGAGCTGGGCTGGCACCTCGTCTGGATGTGGGTGGCGATCAATGGCGGCCTGGCCGCGCTGGGTGCCATCATCGCGCGCGGGCATCCCCTGACGGTGCTCAGCGCCGTGGTGGCCGCGCCCATCACCTCGCTCAATCCGACCATCGCCGCCGGGATGGTGACCGGGCTGGTCGAATCGTGGCTGCGCAAGCCGAAGGTTTCCGACCTCGAACGGCTGCGCTTCGACGTCACCACCCTGAAGGGTTGGTTCACCAACCCGGCCACCCGTATTCTGCTGGTATTCTTTCTGTCCAACGTTGGATCCGCCATCGGCACCTGGGTGGCCGGGTTCAGGATTTTCGGAGCATTGAGTTAACGGCCGTGGCGATCGAACAAGCATTGGCCGCGCCGGCCCTGACCTGGGTCGCCACCTGGGTGTCGATCACGCCCCCGCTGCTGGCGATCGCATTGGCGCTCGCCTTCCGCCAGGTCATTCCCGCCTTGTTCCTGGGCGTCTGGTTGGGCGCCTGGGCGATCAACGGTTTCGACATCAATGGCCTGTGGACGGGTTTGCTCGACAGCTTCCAGGTTTACCTGCTGGCGGCGTTCGCCGATGCCGACCACGCCGCCGTGATCCTGTTCTCCCTGATGATCGGCGGCATGGTGGGCATTATTTCGCGCAACGGCGGCATGCACGGCGTCGTCAGGCACATCGTCGGCTGGGCCGATGATGCCCGCCACGCATGCCTGGCAACCGCCAGCATGGGACTCGCGGTGTTCTTCGACGATTACGCCAACACCCTGGTGGTGGGCAACACCATGCGGCCCGTCACCGACTCGATGCGCGTGTCGCGCGCCAAGCTGGCCTATCTCGTCGATTCTACCGCCGCACCGGTGGCCTGCATTTTCCTGGTGACCACCTGGATCGGCTACGAGGTCGGCCTGATCGGGGACGCCTTGTCCTACATCCCGGATCTCAACATGGAAGCCTACCTGGTGTTTCTCTCCACCATCCCCTACAGCTTCTACCCCATTCTCGCCATCGCCTTCGTGTTCATGGTGGCCTGGAGCGACCGCGACTTCGGCCCGATGTACGAGGCCGAAATGCGCACGCGGCAGCACGGCGTCGATGCGGTGTCGAAAATGGACGGCGCGATGGCGGTTGACTGCGAGCCGATCGAACCGGTCGAGGGCAAACCTCAACGTGCCATCAACGCTATCCTCCCCTTGCTGGTGCTGGTCGGCGGCGTGATGGGCGGCCTCTACGTGACCGGCGCAGCGGCCGCCGGCGGGGACAACCCCGCCCTGCGCGACATCATCGGGGCAGCGGATTCCTACAAAGCCCTGATGTGGGGTTCCCTCCTCGGCATGGTTACAGCGGTGGTCCTGACGCTGGCCCAGCGTCTGATGAGCCTCGATGCGGTCGTCTCCGCCTGGTACAAGGGCATGCGCGCCATGCTGTACGCCATGGTGATCCTGCTGCTGGCCTGGTCGCTGGGCGGCATCACGGAAACGCTCAAGACCGCCGAGTTCCTGGTCGAGGCGCTTGGCGATCGCCTGCCGGTCGCGCTCGTTCCCGCGGTGGTTTTCGTGCTCGCGGCCGGCACCGCCTTCGCCACTGGATCGAGCTGGGGTTCCATGGGCATTCTCCTGCCCCTGGTCGTGCCCCTGACCTGGGCCGTCATGAAGGCCAGCGGCCAGTCCAGTCCCGAGGACATGCACCTGCTTTACTCGGCCATCGCCTGCGTGCTGGCCGGCAGCGTCTGGGGTGATCATTGCTCGCCCATCTCGGACACCACCATCCTCTCCTCGATGGCTTCGGGATGCGACCACATCGAGCACGTTCGAACGCAGCTTCCCTACGCCTTCGCCGTGGGTGCCGTGGCCTTGGGGGTGGGCACCGTCCCGGTCGCGTACGGCATGCCCTGGTGGCTTGCGCTGCCGATCGGCGCCGTGCTGCTCGCGCTGGCCCTGCGCTTGTTCGGCAAACGCGTTCCTGTCTAGGCTCCGCATGGGAAGGAGTCCTTTCCAGGCCCAATTTCCCGATGGCCCCGGGCCGCTATCCTGCTGGACAGGCCTGCACGCGAGCGCGCTGGCCCTCGCACTGCGCCAGGCCGCTTCCCAGGCCGCACAGCCGGTGCTGGCCGTGGCCCGTTCCAGTCACCAGGCGCACCTGCTGGCGCAGGACCTCGAATTGCTGGCCGAGGACGACCTGCCGGTGCGGCTTTTTCCCGACCACGAGACCCTGCCCTACGACCCCTTCTCCCCGCACCCCGACATCATCGCCGAGCGGCTCAGCACCCTCGCCGAGATCGTCGGCTGGAAGCGCGGTGTCGTGGTGGTCTCCGCCACAGCGCTGATGCAGCGCCTGCCGCCCGCCGATTACCTCAAGGCCAGGTCGTTTTCCCTCGAGGTCGGGGAAAAGCTGGTGGTGGAGGACTTTCGCGAACGCCTGGCGCATTGCGGCTACCAGGCGGATGAGCAGGTCTACCAGGCCGGCCAGTTCGCCGTACGGGGATCTGTGATCGACCTCTTCCCGGCGGGCAGCGAGCAACCCTTCCGCATCGATCTCTTCGACGTGGAGGTCGACAGCATCCGCACCTTCGATCCCGAGAGCCAGCGCTCCACCGGAAAGGTCGAGAAAATCGACCTGCTGCCGGCGCGCGAATATCCTTTCGACGAGGAGGCCGCGCAGGCATTTCGCCAGGCCTTCCGTCTTCGTTTCGATGTCGACCTTCGCAACGTGCCGCTCTACCAGGACGTCCGCGCCGGCGTGCACCCGCAGGGCCTCGAGCAATACCTGCCGCTGTTCTTCGATACCACCAGCCTGCTCATCGATTATTTCTCCCAGCCGCCGCTTTTTTTCCTGCAGCGCGGTGCCCGTGAAGCGATTGTTGGGCACGCCAAGCGCACCGCCGAGCGCTGGGAGCAACGGCGGCACGACGTCGAGCGACCGCTGCTGGAGCCGGGCGAGCTGTTCTTCGAGCCCAAACGCTTCGACTCCATGCTGGAAGAGCGCGCCGTGGTGTGGTGGGAGAAAGAACAGGACAGATCGGATGGCGACGAGGCTGGGACGATGCCACAGGCAAAGGAGGTGGCATTCGACACAGACCCCGCCCCCGAGCTGCCGATCCACGACCGTGGCAAAGAGGGTGGCGATGCGCTGAACGCTTTCGCCGAAACCTTCAAGGGGCGGATCCTGTTCGCGGCCGACACGCCGGGGCGCCGCGAGATGCTGCGTACGACCCTCGCCGCTTTCGGCATCGCGCCCGTCCAGTTCGAATCCTTCCGCGATTTCCGCGCCGGCAAGGACAAGGCCGGCCTTAGCGTGCTGCCCGTGGAGGGCGGTTTCAGCATCGCTAATGAACTGGCCCTCATCACCGAATCGCAACTGTTCGGCGGGCGCACACGGCCACGGGCGCAACGCGCCCGCGCCGAGCGCGACCCCGAGTCCATCATCCGCGATCTCACCGACCTGACAGCGGGTGCGCCAGTGGTGCACCAGGACCACGGCGTCGGCCGCTACCTCGGTCTCGAAACCCTCACCATTGATGACCGCGAAGCCGATTTTCTCATGCTGGAGTACGCGGACGGCGACAAGCTGTACGTACCCGTCTCCCTGCTCCACCTGATCAGCCGCTATACCGGCAGCTCACCGGACGCGGCGCCCTTGCACCAGCTGGGCAGCCAGCAATGGGAAAAGGCCAAGAGGAAAGCGGCCGAGAAAGTGCGCGACGTGGCGGCCGAGTTGCTCGATCTGCACGCCCGGCGCTTTTCCCGGCCGGGCATCGCTTACCCGCTCGACCGCCGCCTCTACGCCGAGTTCGCCGCCGATTTTCCCTACGAGGAAACCGCCGATCAGGAATCCGCGATCGAGGCCGTGATCGGCGACATGGTGGAAGGCAAACCGATGGACCGCGTGGTGTGCGGCGACGTGGGCTTCGGCAAGACCGAGGTCGCCCTGCGCGCCGCCTTCATCGCCGTCCACGCGGGGCGCCAGGTGGCCCTGCTGGTGCCGACCACCCTGCTCGCCCAGCAGCATTTCAACAATTTCAGCGACCGCTTCGCCGACTGGCCGGTGCAGATCGAGCTGTTGTCTCGCTTCCGCAGCGACAAGGAGTTGCGCGGCGTGATTGATCGCCTCGCCGACGGGCGGGTGGACATCGTCATCGGCACGCACCGCCTCCTCCAACGCGACATCCGCTTCAAGAACCTCGGGCTCGCGATCATCGACGAGGAGCAGCGTTTCGGGGTTCGCCAGAAGGAGCAACTCAAACAGCTGCGCAGCGAGGTCGACCTGCTCACCCTCACGGCGACGCCGATCCCCAGGACCCTCAACATGGCCATGTCCGGGGTGCGCGACCTGTCCATCATCGCAACGCCGCCAGCGCGCCGGATGGCGGTCAAGACCCTGATCACGCCGTGGGACAAGGGCGTGCTGCGCGAGGCCCTGCAGCGCGAGATCCAGCGTGGCGGACAGGTGTTCTTCCTGCACAACGAAATCCGCAGCATCCAGCGCATCGCGCGGGAGGTGGAATCGCTGGCGCCGTCGGCCCGCCTCGCCGTCGCCCACGGCCAGATGCCGGAGCGCGAGTTGGAACGGGTCATGCTAAATTTCTACCGCCAGCGCTACAACGTGCTGGTGTGCACCACCATTATCGAGAACGGCATCGACGTGCCGACGGCCAACACCATGGTGATCAACCGCGCCGACAAGTTCGGCCTCGCCCAGCTCCATCAGCTGCGCGGGCGGGTCGGGCGCTCGCACCACCGCGCCTACGCCTACCTGGTGGTGCCCGATAAGCGCAGCATGACCGCCGATGCGCGCAAGCGCCTGGAGGCCATCGCCTCGCTCGAAGAGCTGGGTGCCGGTTTCACGCTGGCCACGCACGACCTCGAAATCCGCGGGGCGGGCGAACTGCTCGGCGAGGAGCAGAGTGGCCAGATCAACGCCGTCGGATTCAGTCTCTACAGCGAGATGCTGGCGCGCGCAGTAGAGGCCTTTAAAGCCGGCCGCGAGCCCGAGCCGCAGAGTCAATGGCACCGCGGCGTCGAGGTCGAGCTCCATCTGCCCGCCCTCATCCCGGAGCCATACCTCGCAGACGTCAATGCCCGCCTGACGCTGTACAAGCGCATTGCCAGCGCCCGTAACGAGGTCGAGCTGCGCGAACTGCAGGTCGAGATGATCGATCGCTTCGGATTGCTGCCGCAGCCGGTCAAGAACCTGTTCGCCATCGCCGCGATTCGTCAGCTGGCCGCCACGATCGGTGTCGATAGGATAGACTGCGGTCCACAAGGCGGACGCATCGATTTCCAGCTTGAGGCAAGCGTCGACACCCAGGCACTGGTGAAGCTGATCGCCGAGCATCCCGACAGGTACGCCCTCGACGGACCGCAGCGCCTGCGTATCCTTTCGGGCGGGGCGGAGGCGCAGTCAAGGATTGAGGACATCGAGTCCCTGCTGCTTCGGATCAAGCCCGATGGTGGTTGAATACAACACAATGTTTTCAGTCGTTAAACGTGGTTATTTAACCTTATCGATCCTCCTGGCAACGTTTCCCACGGCTCACGCGCAGGAGGAAACCGGCTACCGCATCGAGCTGCTGGTGCTGCGCCACCTCGAAAGCTTTGCCGTACCGATGCCGCTGGCTGAGCTGCGTGATCTCAGCGGTCTCCTGGATCTCCCCGCCCGCGCTCGTGCCAAAGGCGAGCCTGACAGCCTGCCGGATGACCCGTTCCACCTCGGCCCATCCCCATCGGAACTGCTACCGCCCCTGGGCTTGTTTTCGGACCAGCAAGGCCCGTGGGCCGGCATCGCATTCCTCGAAAAGCGCAGCGA
>Ga0256867_10001411_pt1 | contig 10188 bp, 9 predicted proteins | sample RVTome_15_FD_185939 | JGI IMG/M metagenome (GOLD analysis project Ga0256867, IMG submission 185939) | Soil microbial communities from uranium-contaminated site in the Upper Colorado River Basin, Wyoming, United States - RVT150D86 (HiSeq) ... | reverse complement strand
ATCCAAGAGAATATCCCATAACATCTGCTTTTGGTATTTTCAGAGCATCAAGCAAACCAGCTGAATCGTTTGCTAGTTGCTGATAGGTATATGGGTTGGAACCAGCTGTTGTATTTGCAATTCCACGTTGATCAAACGCAATCACAGTGTGATTTGAAGAAAGACCCGTTAGAAAGGACGGATCCCAGGCATCCATACCATCAGAAGCGCCATTGAAGAGTAAAATAGGGTAACCTTTACCAAACATTTTGTACGCAACATCAATATCTCCGACGCGGACTTTTTCTAATGGGATATCCTGAAGATTTACCGAACTCGTAGTATTGGAATTCATTTGGTCGGGATCTGATTGACCATACACTGCTTTAGTTACGTCAAAATAACCAGGGTTACTAATTGATGGGCTTGAAATAACAAGCGCAAATATGACAGCAATAAGGACTAGAGAGCCTTTCCTAACAAGTCTGTGACTTGACCACGAACCTTATGCACGCTGCGAAGTATTTAAAGTGATTGTGACCTTAGAAAAAAATTCTCCCTATTATTCTCACTGAATCATATCGTATAGTTGATATCTTCATTCAAGATCGATTTTTTTACCGTACTTTTTCATTGACCTCTTGCGGGAGATGTGAGCCATTCAAACATATCCTGAAAAACATATTCTTCCATTTGGCCATGTGAGGTTACCCATTGATTGGAGGGAACGAATCCATGTCCAAGATCTGGATAGACAATAATTAGATGATCAGGATGATTTACTTCTGTTAGTCGTTGTTGCAGTAGTAACGCTTGCCCGGGTGTGGTTTGACTATCATTTTCCCCTGAGAGTACGAGGATACTGGTATTTGAAGACACGTTACCTATCATACCGATGACGCTAGGCAGAGCAGAAAACGATTTTCCGTAGCTGGGGCAGCCAAAGATGTTAATGCATTTGGCTGACAGCAATGATGGTTCTGGAGATGTATCATTTTCATATGCCGTTACAAGTGCAGGCTTAAGTTCATCTTCAATACTAATTAGATCATCACTGGTATTGTTTTGTTTAGGCAATGGTTGCTGCGCTGTTCCATTCTGACTATCAGTAGAATTGGTTTGGGTAAGAAGAAGCTGTGTAAGGTTGCCACCCACCAACTCCTGAAAGATAGGATCTCCTGATGCTTCCTCCACTGATAACTGTCCGGTATGAGCTTTGTCTAATACACTTTCAGCATAGCGAAGAGGATATGCAACTTCCTGACGATATATCATGTCACTCCATTTTTCAGCTACTGGAGACATTAGGACTATGTTCTTGACTTTATCTGGGTTCTCGACGGCAACTCTTGGGGGTATGTTAGTACCTTCACTGTGTCCAATTAGTGTTGCCTTTTTAGTTGCATTGACTTCAGGCTGCTCCAATAGTACTGATAAAGCCGTCTCCGCATCCTGTTTCAGATTGTTGAATGTAAGATTCCCCCATGCATTACTATCTGATGTCGTGAAGTTTGGCCCCACACCCCTCTTATCATATCTAAGTACAACAAAGCCTCTCTCTGAGAGATACTCAGCCATATGAGAGTATGGAGATGTCGGTGGAAGTACTGATCCACCACCAGAGCCCGGAAAGACAATTACGCCAGGGAATGGTCCCTCACCCATAGCGGGAATAGTTAGTTGAGCATTAGTCTTTAACCCATTACCAAGATCAATTGTTAGATTTCTATGCTTCACTGTCTCTACATAGGGTTGAGCGTACACATCGGTAACAGCTGCTGTGTGATGATCTAAAGTAGATTCACTGAGAATTGAAACCGACATACCAAACAAAAATACTGCTGCAATGATTGTTATTGATACATACAAGACGTCACGATTCTTCCCGTTGTAATCCGGATTGACTAAAGCCACCGTCTTGCATAACTGGATCTTAGTAATATAGTTAACGCTATTGTTGGCTGACTTTCTGTGAAAATACTGAGTCTTTTGAACCCACGTAGTAGGTGGGCACACATTGGCAAGACTTTAAAGTGTTTTTAAAGCTCACGAGGAGGAGTTCAATACGGCTTGGTCTAGGATAGAGGAATACTTGCACGTTGGATACTGAAGTAAAGGCAATAAACATACCGAAATTTGGTGTAGTAGATTAGACTTATGGATAGAGCTTGCATTTTGTTCCATATGGTATTAGTATGAGCACTTCTTCTGAACGAGTTAACCAAAGAAATGAGTTTCAGCAGTGATTAGTTGTGGGGAGAAAATAAACTTTGATTGATGATAAAAAAGCTCAAACTGAACATAAGACTATACTCGATAAACAACTAGAATACTGGCGTAAGACGACTAAAGCTATCGAAACAACCAACATTGATGCAAAGACGGGGATCGACAAGATGCTAACTGAAGGCGAGCAAATAGTAATTAGTGCAGACCAGAGCAGAATGATGCCAGGTGGTAGCATAGCAACACCAAACTCTATCTATGTGACAAACAAACGTATTATCTTTAGGAATCCAAGAATGTGGGGTCTTAAGGTGGATATGATGGACTACGCATATTCAGATCTTGCAAACGTAGAGCTTCATAAAGGGATCTTTACTACCGCAATAGAACTAACTCCCAGATTCAATTCGGAAAAAGTGAAGCTGCCAGCGGTTTCAAAAGAAGTTGCAGAAGAGTTATTTGGTGCCATAAGAAAAGGGATGCACGGTGATTTCGGACTGGATGATGTCAGTGGCAATTTAGTAGTACAGCAACAGAAACCCGATGATCCCATTTCAAAACTGGAAAGACTTTCAGCTTTAAAAGACAAAGGCATGATATCAGAAAAGGAGTTCGAGGCAGTAAAGACAAGACTTCTAAGTGAGATATGAGTAATGAGTAATTTTACACTTTACTACTGTCTTACCCGGGTAATGTCTTACTCCTGAACGTATGCGTTATTGTGCATTGCATTGTCCTAGCTATGAACGTTTTTGAACCCACTTAGTAGCACCAGTAAGAAATAACGTGCTATCTAAAAAACGTTTTAACCTATGAAAACACATTGTAAAAGTGTTACGGGTTTAGTCTACACTCCCTACCACATATTTTCCTTGGAAATCAGAACTACCAATATTCACTGGAAAAAGTCAGAAACAGTCGTCTGTTTAGTTGATTATTCCCTTGGTGGCACTTGTATCGTCTTTTTCGAGAGCTTCAGCCCAAATATTATCTCACGTTTGATTGGGGATTCCACCCCATTTGATTTCCTCTAGGCATATTAATTGTCTGAATAAGTTGACTGTACCATGACCAAACCGGGCGTAATGATTATTCTCGGCAAAGGTCACAACGGTATTTACCAGGGAAAAATAACAAATGGAATAGTTCGTCCAATTCCGTACAGTTCGGCCTTGTATTTAGGGATAATACAATTCTACTGAGTCTCCGTTCTTGTAATTCTTGGTGTCAAATATCATCTCAACAATTTTTGCTGCTACCTTTTGGGGGCTAAGCATTTTATTCTTATTTTTTTCAAAATAATTGTAATCATAATCCTGCCACATCTTTGTAGCGACCTGTCCAAGAAATATTGTTAACACTCTTATGTTATACGATTCAACCTCTAACGCTAGACTTTCAGCTAAACCTGTAAGTCCAAACTTACTTGCACAGTAAGACGATAGATCGCTGAAACCAGTCTTACCGGCACCTGAATTTATATTTAATATGGCACCAGACCTACTTTTAATCATGTAGGGAAGAACAGCTTTTGTGAAAAGAAAGGCACCTTTCAGATTGGTGTTTATCGTTTGATCCCACTCGGCTTCTGTGGTATCCAATAGTTTCTTGTCAAATACAACTCCAGCATTGTTCACAAGTATGTCAATAGTTTTGCTACCGAATTTGTCTCCTGCTAATTGGACAAGAGAATTTACATGCGATGAGATACTAACATCACAACTTAATCCCAAGACATTGACTTGGCTATTTACATTCTCAATTTCTTTTATTACCGAATCAATTTCACTTTGGGTCCTAGAACACACAACAACGTTTGCTACATGTTCTGCCAATTGAATAGCAGTTTCTTTTCCTAGTCCTCTACCACTTCCAGTAATTATTGCAGTCTTCCGCTGAGGGGCTCTCTGATTTGAGATAGTCATATATTACTTCTAACTTACTAAGATTATACGTAGATATCGGAGACCATACTTGATTCCCAGGTAGCATAGCCATAATCAAAATTCAAACATGGAATTGGCTTAGAAGTTGTATCAGTCTAAAATATTCCTTCAAATAACTTGGGTACTAATGGTTGGGTTCGATTTCTCATTTACTCCGGATTTAAATAATCAACTCGCTCACTACAGTCATGACTTTCAATTTAAATGAGAACGGTGATCCTACTGAGGTAGAAGGAAAGGCAGGATCCGACCGACCTTGCTGCCATGAGAATATTTCCACATCAGATATCCATAGCCTAATCTTTAATCTCTCAATGCAGTCATTTCATTATCAAATGTATTTAGGAAGTATTCGATAAGAAGTAATGAAGAATCTAAGGCCTCCTCACCTATTCTGCTTCATATGTTTCATGCGGAAAATCCATAAAAATATCCTCTTTCATCCTAGTATACATATGTGCAGTGTGATCAAATGGTCAGATAACGGTACAGCCATCGTAGTAGCAAGAAACATGGACTGGCTGGAGAATATGAGAAGCAATCTATGGCTCTTTCCTAGGGGAATCAATAGAGAAGGCCTAGCAGGGAAGAACTCACCGACTTGGGCTTCCAAATATGGAAGCGTGATTGCATCAGCTTATGACTTGGCTTCTACGGATGGAATGAATGAAAAAAGTTTAGCATGTCACATGTTGTGGCTCGCTGAATCAGATTATGGTAGACGTGATGAAAAGATTCCTGGATTGTCCGTTAGCCTTTGGCTGCAGTTCGTTCTGGACAATTTTGCAAACGTGGATGAAGCCGTCACTTACGTTGAAAACCATCCATTTCAGATACTTCCATGCGTTGTTGGGACTACTGGAAAGGTATCGGAGGTGCATATGATGATTGAAGATGTCTCAGGAGATGCCGCAATTTTTGAATATACGGATGGAGGAAAGTCTAAGGTACACCACAATAAAGGCTACAATATCATGACCAATAGTCCACCATTTAATAAACAACTTGAAAATCTAAAACAATATCAAGGCTTTGGAGGAGATAGAAAGTTACCGGGAAGTACCGAAGCCGCAGATAGGTTTGTCCGCGCAGCATACTACCAGAAGAGTTTGCCCAAAAATATAACCTCTGCTCGCGAGGCTGTCGCAGGGGTTATCAGCGTGGCACGAAATGTCTCTCAGCCGTTCGGTACTGCTGATCCTCTTAGACCAAATATTTCGCCAACGCGATGGAGAACAGTCAGTGATTTAACTAACAGGGTCTATTACTTTGAATCTACAACCAGTCCGAGTATAGTCTGGGTTCGACTGGATGATCTTGACTTCGCCGCCAGAGCTCCTGTAAAAAAGATTGATCTTGTGAATGGGACAGACCGTGTGGGAAATGTGTCATCAGAATTCAAGAGCACAGAGCCATTTGTATGGGCTAAACCAATGACAACCGCATAGTACTATGGCTGTGATGATTGAGAGACATTTTTGATAAAATTAGTAGGCCCAAGGGGGTTTGGAAAAACTTTAAAGTGTTTTCAAAGGTCACGAGGAGGACTGTTCAATACGGCTCGGTCACGATAGAGGACCCATGCTTGTGGGAAACTGAAATACAGGCAATAAACACACCGAAATTTCGTGTAGTAGATTAGACTTATGGATAGAGCTTGCATTTTCTTCCATATAGCATTAGTATGAGCACTTCTGAACAAGTTAACCAAAGAAATGAGCTACGGCTGGAATAACTATGCTCGTAATCATTATGTTATTCGAGTCTCGTAACCTCGTGTTTGCAGCGAGCTATGAAGAGTCAAATGATACCACAATGAATGTGGCAATTATTGCTTATGCTTTAATTTGAACTCCAATGATTCTGATTCTTTCCCTACGTCAAAGTGTAACATGCTCAAATTATTCTCTCTTTTTTCTGGTTCAGAATGGTGAAGGTAGCTGGCGATTAATGGTCTTAATGTAGTACGTCCGCTCCCAGCCCAAATACACGCACGAACATAGTTGCAGCCACAACAATTAATACTAATCCTATAATGCGTTTAAGACTTCTCTCACTGAATCGATTTGTATATCTTGCACCTAGATATCCTCCGATCATTGCACTACTGCCCATTATGATGAAGACGAAATAATCAATATTGTTATTTATGATATGTCCTATTAATCCAGACATTCCCATGACAGATGATGCTGCCAGATTTGTCCCTACAGCTGTTCTGGGTTCCATTTTTAAAATTGAAATCATTGCAGGCATACGTATACTACCTAGAACAAGACCAACCATACCGCCAAGAATTCCTATTCCAAACCCGATAACCGATTCGAGGAAGATTGATTTCTCTTGTGTATGAAGGAACATACGATTTGAATTCTCAACGCCCCCTGACTTGGGATTTTCTACGATTTCATTCTTTTTGATATTCTCCCGTTTAGGCCGTGAACCCTTAAGCAGTATATATGATTCATACAATACAATAATACCGATCACTATGAGTAAATAGGATACTGGAACAAATCCAGTTAAAAAGGATCCTATGAACGCTCCAGCAGCACCTGTTAGCCCCAATATTAGAAACAGACGAAAGTGCACATTCCCTAGTCGGTAATGTCGTAGTGCGGCAGTTATTGCGCCAAGAGTGCTTACTCCTAAGTTAGTTCCTGCGGATACGCTTGCCGAAGTCTCTATACTCAATACTACAGGGAATCTAACCACTCCTAGAACCAGTCCTACCATTCCACCAACAAATCCTATGATGAAACCAGATATTGTAAGAATAACAGGACTTATTAGATCCACTTACATCATAACCCGAATAAGGTCTAATAAACTAACGTTAGTTAAAGGATCAGCAGCTGCTATTTTGCTATCTACGGTAAAAATATTGGTCTTCAGATTCAGGTCAAGTTACTGAGATGAATTAATTATCATAAATAACAAAATTGACTTCTGATCGCTCGCCATAATTCAAATATGAGTTTTCCATAGTGGTTGCTTCCTCCTTTTCCTCATAGTTGGAGAATCCTATTTGAGAAGTAATATTACAATGGGCCCAAGGGGGTCCGACAAACATAGAAACGATAGACTATCTTAAAAAGTTTTACTCGAAGCATTCTTATCCGTCATTCTGTATCCAAAGCACATGAATAGAGTCAATAACAGCAGTCAAGCTCATCCTCGAAAACCTTTGTTAATAGCCATAGCCGGCAGTGCAGTCCTTTTGTTGTCGTCGGTGTTAAGCAATGTGATTATCCAATCAGGATATGGCCAACCTTCACTTCCCTTACAAGATCAGGGAAGACTTATCGATGAAGCTGGACCAGGGATTGTAGATGAGAAAAGAATTATCCCAGGGATTGGTCATCTTGAAAATGAGAAAAGACTTGCCGAGTTAGCAGAATTAGCAGAGTTAGTTGGAGACGACGTCCTAAGACAGCAAGTGTCAAGAGCACCTATCGCTGTATCAGAAAACAATGCCTACGTATTATGGTGGGACAACAAGACTGGAAACTGGGAAATATTCTTTAGAGCATCACAAGATAATGGCAAGACGTTTGGAGATGAGATCAACCTAAGCAATGACACAACTCGGTCAGATGATGGAAGTATTGCAGCACAAGGAAATTCTGTATATGTTACGTGGTGGAACACTAATAATCAAACTGGTTTGAGGGAACCTGTTTTCATAGCTAGTAACGATAATGGCAATACCTTTGGAGATAGAGTAGTACTGTCCGGTAATAACAATACTACTTCTAGTCTATCATAAAAGCAGCATCGTTACACAATGAACGAACTAGAAAAGTAGCAATACTAGTGATAGGAGAAAAATAGGATAGATGAAAATTAAGAACAACGAAACAGTATTTGTTGTCCTGAGATTTACAGTTTATTTCCCCTCTCTCCTTTTCCTCATGTTTCGTGAGGAATCAGAAGCAAGTCTTCTAATTTCAATTCGGTAATTGCTCTAATTCTTATGCCTGTTGAAGCTAAAAGTAGAATGATAGCTCTGGTTCTTTCATCACATACCTCGAGCATTTTTGATATTTCTTCAGTAGCATAACCGCGATTTTCGATCGGTAAGACGCCACTTGAGATAACAATAGAGCTAGACCTCACGACCACTGTAGTCCATGAAATTCAGGAAGAGTTCTGGGCCTTAAATGATCTTCACGAACTGGCATTCGTGTACAATGAGATTAAGAGCTATTTGCCATCATTTCTGAAGCTATTTCATTGTTTGAAAAATAATAAAATGCTGGGTGAGAAATATATTTTTAACGTTCTCAAATATGTTGGTGATGACTTGCCTCAACTAACAGACAGACTACAATGTCTCAGTAACGACATAATAAATCTAGAAGATAAAAAGAGAAATTTGTTGAACGAGTTAGTACTATGGAATGGTCAATTATATGATCTTGGCAGAACTATCGATATTAAAAATCAACAACTAAAGCGGATGGGCAAATAGGTGTCCTAATGGACATTGAGCATATCGAATCGAATGGATGTAAGTCATCATTAGAGAATACCGCTTATGTCCAACGGGGCTATTTGAGATGTTATGAAACAATATTTTGTCGTCTGCAGTATGACTGATATAAAAAAATTGGATACTAGCTTTTAGTTATTCAACCGGATCGATAGTTCCATTAGTTGCTAGCTTCAATCCATCGATTGAACCAAAATCACTATCGTTGCAGCCTATTTGAATTGAATCGATGCACATTTAAATACTGCGAATCATTCGAACTCATCATGAACAAGCTTTTAATTATTACGATTACAGTAGTAATAGCGCTAGGGATAATTGGAACAACAACAATGATGGCATTACAGGCCTCATACGCAACAAAACAATCTAAACAGGCCCCGTCGGAGAAAACGACCGTACGGCCGGAAAGACAAACTGAACAGCCATCGGAAGCATCGGAAGACACAACCGTTCGGCCGGAAAGACAATCTGAGTTTAGCCCTGAACAACAAGAAGATAATGATATAGAGCTAAAAGATGAGCAAATTAGAGATGTGCAACAAGAAGAAGATGATAATGAAAATACTGGCGGCAATGAAGAAGAACAAGTTGAGATTGATAAAGCACCAGTGGTAATCTCAGGCGATAAAGTATTCATAGTTTGGTTTAACGATCAAAATACACCAAACAACAATTCAGAGGTACTATTTAGATCATCTGCTGACGGCGGGGTTACATTTACAGATAAGATCAATCTAAGCAATACAACGACTGCTGATTCTGTTAATGCAGAGATAGCCGCAGATGGTAATAATGTAATTATCACATGGTGGGAACATAATGCAACCAGCGAAGAGCCAGTAGTCAGAGCAAGCACAGATAACGGGGCAACATTTGGACCAATGCTAACACTAGCAAATAATGGAACTATCGGACAAGCAACCGAATAGAAGATCGATATCTTCTTTTCTTTGTATTTCCGCGATCAACTGTGTAACTATTGATAGAGTCTATCTCATCTTAATAGCGTGCTAATATGAATATAGCTATTCATTTAGTAGTATGATGGATCACGCGTCGTGCTAAACCCTCACGTAGTTCTAATAGAAAAAATATCAGATTTATGAAGGCGTCTGAATTTGCCTAATGCAGATAAACCAAACTCGCACTCTCCATCAATAATGAATGCAAAATATATGGTCATTGTAGCAGTAATGGCAGTAATGCTCATTGGTGCAACAGCATTTGCAACAGACAGCGCATTTGCAGACAAAAAGAAACACCATGGCAAGAGCCAAAACCAGGCAATCAGCCAAGCCAACGCATGTGGAAACGGTGAACTACCATTGAATGTCGGTTGTCAAAACATAGGTTCACAAATTCAGGGTGACGAGAACGCAGTATCGCAAGCGGCAGAACAGGTATTCCCATCGTTCGATCACGGCGGAAAAAAATAGATCTTCGCAGATCTATTTCTATTTTTTCATAATTGATCATCTGTGTTATAGGAAACATCAAGACTATTTCGCCGGTAAGAATGGTATATAATTTGTAACATGT
>Ga0256867_10001409_pt1 | contig 10193 bp, 3 predicted proteins | sample RVTome_15_FD_185939 | JGI IMG/M metagenome (GOLD analysis project Ga0256867, IMG submission 185939) | Soil microbial communities from uranium-contaminated site in the Upper Colorado River Basin, Wyoming, United States - RVT150D86 (HiSeq) ... | reverse complement strand
GGATCCGCTCGGTCGAGTAGGCGATCACCCTGTCGAGCGCCGACCACCCCGCCCCGAGCCCGAAGGCGGCCACCATGAGGCGCGTGTAGCCGAACACCTGCTGCGCCTGCAGCAGGCCCTGGCCCTCGACGCCCCCGACCAGCGCATCGGGGTCGACGGGAACGTCGTCGAGGTACAGGGCGGCGGTGTTGCTCAGCCGGATGCCGTGCTTGTCCTCGGGGTTGGCCTGGGTGAAGCCCTCGGCGCCCCGCTCGATCACGAACCAGCTGGGCCCGCCGGGGGTGTTGGCCAGGAGTGTGTACGCGTCGGCGATGCCGCCGTTGCTGATCCACTGCTTGCGCCCGTTGAGGCGGTAGCCGACGACGCGGCCGTCCTGTTCGACGGGCGTGGCGGTGGTCTTGAGCGCACCGAGGTCGCTGCCGGCCTCGGGCTCGGTGGCCCCGTAGGCGAAAAGGAGCCCCTCCTCGGCGAGGCGGGTGAGCCACAGCTTCCTCTGGTCCGCGGTGGCCCCCACCGAGATCGGGTCGCTGCCCAGCGCTGTTGCGAGCACGCTGGTCGCCACCCCCAGGTCGATGGCGGCCATCTTCTCGCAGACACGACACACATCGAAGCTGCCGCCGCCCATCCCGCCGTACTCCTCGGGCACGAACAGCAGATGTATGCCCAGGTCGTCGCCGCACATCTTGCGGACCAGCTCGACCGGGCACTCGTCCTCGTGGTCGAGCCGCAGGAGCAAATCGGCGGGCAGATGCCGGTCGGCGAACTCCTGGATCGCCTCCAGGGTCATGTCCAAGGTGTCGGCGTCGAGCCCGTTGGTGGGCTTCGCGCCGCTCATGGTTCGGCTCCGGCCGTCAGGGCACGGGCGACATCGGTGGGCATCACGAGTCCTTCCCGTATGGATTCGGGCATGCTTCACCAATCAACGTACGAATCGTCGCGCCCACGGTGCATGAGGCCAAGGTCCCGAGGCGGTCCGGCGATGGTCCCGAATCTGGCGAGGAGGATGCGATGGCGACCGGAGGGCCGGGCAGGCGGCACGGCGACGAACCGGCAGCGCAGCAGGCCGTCTCGGATGGCAACTGGGTGCTCGTCTACGAGGGCTTCGATCCAGCCCAGGAGGGACTCCGCGAGGCCCTGTGCACGCTCGGCAACGGCTACTTCGCCACCCGGGGCACGGCGCCCGAGGCCGGGGCCGACGAGGTGCACTACCCCGGGACGTACGTCGCAGGCTGCTACGACCGCCTCGTGACCGAGGTCGCCGGGCGAGCGGTCGAGAACGAGGACATCGTCAACGTGCCCAACTGGCTGCCGGTGACATTCAGGCTGGCCGACGGGGAGTGGTTCGATGTCCGCCGCCTCGAGGTTATCGGCTACCGGCAGGAGCTGGATCTCCGCTGGGGGGTGCTCACCCGAGTCGTGCTGGCCCGCGATGCGGCGGGGCGGGTGACACGCGTGACCCAGCGGCGGTTCGTCGACATGTCCCAGCCACACCTGGCTGCGCTCGAGATCGCGATCGTGGGCGAGAACTGGTCGGGACCGATCGAGGTGCGCTCCGCCCTCGACGGCACCGTGGCCAACTCCGGCGTCGCCCGCTACCAGGGCCTGCGATGCGACCATCTCGTTCCCGTCGAACAGGGTGTCGTCGATGACGACGGGGCCTACGTGCAGGTGCAGACCCGGCAGTCACGCATCTTCGTCGCCGAGGCCGCCCGCACGCGCGTCATGATCGACCGGCGGCGCGTGTCCGACCGTCCGCAAGTGTTCGCCAAGCCGGGGCACGTGGAACAGGCGTGGTCGGTCGAGGTCGAGCAGGGGGCGAGCCTCACCGTCGAGAAGGTGGTCGCCCTCCACACCTCGCGCGATCACGCGATCTCGGAGCCTGCGCTGGCGGCATCCGCCGCGGTCGAGGACGTCGGCGGCTTCGCCGACCTGCTCGCCGACCACGTGCTCGCCTGGGACCAGCTGTGGCGGCGCTTCGACCTGCCGCTCACGGGCCAGCCCGAGGCCGAGCTCGCTCTCAGGCTCCATGTCTTCCACCTGCTGCAGACGGTGTCGCTCAACAGCGTCGGCCTCGACTGCGGGGTCCCGGCACGAGGCCTACACGGCGAGGCGTACCGCGGGCACATCTTCTGGGACGAGCTCTTCGTCTTCCCGCTGTTCAACCTCAGGCTCCCGGTCCTGACCAGATCGATGCTCGACTACCGGTTCCGCCGCTTGGCTCCGGCCCGGCGGGCGGCACGGCGGGAGGGTCGCGCCGGCGCCATGTTCCCGTGGCAGAGCGGCAGCGACGGCCGGGAGGAAACGCAGACGGTGCACCTCAACCCCCGGTCAGGGCGGTGGCTGCCCGACAACTCCCGCCTGCAACGCCACATCGGCATCGCCGTCGCCTACAACGCGTGGAGCTACTACCAGGTCACCGGCGACGTCGAGTTCCTGCGCTTCCGGGCGGCGCCGATGATCGTCGACGTCGCGCGGTTCCTGGCGGATCTCGCCAACTACAACGAGGCGTTCGACCGCTACGAGATCAAGGGGGTGATGGGCCCCGACGAGTACCACGACGGCTACCCGGGGGCCGACGTGCCGGGCCTCGACAACAACGCGTACACGAACGTGATGACCGTGTGGGTCGTCAGCCGTGCGCTCGAGATCCTCGGTCTGCTTCCGGACCAGCAAGCGCAGGAGCTGCAGGCTCACCTCCGCCTGACCACGAACGACCTCGACCGCTGGAGCGACATCGCCCGGAAGATGCGGGTGTGCTTCCAGGGCGACGGCGTCATCGAGCAGTTCGAGGGCTACGAACGGCTCGAGGAGCTCGACTGGCTCGACTACCAGGAGCGCTACGGCGACATCCAAAGGCTCGACCGCATCCTGGAGGCCGAGGGTGATTCGACGAACCGCTACAAGGTCTCCAAGCAGGCCGACGTGCTCATGATCCTCTACCTGCTCTCGGCGACGGAGATCCGGGAGATCTTCCACCGGCTCGGCTACCCGTTCGATCCGGACGAGGACATGCGCGCCAACGTCGAGTACTACCTGGCGCGCACGTCGCACGGGTCCACGCTCTCGTGGGTCGTACACTCCTGGGTGCTTGCACGCCTCGACCGGCGACGCTCGTGGGAGTTGTTCCTCCAGGCCCTCCGCAGCGACATCGCCGACATCCAGGGCGGCACCACCCACGAGGGAATCCACCTCGGCGCCATGGCGGGGACCGTCGACCTGATCCAGCGTTGCTACGGGGGGGTCGAAGCCCGCGGCGACGTCTTGTGGTTCGATCCCGCGCTTCCCGAAGAGCTGCCCGACCTTCGGTTCCTGCTGCACTACCGGGGTCACCGGGTCGACGTCGTCATCGCCCGCGATCGCCTCCAGGTGCTGGTGCTACCGGCGTTGGCACCGCCCATCCGTGTCGGCTTCGGCAGCGAGGTGGTCGAGCTCGGCGGGGGCGCGTCCAAGGAGTGGCCGCTGACGACGCTGTAATCCCCGTGGCGACGGGCGTTACAGGATGGTCGGCCTATGCCCCCGGCTGGCCGGGCTGGACAGGGCCGATGCGGTAGGGCCGCATCATCTCATTGTCCTCGTGCTCGACGATGTGGCAGTGCCACACGAACTGGCCCGGGGTGTCGAAGCGGACGCGCACCCGGGTGACCTGCCCGGGGTAGGCGATGACCGTGTCCTTGAGGCCGGTCTCCCATGGTTCGGGCGGGGTGGGCTCTGAGCCCGGCACGACCTGCACCGTCTGGTCGTTCTCGTCCACGAAGATGTCCTGGCGGTTTACCACCTCGAAGTGCACCTCGTGGATGTGCATGGGGTGGGCGTCGCCGGTGGCGTTGTACATCTCCCACACCTCGGTCGTACCAACCGCCGGGTTCTCGGTGACCGGGTCCATCCACAGCCGGCGGGTCCAGACCCCGGGGGCGAGGTTCGGATTGCCCTCGACGGTGCCGAGCAGGGCCTCGGCGGGGGCGTCCTCGAAGAACGCCGACATCTCCTCGAGCAGCGCCAGCGGCCGTGTGACGGTCGCGGCCGGTAATGACGTGATCGCCGGAAGCTGGAGGAACTGCGGCGGGGTCGAGGTGTCGACGTCGACCGCGGGCACGACCCGGAACTCCATGATCTGGCCGGTCGAGCCTGGATCCGCCGGTTCGAAGTCGACGCCAGGCACCCCGCCGCCGAACGGCTCGTCCGGCCCGACGTTGCCGAGCACGTAGTTGCCCACCGGCACGTTGGTGAAGTCGACGATCAGGTCGGCACGCTCGGCCAACCCCATGAGCAGCCCGTTCCCAGTGCCTGCGGTGAGGTTCGCCGGGGCGGCGAGAAAGCCACCCTCGTTGCCGATCGCCCACACCTCGACGCCGGGAAGCTCGTTGAAGTCGAGGATCAGGAAGCGCGACTGGCAGCCGTTGAGCACCCGGAAGCGGTAGCGGCGCTGCTCGACGGTCCGGAACGGCCAGGTGTTGCCGTTCACCATGATCATGTTCCCGAAGAACTCGGGGTTCCAGATCGGCGAGATGTCGGTCTCGGGGATGTAGAGGCCCTCGATGCCGTCGAAGAAGGCCCGGGTGTCGGGGTAGAAGAGCGACCCGTCGGCGTTGAACGACCGGTCCTGGATCGCGATCGCGATCTCGCGGTAGCGCTTGTTGGGCGGGAATTTGTCGTTCTCGCGCGGCGCCGGCCCCGGCAGCGCTGCCGGGAGACCGGTGCGGCTGTCGAGGACCGCGTCGTCGCCAGCGGGACCGCCCCGGATCATGTAGAAGCCAGCGGGCCCCGCGTACACGTTGAGCCGGGTCATGCCGAGGACGTGATCGTGGTACCAGGTGGTCCCCGCCCGTCCGAGGTTCGGGTACTGGAAGGTGGCGAAGCCCGGGCCCCAGGCCGCGCCGTAGCTCGCCGCCGCCTTGCCGGCGAAGAAGTCGTACCACGTGCCCTCGGTGGCGAGGCCGGCCGGCATGTTGCCGGCGGCGGGCAGGTACCACGCTTCGGCGTAGCCGTCGCTCTCGTCGCCCACGCCGACGGCACCGTGCGCGTGGGTGACGAGCGGCACCGGGCCGGTGTACGGGCCGGGCGTCGCCTCGAAGGTCGGTCGCGTGTCACGCCCGTCGGTGCCACCCGGGGGGTTCGCCCAGTGGAGGGTCTGATCGACCGGGAGCAGGTGGGGCAGGAAGTCGCCGTTGGCGTCGACCAGCTCGTTGATCCACTTGACGCGCGTCGGCCGGTTGTACATGGCCTCGATGGTCAGCGACGGGGCGTTGTGGAGCAGCAAGCCCCGCCTGCTCCGCGCCGCGACGGCGCCGTAGCCCCACACGGTCGTGGCCGGGAGCCCCGCTGGCAGGATCTGCTGGGAGAACTGCCTCACCGAGATCTCGTAGTAATCGGCCGGCTTGCCGCCCGGCATAGTGATGGTGGCTGCCCGCGGCATCACCGGCGGGATCAGCATCGGCGTGACGAACTTGGTCACCGACAGCGGGTCGAGCGTGCCTCCCGGGATCTGTGCCGCTGCGACCGGGACCTTGAACGGCACGCCCGCGATCTGACCGATGAAGAACAACCCGGCGCCGGCGCCACCCCCGATGCGCAGGAAATCACGCCGGGACATCCCTGACGTTCTCATGGGCCTACCTCCCGCGTGTCCGCCCTGACCCCCAGCAACAGGGATTTTCGTTGAATTGTTCGCTCGTCAGCCCGCGATGGCAAGGGCACATGGCCCCAAGGGATAGGGAACTACGGCCCCCAATCCTGTTGCGAGCCCGGGCGCTCTCACGGTGGGTCACCCGCGCGTCGGCGACGTGGGGGTCAGACCCGCAGGCGTGGTCCACGAGTGGAGGGTGCGCAGGTAGTTGGCGCGCTCGAAGGCGGCGGGGTCGTCGCTCGTGGCGGTACTGACGCTGCCTCGCAGCTCGGCCACCGACTCGTAGTCGTGCTCGGTCATCCAGGCCCGCAACTCGGCCTCGACGGTCGCCAGGTGCTCCGGTCCGTGGCGCAGCAGCGCCGAGGTGGTCATGGCCACGTCGGCGCCCACCATCAGGGCCTTGACGACGTCGCCGCCCGAGTGGACGCCGGACGTGGCCGCCAAGGAGACCGCGGGGTCGAGCATGGGGCGGAGGATCGCGATCCAGCGCAGAGGCAAGCGCAGCTCCCAGGGCTGGCTCAGGTCGATCCTCGGCACTACGTCGCGGGTCTCGAGGTCGAGGTCGGGCTGGTAGAAGCGGTTGAAGAGCACCAACCCCCGGGCGCCGGCGGCGGCAACCTGGTGGGCGAAGTTGGCCATCGCCGTGTAGTACGGCCCCAGCTTGACGGCCACGGGCAGGTCGACGGCCGCCACGACGTCAGAGATCAACCGCAGGTCGCCCGCTTCGACATCTGCGGCGCGCCGTTCGGGGTCGGCGGCGAGCCGGTAGAGGTTGAGCTCGATGGCGTCGGCGCCGGCGTTGGCCAGTAGCTGGGCGTAGCGGATCCAGCCTCCCGTGGTGGTGGCGTTGAGGCTGGCGATCACCGGGATCTCGAGTGCGTCCTTGAGCTCGCTGATGGTGGCCAGGTAGCGGTCGAGGACCGAGTCGATCTCGGGAAAGCGCGGGAAGTACTCGAGCGCCTCGGGGAAGTGCTCGGCGCCCGCCTCGAGGGCCGAGGTGAGCTCGACTTCCTCATGGACGATCTCCTCCTCGAACAGCGATGGCAACACGATCGCGGCAGCGCCAGCGCCTTCCAGGCGCTGGGCAGTCTCCAGCTCCCGGGTCAGCGGGCCGGCCGAGGCGACGATCGGCGAGCGCAGACCGATCCCCAGGTAGTTGGTCCGAAGATCCGTCATGCGCTGCTGTCTTCGTCGTAGCGGTAGCCGGCGTCGCTGTCGACCTCGGGTTGGACGGCGGGGTCGGGCTCGTGGGGGATGGCCCGTTCCATGGCGGCCAGCTGCTCGTAGTACCGCCACCGCTCGTCGACGTCGGCCTGGACCAGCGAGGCCAGCCGGGCCGCCCGCTCCGGATGGGTGCGCCCCAGGATTGCGTAGCGGGCTTCGGTGGACACGAAGTCATGGACCGCGATCGACGGCTTGTGCGAGTCGAGGCGGAACGGGTGCTGGCCCTCGGCCTCGGTCGGCTGGAATCGATACAGCGGCCAGTAGCCGCTGCGCACCGCGTCCTTCTGGTGCGACATCGACTTGGACATGTCGATGCCGTGGGCGATGCAGGTGCTGTATGCGATGACCAGCGACGGCCCCGGCCAGGCATCGGCCTCCAACAGGGCCTTGACCGATTGGATGTCGTTGGCGCCGACGGCGATCTGGGCGACGTAGACGTTGCCGTAGGCCCGGGCGATCGCCCCGAGGTCCTTCTTGGTGGTTTCCTTGCCGGAGGCGGCGAACTTGGCGACCGCCCCTCGCGGCGTCGCCTTCGACGCCTGGCCGCCCGTGTTCGAGTACACCTCGGTGTCGAGCACCAGGATGTTCACGTTCCGCCCCGAGGTCAGCACGTGGTCGAGTCCACCGAACCCGATGTCGTAGGCCCAGCCGTCTCCACCGATGATCCATACGCCCTGGCGGTTGAGAGCACCGGCAACCGCCTGCAGCTGGCGGGCGTCGGGGTCGTCGAGCCCGTCGAGGGCGGCGACCAGCCGGGCGACTCGTTCGCGTTGGGCGACGATCTGCGGCTCGGTCTCCTGCTCGGCCTCGAGGATCGATCGGGCCAGGTCGTCGCCGACCACGGGTGCCAAGCGCCCCAGGAGCAACCTGGCCAGCTCGGTCTGGGCCTCGAGGCCGAGGCGCATCCCCAGGCCGAACTCGGCGTTGTCCTCGAACAGCGAGTTGTTCCACGCCGGCCCCCGCCCCTCGTGGTTGGACGTGTACGGCGTGGTGGGGAGGTTGGCGCCGTAGATTGACGAGCAGCCGGTGGCGTTGGCCACCACCATCCGGTCGCCGAAGAGCTGCGTTACTAGCTTGATGTAGGGGGTCTCGCCGCAGCCCGAGCAGGCCCCTGAGAACTCGAACAGCGGCTCGAGCACCTGGGACCCCTTGACCGAGTCGTGACCGAGCAGACCGCGGTCGAGCGGTGGGATCGACTGGAAGAACTCCCAGTTGACCCGCTCGCGGTCGCGGTGCTCGAGTACCGGCTCCATGTTGATCGCCTTGTGCCGCACCTCGGTCTTGCTCTTGGCCGGGCACACGTCGACGCACACGCCACAGCCGGTGCAGTCGTCGGGTGCCACCTGGATCGTCAGCCGGTACCCCTGGATCTCCCTGGAGCGGAAGGGCCTCGACTTGAACGTGTCGGGTGCGCCCTCCAGGGCGCTCGGGTCGTAGACCTTCATGCGGATGGTGGCGTGGGGGCAGACGATGGCGCACTTGCCGCAGTCGATGCAGATGTCGGGATCGAAGATCGGGATCTCCTGGGCGATGGCCCGCTTCTCGTAGGCGGCGGTGCCGGTCGGGAACGTGCCGTCGACCGGGAGGGCGCTCACCGGCAGCAGGTCGCCCTCGCCGGCGATCAGGCGGGCCGTCACCCGTCGCACGAAGTCGGGGGCGTCGTCGGCGATGGGGACGCCGATCGCACGGTCGCTCGTGACCCGTGTCGGCACCTCCACCGGGTGCAGCTCGGCCAGGGAGCGGTCGATGGCCGCGAAGTTCCGCTCGACGATCGTCCGTCCGCGACGGCCATACGCCTGCTCCACCGATTCCTTGATCTTCGCAACCGCCTCGTCCGCCGGCAGCACCCCGGCGAGCTGGAAGAAGCAGGGCTGCATCACGGTGTTGATGCGGTTGCCCATGCCCACGTCCTTGGCCACGGAGTAGGCGTCGATCACCCACAAGCGGATCTCCTTGTCGATGACCTGAGCCTGGACCTCCCGGGGCATGTGGTCCCACACCTCCTCCGGCCCGAAGGGGCTGTTGAGCAGGAAGGTGGCGCCCTGTTTGGCGCGGTCGAGCACCGGCATCCGCTCGAGCAACCCGAAGTGGTGGCAGGCGACGAAGTCGGCGTCCTCGACCAGGTAGGTCGAACGGATCGGCCGGGGACCGAAGCGCAGGTGCGACACGGTGACCGACCCTGCCTTCTTGGAGTCGAGAACGAAGTAGCCCTGGGCGAAGAGGTCTGTGCTCTCGCCGATGATCTTCACCGACGCCTTGTTGGCGCCCACCGTCCCGTCGGCGCCCAGGCCGAAGAACATGGCCTGCACCTCGCCTTCGGCCCGGGGGGTGCGGAAGTCGCGGTCGACCTCGAGGCTGAGGTGGGTGACGTCGTCGTAGATGCCCACCGTGAAGTGGCGCCTCGGGCGGTCCCGGCCCAGCTCGTCGAGGACCGATTTGACCATTCCCGGGGTGAACTCCTTCGATGCCAGCCCGTAGCGCCCACCGCTGACCCGGGGCCGCTCGGCGAACATCCCGGGCTGACGGTCGCACGCCTCGTCCAGCGCGCCGACGACGTCGAGGTAGAGGGGCTCGCCGAGCGCCCCCGGCTCCTTGGTCCGGTCGAGCACGGCGATCGAGCGCACGGTCGGGGGCAGGGCGGCCACTAGCTGTTCGGCGGGGAACGGCCGGTAGAGCCGCACCTTCAGCAGCCCGACTGGCTCGCCCGCCGCAGTCAAGGCGTCGACCGCCTCCTCGGCGGCACCCACGCCCGAGCCCATCAGCACGACGACGCGTTCGGCGTCGGGCGCGCCGACGTACTCCACGAGCCCGTAGCGTCGGCCGGTGCGCTCGGCAATCCCGTCCATGACGTCCTGCACGATCCCGGGGACGGCCAGGTAGAAGGGGTTGGCCGACTCCCGGGCCTGGAAGAACACGTCGGGGTTCTGGGCCGTCCCCCGCACCACCGGCGCATCCGGCGTCATGGCCCGCGACCGGAAGGCAAGGACGTTCTCGGCAGGGATCAGCGCCCCAAGGTCGCCGTCGGAGAGCACGGCCACCTTGTCGATCTCGTGAGAGGTGCGGAACCCGTCGAAGAAATGCAGGAACGGCACCCGCGAGCGGAGGCTGGCCGCGTGGGCGACCAGCGCCAGGTCGTGCGCCTCTTGCACGGAGCTGGAGGCCAACATCGCCCAGCCCGTCGTGCGGGCGTGCATCACGTCGCTGTGGTCGCCGAAGATCGACAGGGCGTGCGTGGCGACCGTGCGGGCCGCCACGTGGATGACCGCCGGGGTGAGCTCGCCGGCGATCTTGAACATGTTGGGGATCATCAACAGCAGGCCCTGCGAGGAGGTGAACGTCGTGCCCA
>Ga0256867_10001407_pt1 | contig 10197 bp, 9 predicted proteins | sample RVTome_15_FD_185939 | JGI IMG/M metagenome (GOLD analysis project Ga0256867, IMG submission 185939) | Soil microbial communities from uranium-contaminated site in the Upper Colorado River Basin, Wyoming, United States - RVT150D86 (HiSeq) ... | reverse complement strand
TGCACCGCCACGCTCGGTGTCGGCTCCGTCCCCATCGGCAGGAGGCGGGCGACGTCGCGCCCGTCGAGGGTCCGCATGTGGGCGCTCCAGAATCGCTCGCTGCCCGCGACGAGCGTCGATCCGTCCGGCGAGAGCGCGAGAGCCGTCGCCGGCTCGCCCAGGTCGAAGCGCCGGATCTCCTCGCCCGTCTCCGCGGTCCACACGCTCGCCGTGCCGTCCTCTCCGACCGAGACGATCCGGGTGCCGTCCGGGGTGAGCGCCACTCCGCGCACGGCGCCCCCGTGCCGCAGGCGCGCGCCGCCGAGCCGGCGCGCCGCGCCAGCGGGCAGGGGATCGCCGAGGGTGTCGACGTCGCCTGCCGACGCGAGCCACGTCGAGCGCGCGGCGTCCTCGCGGCTCCGCTCCTGGCCGGAGAGCCCGCCGCGCAGCGTGAAGAGCACGACACCCAGCGCGGCGACGGCCGCGGCCACCGCGGCCGCGGCCGCCGCGGTCGAGGCGGGTCGGCGAGCCCGTCGCGCCGGACTCTTCGCCGAGGCGGCCACGCGCTCGAGCTCCTCCCGCACCTCCGTGGCCGAGCCCGGTCGGTCCCGCCAGTCGGGTCGCAGCAGCCGGGCGAGGAGATCCGCGAACCCCGCCGACACGTCCACGTGGGGCCGGAAGTCGAGCACGAGCCCGTCCTTCTCGAGCTCGGACGGCGCCCGCCCGGAGAGGACGTGGACGAGCGTCGCTCCGAGCGCGTAGAGGTCGGACGCGGGGACGGCCCGGCCCTCGAACTGCTCGAGCGGCATGTACCCGCGCGTCCCCACGACCGTCACGCCGCCCGGGTGCAGGAGGGGCGCGCGCAGGAAGTGGTCGCGGACGGCCCCGAAGTCGACGAGGTAGACACGCCCCGCGCCGGAGAGGAGGACGTTCGCGGGCTTGACGTCGCGGTGCAGGATCGGGGGGCGGAAGCCGTGCAGGTACTCGAGGATCCCGGCCAGCTTGGCGCCCACGGTGGCGGCTTCCGCTTCTCCGAAGCGGCGCCCGCGAGAGACCAGATCGGCGAGGCTCCGGCCTGCGACGTGCTCCTGGACGAGGCACACGCGGGTGTCGTCCTCGCCCTCTTCGGTGAAGAAGTCGAGCAGGCGGGGGATCCGCGGATGCTCGAGCCGGCGCAGCGTCTCCGCCTCCCGCACGAGGAGCTCGTGACCCTTGAGGGCCTCGGCGTGCCGGAGCGAGAGGACCTTGACCACGCAGCGCCTCCGCTTCTTCCGATCGAGGGCGAGGTGCGTGGTCGTGAGGGCGCCCCTCCCGAGAACGGAGAGCAGCTCGTAGCGGCCTTGCAGAAGCGGCTGGCTCATCTCCCTCGCGCGGCCGATCCGCGCCCCCCGACGGCGAGGCCGGGAGTCCCTGCGGCGCGGCCGGCGTGACCGCGTGGCTCGCCTCGGGACCCGGGTATACTGCCGTTCCCTTGCCGGCCGTCATGGTACCCGGACCCGCTCTCCTCGCGCGCGCTGCCGAAGGCTCGGCGCGTCTCGACTTCCGCGAGAAGGCCTCGCCCGTGCCAGGCGCCGGGGCCGGCCGCGCCCGGGGCGGGCGAGCGGCCCCTCGCCCGGCGGCTCGGCGGCGCGAGCAGGTCCGCCCCGCGGAGCGCTAGCCGGTGGCCCGGATCATCGGCGGTCACGGACGGGGCCGTCGCCTCAGGACGCCCGCCGGCGAGAAGACGCGGCCGACGGCCGGACGCGTGCGCCAGATGCTGTTCGACATCCTCGCCCCGAAGATCCCGGGCTGCCGATTCCTCGACGCGTTCGCGGGCGCGGGAGGGGTGGGTCTCGAGGCCCTCTCCCGCGGAGCGGCCCGAGTCGTCCTCGTCGAGCGCAGCCACGCGGCGGCGGCGGCGGCGCGCGAGAACGCGCGCGCCCTGGCCGGCGCGGGGGGCGAGGCGCAGGTCGTCGAGCAGGACGCGCGAACGGCGATGCGGGCGATGGCCGAGCAGGGTCGCCGTTTCGACGTGGTGTACCTCGATCCTCCCTACGCGGGGGACCTCTACGCGGCGATCCTCGAGGAGCTCGGCTCGGGGCCGCTCCTCGCCGAGGACGGCCTCGTGGTCGCCGAGCACTTCCACAAGCGGGCCCTGCCGGAGACAATAGGACACCTCGCGCGGATCCGCACGGCGCGCGTGGGCGACCACTGCCTGAGCTTCTACCGGCGCCGGGAAGGCCCTTCGCCGTGAGGCGCTCGGGGACGCGGGGGGACCAGATGGGCAACGCACGACGACAGCGCTCGCTCGCCGTGTTCCCGGGCTCGTTCGACCCGATCACCAACGGCCACCTCGACATCGTCGACCGCGGGCTGCGGGTGTTCGACCGGCTGCGCCTCGCCATCCTCGTCAACCCCGACAAGAAGCCCCTGTTCTCGATCGAGGAGCGGGTCAGCCTCATCCGGTCCGCCTACAAGGGCAATCGGCGCGTGGAGGTCGATACCTTCTCGGGCCTCCTCGTCGACTACGCGGAGAGGGTCGGCGCCACCGTGATCATCCGTGGCATCCGCGCCATCTCCGACTTCGAGTACGAGTTCCAGATGGCCCTGATGAACCGGCGCCTCAACCCGTCGATCGAGACGGTCTTCATGATGCCGGCCGAGAGCTACTCGTACGTCTCCTCCCGCCTCGTCAAGGAGGTCTTCCAGCTCGGCGGACGCATCACCGACCTCGTCCCGCCCGTCGTCGAGCGCCGGCTTCGGGAGGTCTACGGGACGCCCATCAAGACGCCCCCCGCCCAGGGGCGACGGAGGACCAGATGAGCCCGCCCCCCGGCGTTTCCCTCGCCTCGCGCGTCCGCAAGCTCGAGGTCTCGCCGACGGTGGCGATGGCCCAGCGCGCCCGCGCGATGCGGGCGAAGGGCGTGCGGGTGCTCGATTTCTCGGTCGGCGAGCCCGACCAGCCCACTCCGGCGCGGATCCTCGCCGCCGGACGGGAGGCCATGGAAGCGGGGCACACGAAGTACGCGCCGGCGGCCGGGCTGCCCGAGCTGCGGGCCGCGATCGTCGAGCGGTACCGGGAGGACTTCGGCGCCAGCTTCGCTCCCGAGCAGGTGACGGTGGCGGTGGGGGGCAAGCAGGCCCTCGCCGTCCTGTACCTGGCAATCCTCGACCGGGGCAGCGAGGTCGTCATCCCCACTCCGGCGTGGCCGACCTTCGCCGAGGCCGCGCGGGTCGCGGGTGGCAAGCCGGTGTTCGTGTCGCTTTCCGAGAAGGACGGCTTCCGCGTGAGCGCCCGCGCGGTCTCCGGGGCGATCTCGGCCCGCACGCGCGCGATCGTCGTCAACAGCCCGTCCAACCCCACGGGGGCGGTCGTCGACCCCGACGAGCTGGTGGCGATCGCGCGGCTCGCCCGCCGCAAGGGCATCGTGCTGCTCTACGACGACACGTACGCCCACCTCGTCTTTCGCGAGGGAGGGCCGCCGTCCGTCGCCGCGCTGCAGGAGGCGGCCGGAGACAGCCTCGTGGTCGTGGGCACGGTCTCGAAGAGCTACTGCATGACGGGGTGGCGGGTGGGGTGGGTCATCGGGCCCCGGCCCCTCGCCGAAGCCTGCGCCGCCCTGAACTCCCACAGCGTGCAGGGTCCGGCCACGTTCGCCCAGCACGCGGCGGTCGTGGCCCTCGGGGGGCCGCAGGACGTCGTCCGCGACCTCGCGGCGGAGTACGGGCGGCGCCGGGAGTTCGTCCATCCCGCGGTCGCCGCGCTCCCCGGCGTGACCTGTGCCGCGCCGGACGGAGGCTTCTACGTCTTTCCCAACCTCGGCCGCTACCTGTCCAAGGCGGTGCCCGACACGGTGGCGCTGACCACCCGTCTGCTCGACGAGAAGGCGGTCGCGCTGGTGCCCGGCGAGGGCTTCGGAGCGCCGGGCTACGCGCGTCTGTCCTTCGCGGCGTCGCTCGACGACCTGCGCGAAGGGGTCCGGCGCCTCTCCGAGTTCCTGGGGGCGCTCGGCGACGGGGGCGAGGGCCGCCGCCGTTGAGCGGTCTCGACCTCGAGCCGGGGACCCCGATCCTGGTCTATCTCCACACCCCGCGCGAGCGGGTGTTCGGCGTGCTGCTCTCGCTGCAGACGGCGGGAGTCACCGTACGGGCGATCGACCTCGTCTCCCTCGAGGACTGGATGCGCCAGGAGGCCCGGGGCGACCGCGGGGGGCTGGGTCTGGTCTCGGTCTTCTACCCCATGACGCGGGTCGAGCGGCTCGAGCGCGACGAGACGGTCGGCGGGATCGAGAGCGTGGCCGACCGCTTTCACCGGACCACCGGGCGCAGCATCATCGAGGCGGCCGGCCTCGCGCCTCCGACGGCCGCGCCCCGGCGAGCCCCGCCGAAGCGACGCCGCGGACGGTGATCAGTAGCCGAAGAAGGCCCCGCTCAGCGGACCGACCGGCGCGAGGAACGGCACCGCCAGGAAGATCTCGCCGTTCTCGCCGATCGAGCGTCGGTAGCCCGCGTAACCGGTCGGCCGGGGCGCGTAGCCGGCCGCCCAGAACGCCGCCCAGGGCGGCGCGACGGGTCCGCTGCGGTCGGAGCGGTAGAAGCTCGCGAGGCCGTACGCGGGGTCGGCGGGGGTGGGCGGGGGCGCTCCCCACCACTGGTCGCGCGAGCGGTAGAACGACGCGAGGTCGTAGGGGTGCTGGAGCACGCGGATCGTGCGACGGGGCGTCCGCTCGACCTCGCGAGCGTCCTCGGAAGCCGATTCCGGCGCGCTTCCGACTTCCTCGTCCTGCGAAGCCGCCGGCGCCGCCACCGTCAAGGCCAGTGCCGCAACGAGTGCCATCGTCATCCGCATCGCACCCTCCGTTCGTAGTGTAGTACGGCGAGCGGCGCCGGCGTTCCCGTGACGGAGATTACAGCCGGAAGTGCCCCTCCGTTCGGGCGTTCGGCCGGCCCTTGCGACGCGACCCCGCTGACGCAAATCGCGTGCCCCCGGCACGCTGCTGTCACAGAGTGCAAAGCGTGTCAAACAATTGAGTAGACGAACCTTGCGAGGACCCCTCGGCGGCATTTCCACAGGCTTTTCCACATTTCCTGTGGACTGTTCAAGAAGCTGATGAACCTCTGGATCACACGGTGCCCGACCATTGTTTCATGCCCCGGCCGCTCGAGACAAAGAGGGATAATGACGACCCCGGAGCCGGCCCGCTTCGACCCGGCGCCGGGGTTCTTTCACGACCCAGGAGAGGCCAACCGTGAGCTACCGCATCCTCGTTCTCGAAGGCATCACCGATCGCGGCCAGGAGATCCTCCGGGCGGAGGGCTGGACGGTCGACATGGAGAAGGCCCAGCCTCCGGCCGAGCTGGCCCGGCTCGTTCCCCCCTACCACGCCATCCTCATCCGTTCCGGCAGCAAGATGACGCCGGAGGTGATCGAAGCGGCGAAGAGCCTGCGGGTGATCGGCCGGGCCGGGGTGGGGATCGACAACGTAGACCTGGACGCCGCCACCCGCCGCGGCGTCCTCGTGATGAACTCGCCCGGCGGCAACACCGTCTCCACCGCCGAGCTGGCGGTGGCGCTCATGCTCGCCCTCGCCCGGAACATCGCTCCCGCCGACGCGGCCATGAAGGCCGAGAAGTGGGACCGCAAGTCCTTCGCCGGGGTCGAGCTTTACGGCAAGCGGCTCGGCGTGGTCGGCCTCGGACGCATCGGTCGCGAGGTCGCGGCGCGTTGCCGTGCCTTCGGCATGGAGGTCCAGGCCTACGACCCCTTCGTCTCTCCGGCGGTCGCCGAGCAGGCCCACGTGAAGCTGCGGACCCTCGAGGAGCTCCTCCAGTCCTCCGACTACCTGACCCTCCACACGACCCTCACCGAGGAGACCCGCCACCTCCTGGGGCGAGCGAGCCTGCCGAGGGTGAAGCCGGGGATGCGGATCGTCAACGCCGCGCGGGGCGAGCTCATCGACGACGAAGCCCTGCTCGAGGCGCTCGACTCCGGGCGCGTCGCGGGGGCGGCGCTCGACGTCCACCGCCAGGAGCCGCCGCAGGACTGGCGGCTCGCGCGCCACCCCAGGGTGCTCGCCACGCCTCACCTCGGGGCCTCGACGCGCGAGGCGCAGGAGCGGGTCGGCACCGACATCGCCCAGCAGGTCCGGGACTACCTCAAGGGCGGGGTGATCCAGCAGGCCGTGAACTTCTACTCGCTGGCCGGCGACCTGTACGACAAGGTCCGGCCGGCCATGGACCTCGCCGAGCGCCTGGGGCTGTTCCTCGGCCAGGCGTGCCGGGGCTCTCTCGAGCGGATCGAGCTGGGGGTCTACGGCGACCTGCGCGAGGTGGACCTCAAGCCGATCCTCTCCTCGGCGGTGAACGGGGCCCTGAAGCCACACATGGCCGAGGGGCTCACGATCGTCAACGCCGTCTCGACGGCGAAGGACCGCGGGATCGAGATCCTCGAGTCGACCTCGTCCGCCTCGATCGGGTTCGCCAACCTCATCGCGGTGCGGCTCAAGACGAGCGAGGAGGACCTCTCGGTGGCGGGGACGCTGCTCGGCGGCACCCACCAGCGGCTGGTCGACGTGGACGGCGTCGAGATCGACACCACCCTCCAGGGCAACCTCCTGATGGTGCGAAACGACGACACGCCCGGCACCGTCGGGCGCGTGGGCACCCTCCTCGGACGCCACGGCGTCAACATCGCCCGCATGGGCCTCGGCCGCAAGCCGGGCAGCGGTCGGGCGATCATGCTCATCGAGGTCGACAGCGAGGTGCCCCCGGCCGTTCTCGAGGAGCTGCCGAAGACGCCCGGCATCCGCGAGGCGCGCTTCGTGCGGCTCGGCTGACGGGCGGCCCGGACTTCCGAGCGCCCCTGCTCAGGGCTCGAAGAGGAACGGGAACCCGAAGGTCGTGTCGAGCACCCGCATTGCCCGCACGTCGATGGTGAGTCGGCACCCGTACACGCCGAAGCGCTCACCGCACAAGCCCGTCGGGACGAGGGGCGCGGTGAGCGCCAGATCGGGGGGACTCTGTGCTCCGCGGAACACGTCGCCCATGATCACAGGGCCTTCCCCTCGGGCAGCGTTCCGCCGTCCTGCTGCATCTCGAGCCGCCAGGTACGTCAGCGGGTTCGCCGGCCTTGAGCACCCAGTCGCGGGAGTTTTGTCGGTGGGCTCGGGCAGGTCGTCGTGAGGTTGGACCCGCGGAAGCTCCCGCGTGCACGAACGAGCCGGCCGTCGTAGCGGCCGGCCCCGTACACGAGCTGCTCGCGCCCCTGCGTCCAGAGCCACGCGCGCTCCGCTTTCCTCCTGCGCCACTGATCGAGCAGGCGAGAGGGCTCCTGCAGGCCCGGGGCCGCGATCATCGGCGCGACGAGGGCATCCGAGACCACGAGCGTCATCAGGACGCCGTCGCCGCCGCCTGGTCCACGCCTTGGATTCGGTGTCGCGAATCCAGACACCGGGGGGGCACTGGCGGCGCCGCCACGCAACCCTCAGGCTCCAGGCTGTTCGTTTCAATAGGCTTGCGTCCGACGATGGCGTCCTTTCGCGTCTGGACCGCCCCTTGCAGTGATGCTCCCGTGGGAGGCGCCGTCATGGCCGACGAGTTCTACACGCTGATCCTCGTCCCGGGCGCCCGTTCGGCCTCCTGGAAGATCCGGGTCTCGGTGCGGATGCTGCGCCGGGGGCGGGCCGCGGCCGCGGCCCTCGCGCTCGTTGCGGGCGGGGTGCTGGCCCACTACGCCTGGCTCAACGCGCAGATGTCGGCGATCGCCGCCCTGCGCTCCGAAAACGCCGCGCTCTCCGAGCGGGCGCGCCGGTACGGCGAGACCGTCGGTGAGCTCGACAGCCAGATCGACTCGCTCCAGCGGACGGTGACGAAGCTCGGCGTGATCTCGGGTGTCGAGCACACGCTGCCCGACGAGGCCGGCGTCACCGGAGGCGTGGGTGGCGTCACGGGAATCGAGTCATCTCCGCCGTCGCGCGACGCGGGTGTCGTGCTTTACTCGCTGTCGCGCAGCCTCAACGACCTGGCCGAGCGCTCGACCCGCATCGAGAGCTTCTACGCGGACCAGGCCACGCTGCTCTCGCGCACGCCCTCGATCTGGCCGGTCCGAGGGTATCTCTCCTCGGGCTTCGGCCGCCGTGCCGATCCGTTCACCGACCGGAACGAGTTCCATCCCGGCATCGACGTCTCGGCGCCGCGGGGGACGGAGGTCGCCGCGCCCGCCGACGGAGTCGTGCTCGCGGTCGGCGTGCGGGGTGCCTACGGCAAGGCGATCATCATCGACCACGGCCACGAGGTGATCACGCGCTACGGTCACCTCGAGGGCTACAACGTGCGCCCCGGCCAGCGCGTCCGGCGTGGCGACGTGATCGGATTCGTGGGCAGCACCGGCCGCTCGAACGCCCCCCACCTCCACTACGAGGTCTGGGCGCGCGACCGCGCGCAGAACCCGATCCACTACATCCTCGACGAGTACCGCTCCTTCTAGCCCATGTGTGCGATCACGGCGTCGCCGAACTCGCTGCACTTCACCTCCTTCGCCCCCTCCATCAGCCGGGCGAAGTCGTAGGTGACGGTGCGCGAGCCGATGGCGCCGCCCATCCCCGCGACGACCAGATCGGCCGCCTCGGTCCAGCCCATGTAGCGCAGCATCAGCTCTCCCGACAGGATCACCGATCCGGGGTTGACCTTGTCGAGGTTCGCGTACTTGGGAGCGGTCCCGTGGGTGGCCTCGAAGACGGCGTGGCCCGTCTGGTAGTTGATGTTGCCTCCGGGCGCGATGCCGATCCCGCCGACCTGGGCGGCGAGGGCGTCGGAGATGTAGTCGCCGTTGAGGTTCAGCGTCGCGATCACGTCGAACTCGTCGGGGCGGGTGAGGACCTGCTGCAGGGTGATGTCGGCGATCGCGTCCTTGACGAGGACGCGGCCCGCTCCGAGGGCCGTCTTCTGCTCGGCGTTGGCGGCGTCCTCTCCCTCGTCGGCCTTCGTCCGCTCCCACTGCTGCCACGTGTAGACGCGCTCTTTGAACTCGCGCTCGGCGAGGGCGTAGCCCCAGCTGCGGAAGGCGCCCTCGGTGAACTTCATGATGTTGCCCTTGTGGACGAAGGTGACGCTCTTGCGGCCGTTCTTCAGCGCATGGTCGATCGCGGCGCGCACGAGCCGCTCGGTGCCCTCGCGCGAGACCGGCTTGAACCCCATCGCGGTCGTCTCCGGGAAGCGGATCTTCGCGTAGGATTTGGGGAAGCTCTCTTTGAGGAAGGAGAGGACCTTCTTCACCTCGTCGGTGCCGCTCTCGAACTCGATCCCGGCGTAGATGTCCTCGGTGTTCTCCCGGAAGATCACGATGTCGACCTTCTCCGGGTGCTTGACCGGCGAGGGCACGCCCTGGAACCAGCGCACCGGTCGCAGGCAGACGTAAAGGTCCAGCATCTGGCGCAGGGCGACGTTGAGCGAGCGGATGCCGCCGCCCACCGGGGTCGTCAGCGGTCCCTTGATCCCCACGAGGAACTCCCGAAACGCCTCCACCGTCTCGTCGGGCAGCCAGTCGCCGAACCGGTCGTGGGACTTGCCCCCCGCGTAGACCTCCATCCAGGCGATTCTCCGCCGCCCGCCGTAGGCCTTCTCGACCGCCGCGTCGAGGACGCGGACGCTCGCGCGCCAGATGTCGGGGCCGGTGCCGTCGCCCTCGATGAAGGGCACGATGGGTCGATCGGGGACCTCGAGCGTTCCGTTTCGATTGCGGATCGCGGCTCCTTCGCTCGGGACCTTGATGTGCTGGTAGGGCATGTCGACGAGGCCTCCTTCCCGGGGGCGCCATTCTACCGCCGATGACGCGCCCGCCGCGCCCGGGACCGGGTTCTCGCGCATGCTCGCGCGCGAGCCTCGAGTGCAGTACACGCCGTCTCGTGGCGTGCCGGCGTGCCGTGGTCGAGCTCGGTGAACGCGGCACCGCTTCCCGGTGCGTGACGCTCGCCGCGGCGTGGGAGTAGAATCCGCCGGAGTCGCACGCTCGATTCGAGGAAGGGAATCATGAACAGAAAAATCACCGTGGTCGGAGCGGGCAACGTCGGAGCGACGCTGGCCCAGCGCATCGCCGACCGGGAGCTCGGCGACGTCGTCCTCATCGACATCATCGAGGGCATGCCCCAGGGCAAGGGCCTCGACATGATGGAGGCGATGCCCGTCGAGGGGTCCGACGCCCGCGTCGTCGGCACGAACGACTACAAGGACACCGCCAGATCG
>Ga0256867_10001406_pt1 | contig 10197 bp, 9 predicted proteins | sample RVTome_15_FD_185939 | JGI IMG/M metagenome (GOLD analysis project Ga0256867, IMG submission 185939) | Soil microbial communities from uranium-contaminated site in the Upper Colorado River Basin, Wyoming, United States - RVT150D86 (HiSeq) ... | reverse complement strand
GGCCCCGGGCCGCGGGCCCGGTCGCCGTCTGAGCGCCATGTCCGGCGGGATCACCGAGAAGCTCCGAGGCTCCCTGGAGAGCTACCTCGCCCGGAGCGCCGCCGAGCTCGACGAGCGCGGCGCTGCGCTGGACGAGCGCGGCCGGGAGCTCACCGAGCGCGAGGCCGCCCTCGAGCAGGCGGAGCTGGAGCTGGAGGAGCGCGAGCGCGCCCTGGAGGAGCTCGGGCCGCTCCCCGCGAGGCTGAGCCAGGCGCTCGACCGCGCCCTCGAGACGCTGGACGCCCGCGCCGAGGCCGTCGCCGCCGCCACCGAGGCCGTCCAGGAGCGCCTCCGCAAGCTGCACGAGTCGGAGGCCGAGCTCGCCGCGCGGGAGAAGGGCTTCACGGAGAAGAGCGACCGCCTGCGCGTCGAGCAGCGCCGGCTGGCCGACCGCGAGCGCGACCTCGCCCAGTTCCACCGTGACCTCCTCGACCCGGACGCGCTCGACACGCAGTGGGTCGCGCAGCGCGACCGCTCGTTCGCCGAGGCCGAGACGCTGCTCGAGGAGCGGCGGCGCGAGCTCGACGTGCGCGAGCAGGAGCTGGACGAGCACCAGGTGAGCGAGAACGCCCGCCTCCAGGTCCTCCGCGACGAGCTCGAGCGGCGCCGGGGCGAGCTCGACGAGCTCCGCGCCAGGCTCGACCGGCGGGAGCAGGAGCTGAACGCGTACGTCGCCCAGCTCCAGTCCGGACTGGTGCGCGGCTAACGCCGGCGTTCTGAGAGAATCCCGCGGTGCCCGCCGCCCCGCTGCCCCCGGAGCTCGAGCGCTTCGTCGCCGCGCCGCGCCGCGCCGTCGTCGGGACGGTGCGGGCGGACGGCACGCCCGTCACGACCGCCTGCTGGTACGGCGTGGACGACCGCGGCCGGCTCGTCCTCTCGATGAGCCACGACAGCCACCGGCTCCGCCACATCCGGGGGAACCCGCGTGTGGCGCTGACGATCCTGGGCGAGGACTGGTACCACCACGTCTCCGTCATCGGGACGGCGGTCGAGTTCCGGGACGACGCCGACCTGGCCGACATCGACGCGCTCTCGCAGCACTATGGCGGGGTCGACTACGACGACCGGGGCTACCGCGGCGTCACGGTCTCCGTCGAGATCGAGCGCTGGCACACCTGGGGCGACCCGGCCTCGGAGGCCGTCTCGACCTAAGCCTCACGCCCGCGGGACCTCGAGATAGACCAGCTCCTGCGCCACCGGACCCAGCTTCGGCTCGGTCGAGAGGAACTCGAAGAGGTCATCCGACGCGGCAGCGCTCAGCCTGAGCCGCTTCAACGTCCCGCCAAGCTTCTTCGGTTCGGGCACCTGCTCGAGCTCCGACAGCACTTCGACCCGATCGGCGACCTCCTGGGCGAGCTCCGGCCACCGCTGCTCGAAGACGACCCACTTACCGACATGCCGGGCGGTCAGCCCCGAGCCCGGCTCGAGCAGCCTCCGCCTGATCGCCACGTACAGGCGTAGGCGCAGGTGGTTCATCATCCGCTTCGCTCCTCGCGGGACCAGCGGGAGGAACTTGACGACCTCCGCGTCCGCCTCCTCTTGGAGCGAAGACTCGTGGGTGAAGTAGCGCACCACCCGGTCGGCGATCAGCTTCGCCTCGGCGGATTTCGGGTCGACCGCGAACGTTCTGTCGACATCCTCCTCGACCGTCGCCGGCGACCCCTCGCTCGATTCCCTGATCCGGCGGTCGATGCGGGTGAGGCGCTTCCGGGCCCGTCGGCTCCGGACGATATTGACGACGAACCGTCCGGCCCGGACGACGCCCCTGACGATCGCCGCGACAACGAAGAACCCGAACGCCGCCGTGAAGAGACCCCCGAAGAACGCACCCACGCGGTTTTGCGCCTCCCCCTCCGGCTGCCAGATCGCAAAGGCGACACCGGTGGCCACCATCAGTGTGAGCAGGATCGCGGGCAAAGCGATGTCGAGAACGCGCTGCCCGCGACTGCCTTCCACGGGAACGCCATGGCGGGCGGGCTTCGCACGAGCCTCCTCGACGAGAATGCGCTCCAGCCCGAGCGGCGGAGGCAGGTCGAACTGGACCTGCACGATCTTCTGGAGGTAGAGCCGGCCGTAGGCACCCGGCGGGTGGGCGCCGTCGCCGTCCAGCGACTCCAGGCCCCGGTACTGGAGCTCGGCCGACGAGGCGATCACACGCATGTCGGCGATCAGAATCGTCACGACGTCGCGGTGCCCGAGCAGGTTGGCCGCCGCCTCGCAGACCTGCACGGCCCGCGGCGGACGACAGCGCTCGAGGTCGTCCACGAAGACGACGACCTTGCGTTTGCCGCGTGTTGCCTGGGCGATGAGCTCGCCGAGCTCCTCGCTCACCTCCCGCATCGAGCCGCGGGCGGCCTCCGAGCCCGGGTCGTCGATGAACTTCGCCGCTCGCTCGGAAGCAGTGAGCACGTAGCGCCAGAGGACGAACAGCACGACGCCCAGGACCGCAAGCGACCCGAGCGTGGCACCCAGCGCTCCCTTCAGGTCCGCTTCGAGATCGTCGCTGACGGCCAGATCGCGAAGCGGCGGAACGAACAGGAGCCCGACCGCCACCGCAAGGGCTCCGAGCGCGATCAGCACGCGCCGGCGCCAGCGGCTCCGCGGCGTGAGCATGGCGGCCGGCAGCGGCGAGCGCAGCCTCTGCCACCAGGGCCTCGCCCGGTCGACCTTCCGGGCGACGTCGGCGGCGAAGGCCGCACCGAGGTGCGTCGCGTCGTCGTGCGCCCAGGCGTTGAACCAGCAGACGACGTGCGGCGGCTGTCCCCACTGCTGCCGCCAGGTCTCGAGGCGCCGCTGGACGAGCCGCGCGAGGGATGTCTTCCCTGCTCCCCAGGGAGCGCTGATGGCGATCGTGAGCGGCGTGTCCGTCCCCGGATGGTCGATCAGCTCGGCGAGCGCCTGCGCATACACGGCGAAGTCGAGCTTGTCCTCGTCCTCCTCGTCCAGCGGCCGATCGGCGAGCATGCGCAGCGACGGTGCGCGCTGCTCGGAGTCGACGCCGGGCTCGCCGTACGAGACAGCGGGCTCCTCCGGCGCTACCTCCGGAGGCGCAGGCGGACCCGTGGGTGGCGCAGAGCTCTTGACCTCGACCGGGCGCTCAGGTGCAGGCGCCCCAGCCTGTTCGAAGGACGACGATCGCTGTCCGGGGTCGAAGGTGCTCATGGCCGACGGCTCACCTTGCAGCAAGTGTGACAAGGGCGCCGTGGCGGCGTCAACCCGTCGTCAGCAGGGCTCGAGGCGCATCCCGCTCAGGCAGATCTCGACGACCTCGCCGGCGGGGTCCTGGTAGCGCCGCTGGAACGACGGCCCCTTCGGCGCGCCCGAGAGGTCGCAGTAGGCGCCCGCGAGGATGCAGTGCTGCTCGCCCCAGCGCCCCGGGAACGCGTTCCAGAGCGCGGGCTCGCCCTCGGCGGTGAGCGGCAGTCGCTTTACGCACTCGACGCACTCCGCGTTCCCGGCCCAGGGGACGGCACCGTTGTGGACGGCCTCGGGGAGGGTGCGGGTCTCCTGCTCGCAGCCGCCGAAGCACGGGCTCGGGTAGGAGGCATGGCTGTTGCGGGCGACGAAGGCGACGGCGTGGACGCCCGCCTCGGCGATGGCCGGCAGCACGACCTCCTGCCACGTCTCCTGGATGGCGGCGGCCGGGGGGATGTCGAGCGCGCCCCAGTACGGGACGAGCGTCTCGTCCCAGTCGTAGGCGACCACGTGCTCGTGCTGCCCGAAGCGGATCTCCTCCGGCACGAGTCCCTCGTCGCCGACCGTCTCACAGCCTTCGTCCCCGTCGGCGCAGGGCACGAGCACGGCCGTCAGCCCCTCCCAGTCGCCCGCGTGCTCCTGGCACGTGAACGGCGGCCAGCGGAAGCCGGGGCCGCAGAAGACCTTGTCCGCGACCGGCGACGGGTTGCGCGAGTAGAACCACCAGTAGTCGACGTAGACCCGCTCCCCGCCCTCGGGCCGGGTGACGTGGTAGTAGATCGCGCTCGTCTCGTTCCCGCCGCGCGGCGTCCCCGGCGCCTCGTCGAGCTCGAGGTAGTGCTGGTTCACGTCGATCAGCTCGGCGCTCTCGAGGACGGAGCAGTTGTCGTCGCCCACGGCCTTCCGGCAGATCTGCACGCGGTCGTCTGCGATCGCGTCCTGGATGTCGAGCGGGAACCGCCGCTCGCCCGAGTCGAAGAAGAGCAGCGGCCTGAAGGCCTCCGCGACCGCCTGGTCCTGCTCCCCGCCCTCCGTGTCGTCGACCGGGACCGCCTGCGGCGGGAGGTCGGCCGAGCCCACCGACGGCGCGACGAAGAGCACGACGGCGAGGAGGGCGACGCCGACCACCTCCGCCTGCCAGAAGACCGGAAAGCGCGGCAGCGGCGCACCGGTCCGTCTCTCCCGCAGCCAGTAGACGAACTGGCACACGGCCCAGACCGCCACCGGCGCGAGCAGCAGCACGAGCCCCCACGGCCGCGTGACGTAGGCGACCGGGATCCCGATCAGCACGAAGACCGTCGTCGCGAAGGCTCGGGGCAGCGCCCTCCCCGCGTCCTCGCCGAGGAAGAACGCGGCCGCCTGCCGGGCGATCCAGAAGATCGCCGTCGTCACGAGGACGGCGAAGGCGAGGTCGCCCCAGAGCCCCGCCCCGCGGAGCAGCCAGCCGAGGAAGACGAGGACGAGGAGCGAGAGGACGAAGAGGAGGATCGCCAGCGCCCAGCGCACCGCGACGGCCACCCGGTCCTTGCGCCGGAAGAACGCGTGGACGCGCTCGACGAGGGCAACCGCGCGCCGGCGCAGATCTTCGATCACGCGCCTACGTTAGCGCCGGCCGATGGCTTCATCGCCCGCGCCGGTCAAAGCTGCAACGACTCGGAAGAGAATTCCGAAGAGCCAGTCGCGGACGAGCTCGCTCAGCGGAAGTCGCTGGTGCCTCCCTCGAGCGCCCGATCCCTCCCCTCGGCAACGAGTACGGCGTCGAACAAAGGAGTCGACAGCAGTCCCGGGCGACGCACCCTTAGCCCCTTGTTGCCGACGGAGCCCAAGACCACGATCGGTAAACGATGTCTCGACCTTGCGGCTTCGCCGCCGTCGAGACGAAGCGGACGACGGGGCTCGAACCCGCGACCCTTGGCTTGGGAAGCCAATGCTCTACCAGCTGAGCTACGTCCGCCTGAGGCGACCACGATATCACCCGTCCGAACGGCCAATGGCTCATCGGAGGGATGGCCACGGGGGCGTCTCCTGACGACGATATGAGGGAAATCGGACGTGCGGCGTGCGGCCACCACCCGCCCGATCAGGAGGTGCCGCTTTGGGCTTCACACAGCTGACGCGACGCGAAGACGGGCAGACGATGGCGGAGTACGCCGTCGTCCTCGCAGTGATCACTCCGGCGCTCGTCCTCGTGCTCGCGACGATGAGCAATGCGATCGTCGCCAGGTTGCAGACGGTCGCCGGCTTCCTCACCTAGGCACGGGGCGGCCGCCGCAGAGCCGCCCCGCGCAGTTCGATCCTACCCCTCCCCCGCTTCCAGGCGGATGGAATACTGACGCCAGACGGAATCCGAGAGGAGAGGAAGCGATGAGCACCGAGACGCTGGAGGCGACCGCCCGCGACCTCGTGGCGCCGGTCAAGGGGATCCTCGCCGCCGACGAGAGCACGGGCACGATCGAGAAGCGCCTGAAGTCGATCGACGTCGAGTCGACCGGGGAGGCGCGCAGAAGCTACCGCGAGATGCTGTTCACGACGCCCGGGCTGGGCGACCACATCTCCGGCGTGATCCTCTACGACGAGACGATCCGGCAGTCGACGCGCGACGGCGTCCCCTTCACGAAGGTGCTCGAGGACGCGGGCGCGATCCCGGGGATCAAGGTCGACCTGGGCGCGAAGCCGCTGGCCGGCGCGCCCGGCGAGCTCGTCACCGAGGGCCTCGACGGCCTCCGCGGCCGGCTGGAGGAGTATCGCGAGCTGGGCGCGCGCTTCACGAAGTGGCGCGCGGTCATCGCCATCGCCGGCGACAGGATCCCGAGCTCTTACTGCATCCACGTGAACGCGCACGCGCTCGGCCGCTATGCCGCGCTCTCGCAGGAGGCCGGCCTCGTCCCCATCGTGGAGCCCGAGGTGCTGATGGACGGCGGCCACACGCTCCAGCGCTGCTACGAGGTCACCGAGGCCACGCTCCAGTCCGTCTTCAACGAGCTCTTCTCGCAGCGCATCGTCTACGAGGGGATGCTGCTGAAGCCGAACATGGTCATCTCCGGCAAGGACTGCCCCGAGCAGGCGAGCCCGGAGGAGGTCGCCAAGGCGACGATCCGCTGCTTCAGGAGCGTCGTGCCGGCGGCCGTGCCCGGGATCGTCTTCCTCTCCGGCGGCCAGGGGGACGAGGAGGCCACCGCCAACCTGAACGCGATGAACGCGCTCGGGCCGCACGCATGGCAGCTGTCCTTCTCGTACGGCCGCGCGCTGCAGGCGCCCTCCCTCAAGGCCTGGGCCGGCTCGGACGCGAACGTCGAGGCGGGCCAGCAGGCGCTCGCCCACCGCGCGCGCATGAACGGGGCCGCGAGGGACGGGAGCTACACGGCCGAGCTGGAGAAGGAGCTCACAGCCGTCTAGCGAGGCTAGCGGTACTCGCGCCCGGAGAAGCGCTCGAGCTTGTCGAGCGCGTGCTGCGCCTCGATGCGCCGCACCGTCCCCGAGCGCGAGCGCATGACGATGGAGTCCGTGGTGGCGCCGCCGCGCGTGAAGCGGACGCCGCGGAGGAGCGCGCCGTCGGTGACTCCCGTCGCGGAGACGAACACATTGTCGCCGGCGACGAGGTCGTTGGTCGCGAGCACGCGGTCGGGGTCGTAGCCGGCGTCCACGAGCGCCTGCCGCTCGTCGTCGTCCCTCGGCCAGAGCCGGCCCTGGACGACCCCTCCGAGGCACTTGACCGCCGCGGCGGCGATGACGCCCTCCGGCGTCCCGCCGATGCCCATCATCAGGTCGACGCCGGTTCCCTGCCGGGCCGCGGCGATCGCTGGCGCGACGTCGCCGTCGGTAATGAGGTTGACCTTCGCGCCGGCCTCGCGCACGCCGCCGATGATCGGCTTGTTCCGTTCCCGGTCGAGTACGACGACCGCGATCTCGCTCGGCCGCACGCCCTTCGCCTCGGCGGCGCGGCGAACGTTCTCGTCCGGCGGCAGCTCGATGGAGATCGCCTCCGCCACCTCCTCCCCGCCGACGAGCTTGTCCATGTAGACCGCCGGCCCCGGGAAGAACATCGTCCCCCGCTCGGCCACGGCGATCACGGCGATCGCGTTCGGCTGGCCGACCGACGTGAGCCGCGTGCCCTCGAGCGGGTCGACGGCGACGTCCACCTCGGGCTGTTGGCCGTTCCCGACCTCCTCACCGTTGTAGAGCATCGGCGCCTCGTCCTTCTCGCCCTCGCCGATGACGACGACGCCGCTCATGGAGACGGTGTCGAGCATCGCGCGCATCGCGTCGACGGCGGCCTGGTCGGCCGCGACCTTGTCGCCGCGGCCGATCCAGCGGCCGCAGCCGAGGGCGGCGGCCTCGGTCACGCGCACGAGCTCGAGCGCGAGGTTCCGGTCGGGAACGGAGGGGCCCGCCATGACCGGCCAATCCTACGGCACGGTTCCGGAAGCCGCTCCCTCGCTTAGGATCGAGGCCGTGCAGCGGGGACCTGGATGACGCTCGGCCAGCTGGCGGTGACGGTCGCCGTCCTCGCCGCCCTGGGGCTGCTGTCGAGTCGGTTCGGCCTCTCGGCGATCCCCGCCTACATCCTCGCCGGCCTGCTGCTCGGTCCCAACGAGCCCGAGTTCCTCTCCTTCATCGAGCCCTCGGAGGTCACCGTGTTCGTGGCCGAGCTCGGCATCATCTTCCTCCTCTTCTTCCTCGGGCTCGAGTTCAGCCTCGAGCGGTTGCTCCGCTCGGGAAGGCACCTCTTGCTCGGCGGGTCGGTCGACCTGCTCGTGAACGCGAGCCTCGGCCTGCTGGTCGGAATCCTCATGTTCGGGCCGGGATTCCCGGCGATCCTCGTCGCCGCCGCGGTCTACGTCTCCTCGAGCGCGGTAACGGTGAAGGGGCTGATCGACTTCCGTCGCCTGGCCGACGACGAGACCGTCCTGATCCTGGCGATCCTCGTCTTCGAGGACCTCGTCATCGCGTTCGTGCTCGGCTTCGCGTCGGGGGGCGGCGGCGAGGCGACTGGGACGCTCGTCCTCGTCGCGAAGGTGCTCGGGTTCATCGTCGCCTCGCTCGCCGCCTCGCGTTGGCTCGCGCGGCCCATCGACCGGATCCTCGACTCGCTGCCCCGCGAGTTCTTCCTCCTCTTTACCGTGGCGCTAGTCGTCGGGATGAGCGCGATCGCGCACGAGCTGGGGCTGTCCGAGGCGGTCGGCGCGCTCATGGCGGGCGTCGTCCTCGCCGAGACGTCGGTCCGCACCGAGATCGAGGAGCGCTTCCTCGGCTTCCGCGACCTCTTCGCGGCGCTCTTCTTCTTCGTCTTCGGGCTCACGATCGACGTCGGAGCGCTGGGCAGCGTCGGCCTGGCCGTGGCTGCGGCGGTGGCCGTGAGCATCGTCGGGAAGCTCGGCGGGGGCTTCGCCGCGGGCCGGGTCGGCGGCTTCTCCCGGCGGCAGAGCCTGAACGTCGGCGCCGCGCTCGTCGCCCACGGCGAGTTCACGATCATCATCGCCCAGCTCGCGTCGGCGAACGACTCCATCGATTCGGCGACGAAGGCCGACCTGACCGCGTTCGCGGGCCTCTACGTCCTCGCCACGGCGGTGATCGGCGTCATCTTGATGAGCGAGTCCAAGCGCCTCGGGAGGATCCTCTTCCCGACGCGCCCTAAACTGACCGGAGAAGGAGGGACACGTGGAGCGGTTCAGTGAGACGCGCCTGCCCGGCGTCGGGGTCAAGTACGCGTGCCGGACGGCGCACGGCGGCCGGCTCACCGTGATCCTGCACAACGAGGGGCAGCGCGAGATCTACTACTTCGAGCGCGCGGACGACGAGGAGCCCCTCGCCGTGATCCAGCTCGAGGACGACGAGGCGCGGGGGCTGGGCGCGCTCATCGGCGGGGCCTACGAGCGCCCGAAGGTCGTCGAGGAGCTGGAGATGGCCTTCGGGGAGCTCTCGATCGAATGGGTGCCCGTCCCGGACGGAAGCCCGGCGATCGGAAGGACGCTCGCCGAGTGCGCGTTCCGCCAGCGAACGGGCATCACGATCATCGCCATCCTCCGCGAGCCGGAACCCGTGGCCGGCGCCCAGCCCGGCGACGTCGTCCTGGCGGGCGACACGCTCGTCACCGTCGGCAAGCTGGGCCAGTATCCGGCCTTCCGCAGGCTTCTCGCCGAGGGCCCCTTCGACGGCCCGGCGAACGCCGAGTAGACCGAATCCAGCTCGGCCCCCAGAGCCCTGCCCCACGCCGGGGCTTGATCAGCGCCCGCCGACGGACTCGACGGCGAGGATGTTGCCGTCCGGGTCCTTCCACCACGCGGCGCGGACATCGCCGACGGTCGCGATCCCGCCCTCCGTCTTCAGGTCGGGAAGGTCGTACTCCTCGAAGACGACGCCCCTGCGGCGAAGCTCGGCGACAGCCTCGTCGATGTCGTCGACGCGGAAGCCGGCGACCGTGTGCCGGCTCTGGCCGGCGCCGACGCTCTCGTAGACGAGCAGCGTCCCGTCGCCGGCCTCGAATTCCGCCTCCCGGTTCTCGGGCAGGTCGCTCCGGCGCTCTCTGAGGAGGAGGCCGAGCGTGTCGCCGTAGAAGCGAATCGCCGCCTCGACGTCCGAGACCGGGATGACGGCCGCGATGCGCGCTCGAGCCAGCATTGCCGTGGAGGATCGCACCCCGTCTGTCCCGGCGCAAGAGACGCGCGCGGCTGCCCGGGAGCCGCTTCCCACCGGGTCTCGCCGCCGTTCCGGAAGCTGTGACGCGTCCGGCCGGCGACGGTGACGGCCTCGCGGGCCGCGGCGACGCTGACTGTGCGACGCCGTGCGGGTTGAGCTCTACGGCTCCTCGGGGACGCCCGTGTCGAGCAGCGCGATCCACTCGGCGAAGAGCGGGTCGACGACCCGCTGCCGCCGGCCGTCCTGCTCGAGGTCGGCGCTCTCCTTGAGCCGCCTGACGGCCCGCTGGGCGCCCGACTTGTCCAGGCCCAGGCGCTCGAGCTCCCA
>Ga0256867_10001405_pt1 | contig 10200 bp, 11 predicted proteins | sample RVTome_15_FD_185939 | JGI IMG/M metagenome (GOLD analysis project Ga0256867, IMG submission 185939) | Soil microbial communities from uranium-contaminated site in the Upper Colorado River Basin, Wyoming, United States - RVT150D86 (HiSeq) ... | reverse complement strand
TACCCGGCCGTCACAGCGCTCACTCCCTCGGTCGTCACCGAAGACGACCTCGCGGCCGCGAACGCGCTGTCGGGAACGATCGACAACCTCGCACTCGCGTTCGGACCGGCGCTCTCGGCGCTGCTGCTGCTCGTGGGCCCGCCGCCGGCCGCGTTCGCGGTGAACGGGTTGTCGTTCCTTCTCTCCGCGCTCCTCGTGGCCAGGGTCTCGGTGCGCGGCCGTGTCGGCGAGGTGGAGGTGGAAGGCACGCTCCGCTCGCGCATGGTCGCCGGAGCGCGCGCCATCAGCAGGTCGCACGAGGCGGTGCTGTTGATCGGGCTCTCGATCGCCTTCGGCTTCACCTTCGGGCAGGAGATCGTGCTGTTCGGCCCGATCACCGAGGAGTTCCTCGGGCTGAGCCTCGACGCCACCGGCCTGTTGTTCGCCGCCCCCGGCATCGGCGGCATCCTCGCCACGGCCGCCGCCGGAAGACTCGCGGCGCGGAGCCACACCGCCGGGATCCTCACGATGTCGGTGCTGATCGCCGGCATCCCTCTCACGGCGCTCTCCGTGGTGCACGCGCCGGCCGCCGTCTACCTGCTGCTCACGATCGAGGGCGCCGCCGTGATCGTCGCCGACGTCGTCACCACCACGACGTTGCAGCGCGTCGTGCCCGCGGATCGGATCGGCAGCGTCTTCGGCATCCTCGGAGCGGTCACGGTCGGCGGCACGGCCCTGGGTTCGCTCGTCGCGCCCATCTCGATCGACCTGTTCGGCCTGGCGGTGGCCACGGCGCTCGCCGGCGGCGTGCTGTTGGCGCTCACGGTAGCCACGACGCCGATGGCCAGGCGCATCGACGCTCGCGCCGCGGCTCGCGCGGCCGAGCTCGCCCCGAGGGTCGCCCTGCTCGAGGGGCTCGGCATCTTCGGGCAGGCCAGCACCGTCCAGCTCGAGGCGTTGGCAGCCGTCGTCGTCGAGGAGCAGGTCCCGGCCGGGGCGGCGGTGATCAGACAGGGCGACGAACCCGACGACCTGTTCGGGCTGGTGTCCGGCGAGGTCGAAGTGGCCGTCGTCGATGGGCGAGAGCCACGCCGGGTCGTCGCGACCCTTCGCGGGGGCGACTACTTCGGCGAGATCGGCTTGCTCGAGAAGCGACCCCGCACGGCGACGGTGACGGCCCTCACGGACTGCGAGGTGTTCCGGATCCCCGGCGAGGACTTCCTGCGGATCGTGAACGAGGGACCCCGCATCTCCACCACGCTCCTGGCGGCGGTCTCGAACCGGCTCGCGGTCACGAGCCCCGCCGAGGACCTCGGGCACGCCTGATCATGATGAAGGCCGCCCCGAGGGGTGGGGCGGCCTCCGTGGCGTTCGACGACGTCGGTCAGTGGAACTTGACGCTAATCGTCTTCGGCCAGTCCGTGGCGCTTCATCTGGCCCTCGGTGTCGTCCTCCTCGAGCCCGTGGCGCTTGACTTGGCCCTCGGTGTCTTCCTCCTCGAGCCCGTGGCGCTTCATCTGGCCCTCGGAGTCGTCCTCCTCGAGCCCGTGGCGCTTCACCTGGCCCTCGGTGTCGTCCTGACCCTCGCGGGTCTCCTGGTCCGACATGCCGACCCTCCTTCCGGGTGGGAACCCGTTCCCGGCTCATCCTGACCCCCGCATCATCGAGCACGCAACCCCTCCGCCCTGTCGGCTCGGCGACATCCCGGCTGTCGGATTCCCGACAGTTGCCGCTTCCTACCGAACGGGCGACCCGGGTAGCATCCGCGCGATGAGCGAGAGCCCGGATCCGTTCGCCGCCCTCGCCGCAGCCGCGGCGGACCTCGGGCCCGTGATCGAGCCTCCCGGCCACCGAGAGCTGCTCGAATGGATCGTCGAGGCCGTGCGGGAGATCACCGGGGCCGAGGCCTCATCGATCGCGGCGTTCGATCCGAGTGACGAGAGCCTGACGTTCGTGGCCGCGTCGGGGGCGACGGGCGACCTGGTGGTCGGGATGCGCATGGACGCCGGCAAGGGTATCGCCGGGTGGGCGCTCTCCTCGGGCCAATCGATCTCGATCTCCGATGCCCCGAGCGACCCGCGCTTCGCTCGCGACATCGCCGAGGCGACCGGCTACACGCCTTCGACCGTGTTCGCGATCCCGCTCGAGACCGACGCGGGCGCGATGGGGGTGCTCGAGGTCCTCGACGCGCCCGACGGACGCGAGCGTGCCCACGACGAATCCCGGCTCGTCTCCACGCTCGCGCGGCAGGCTGCCGTCACGATCGAGACCTCACGGTTGTTCCGTACCCTCGGGCGGGTGATGTTCCGAGCGGCGGCTCGGGCGGCCGACGACGGGGACCTTCAGGCGGCGTTGGAGAGCGTCGCCGAGTACTCCCGTGGGCCGGCACGGGAGCTCGCCGAGCTCCTCGATCTGTTCTCCGAGATCGCATCGCTCGGGCCGAAGGAGCGGCGCGCGGCGACCGACCTTCTGTCCACGTTCCTGGAGTACGCGCACGGGGAACGGAGCTGAGGGGGTGCGCCCGGCGTGGTCGTGGGCTTTCCAGGTCGGCGCGCTGCAGCGGATCGACGTCGACCTTCCCCACGCGATCACCCCCGAGTGGGCGTGGGGCGAAAGCACCGGCGCCGGCGTGAAGGTCGCCGTGCTCGACTCGGGCATCGATGCGACGCACCCGTGGGTGCGATCGGTCGAAGGAGCGGTAGCCGTCGACCACGATCCCGATGCGCCGGGCAACGTGCGCTTCACCGATGGATCGCACGAGGACCTTTTCGGCCACGGCACGGCCTGCGCCGGCATCATCAGGAAGATCGCACCGGACTGCGAGATCCACAGCGTGCGGGTGCTCGGCCGGAAGCTCAGCGGCAAGGGCTTCGTGTTCGCTGCGGGCCTGCGGTGGGCGTTGCACAACGACATGCGGGTGATCAACCTGTCGCTGTCGACCGGCAAACGCGACTACTACTCGGTGTTCCATCGGATCGCCGACGAGGCGGCGTTCCGCCGCGTGATGCTCGTCTGCGCGATCAACAACATGCCGGGGCCGAGCTTCCCGGCGGAATACTCGTCGGTGTTCTCGGTGGCCTCGCACGACACCGTCGACGACCCCTTCGCCTTCGACTTCAACCCGACGCCCCCCGCCGAGTGGGGCGCGCCCGGCATCGACGTCGAGGTGCCCTGGCTCGAGCGCAAGACCATAGTCGCGACCGGGAACTCGTTCGCGGCGCCGCACATCGCGGGTGTCCTGACGTTGATCCTCGCGAAGCACCCCGAACTCACGCCGTTCCAGGCGAAGACGGTGCTGATGGCGCTCGCGAGGAACGTAAAGGGCTCGGCGTGAGCCGAGGGAAGAGGAAGGCCGGCCGATGACGTACTCGATCGTTGCGCGCGACCCCGAGACCGGTCGGCTCGGGGTCGCGGTGCAATCCCACTGGTTCTCGGTCGGCAGCGTCGTGTCGTGGGGCGAGGCCGGCGTGGGGGTGGTGGCGACACAATCGTTCGCCGAGCGGTCGTACGGACCGCTCGGGCTCGAGCTGATGCGCAGGGGGCGCAGCGCGCCCGAGGCGCTCGAGGCGCTCGTGCAGGCCGACGCAGACCGAGAGGTGCGTCAGGTCGCGTTCGTCGATGCCTCCGGGCGCGTGGGCGTGCACACCGGCAGGAACTGCATCCGCGAGTTCGGGCACGTCGAGGGCGATGGTTTCTCCGTGCAGGCCAACATGATGGAGCGGGGCACGGTCTGGGACGAGATGGCGGGTGCTTACCTGGCCGCAGAGGGAGACCTCCCAGGCCGGCTGATGGCGGCCCTCGCGGCTGCCCAGGCCCAAGGCGGGGACGTCCGCGGCATGCAGTCGGCGGCGCTGCTGGTCGTCGAAGCCCACCCCACGGGCACCGAATGGGGCGACCGCGTGATCGACCTTCGGGTGGAGGACCACGCCACCCCGGTCGACGAGCTCGGCCGCGTGTTGCGGCTCTGGCGAGCGTACGGACACGCCGAGCGCGCCGAGGAGCTCGAGCTCGTCGGGGAGCTCGATGCGGCCATGCGCGAGCGGACCACCTCGCTGGCGATGCAGCCGGACCATCCCGAGCTGGCGTTCTGGGCGGCGGTCGCGATGGCCCGCTCGGGACGGCTCGACGACGCGCGGCGCACGATGGCGACCGCGCACGCGGACGGACCGGGCTGGGCGGAGCTGCTGCGCCGGATCGTGGACGACGGCCAGGTCGAGCTGGAAGAAGGGGCAGTCAAGGCGCTGATGGAGGACGAAAGCTGAGCGGCTGCTCAGCGAGCGCCGCGGCGTCGCAGTGCCTGGAGGTCGGTGACCACGACCTCACGCCCGCGCAGCTCCAGGAACCCGCGGGCCTCGAAGGACTTCAGGACCTGATTCACGCTCTGACGGGAGCCGCCCACCATCTCCGCGAGCTCGGTCTGCGTGAGGGGCAGCGCGAGCACGATCGTGTCGCCGTCAGGATGACCGTCCCGCTCGGCGAGGGCCGCGAGCGTCTTGGCCAGCCTGCCCGCGAGATCCAGGAACACGAGGTCCGAGGTCTGTTCCGTGATGCGGCGAGCCAGGCCGCCGAGAGCGCGCAGCATGCCGTCGGCGACATCGGGATGCCGGTGGACGCCGTCGAGGAGTGTCGCTCGATCGAGTGCGACCAGGGTGGTGGGCTCGACGGCGGTCGCCGACGCCGATCTGGGGCGCCCATCCACCGCCGAGAGCTCCCCGAACGCGTCGGGCGACCGCAGGGTAGCGAGCACCATCTCGCCACCGTCCGACGACGAGACCCAGATCTTGACGAAGCCGTCCGCGATGACGAACAGCGAATCCCCTGCATCACCCTGGCGAAAGATCGTGCGACCGCGTTCGTAGGTGAGCCGGGTGGCGCGCTCGGCCAGGAACTCGAGCGCCGTGGGCGCGAGCTCGGTGAACAGTGCCGAGTTCGAGAGCAGGGCGGCGTTGTCGCTTACGGTCACCCCCGAAGCCTGGCACGGCTGCCGCGCTTCCGCACGTCCGACCATGGAGGCGCCACGGAGTCGGCAGCCTGACACCGCAGCTGTCGCCTGACAGACCATCCGGACGCCATCGTGCTGCGAAGCTCGATCGAGAGGTGACGGACGATGCGGACGAAGCGGATCAGGGAAGAGAAGCCGCGACCGAAGCGGCGGCGGGACGCCGACGACCTCCCGCCGGCGCCTTCGCCGGGCGGGTTCGGTTCGGGCGGCCGCGCGCTGGAGCTGCTCTCGAGGCTGCGTGCGGAACTCGACTCCATCGACGACGTGTTGCACCTCGCCTGACGGCGAGTCAGTCGTAGTCGTAGAAGCCGGCGCCGCTCTTGCGGCCGAGGTTCCCGGCGGAGACCATTCGTTGCAGCCTCGGCGGAGGGGCGTATCTGGGGTCACGGAACTCCGCGTGCAGCACCTCCGCGATCTGCAGCACGGTGTCGAGCCCGATCAGATCGGCCAACCGCAGGGGACCCATCGGATGGTTCATGCCCAGCGTCATCGCGGTGTCGATGTCCTCCCGGCTCGCGAAGCCTTCGTCGAACAGGTTGATTGCCGCGCACAGGTATGGGATCACCAGGCGGTTCACGATGAAGCCGGCGTGATCCTTCGCGACGACGACGGTCTTGCCGAGGCGTTCGCCGAACGAGCGAGCGAACGCGACGGTCTCCTCGGTCGTCGACAACGACGGGGTGAGCTCGACGAGCCCCATCACCGGCGGCGGGTTGAAGAAGTGCATGCCGATCACGTGCCCTGCGCGTCCCGTCGCCGCTGCGAGCGTCGCGATCGGGATCGAGGACGTGTTCGACGCGAGCACGACCTCATCGCGCACGACCTCGTCGAGCCTGCGGAACGTCTCGAGCTTGATCTCGGGGTCCTCGGTGGCGGCCTCGATCACCAGGTCGACGCCGGCGAGATCGCCGACGTCGACCGTGCCGCGGATCCGGCCGAGGATCGCGTCGCGATCCTCGGCCTCGAGCTTGCCGCGCTCGACCGCCTTCGCGGTCGAGCGCTCCACACGCTCCCGCCCGGCGTCGACCAGCTCGGCTGTGGGCTCCAGGTAGATCGCGTCGATGCCGGATCGGGCGAGCACCTCGACGATGCCCGAGCCCATGAGACCGCAGCCCACGACGCCGACGGTGCGGACGTCACTGGCTTCCACGGCTCCCCGACCCCCTCGATGTCGGCGCCCAGCCTACAATCGACGGGATGACGGGTCCGCATCATCGCCGCCTCGCACCCACGCTGGGCGTCGCCGGCGCCGGGCTGCTGCTCGGGCACTGGCTCGCGTACGCGCTCGCCACACCGGCGGCGACGCGCGACCGGCTGCTCGACGCGACCGGCCACGGCTACCTGCCCTTCGCGACGCAGGTCGCGATGCTCGCCGGAGCGCTCGGGCTCGCAGGCATCTTCCTCTCCCGGCTGACGCGCCGAGAGGCCCGCGGTTCGTTCACCCGCGACGCCGCCGTGTTCCTCACCGTTCAGTCCGGCGCCTACGTCGCGATGGAGGTCGGCGAACGGCTCCTGTCGGGAGCATCGCTCCACGATCTCTCGCACGGCCCGCTCCTCGCGATCGGCCTGGGGGTGCAGGCGGTGGTCGCGATCGCCGGCGCCGGCCTCGTTCGCATCTCCGCGCGCGTGGCCGATGCCGTCGAGGCGCTCGATCGGTCCGACGGACCCCTCGCTCCCCCGGTCGTCGCGGCCGCCACGACCGCGACGTTCGCTCCCCCACGGCGGCGGCCGACGGGCTCCGCCGTCTGCCGGGCTCCTCCCTTCCCGGCCTGAGCACCACGTTCCACATCATGCCGGACGACGGCGCGCCACGCGGGCGGCCGTTCGACGGCGAGAGGAAGGAAGGGAGCATCGGATGCCGTTTCCCATGATTCGGCGTGTCGTCCTCGGAACGACGGTCGCCGTTCTCGCGCTGCTGCCGGCGACACCGGCCCTGGCTCACGGCGAGGCGACCCATGGCGACCTCGCCCTCACGATCGGGTTCGTCAACGAGCCTGCGTTCGCCGGCATGCCCAACGGCGTGCAGATGATCGTCGAGCACGACGGGCAGCCGGTCACCGACCTGCGTGCCGGCGACGTGCAGGTCGAGGTCACGTTCGGCGACGAGACGAGCGAGCCGATGGACCTCGAGCCGGCCTTCGCGTTCGATGGCGGCCAGCTCGTCTTCGGCGAGGCCGGCGACTACCACGCCGAGTTCGTGCCGTCGCAGCCCGGCAGGTACACGTTCCACATCACGGGCACGATCGACGGCGAAGACGTCGACGAGGAGATGACCTCGGGCCCCGACACGTTCTCGGCCGTGGAGGACATGGCCGCAGCCTCGTTCCCCGCGGTGAACGCGCCGACGAACGAGGAGCTCGCGACGCGCATCGAGTCGGAATCGGCACGTGCCGCCGAAGGCGTCGCCGCCGCGGAGGCAGCCGCCCGTTCGGCCGACAGCGCGGCGTCGAGCGCCCGCACCGTCGGTGTGGTGGGGGTCGTGTTGGGCGCGATCGGCATCATCGCCGCGATCGCCGCGCTGGCGTCGGCCCGGCGGAAGCCCTGAGCGACGGCCACGATGCTGGCGCACGCAGGAGCGGTCGACGAGTCCCTCTCGGTGGCGCTGCTGTTCGGCGCCCTGTGGGTGGGATGGGCCGGCTGGTCACGGGTGCGAGGGAAGGCGTTCCCGGCCCTGCCCGCCTGGGCGGGGCCGGCTCTGATCGTGGCCGCCGGCGCGCTCGCGGTCTCCGCCGCCGTCGTGCCACGGGCGCTGTTCCCCGCCTCGCCGCCGTCGCCGAACTCGACCGCGGCGTCCGGGCCCCGGCCGGCCTCGACAGCGTCGTTGTCGTTCGCCGAACCTGCCGTCGGGCAGCGCGTGAGCGGCGACGAGGTCGAGGTGGTGCTCGAACTCGAAGGCGGGCGCATCGTCGGGGAGACGAGCGCCGACCTCGCCCCCGACACCGGACACGTGCACCTCGTGCTCGACGGCGACCTCGTCTCGATGACCTACGGGCTGGTGCAGGTCGTGGATCTGCGGGATGTCTCGCCGGGCTCGCATACGCTGCAGGCCGAGTACGTGGCCGCCGATCACGCGCCCTTCGACCCGAGGGTCACGGCGGTCGTTCGGTTCGAGACGGAGGGTCCATGAACGACCGAACGGGCCGCCTCGTGCGCGCGTTCCTGACGGGTACGATCGCCCTCGCGTCGCTGCTCGCCTTCGCGCCGGCCGCCATCGCGCACGCCGGGCTCGAGTCCTCCGACCCGGCCTCGGGCGAGTTGCTCGACGCCTCCCCGGGGTCGGTCACGATGTCGTTCACCGAGCCGCCCGACCTCGATCTGTCGTCGGTCACCGTGGTCGATGCGAGCGCGGTCGAGGTCGAGACCGGACCGCTCGAGCGAGGGTCCCCTCCCCGGTCGCTCGAGGTCGCGCTGCCCGCCGACCTCGGCGACGGCGTCTACACGGTCTCGTGGAACGTCGTCTCGACCGCCGACGGCCACCTCACCGCAGGGGCGTTCGCGTTCGGCGTCGGCGCGACCTCCGACGAGATCTCCGCGGCCCCGGGAACCTCCGAGCCGGAGACGCCGTTCCCCTCGGCGCTGGCCGTCGTCGGCAAGGCGCTTTTGTACGCCGGCCTTGCGCTCGCGGTCGGCGCTACGTCGACCGCCCTCTTCGCGTTCGGCGGTGTCGTGCCCGCCCGCCGGGTGCTGCTGCCCGCCGCCGGTCTGGCGGCGGTCGCCGGCGCCGTGGCGATGACGATCGCCGAAGCCGACCTGATCGGGGCATCGGTCGGCGACCTGCTCGCGTCGGCGTCCGGGCGCTCGTACATCTGGCTGCTCGCCACCACCGCCGCCGCGCTCGTCGGCGGCCTGGTCGCGGGCCGGTCCTCGGGCCGAGGTGCCGTGGTGGCCATGGGCGCCGCTGCGGCCGCGGCGATGCTGGTGCGGGCGACGAGCGGGCACGCCGCCGCGCTCGTGCCGGCGCTCCCCAACGAGCTCGCGCAATGGTTCCACTTCCTCGCGATCGGGGTCTGGATCGGCGGCCTGCTGCCGTTGGCATTGCTGCTGCGGGAACGCATGGCCGCCGGCCGGCCCGCTCCGGTGGCCGAAGCCGCGCGCTTCTCGCGGACGGCGGGGTGGGCGCTCCTCGTGGTGGTGATCACCGGCGCCGCCCGTACGGTCGGCGAAGCCGGTGGGTTCGGCGACGTGCTCGAGATGCTGACCGGCACGAGCTACGGCACCGCCCTGATCGTCAAGCTCGCGCTGGCCTTCTCGCTGATCGGCCTGGGAGCGTTCAACCGGCGCCGCTCGATCCCCAGGCTCGCGACCGACGACGGCCTGCTTCGGAAGGTCGTGACGGTCGAGGTGGCGGCCGCGGTCGGGGTCTTCGCGCTGACCGGCACCCTCACGAGCCTCAACCCCGACGCCTCGCGCGGCGATCCGCCCCCACCGCCGGCCCGCCGAGCGATCACCTCGGGCGCCGACTTCGCCACGACCACTCGAGTGACGTTCACGGCGACGCCCGGCACCGCGGGCCCGAACACGTTCGAGGCCCGCATCGTCGGATACGACGACGACCTCCCCGTCGACGCCGACGAGGTCTCGGTGCTGATGTCGCCGATCGGCCGGCCCGAGATCGAGCCCACCACGCTCGAGCTGCGGCCCGGTGGAACCGCCGACGACGGCGCTCCGTCGGCCTGGACGGGCACCGGCACACAGCTGTCGCTCGCCGGCGCGTGGGACCTCGTGGTCCAGGTGCGGTCCGGGGCGCGCACGACCGAGGTGCCGCTCGTGCTCGTCACGCGCGCCCCCCCGACGACGTCCGTCGTCGCGCAGGGCTCCGGCGACCTGCCCGACATCGAGACCTTCACGATGTCGACGGGTGAGCAGCTGCAGCTCTACCTCGACCCCGGAACACCCGGCACGAACGAGTACCACGTGACGGCGTTCGACCCGCAGGGTCAGGAGCTTCCTCTGTCGGGCCTCGTCGTCGTCGCGGTCGACCCCGACGGCCTGACCCAGACGCTCGACGTGACGCGTCTCGCGCCCGGGCACTTCGCGGCCCCGGTCGAGACCGGCGCCGGGCGGTGGACCTTCGAGGTCGTGGCCACCAGCGGAGGCGGTACCGTGCTGCAGGCCACACAGGAGCAGGAGGTCGGAACGTGAGGACCGCAGGGATCGTGTTCGCCGCGGTCCTCGTCGTCGTGCCGATCGCGAGCGCCTGTGGAGGCGGCGAAGTAGAC
>Ga0256867_10001404_pt1 | contig 10209 bp, 7 predicted proteins | sample RVTome_15_FD_185939 | JGI IMG/M metagenome (GOLD analysis project Ga0256867, IMG submission 185939) | Soil microbial communities from uranium-contaminated site in the Upper Colorado River Basin, Wyoming, United States - RVT150D86 (HiSeq) ... | reverse complement strand
CGCGATGCAGGACGGGGTGAGCCGGGCCCGCGCCGGGGAGGGCCCCACCCTCATCGAGGCCGAGACGTACCGCTACTACGCCCACACGTCCGACGACAACGACACCCTCTATCGGAGCCGTGACGAGGTTGAGCGGTGGCGCAAGAAGGACCCTGTCGGGCGGCTCAAGCAGTACCTGATCGAGAACCGTCTTCTCACCGAAGCGCGTGAGGCGGAGATCGACGCCGAAGTCGTCGACTTGCTGGCCCGGGCGGTCGAGGAGGCTGAGGCAGCACCGAACCCCGTCGAGGCGACCAGTCACGTCTACGCCCTGGTGATCGAGCCCGGCCCGGCGGTCACCGAGCCCGAACCGGAGCCGGTGGGCGAGTCTGTCAACCTCATCACCGCCATCAACAAGACCCTGCACGAGATCTTCGAGCAATACGAGGACACGGTGCTCTTCGGTGAGGACGTCGCCCGACGCAAAGGCGGCGTCTTCAAGGCAACGGAGGGCCTGACCGACAGGTTCGGCCCCGAGCGCTGCTTCAACACTCCGATCGCCGAGTCCTCGATCATCGGGTGTGCCATCGGCATGGCTGCGACCGGGTACAAGGTCTTGCCCGAGATCCAGTTCGCCGACTACATCCATCCCGCCTTCAACCAGATCGTCTCCGAGGCTGCCCGGGTCAGCTACCGCTCCAACGGCCGCTGGCACGTTCCCATCGTGATCCGCACCCCTTACGGCGCCGGGATCCATGGGGCGCAATATCACTCGCAGTCCATCGAGTCCTTCTACGCGCACGTCCCCGGGCTCAAAGTGGTCATCCCCTCGACTCCGGCCGATGTGAAGGGACTGCTCCACACCGCCGTCGCCGACCCCGACCCGGTGCTGTTCATCGAGCCCAAGAAGCTGTACCGGCTGGCCAAGGGGCCATTCCCCGACGGGGAGCATCGGGTGCCGCTCGGCCGAGCGGCGATCCGCCACTCCGGCACCGACCTCACGATGATCACGTACGGCGCCATGGCCCACTTCGCCATGGAGGCCGTGCCGCTTCTCGAAGAGTTGGGGATCAGCCCCGAGGTAATCGACCTGCGCAGCCTCAAGCCGTTGGACTGGCCGACGATCGAGGAGTCGGTAAAGAAGACGTCCCGGGCACTGATCATCCACGAGGACAACGAGTTCGTCGGGTACGGCGCCGAGATCGCCGCCCAGATCGCCGACAAGACCTTCGAGTGGCTGGACGCCCCCGTGAAGCGTTACGCCCTGCCCGACGTGCCGATCATGCCCTACGCCGGATCCCTGGAGAACACGCTCTACCCCACGCCCGAGACCATCGTGGAGAGAGCCCAGGAGCTGGCCAAGTACTGACCCCAACGGAGCCTCCTCGGCATTACTCGCCGGCCGCTACGGGGCTCCCGTAGGCTGAGGCAGTGGGTGAACCGGCCGTCAAACCGTTCTGTGAGGGTTTGTGGCGCGCCACGCGTCGCAGACCCTCACAGAACGGTTATCTCTTCTTGTCCAGGTCGGAGAGGATCTGCTGGGAGGCAAACCGTCCCGGCGCTCCCATGACACAGCCACCGGGATGGGTCCCGGAACCGCACTGGTAGTAACCCTCGATCGGGGTCCGGTACTGATTCCACCCCGGCGCGGGACGGAAGAAGAACATCTGTGGGGCGAGAAACTCGCCGGCGAAGATGTTGCCCTCGGTCAGGCCCACGGTCCGCTCGATGTCGAGCGGAGTCACCACTTCCCTATGGAGAACCAAGTCACCGAAGCCGGGGAAGACCTCCTCCAACCGGGCCTGGACGATATCGCCCAGGTTCTCCCGCTCGGCATCCCAGTCGCTCTCCTTGAGGTGATAAGGCGCGTATTGGATGAAGTTGGACATCACCGCCTTTCCCGGAGGCGCCATATCGGGGTCGACATTGGACTGGAGGCACCCGTCGATGTAGGGCCTCCGGCTGTACCACCCGTACTTGGCGTCATCGAAGGCGCGCTCCAGATAGTCGAGACTGGGCCCGACATTGATGAAGCCCCGATACATGTCCGTGCGACCCTCCAACCCGGGGAAGGTGGGGTTCGCGTCGAGGGCGAAGTTCACCTTGGCCGATGTTCCCTGGAACTTGAATCGCGTGATGTCCTCGACCAGGTCGGAGGGCAGCTCACGGGGGTCGACCAATTGCATGAACGTACGTCGCGGGTCGACCGCGCTGACCACGGTGCGCGCCTCGAACTCGGTGCCGTCCTCCAAGACGACGCCGACGGCCCGCCCCTCTTTGGTGATGACGTGGTCGACCGGCGATTCGAGCCGGATCTCGGCTCCAAAGGCCTCGGCGGCCGTTGCCAGCACTTGGGTGAACCCGCCGTTGCCACCTTTGTGGAATGCCCAGGCGCCGTATGCGGAGTCGTGCTCACCGAAGGAGTGATAGAGCAAGACCAGCCCCGAGCCCTGTGAGCGCGGGCCGACCTTGGTCCCGATGATCCCCGAGGAGGCAAGCCAGCCCTGCATGATGTCGGACTCGAAGTAGTCCTCGAGGATGTCGGCGGCGCTCCCGGTGAGGAGCCGCACCAGGTCGTGAAGCACCCTGGGGGGCAGATCGGCCAGATAGGAGCCGATGGCAGCCATCCGGGCGCGCTCTTCGGGGTCCTTGGAGGTGATGTCGGGTGGGATCGAGTCCATCAACGGGCGGATGGCGTGGACGACCTGTTCCATCATGTGCCCGTAGGCGTCGTAGGCGTCGGCATCGTGTTTCGAGATCCGGGCGATCTGATGATGGTTCTCGTTCTTGTCCTGCCCGAGGAGGAGATAGTTCCCGTCCTCCATCGGGGCGAAGCTCGAGGGCATGAGCAGAGGCATGAACCCGTGCTGGGTGAGCTCGAGCTCGTGGATGATCTCGGGGCGGAGCAGGCTCAACGCGTAGGAGAAGGTGGTGAAACTGAAGCCGGGATGCAGCTCCTCGGTGATGGCGGCTCCGCCGACGAGGTGACGACTCTCGAGGATCAGGGTCTTGAGCCCGGCTCTGGCCAGATACGCCCCGTTGACGAGCCCGTTGTGGCCGCCACCAACGACGATGGCGTCGTATTTGTTCTTGTCACCCATTGCTCACCTCAGGACGTCTTTCTCGGGGGGTTGTAGAACGGAAGTCGGCTCACGGAGGAGTCGACGACTTCATAGCGGTGGTCGATCGTGACCTCCAACCCGACCCGTGTCCCCGGCTTGGCGTGCTCGGGCCGGAGACGTGCGATCCCGATGTGCCTCTGCAGCACCGGGGAGTAGACGAAGCTGGGGGTGTAGCCGATCCGCTCGATGTTCTCGTCGTAGATCATCATGCCGCCGTGCTCCGGCGTGTGGTCCTTGGGTGTCACCAGACCACGTTGATTATGAGTGCGCGCCCATGCCTCCCAGTCGACCATGATGCCGACGGTCTTCCACCGTGACGACCCCTCCTCGATCTCCCGCTCGATCGCTTTGCGCCCGATGAAGGATCGATCGTCGGCGTCGAGGTCACGCAGCATCCACCCCATGTTCAGCTCGAGCGCTGTAGCCCGCTGATCGTCGTTCCAGGCGTAGCGAGCGGAGTAGAAGTCGACGTCGATGAGGATCAAACCAGCTTCGATCCGGGTGATGAGGAGAGCCGTCTGCCCTGCCGGTATGGCCCCGTAAGGCGTTGCGACTTCGAATAGCCGGTCCCAGACGTCGAGAGCGTCGTCGGCCTCGACCCAGATCTCGTACCCGAGGTCGCCGGTGTAGCCGGTGCGGGAGATGGTGACGGCGGTGTCACCGATCTTGGCCGGGGTGAGGTGGAAATACCCGATCCCCTCCATTTCGGGCGCGAGTTGTTTGAGGATCTCCCGGGCGTAAGGGCCCTGGAGGGCGAGTGCGCCGTATCCCTCGGAGACGTCTTCGATCGCCACGGAGAGGCCGGCGGTGAGACCCTGGAAGTACGCGAGGTTGGGCTCCGCAGCGGTCAGGAAGAACTCATCCTCGGAGAGCCGGAGGACGACACCGTCCTCGATCACCCAGCCGTCGTCGTCGGACCACGCCGTGTAATGCACCTGCCCGGGCCGGCATTTGCGGATGTCACGGGTGAGGACCCCCGCCAGGTATTTCTCGGCATCGACCCCATAGATGCGGTACTTGTAGAGGGGTGACGTGTCGATGACGGCAGCCGAGTTGCGGATCGCGAAGTACTCGAACTTGTCCGACATCTGATAGCGATCGGTGGCCAGATACCCCGACCAATGGCTCCACAGACCGGTCTGGTTGGCCGCCCTGGTACGGGGGTGGAATGGAGTCTCGCGAATCACCGCATCGGTTCCTGAACCATGATTCAGGAAAGGTAGCGTGCCCACGATGCGTGTGCTCGTGGTTGGGGCCGGTCTCGGCGGGCTGGCGGCGGCCAACCATCTCCAACAGTCAGGTCTCGAGGTCGTCGTGCTCGAGGCGCGCGATCGGGTAGGGGGTCGGGTGTGGTCTCACCGCTTTCTCAATGGCACCGTCGTCGAGCTGGGTGGAGAGTGGATCGAATCTTCGCAGGGAGCCGTCCGGGGCCTGGCTGAGGACCTCGGGTTGAACTTGACCGACACCAAACAGGACTTCATCACGAGAGACCTGATCGGCGCCGATCCGATACCCGATATGGAGCATCATCAGCTCGCCGCGGCGGTGTCGGATGCCATCGACGTGCTCGGCCGGGAACGGCTGGAGAGCATGACGATCGCCGGGTTGTTGGACACGATCCCCTCGGCCGGCCCGGCGATGACCGTGCTTCGCTCCCGTCTCGCGGGGACGTTTGGCGCACCTCTCGGGGAGATGGCCGCCACCGATCTCGTCGAGGAATTCGGGATGGTGCAGGCTCCCATGTATCTGCGGGTAGAGGGCGGCAACGACCGCCTGGCCCGGGAGCTCGCCCGCCATCTCGACGTATGGCTGTCGACACCGGCGCTCTCGGTGGCACAGTCGCGCCAGGACGTGACGGTGACCACTGCGGGCAACGCGATTCGGGCCGATTTCGCCGTGGTCGCCGTTCCGCTGCCCGTCTTGCGCTGGAACGGTTTTCTCATCGATCCCGATCCGGCACTCGATCACGCCATCGCCACACTGGGGATGGGAACCGCGGCCAAGGTGGTGATCGCCACCGCCGAAGAGCCACCCATGTTCCGCAGACAGGAGCCCGACATCCCCGGCTGGTACTGGACCGGTGCCGATGGCGCCGGTTCCACCCGTCAGGCGGTCACCGGGTTCGCCGGCACCCAACGAGGGGTGACCACCCTTGTCTCCGAGGCGAGACAACGTTTGGAGCGGGCTGTGCCCGAGGTCACCCTCGTGGGGGAGCCTCTCGTCGCCGACTGGGGGTCCGACCCATGGGCCGGGGGTTGTTACACGGCCCTGGCTCCCCGCCAACGAGCGCTGCTCCCCGATCTGCAGCGACCCTGGAGGCGGGTCGTCTTCGCCGGTGAGCACGTCAACGGCACCGGGACGATCGACGGGGCGATCCGGAGTGGCCACGATGCCGCAAAAAGTCTCTTGGAGGGGGTATGACCTACCCGGTGAAGATCGACCGTCGGGTCTGGGTGCCCATGGACGACGGGGTCCGCGTCGCCCTCACCCTCTATCTGCCCGACGCTCCCGGTGACGGCCCCTTCCCCGCGGTGCTGGAGTCCCTGCCCTATCGCAAGGATGACGACTGTTTCACCCGCGACTACCAGACATACACCTATCTGGCCGAGCGTGGCATCGCCGGCGTCCGAATCGACATCAGGGGCACAGGCGCCTCAACAGGGTTGATCGTCGACGAGTACCTCGCCCGCGAGCAACAGGACAACGTCACCGTCATGGAATGGCTGGAGACACAGGCCTGGTGTGACGGGAACCTGGGGATGTGGGGCATCTCCTGGGGTGGGTTCAGCGCCCTGCAGGCGGCGATGTTGCAGCCAACTCAGCTCAAAGCGATCGCCGCGATGCACGCCACTCACGACCGTTTCGCCTGCGACGTCCATTACTCCGGTGGTTCGGCGCACGCTGCCGAGCAGCTCGACTGGCCCGGCTCGATGGTGACCACCAACGCCCTCCCCCCGGATCCTGACGTGTACGGAGAGGGGTGGTTCGAGGAGTGGATGCTTCGTCTCGACGAGACCCCGCAGTGGCCCCTCGAATGGTTCCGTCACCAGCAACGCGACGACTACTGGCTACACGGCTCACCCTGTGCCGACTACGGGTCGATCGAATGCCCGACACTGCTCGTCGGCGGATGGCTCGACGGATATGTCGACGGGATGCTGGCCCTCGCCGAGCACCTGACCTGTGCGCGAAGGACCGTCATCGGCCCGTGGGGCCACTACCGCCCCGCAACCGGGGTTCCCGCCCCGACCCTGGACCACTTCGACCTGCTGGCCCGCTGGTTCGGCCATCACCTCCGCGGCGACGACAACCGGGTGATGGAGACTCCGCCGGTCGTCGTCTATGTCCGGACCATGCCGCCGTACGACGCCGACGAGATCCCCGGGGTGTGGCGAAAGGAGGAGGCGTGGCCGCCTGAGGACCAGACCGAGATCGTCCTCGCCCTCGACGGGATGGCCCATCAGGGCACCCGCTGGTCGGGACCACAGTGGGTGGGCTCGCACGCCCCGTTCTGGGACTGTGGCGGATTCCACACCACCGACCCCAGCGCGGACGACGACGCCTCTTTGCACTTCACCAGCGAGCCATTCCCCGACCCGATCGAGATCCTGGGAACGCCGCGGGTGCGCGCCCGGGTGACCACCGACGCTCAGGTCGGTCTTCTCGCGGCCAGACTCCTCGCCGTCGACCCCGAAGGGCAGGCGTTCCTCATTTGCCGGGCCAGCCGGAACCTGGCGTTCCCCGAGGATTTCTCCTCACCGCGGAGACTGGTGCCGGGTGATCCGATGGACGTCGAGCTCCCATTGCGGGTGACTTCCGCGGTCATACCTGCGGGTTGGCGGCTTCGTCTTTCTCTCTCCGGCGCCGATTTCCCCGTGGTCTGGCCGCCGAAGGACCGGTTCGCCCTCAGCCTCGATACGGGTGGATCCCGCCTGACGGTGCCCGTCGTCGCTCCACGCCCCGATGAGCGCCTCCTCGACATCCCATCCGCTCCCGAGTCCCCGTTCGCACCCTCCGAGGTGACCCGGTCGGTCAGCGAATGGAGCGTCACGTCACACGACCACAAGACCATCTACCGCATGGAGCGGGGCGGCACCGAGGTCCAACCGGAGCGCGGTGAGCTGGTCTACGACACCGACCAGTGGTGGACGGTGTCGGTGAGCGACGACGACCCGTCGACCACCGAGGCGAAGACCGTCTCCAGGGTGACCTTGTCCCGTCCCGGCTGGTCAGTGACAACCGAGGGGAGCATCGAGATCACCGGCGGTGAGGCTTTCGACGTCATCATCGAGCTCTCGGCTGACCACGACGGCCATGAGGTGTTCCGTCGCACCTGGTCGGAGTCGATCCCACGCCAGTGGGCATAGCCCGCTCTATCTGTCGATGCGCTGGCTCAAATGGACCACGACGACATCGCCTTCGCTTTTTCCGATGCGCTCCCGTAGCTCCGTCTTCACCGGGAGCTTGTGGGCCCCATCCCCGAGAGCCATGAATGAGCTGGTGAAGGGCTCCCCGTCGATGGTGCCGGAGACCTTGATCAGACCTCTTGTCCCGAAGAACTCGGCGGTCCAGTCGGTGACCAGATAGGTCCATCCTCCAACCGCGTCGCTCTTCTCCAGGGTTGCCGTGAAGGTCTTGTCGATCGACTTCATCATCCGCCTCCATACATGATCGATCCTGGAGTGGTCAGCAACTCGCCGGTCTCCAGCCAGGTCTTGAGACCGGAGAGGATCATGGGCCACCCGCCATACAGCTCCTCGCTGGCACCCTCACGCAGCTGGTCGTGGGTGACGATGAGCCGGCAGGAATCCCCCACCGGCTCGATCTCCCAGGTGACCCGCGTTCTGCCCTCGGCCTCCGCCTCGGGCCCCCAGAGGGCGCGCATCGACTGGACCAGCCGACGGGGCGGATCGACCTCGAGGTTCTCTCCCTCCACCAGGTGGTCTGGTGCGCCGGCGTGGACTAGTGCGTACCCCGAGCCCTCCGCCCAGTCCGATTCGACCCGCGAGCCAAAGTGGTACTTGGCGCGGATCTCGGGGTCGGTGATGGCATCCCACAGCCGCTCCGGGGTCGTCCGTATGTAGATCTCGAACAGTTTCTCCATGCTTGTCTCCAGTTCTTTCCTCAGCCCGACGAGGCCTGCGGCCCACTCTCCGGTGTACTTGCTCACCCAGCGGTCGTGGAGGAGTCGGATGGGCACCGGGTTCAGGAAGTGCAGCTTCTCCCGACCACGACGTCTGGTGACGACGAGCCCCGCATCCTCCAGCACCGACAGGTGCTTGGCGACCCCGACTCGGGTCATGTCGAACCACGCCCCCAAGCCGGAGAGTGTCTGGCCGTCCTCGAAGAAGAGCGCATCGAGCAAGGCTCGCCGGGTCGGATCGGCCAGGGCCTTGAACACCATCTCCATGGCGCGACATTAGGACACCATTTAGTTTCATGTCAAGTGGGACTCCTGGAGGAACTCTCGTATAACCGGCTCGGCAGTCTGTCCGTCATCGAACATATGTTCGATGAATATGGGATCGGGGTCGATCAATATGGGATCGGGGTCGGACTCTCGGACTGGGGTCTGAGCGGGGAGAGTTTCGAGGATCAGCGGCTGATCGACCTTGCCTTCGCGGTGACTTGTCGCCACCTGGCTGATGGTTGGGATACCCCGGATCGTGATGTGTTGCCAGCCGACCTGGAGTCGATTCTGGTAGGCGTGTTCTTGGCTGCGGTGGTGGGGTCGGTGGATGGTCCCGGTTGAACGGGCACGATTCCGTCCGTCTGATGGGGGCGGAGGCTCGTCTTTCTTCGCCTCTCGAGGCGGCCAAGCTGGCGTCGATGGCCGAGGTGGCTTTCTGCCCTCCCGGTGACGCTAATTCCGCGGTGGAGCGATCACCCAACGAGATCGAAACCACGCCCCCTGGCTCTACACCAGAAAACCCAACGGCGACCAGATCCTGGACCGGCCCCCTCAGCCACACCTACACCCACAGCCGAGCACCACCCGACTGAGAGAGAGGGGGACCACCGGTATCCTCCCCCGATGGAGAAGACCCTCCCCCGTGATGCCTATATCAGCCAGGAATGGTACGGCCGGGAGCGTGATCGGGTCTTCGAGAACCAGTGGTTCGCGGTGGGCCGTGGCGAGGAGATTCCCGAGCCCGGTGACTACTTCGTTTGTGACGTGGTCGGAGAGAGCGTCATCGTCACCCGGCAACGCGATGGCGGGCTGACTGCCTACATCAACTTGTGCCGGCACCGCGGCAGCCGGCTAACCGATGTGCCAGGAAAGCCCGCACAAGAGACAATCGGTCCCTCCGGAGCCTTCAAGGGATCGATCCAATGCCCCTATCACGCCTGGACCTACTCGTTCGATGGTCGTCTCCGCGCCGCCCCCTTTCTCGACGAGGAGGATGGGTTGACCAAGGAGACTCTCCCGCTACACCGTGTCGCCGTCGACACCTGGGGTGGGTTCATCTGGGTCCATCTGCGTCCCGAGATCGCCGACCCGCTCACTGGACAGTTTCAGGAAGGCGAGTGGTATCTGGCCAACTACCCGCTCACCGATCTCCGGGTGGCCTCCCGACTGGTTTACGACGTGGCCGCCAACTGGAAGGCGATCGTGGAGAACTACAACGAGTGTTACCACTGTGGCCCCGTCCACCCTGAGCTGGTGGACCTAGTCCCTGCGTTCCGGCAGCGGGGCGGGTCCGAGCTCGATTGGGACTCGGGGATACCCCTTCGCGAGGGGGCGTGGACCTTCACCTTCTCCGGAACGACCAACCGTCGCCCCTTCCCCGGGCTCTCCGAGGAGGAGAAGACCCGGCACAAGGGCCTGTTGATCTACCCCAACCTGATGCTCAGCGTATCTGCTGAGCACGTAGCGGCCTTCACCCTCTTTCCACGCGGGCCCGATGCCACCACGATCGTTTGCGACTTCCTGTTCCACGTCGACGAGATCGCCCGAGACGACTTCGACCCCACGGATGCGGTCGAGTTCTGGGACTTGGTCAACCGTCAGGACTGGAAAGTGTGCGAGGGAGTGCAGAAAGGGATGAGCTCCCGACGCTTCGACACCGGGTTCTACGCCCCGATGGAGGACTACTCCATGGACATC
>Ga0256867_10001402_pt1 | contig 10217 bp, 9 predicted proteins | sample RVTome_15_FD_185939 | JGI IMG/M metagenome (GOLD analysis project Ga0256867, IMG submission 185939) | Soil microbial communities from uranium-contaminated site in the Upper Colorado River Basin, Wyoming, United States - RVT150D86 (HiSeq) ... | reverse complement strand
CACCATGAAGGAAGCCATCGAGGAGATGAGCGGCAAGGGGCTCGGCATGGCGACGGTGGTGGACGCGGCGGGGCGACTCGTCGGAGTCGTCACCGACGGCGATCTGCGGCGCCAGCAGCTCGCCCACGGCGCCTCGCTGCTCGAGCGGCGCGCCGCGGAGTGCATGACCCGCGGGCCCAAGGTGATCGGCGGCGACGAGCTCGCCGCGAAGGCGCTCGCCATGATGGAGGGCCGCATCACCAGCCTGGTGATCGTGGACGCGGCGGGTCGACCCGTCGGCGTGATCCACCTGCACGACATCCTGCGCGCCAAGATCGTGTGAGGGCCGCTCCCCGCGCGTCCCGCATTCGCCTGCTCGTCCTCGACGTGGACGGGGTGCTGACCGACGGCGGCCTCCTCGTGAGCGCCGGCGGGGAGGAGATCAAGCGCTTCCACGTCCACGACGGGCTCGCCCTGGTGGCCGCGCGCGCCGCGGACTTGCAGATCGCGATTGTCTCCTCGCGCGCGTCCGCCGCGGTGACCCGGCGCATGGCCGAGCTCGGCGTGGGCGAGGTCCATCAGGGGGTGTCCGACAAGGCGGCGGCCCTGGACGCGCTCCGGGAGCGCCTCGGCCTGGCGGTCCGCGAGGTCGCGATGATGGGCGACGACCTCCCGGACCTGCCCGCGATGGCCCGCGCCGGCCTGGCACTGGCGCCCGCCAACGCCGCGGCCGAGGTCAAGCGCGCCGCCCACTGGGTGGCGCGCCGGCGGGGTGGGGAAGGCGCGGTGCGGGAGGCGGTCGAGATGCTCCTAAAGGCCAGGCGCGCCTGGCCACCTCGCTCCAAGGCCTGACCGCGGCCTTCTTCATTTGCCACGGCTGCAAACTGTGCTAGCGTGGCATGGAGATTGCTATGAAGAAGGCGCCGTTCATCATTCTGACGCTCGTCGTGGTATTCCTATCGGTGGTGGTTGGCGTGCTCATCCAGCGGGCGCGGACGCCCCGCGCGCTTCCCACCGAGCCCGCGGCCACGAACGCGGATTATCGACTCAAGCAGGTTCGCCTTCAGGAGACCGGCCGGGATGGCTCCCGCTGGCAGCTCGATGCCGAGTATTCCGAGACCTTCGAGGAGAGGAACACGACGGCGATGAAGAAGGTGACGATCAAGGTGGACCAGCCGTCCAAGAGCGCCACCCGCGTGCTCTCGTGGACCGTCACCGGCGACGAGGGCGACCTCAACCAGGAAACCAAGGACGTGGAGCTGCGTGGCAACGTGGTCCTGGTCTCGAGCGATGGCCTGCGGCTCGAGACGGAGCGCCTGCGCTGGGACGCCGAAGCGCAGCGCGCGTGGACGACCGACGCGGTGACCATCTACCGCTCGGGCGCCGTCGTGCGCGGCACCGGATTCGAGTCGCGGGTCGCCGAGGAGGCGACCAGCGTGACGGGACGGGTCCGGGCCACCTTCAGGCGCGGCGCGTCCGCCGAGCCGGTCGCTCCCGGGCGTCGATGAGGTCCGGTGTCGCGAGACCCAGCTTCGCGCTGGGCGCGGTCGTGCTGTGGGCGGCGGTGACGCTGCCGACGGTGGGGTGGGCACAGACCGCGCCCGCGCAGCCCCGACCGGCCCGGCCGGGGGCCACCGCCCAGGCGCCCGCGCCCCGACCGGACGGCGCCGGCGCGAGCCGGGACGGGCGGGGCACTCCGGTCACGGTGGACGCGGACCAGCTCGAGAATCTGCAGAGGGAAGGGCTCGTCGTCTTCACCGGCAACGTGGTGGCCAGCCAGAACAGCTCGACGCAGTATGCGGACCGCATGGAGGTGTACCTCGACGACAAGCGAGACCGCATCGTGCGGACCGTGTCGACCGGCAACGTGCGGATCATCACCAGGGACTGCCGCACCGGCACCGCGCGGCGGGCCGAGTACTACGACGCCGAGCAGCGGGTCGTCCTCATCGGCAACGCGCGGGTCTGGCGCGAGGACAACGTGGTGACCGGCGAGCGGATCACGATCTACCTCGCCGAGGACCGCAGCGTGGTGGAGGGCGGGCAGCAGGAGCGCGTGAAGGCGATCTTCTACCCGAAGCGCCCGGACGAAGCGGCCCGCCCGAACGCGCCCGCGGGCCCGTGCTCATAAGACGATGGAAGGCCTGATCGCGCAGGGACTTCGCAAGCGATTCCGCAGCCGCGTGGTGGTGAATCGCGTGAGCCTGGACATCCACCCGGGCGAGGTGGTGGGGCTGCTCGGACCCAACGGGGCGGGCAAGACCACGTCGTTCTACATGATCGTGGGCCTCCTGCGGCCCGACGGAGGCCGCATCTTCTTGGAGGGCCAGGACGTCACCGATCTGCCGATGTACCGGCGTTGCCGGCTGGGCATGGGCTACCTGCCGCAGGAGTCGTCGGTGTTCCGCAAGCTCACCGTCGAGGAGAACCTGCTCGCGATCTTGGAGACGCTCGACCTTTCGTACCAGGAGCGGATGACGCGGCTCGCGGAGCTGCTGGCCGAGCTCGACCTGACCCGCCTCGCCCATCACAAGGCCTACACCCTCTCCGGCGGCGAGCGGCGGCGGCTCGAGATCACGCGGGCGCTCGTGACCAACCCCCGCTACCTGCTGCTCGACGAGCCGTTCACCGGCATCGACCCCATCGCGATCGGGGACATCCAGGAGATCGTGGCCCGGCTGAGGGAGCGGGGCATCGGGGTGCTGATCACCGATCACAACGTGCGCGAGACGCTCGCGATCACCGACCGCGCGTACATCCTCTACGACGGCCGGATCCTCGCTTCCGGCACCGCGACGGAGCTGGCCAACAACTCCCGGGCCCGGGAAATCTACCTGGGCGAGAAATTCTCGCTATGAAGCTCGTTCAGCGGATGAGCCAGCGGGTGGTCATGACCCCGCTGCTGCAGCAGGCGATCCAGCTCCTGCAGCTGTCCACGCTCGAGCTCGAGCAGGTCGTGCGCAAGGAGCTCGAGGAGAATCCGCTCCTCGAGGAGATGCCGGTCGAGAACCCGGAGAACGCGGAGAACCCGGAGAACCCGGAGGCGTCCACCCCCGGCTCGACCACGGAGACGACCGCGACCGTGGAGACCACCTCACCGCTCGAGCCGGTCTCGAAGGAGACGTCCTCGGTCGACAGCGAGAAGGCCGACGACCTGCCCTTCGATCTGTCGTCCGCGGTCTTCGACGACCACGGCGACGAGCGGACCCCGGTGTCCATGGAGGAGCGGGACGAGCTGCCGTTCGAGAACCTCGGCCGCAGCGACACGTCGCTGGCCGAGCACCTCATGGAGCAGCTCCGGCTCGGCACCGACGACAAGGACGTCCTGCGCATCGGCGAGGCCATCATCGGCAACCTCGACGAGGACGGCTACCTGCGGGCCGACGTGGGCGAGATCGCGACGGGCATGGGGGCCAGCCCCGAGGCGGTGGAGGCGGCGCTCAAGCGCATCCACTCCTTCGACCCGCCCGGGGTGGCGGCGCGCAGCGTGCAGGAGTGCCTCCTGCTGCAGCTCACCGCGGACGCGGAGCCCGACCCGGTCTCGGTGGAGATCGTGGAGCGCCATTTCGAGGACTTGGAGCGACGGCGCTACGCGGAGATCGCCCGGGCCATGAAACTGCCCCTGGAGAGGGTGATGGAGTCGATCGAGGAGATCCAGAGCCTCGAGCCCAAGCCGGGCCGGCGCTTCTCGGTCAACGATTCTCGCTACGTGGTGCCGGACGTCACCATCCAGAAGGTGGGCGACGACTACGTGGTGATCCTGAACGAGGAGGGTATCCCGCGCCTGCGGGTGAACTCGCTCTACCGCTCGCTGCTGCGGCGGTCGGGGGACGAGGCCAAGCAATATGTAGAGCAGAAGCTGCGCTCGGCGGTGTGGCTGATCAAGAGCGTGGAGCAGCGGCAGCGTACGCTGCGAAAGGTCGCGCAGAGCCTGGTCAACTTCCAGCGCGACTTCCTCGACAAGGGCCTGCCCCACCTGCGGCCGCTCGCCCTGCGCGACGTCGGCGACGATATCAGCATGCACGAATCCACCATCAGCCGGGTGACCACCAACAAGTACGTGCAGACGCCGCAGGGTCTCTTCGAGCTCAAGTTCTTCTTCCACAGCGGCATCGCCTCCGAGAACGGCTCCATGGTCTCCTCGGTGTCGGTCAAGAAGACCATCCGCGACATGGTGACGGGCGAGGACGGGGCCAAGCCGCTCTCCGACCAGGAGATCGCCCAGTCCCTCCAGGGACAGGGGCTCACGATCGCGCGCCGCACGGTGGCCAAGTACCGCGAGGAGCTGGGCATCCTGCCCTCGCACCAGCGACGGCTCTCGTCCAAGAAGCGCTGAGGCTCGGTCCATGCAGGTGATCATCAGCGCCCGCGGGATGACGGTGTCGCGGACCTACAAGGACGAGCTCACCCGCAAGCTCGCCAAGCTCGCCCCGATGCTGCCCGCGCTCGTCGAGACGCGGGCCGTGCTCTCGAAGGAGAAGCACCGGCGGACCGCGGCCCTGACCCTGCTGGCCCGGCGCCGCGCCTTCCGCAGCCGGGAGACCGCCCCCGACCTGGAGGCGGCGGTGGACCGGGCCGTCCACGCGCTGCGACGCCAGGTGCGCGAGAGGAAAACGCGCCGCCCCCGCCGGCCACCGTGAGCGCGCCCGCGGCCGACCCGATCCGGTTCGTCATCATCACCGGACTCTCCGGGGCGGGGAAGAGCTACGCGATCAAGTGCCTCGAGGACCTGAACTACTTCTGCGTGGACAACCTGCCGACCACGCTCATTCCCACCTTCGCGGAACTGTGCGCCCAGTCGAGCCGCGGCATCCCGGCCATCGCGCTCGGGGTGGACGTGCGGGAGGGTGAGTACCTGGCCAACATGGTGGGCACGCTCGAGGAGCTGCGGACGCGGGGCCACCTCGTCGACGTCCTCTTCCTGGAGGCCTCGGACGAATCGCTGGTGCGCCGCTACCACGAAACGCGGCGCCGCCACCCGCTCGCCGGCGAGGGCAGCGTGCTCGACGGGATCCGGGCCGAGCGCAAGGCCCTGGCCCATCTCCGGGAGATGGCCGACCGCATCATCGACACGTCCGCGCTGACCGTGCATCAGCTCAAGGACCAGATGGTCCAGTCTTACGGCCCGCGGGCGGCCCGAGGCGGTCTCACGGTGGCGCTGGTCTCCTTCGGTTTCAAGCACGGCGTACCCTACGACGGTGATCTCGTCTTCGACGTCCGGTTCCTGCCCAACCCGCACTTCGTCGAGGAGCTGCGCGCCCTGGACGGCCGCGACCGCGCGGTCGAGGAGTACGTGATGTCGTTCGCGGAGAGCCGGGAGCTGCTCTCGCGCCTGGAGGGGCTGCTCAAGTTCCTGCTGCCCCTCTACGAGCGCGAAGGGAAGGCCTACCTCACGGTCGCGGTGGGCTGCACGGGCGGGCGCCATCGCTCGGTGATGATCGTGGAGGCGCTCCGCTCATTCCTGACCGGTCTCGGCCTGAGTCCGATCGTCAGGCACCGGGACCTGGATCGTGAGTGACGCCCCGCTCCACTTCCTCTTCGGTGTCCACAACCACCAGCCGGTCGGCAACTTCGACGGGGTCGTCGACGACGCGGTCCTCCGCGCCTACCACCCGTTCCTGCAGGCCATCGCGGAAACCGGCGCCGGCCTGCCCCTGACCGTCCATTGTTCCGGCGGTCTCCTCGCCACCTTCAAGGAGCGGGCGCGGCCGACCTTCGACCTGCTGGGGCGGCTCGCCGCCGACGGGCAGGTGGAGCTCCTCACCGGCGGCTTCTACGAGCCGATCCTCGCGCTGCTGCCGGACCGGGACAAGGTCGGGCAGATCCAGGCGCTGACCCAGTTCCTCAAGTCGAGCTTCGGGGTGAGCGCGCGAGGCATGTGGCTGGCCGAGCGGATCTGGGAGCCCCATCTCCCACGCACCCTGCGCGAGGCCGGCGTGGAGTTCGTGCTGGTGGACGACTCGCACTTCGCCCTCGCCGGGCTCGACCCGGAGACGCTCGGTGGCTACTACCTGACCGAGGAGCAGGGGGCCTCGGTCGCGGTGTTCCCGATCAACCAGCGGCTGCGCTATCTCGTACCGTTCGCGGGGCCGGCGGAGAGCGTGCGCTATCTGGAGAGCCGTCGCGGCGCGGGCGCGGTGACGATGGTGGACGACGGGGAGAAGTTCGGGGTCTGGCCGGGCACCGACCGCCTGGTGTACGGGGAGCGCTGGCTCGCCCGCTTCCTGGACACGCTGCGCGCCACCCCGTGGCTGCGCCTCTCCACGTTCTCCCGTTTCCTCGACACCGAGGCCCCGGCCGGGCGAGTCTACCTGCCCACCGCCGCCTACACCGAGATGGGCGAGTGGGCCCTGCCCCCCGCCGCCGCCGCCGAGCTGCACGACGCGCGCGCGCGCCTGGCCGCGCTGCCGGACGGGGACCGTCTCGCGCGGCTCCTGCGGGGCGGCTTCTTCCGGAACTTCCTGGTCAAGTACCCGGAGGTCGGGGACGCGTACTGGAAGATGATCCGCCTCTCGCGCCGGGTGCACGAGGGGCTCGCCGCGCGCCCGCGCGATCCGCGGCTGCTCGCGGCCCGCGAGCGGCTCTGGCAGGGCCAGGCCAACGACGCCTACTGGCACGGGGTGTTCGGCGGCTGCTACCTCCCGCACCTCCGCCGCGCGGTGAAGTCGGCGCTGATCGGCTGCGAGCGACGGCTCGAGGGCCCGGGCAAGCCGCTCGGGCTCGACTGCGTGCGCGCCGACATCGACGGCGACGGGGTGCCCGAGGTGGTCGTGCGCACGCGCTCGCTCGGGCTGACCCTGCGCCCGGCCCGGGGCGCCTCGCTCACCGAGCTGCTGTGGCTGAACGGGGAGATGGACACCGCCGACGTGCTCACCCGGCGTCCCGAGCCGTACCACCGGCAGGTGGGGGAGCGGCCGGCGGAGCCCGGGGCGGGCGAGGTGACGACGATCCACGCTGCCCCCGCGGTCAAGGAAGCGGGGCTGACCGCGCTGCTCCGCTACGATCGCTTCCGGCGCGCCTCCCTCCTCGACGGGCTGTTCCCGCCCGGAGCCGAGCTGGATCCGCTCGATCCGTGGGACGCGGCGCGGCTGGTGGTGGGGGAGCGGCCCCTCGATCACGAGGTGAAGACCTCGCCGCGCGAGGTGGCGCTGTTGTGCTCGCTCCAGCGCCCCGACGGCCTGCCGATGGCGCTGCAGAAGTCCGTCGTGGCGATGGCGGACGATCCCGCGGTGACCGTGACCTACCGGTTACGCTGGGAAGGGGACGAGCCGCTCGCCGGGCAGTGGGGGGTGCAGTGGAACCTCACGCTCAGCGCGGGCGACGCGCCCGGCCGGTACTACCGGGTGGCGGGCCGCCCATCGCTCGGCAGCCGTGGACGCATCACCGCGGTGCACGGGCTCGCCATGGTGGACGAATGGCTCGGCTGCGAGCTCGCGCTCCGGTGGGCGAGCCCCGCCGATGTCGCGTGGGCCCCGGTGGAGACCGTGTCGCTGTCGGAGACGGGCTTCGAGCGCATCTACCAGGGATCCGCACTGCTCTTCGCGTGGCCGCTCCGGCTTCAGCCCGGGCAGACCTGGGAGACGTCGCTGCGCGTGGCGATCGGCGAGCCCGCGGCGCGATCGATCGGCGAAGCCACCGCGGCCGCGGGCAAAACGAGGGATTCCGCTTGAGGGGCGACCGCGGGGCGTGATAGTGTCACGTACCTGCGGTCGGTCGAGCCGAGAGCACGGGAGGGCAGGAACGGATGGCGCGTGAGGAGTACCTGTTCACGTCGGAGTCGGTGACGGAAGGGCACCCGGACAAGATCGCCGATCAGGTCTCGGACGCGGTCCTGGACGCGATCCTGATCCAGGACCCGACGGGGCGGGTGGCCTGCGAGACCCTCCTCACCACCGGTCTCGTGGTGGTGGCGGGCGAGATCACCACCTCCTGCTACGTCGACATCCCCCGGGTGGCCCGCGAGACCATCCGGGAGGTCGGCTACACGCGCGCCAAGTACGGCTTCGACTACGAGACGTGCGGCGTCATCACCGCGATCGACGAGCAGTCGGGTGACATCGCGATGGGCGTAGACAAGCTCGGCGCGGGCGACCAGGGCCTCATGTTCGGCTACGCCTGCACCGAGACCGAGGAACTGATGCCGCTGCCCATCATGCTGGCCCACAAGCTCTGCCAGCGCCTCACCCACGTCCGCAAGAGCGGCCAGGTCCCCTACCTGCGGCCGGACGGCAAGAGCCAGGTCTCGGTCCGATACGTCGACGGCAAACCGGTCGGGGTGGAGACGGTGGTCATCTCCACGCAGCACGGCCCGGACACCGAGCTGTCGAAGATCCGCGACGAGATGATCGAGCAGGTCGTGCTGCCGACCATCCCCAGGCATCTGATCGACCCGAAGCGGATCACGTACCACATCAATCCCACCGGCCGCTTCGTCACCGGGGGACCGATGGGCGACACCGGGTTGACGGGCCGCAAGATCATCGTGGACACCTACGGGGGCTCCTGCCCCCACGGAGGCGGCGCCTTCTCGGGCAAGGATCCGACGAAGGTGGACCGCTCGGCGTGCTACATGGCGCGGCACGTGGCCAAGAACATCGTGGCGGCCGGGCTGGCGGAGCGGGTGCAGCTGCAGGTGGCCTACGCCATCGGCGTCGCCGATCCGGTCTCGGTCATGGTGGACACCTTCGGGACCGGCAAGGTGCCCAACACCAAGCTCGAGCAGTTGATCCGCAAGCACTTCGACTTCACGCCCGCCGGGATCATCAAGTACCTGGACCTGCGTCGCCCGTTCTACCGGAAGACGGCCGCCTACGGCCACTTCGGACGCAACGAGCCCGAGTTCACGTGGGAGCGGACGGACCGCGCCAAGGACCTTCGCGACGACGCCGGCGTGTGACGCCGGCCCCGTCGGGGACACGCGCCTGAGCCAAGCCGAGACCCTACCCGTGCCCATCCGCGAGCTCATCGCCGAGCATCGGACGCACCGGTCCTCCTGGGCTCGGGAGGCGTAGGGCACCTCCTTGGCTCAGACGCCCGCGGGCGGTCAAGTCATGCCGTTGCGGCGGCCCCGGCTTGGGCTCTGGCTGCTGCTGGGCTTCATCCTGCTCAGCGTGCTCGGCCAGGCCGTCCCGCTGTACACCGACTGGCTGTGGTTCCAGGAGGTGGGCTTCACCACCGTCTTCACCACGCGCCTGCAGCTGTCCGCCTGGCTCTTCATGGGCTTGGGCGCCACCGTCTTCGTGTTCCTCTTCGTCAACCTGTCGGTGGCCGCGCGGACCGCCCCGCCGGACGTGCTCTGGGAGCTCGAGGACCAGCTGGGGCTACCCGGGCGCGCGATCCTGGAGCCGCTCGTCCGGCGGCTGCTCCTGCCCGTCATCGCGGTCATCTCCTTCTTCGCGGGGGCCCGCGCCACCACCTCGTGGACCACGGTGCTGGAGTACCTCAACCGCACCGCGTTCAACCAGACGGATCCGCTCTTCGGCCGCGACCTGAGCTTCTACTTCTTCATGCTGCCGTTCTGGCGGCTCCTCTACGCGTGGTCCACCGCGCTGGTGGCCGGGACGCTGATCCTGGTGGCCGCGGTCTACGTGCTGCAGCGCAGCCTCGTGCTCACCGCGCGGGGGCCGCGCCTCGCCGCGGGGGCCCGGACCCACCTGCTCGGCCTGGCGGCGCTGCTGCTCCTGGTCCGCGCGGTCGGCTTCTGGCTCGACCGCTTCGACCTGCTCTACGCGCCCCGCGGCTTCGTGTTCGGCGCCTCCTACAGCGACGTACACGCCTCCCTGCCGGTGCTCCAGTGGCTGGTCGTGCTCGCGGTGCTCTGCGCGGCCGCCTGCGTCTTCCAGATGTTCCGGCCCGGCTGGCGCTTCCTGGTGGCGGGGCTGGTGGTGCTGGTGGTGCTCTGGGTCGCGGGCCTCGGCATCGCCCCCGCGCTCCTGCAGAGCTACCGGGTCAAGCCCAACGAGCTGGTCTACGAGCGCCCGTACATCGAGAACAATATCCGGATGACCAGGCAGGCCTACGCGCTGGACCGGGTGGACGAGAAGGACTTCGCGGCGGAGGACAACCTGACCGCGGCCGCGCTGGACCGGAACAACCTCACGATCAAGAACATCCGTCTCTGGGATCACCGGCCGCTGCTCACCACCTACGGCAAGCTGCAGGAGATCCGGACCTACTACAAGTTCGGGGACGTGGACGTGGGGCGCTACACGCTGAACGGCGAGTACCGGCAGGTGACC
>Ga0256867_10001401_pt1 | contig 10219 bp, 9 predicted proteins | sample RVTome_15_FD_185939 | JGI IMG/M metagenome (GOLD analysis project Ga0256867, IMG submission 185939) | Soil microbial communities from uranium-contaminated site in the Upper Colorado River Basin, Wyoming, United States - RVT150D86 (HiSeq) ... | reverse complement strand
AAGATTCGCTTCAAGGCGTCTTGCTGAATCAATTGGTTTACGACGACTTGCAGATCACAACTTAACCCACCGTGGTACAACGTTGGTGTCAGATGCTCAGTGCCACCGCAGTTGCGAAAATTCACTCGCACCACGTTAAAGCCGGCGCGAAATGCTTTGTCGGCAGTCGCAATCATGTAAATGGAACTGGCGGAGCCTTCCATGCCGTGCCAGATCACGACAGTCGAATGCTTCTGACGTTGTCTTTGCCAACGGCAATGGGCCATCACCTTCACGCCGGGCTCAATCTCAAACAGCCGTTCCTCGTCCTGGGGTGAACGTTGGAGTCGATAACGTCGTGGCCAGGCGTAGGCGGCCAGTGTTTGAGCATGGCCACCTTTGAAGGCGAAGTGAGGCTTGAAAGGCTTCGCCGCGAATGCCTCTGCCACTCGTGCGAGAAACTTCTGAACATCGGCGGCGGTGCGCGGTGACCTCGCTTGCAGTTCAGTTTGCACGATCTGAGTATCCATAAGAATCGAATTAATTCGTCAACTCGAGGGTGACATCGGCAGTGAGTGTCTGACGGTCAATTTTGCTTCCCCATTTGACGTTTGGGGCCGGTTTGCCCTGGGCGCGTCGTTGCAAGACGTTGTCGCGCAAAATTTCTCCTAAATCTTTTTTTGAGAACTCCATTGAGTAACCTTGATCGAAAATCTCTCCAGTTTTCAGTTCCCATCGTGCATTTATCTGCTTTGTCTCGACATCTGAGAACCCACGCGTTATTAGACGACCCATACGAAATTGGGGACCCTCGACGACATCCATTCTGTAGACAACGTTTTGAGCCTGCTCGTCAAATTCAGGAGCACTCTTCACTCTAACGAGAAGAAAACCCTTCCTGCCGTAAGCCTTTTGAATCTCTGTGGAAGTCTGGTCCAGTTTGACGCCGTTAGCAGGCTGGCCGGCCTGCATTCCGAGTAAAGCATTTAGCTCCTGTGCGGTTAAGGCTTTGTTACCTGTCCACTCCGCCCTGTCCCATTTGTAAATGTAACCCTCATCGACGGGAATGGTCAGATCAACCCCGCTTTTACAGGTGGCGGTGGCTTCTGGCTTTGGCAGGGGAGGAGAAAAAGCAGCTTTCAGTTGGCCCAACTCGCGATAAAGCGGAAGGAGATTATTGGCCGCAAACAAGCTGACAAATTTGCGGGAATACTCATTGCCCCGCAGAGTTTTCGAACTCTCGATCAACTTTTCTTCTTTGACGTTTGTGGCGCCTGGAAAGTGGAGCGAGCAAATCGGCATCGGAACATCGTTTACGGTGAAGATGTGTTCCTGGATCGAACTCCCCGGAGAGTCCTGGGAAACCATGTGGGTCACAGTCGCTTCAATCTTATGCTCGTGCAAAAACCTCTGCAGTGCTTTGATTATTCTTTCAACAGTATCGCCATTATCAGGCGCGGTGCCCGAAAACGACGGCAGGTCCCGCTGCACTGCGCCGATCAATTCTGGATCGGTAAACCAGATAAAGTTGTCGAAGACCACGCGCGAGCTTGTGACCTTGGCCTCTTCGACCTGAAAAGTTATGGTTATCTGGTTCCTGCTGGCCCGCGTTCTGTAGGCGACATTTTTGAAGAGGCCGCTATTCACGAGGCGTTGGGCAGCCGCATCGAGCGCGGAAAGCGCGAAAGATTCACCGATTTTCAAACCTGTGGTGGTGATAATTTCGTCAGCCGAAAGGCTATTCAGACCTTCAAATTCGATCTTGTGGATCTTGAAGTTCTGTTGAGCGGGGGCCTGCGAGGCCGTCATCAAGAGAACGAATGAAAGGAATGCAAGTCGTAGAAGTTGGGAACGCATTAGACTGATTTTGTAAGAGTCTCGGGATATCGTTAAAGTCATTCGAGAGCGAAGAGAGTTTAGCCTAACCTGGAAAAAGCGGAAAGAGAGTACGCTCGTCGGTAGGGTCGCAATTTGAAAATCTTTTCCGCGTAATCTCAGCGTCCTCTGCGTCTCGGCGGTGAAGGGTGCGAAAAAGCAGGTAAACCGCAGAGGCGCAGAGGACGCAGAGATCACTCAGAGATCAAATTACGTCACCACCTGTTCGTCGGGTGGGGGTCAGGTTGAAGATATTCGCATTGAAACGCCGAAGGCGTTACCAGCGTCGGAGATTCATGAGTGCTAGAGACAGAAAACCAGTAACGAAGGAGCAGACGATCATCAAGCTCTGGGAACAAATCGGAGAGCATTCAGTCGGCGCGTCGGAACTCGATCTGATTCAGCAAGCTCTTCTCGAACGTTTTGGAGCCGGCGCTTCCGAGAGTCCGGCTTCAATTGCCCGAGCTTTGGCAGATCATGGCGTGCCTTTGCAGCATCCGGACATTTTGGAAGTGGACCTCCGTTGGCGACAGGACCAGATGACTGCTCTCTTTTCACCTGAGGAGCTGAACATCGGAACGCTTGAAGCTGCCACCTCTTTGATCGAGAAGATCGAGCATTTGCGCCGGCAATTTGAGAACGAAAACTCGAAGCTCGAGCATTTGCGCCAATCCGTGCGACAGATGAAGAGCGAAGTCGAGTTATTGGCAGCCATGGAAAAGGCCGAGAAAAAGCGGCAGCTAGGGCACGAGGTAGCCCAGTGGCTGACAGTTTGGCTTCAAAACCCGCAAATCTTCGAGCAATGGCTCGCCTTAAGGCGCACCACTGCCGAGTTTCAGAAGCTCTTTGAGCAATAGCAGGAGTGCTCCTAAGGAATTCCAACATTCTGGAACTTTCCCATGCTTCTGAGCGAATACCAATGACCGGCGGGCTCAATTGGGCAAATGAACCTTAAAAGCGACGTCAACGATTGCGAATTACTACGGTCGATGCTGGCCGGAAACGAAGAAGCGCTGGCGCTGCTCTACCGTCGTCGCCAGGGTGGAATCTATCGCTTTGCCTTGCAAATGAGCGGGTCTAAAACCATTGCTGAGGACGTCACCCAGGAAGTCTTTCTCTTCCTAATGCGGGATGGTCACCTATTTGATCCCGCAAGAGGGTCGGTAAGCGCTTTTTTGTTGGGTGTGGCCCGAAATCACGTGCTTCGTCGATTACGAGTTGAGCAACATCTCGCACCGCTCGGCGATGACTTTGATGATGATGTTCCGCTACTTCATGCGAGCACTGATTTGTGTCCGCTTGACGATTTGACGCGAGCTGAAACTATTGAATCAGTGCGCAAAGCGGTGTTGAGCCTGCCATCGAAGTATCGAGAAGTTGTCGTATTGTGCGAACTTCAGGACACCAGTTACGGGGAGACTGCGGAGATTCTAGGTTGCGCGATCGGCACAGTACGATCGCGCCTGCACCGGGCACGGGCGCTTTTGCTTGCAAAGCTTCGGCCGGCAGCGGAGGCTGAAGAGGCGGGTTCAGCGACTGTGAAGTCAGCGAGGTGTTTCGCATGAACTGTCAAAGATTCGAGAATGTAGTGAGTGAGTTGGCACGGGGCCAGATGATGGCTGTCGAACAACGTGGCGCTGCACTGGCCCACAGCAACGCTTGTGAAGACTGTGCTATGCGCCTTCGAAATGAAGAGATGTTAACGCGCGGGTTGCAGTCGCTCGCTGCTGAAATGGCGCCGCTCGCCGCGCCAGACAGTGTTGAAATCAAGTTGCTCGAAGCGTTTCGCACTCGCCCGGCTGTCGTTCCAATGCCGATCGGGCAATCGAGTAGGCGTTACTGGTTAGCTGCAGTTGCCGCGGTCTTGTTGATTGCGATGAGCGTGGTTGCTATTCGGTGGCAATCAGGTGATGTCGATGATCCTCGACAAGCGCGGGCAGGACAAACGTCGCCGGATAAGCAAGAAGTGAACAAGTCACCTGAAGAGCCGTCGAAAGATGTCGAGTATCAAGCCGACAACCAATTGCCCACACGTCCGATCCGAAAGCCGTCTCGTAATCCGCGGTCGCGCAGTTCAGAAAGCACACAGGCGTCAAATCAGGCTCGCAACGAGATCGCAACTGATTTCATTGCCCTTAGGTACATGAGTGCTGCGAATCTTCAGGATGGCGGACAGATAGTTCGAGTCGAACTACCACGCTCGGCACTGGCCAACTTCGGATTGCCAGTCAATATGGATCGTTATAACGAGAAAGTTAAGGCCGACGTTTTATACGGGGTCGATGGTTTGGCCCATGCCATACGTTTTGTTCAGTAACAGAACCGTGCGCGGTAGCGCCGGGTTGATTCGAATGAAAGGCTCAACAGAACGATCTCGACCCGGCGCTACCGCGCTCGGTTCTGGTAACTCCGGTCTTCAAGCCGGACGGCTGAAAGGAAAGAGAAAATGAAAAGAATACCGGGACTTCTGGCTGCAGCTACTTTGTTATCGCTGACAACGGCGGCACTTGCACAACAACCGCAGCCCGCGCCGGAAGACAATATCGTGATCAGGCAGCGAATGTTTCAACGGCCGGAAGGCGCACCTCCGGATGCGAATATTGTATTTGTTGCTTCGGAAAGCTTTAGCGGCAAAGTCGTTAAGGGCGCGCCGTATTCTGCGGAGTCGGTCACCGAAACTATTCAGACCCTCAGTGATGGCAACCGCATCGTCAACAGAATGACGAGCACCGTTTACCGTGACAGCGAAGGACGCACTCGCCGTGAGCAGACCTTAAAAGGTCTCGGCTCGCTCGGCACTAGTGAGGAGCCTTTGCAAATGATCTTCATCAACGACCCGGTTGCCGGTGTCACTTATTCGCTCGATTCACGCTCGCGTACCGCGCACAAGAGCGGGTCCTTCAGATTTGTGAGCTCAAAGCCGGGCGTAGCCGGCGCGACAGGACAGAGGTTTGAATTCAAGGTAGCACACGGAGCGGCCACCGGTGGAAATATCATCATGACACCACCAATGGAAGGAGCTGCGGGCCCAGGAGGTGAGTTCACTGCTCGGGCTCAAGGCGGAGCGGCCTATGTTTTTAGAACCAGGACCGGCCCTAATGCTAACGAAATAAAGGAACAGCTTGGCAAACAGTTTATTGAAGGTGTCGAGGCTGAAGGGACGCGTACAACACTCACTATTCCGGCCGGTGAGATTGGCAACGAGCGCCAAATAGAGATTGTCAGTGAACGTTGGTATTCACCCGAACTGCAATTAGTGGTAATGACTCGCAATAGTGATCCACGCTCAGGGGAGACAACTTATAAGCTGACAAACATCAACCGCTCTGAGCCGGCAAGATCTCTTTTCGAGGTGCCGGCAGACTTCACGATAAAGACTGGCACGCACGTTGGACCAACGGCTCTCCCGCTGCCACGCACAAGGAAGCCGGCAAATCCGGAGTAACCACCGCTCTCTCAACACGGGTTACGCCGCAAAAAGGGCCACTCGCTTTAGCCCCGAGTGGCCTTTTTTACCCCGAAGGCGTTGGCTAGTTCCAGCCCAGGGTGGCTTCAACCCCGGGTTAAAATAACCAGCAATCTTTTCGAACTCTGAAGGAGTTCGCCTCGCACATCCCTAACGCTTTCAGCGTTTTTGATTCTTTCCATTTCTTGATCCCAGGGTTGGGTAGTGTCGCAATTTCCACTCTGCGCAGTCTCTGCGTCCTCTGCGCCTCTGCGGTGTAAGAGGTTCTCCACATTTACCGCAGAGACGCAGAGGACGCAAAGATTACGCAGAGCAGACCTTTTCGAATTGCGACACTACCCAGGTTGTCGCAAGCTCCAACCCTGGGCTGGAATTAGCCAACGCCTTCGGCGTTTATGAATCACTCCTCTTCTTCGCCGCCGCGGATTCGGCCTTCAGCGCGTGACTGTTCCACGATCTTTTGGGCCAACTGACCCGGGACGGGATCGTAGTGAGAAAACTGCATGTGGAAAGAACCACGCGCGGCCGTGATGGAATTTAGTGTCGACTGGTAGTTCAGCATTTCCGCCATCGGCACCTGCGCTTTGATCACTTGCTGCTTTCCGCTCGTCTCCATTCCCTGCACGCGACCTCTGCGCGAATTTAAATCGCCCATGATGTCGCCGCTGTATTCCTGCGGCGCGGTGATATCCACGTCCATTATCGGTTCCAACAACGAAGGTCTTACTTTCCCCATTGCCGCTCGAAAAGCCTTTCGGCCGGCAGCTCTGAACGAATGTTCGTCAGAATCCACAGGGTGATAAGAACCGTCAACTAACTGGACCTTGAAATCCACCAGCGGATAACCTGCGATGGCCCCGGACTTCGCTGCTTCGATGATGCCCTTTTCGATTGCAGGTCGAAACTGTTGCGGCACCGATCCGCCAAAGATCTTGTCTTCGAAAACGAAACCACCGCCGCGCGGCATCGGCTCAAACACGCATTTGCAATCGCCGAACTGTCCTCGGCCGCCCGTCTGCTTCTTGTGCCGGCCCTGGACCTCCGCGCGTTGCGTGATCGTCTCTTTGTAAGGAACTTTAGGCGGATGAAGTGTAACTTCCACGCCGTAACGCTTCTTCAACTTCTCCACGACTGTCTCGACGTGCAATTGACCCGAGCCCGACAGCAGGAATTCCTTGGTCTGTGAATCGCGACTGAAGTGAAGCGCCGGATCTTCTTCGAGGATCTTGTGCAGAGCCCCACTGATCTTCTCCTCGTCCTGCCGCGACTTGGGCTCAATCGCAAAGGCTATGGCCGCCTCCGGATATTCAACCGGATCGTAAATAATTTGAGATTGTTTGTCTGAGAGACTATCACCCGTCTGGGTCTCTTTTAGTTTCACACATGCGATGATATCGCCGGCGTGAGCTTCGCTTACCTTGTCGAGTTGCTTCCCCTGAATCACATGAAGCGCGCCGAGTCGCTCCGAAAGTCCTCGAGAAGAGTTGAGCGCGTTAGCGTCAGTCTGCAGATGGCCGCTGATAATCTTGAAGACGTTGATGCGGCCAGCAAACGGATCGGCCACCGTTCTGAAACAATAGGCCGAGAATGGTTCGCTATCGCTGTACTTGCGTCCGATTCGTTCAGCATCCGGACCTGCATCGACAGGTTTGCCCCACTCGGTTTCATGGTGTGCAGGATCGGGCGCGTAATCCACGAGCCCGTTCAGCAGAGCCCGTAAGCCAACCTGCGTAATACTCGAGACCGCGAACACCGGGCAGAGTTTGCTTTGCGCTATAGCGTTGTTGATATTCGGAAGTATGTCTGCCTCGTCGAGAGTTCCTTGTTCAAAATACTTCTCCAACAACTGATCGTTCGATTCTGCCACCAGCTCAACCAGTCGCTCACGCGTTTTATCAACGATATCGCGCCCTTCAGCGGGAATATCGATCTCCTTTGCCTGGCCGTCGGCGCCAAGCTCATAAGCTTTCATGTGGACCACATCCACGACACCACGAAAGTCTTTCTCTTTTCCGATCGGTAACGTGAAAGGAATAATGGCTCTACTGAATGTGTTTTGTGCAGTTGTCAGCGCGGCGCCAAAGTCTGAGTGCTCTTTATCGAGCTTGGTGATCACCATGACTCTCGGGACCATGAACTCATTGGCGTAGGCCCACGTTTTTTCTGTCTGCACTTCAACGCCTTTGACTCCGTCGACAACCACGATGGCGCAGTCAGCGACGCGGAGTGCTGGTCGCGCGTGTGCAACAAAAGCCGCGTACCCAGGAGTATCTATAAAATTCAGTTTTGTATCGCGATGCTCGAGATGTGCGAGTGCAATATTTAGTGTGATCTTACGAGCGATGGAATCTTCTTCAAAGTCGGTAACTGTTGTGCCTTCATCTACCTTTCCCCAGCGCGGTGTGGCTCCGGCGACGTAGAGAAGCGAACTGACAAGCTGCGTCTTCCCTGCGTCGCCATGTCCAATGACAGAGAGGTTTCTGATGGCTTCGGTCGGATAGACTTTCATACGTTTGATTCCTTTCAGACATGTGAATTGGGGATGTGTTCCGTGATTTAGGGCAGTAATTTATCTGACCGCGAAGGTCAAAGGCAAGTTGGGCCCAAAGAGTTTCCTGCAAAGGCGCAAAGACGCAAAGCTTGTTAGCTTAGGGGTAGTGCCCTAGGTTTGGAATTCTCTGTGCAACCTCTGTGATCTCTGTGTCTCTGTGGTAGGACCCAGCCTGGAAAAATCACGACAGAGGCACAGAGATCACAGAGGTCGCACAGAGAAGAAAGCAAATCAGGTCACTACTAGCTCAGGAGATGTTCTTTCTTTGCGTCTTTGAGCCTTTGCGGGAAAAACAGCCATCTTTCGCGTTAGGTATCGCATCACAAACACCGGAATAGGAGATTGTTAAAAGTCATGTTTTACCGAAAAGTTCTTTCGCTGGCCGTGGCATTTTTGTTTGCCGTTTCGGCAATCGGATTGGCCTCGGCGAAAGCGAGCGTTAACAGTAATACAGAGCAGCGAAGTCTACAGGCGATTGAGCCTTTGAATATTGCAATTCTGATTCAGGACGACCTCATTTCACAGGTGGGCAACGAGCTTGGCGTAACGAGCGATTTCATTCGGTCTTTACCGCAGGGATCACGTGTGATGGTTGGTTACATAACGGCCGGCTCACTGCAAGTGAGACAGCCATTTACGACTGACCTTGAAAAGGCTGCAAGATCGTTGCGCATACCAATCGCAAGCGAGGGAAGCTCTGCTTTCAACCCTTATGTTGAGGTTGTGGAAGCCTTACGCAAGTTTCAGAGTGACTGGACCGGCGCCAACGCGGTGTTGTTGATTTCAGACGGGCTCGATACATCGCGCGGATTCGATTCGACGGCTGCGGGCCAGACGCTTGATCTTGAGCGAGCAATTAACGAAGCAAACAAACGGCGAGTTGCGATCTTCAGTTTCTACGCGCCGTCAGTTGGCCTGACAAGTCGGAGCAAGTTGGCGGGCAGTTATGGCCAGAGTTCGCTCAACAAACTTAGTAATCAAACTGGTGGCAGAGCGTTCTTCCAGGGGACCACCGGGTTTGTAACTTTCGATTCTTACTTTTCACGTTTGCGTGAGACGTTGAATCGACAGTATGCCCGCGCGCGTTAAAGAAGAATCGTTAGAATTGTGAAATAGGTCCTATAGCTCATATAGGACCTATTTTTGTTTCTGTGGTAAAGTTACTGCGTCCGGACACCTGCCGGCAGCGCTCTTGGTCCAGAAAACCGACTTCACACAAAGTCCAGAGAAGTGCGCGAATATTGTCTCATCGTCGAAGGAGCGTATCTTTCCGAGTCTGAGGCCGAGCACGCTCTGCGCGACCCCTTCATTGAAGACTGGGTCGAACAAACAGGCCGTTTCCGTATCCACAACATGGATGAAATCCAGATCACTCCCGGTGTTACCCTCGGTTCGTTGGGAGTGGTCATGTTGGATGACCGCGTTTTTGAGATCGCGAGCACCGATCCTGAACACCCTTTGACCGAGCACAAGGCTAAGGGAGTTGCAGAAGCGCTGCGACGTCAAGACATGTTCGACGAAATCAGAACTGAGCAACGCAGTGAGTAGTCCAGCGCTCGAATCATTTCTTGCGGGACGCGTTTTGGTTGTGGTGGGAGATATCACGCTTCAGGACGTCACGGCAATCGTGAACGCAGCCAACTCGACGTTGCTCGGAGGCGGTGGCGTCGATGGTGCTATCCATAGTGCCGGTGGCCCGAAGATTCTCAGTGAGTGTCAGCAGATCCGAAAGACACTTTACCCGGAAGGCTTACCAACGGGTGAGGCGGTGATCACAACTGCCGGAAACCTGCCGGCAAAATATGTGATTCACGCCGTTGGCCCAGTCTATGGCCGCCATCCCGAACGCGAGTCAGAACTCCTCGCCGCTTGTTATCAGAACTCATTAATAGTAGCCAAAGACCATCAGGTCTCCTCAATTGCGTTTCCATCCATCTCTACAGGCGCTTACGGATACCCAAAGCCTGAGGCCGCGAAGATAGCGTCCGGAACCATCAAGCAGTTTCTGACCACGGATGAGCAGGTCGAGCAAGTGCGCCTGGTCTTTTTTCAGGAAAGAGAAGCGCGAGTATTTCTCGACCACCAGGAATTCTAGTAGACTCTCCAACTTTGGGTAGTGGGGTAATAGTGTTGTTGAACTATGTGAGAAAGCGTCACCTGGCCGCAGAGCGGCCAAATGTTTATAGCTCGCGTCCAACAAAAACTAGTCGCTCCGGAGGAGCGACATGTCCGCTTACGAGAGAAAACATGCGGCTCCTCCGGAGCCAGACTCTAATATTGCGGAGAATCTATAAATATTTGGTCCCTACGGGACCGACAACCTTTGTTTCGCCAAGACACTATTACAC
>Ga0256867_10001400_pt1 | contig 10219 bp, 9 predicted proteins | sample RVTome_15_FD_185939 | JGI IMG/M metagenome (GOLD analysis project Ga0256867, IMG submission 185939) | Soil microbial communities from uranium-contaminated site in the Upper Colorado River Basin, Wyoming, United States - RVT150D86 (HiSeq) ... | reverse complement strand
ATAAGGAGTTTAGAGAAAAAGAATATAATGCAATAGATAAAGACCTATTCATTCGCAAGCCCATTAGGAATGAGGAGCTAATAAAAGAGATAGACCGTCAAATTGAACCTAAGGAAGATGCATGATAAGCCTATAAGTAACACCAGTTTAGAGCTATATATAATATTATATTATAAATGTAAGATTCTAAATTTTAGTAGTCACTGAATCTTGGCCATGAATAAAGGATCATGAACAGATTCTCAGTTGTTATCAGTTTAGGCCATATTAGGTTATCGAATACTACTACGTGATTATGGAGTTTCATTCCTTAGCTACTCCTTAGCTACTTGAAATATTGAAATGCATTAGGTCAAACAGGTATCACAAATGTATAAAGTCAGCTTTTCTGGTTTGGGTATCAAATATCGCAGCAGTCGCACCATATCCGAAAAACCAACCATTTGCCGTCCCAGGATTAAGAACTAAAGTTTTTCCAACTTTTTTATTTTGAACTCTGTGTGTATGACCACAAACAACCACATCATATTTGCCACATTGTATTAGCGATTCCTTTCTTCTTGAGTTAGTTCCATGATATACTGCAAATATCAAATTATCCTGTTCTATCTCGCAGAATTCACCTTTAAGTTGTCCTCCTATCTTATCAAAAGCGTCAGTTAATTCATGTATCCGTAAATCATTGTTTCCTAACACTCCGATTGGTATCATCCCGTCGAAGGCCTCTACGGTTTCTGGACTTACTATATCTCCAGCATGAATTACAACTCTCACATGTTTATCATTGAATGATATGATAGCATTTTGGATATTTTGGATATTGTCGTGAGTGTCTGATATCAATCCAATTTTCATTGCATATACTAGCATTGACTTGGAACTCCATTTGTAGCTTGTGATTCAAGGTTACTATTCCTCATCACTTCATAATAGAGGTATACTGTTGGACTCCTCAGTCAATGTAGCTTATGTGGGACAATTGTAAACATTTGGGTTGTACAGTAAATATAACAGATGCTCAAATCTTGAGTATAGGTATATTATTATTCTTGTATTTATTTGCCACCAAGAAGACATATAAAAGATCAAAAAATAAAATCGAGACAAATAAAGAAGGCAATACAAAAGAGCTCTGCGAAACCGATTCATACAGATAAAAGTGTAGGCTTGTTAAACCAGTGCCCATCATTTTAAAAACTGCAATAAAAATTGACTGACCTCTTAACCCCCTTCCTCTTTTAAAGAACATAACTAGGAATAGTATCGACATCAACAGGTTTTGTCCAAATGCAGGATACACTCCTCTATGGTCACCTAGCATTATCGTACCTAATAGTATTATGCTAAACGCAGAAAATATTAACAAACCAAACGAAGTGTACGCTTTTAATGATGACATATTTGGGAATTCGTTTTTATGGTATTTGAAAAACTGGAATACAATTACAGAGTCCAATCCAAACCAGAGATAATTTACAAACAGTTGAAGTGGAGAGTGAGGTAGAATAAATGAGAATATAAGCTCCCAAGAGATATTAGCGCATAGAGCAATAAGGGGCATTCCATAAGTTTTGTCTTTGAAACCCTTTGATATTATAAAGACATAAGTAAGGATCCAAAATATTCCACCTATTGTCAAAACTATCGTTTGCATTGACTTGTGCTAATTTTTCTAATATTTCTCAAGACATAAAAGAATTATCAAACGGTCGAAACTACTGAAACAACAATGGACATGTAAGATCTGGTATAGGAAGAGAGGAGAGTATAATTCAACATAATATCGAAGATGAAGTTAAGAGATGAATTCAAAAATATAACTCTGTTTCTAGATGTACTAAAGAACTAGGTATCGATGTTGCCACAGTTCTAGACATAATTTCAAAAATTCAAAATAAGCCACTGTTAGAAAGAGGACATCTATATGGTTAGAAAAAGAAAAGAATCTCACTCTTCTACAGCCACATCAACCCCCTTTACTATACTAAAAGCTTAACTCTTACAAACACTAGAAAAGAAGATAGTCAAGGCAGTAATAACAAAAAAATACGTGGCAGGTTTTGGCATTGTAATCGTTTAACTGAGAGCTCAGGGTCTTGCTTCAAAGACCAAGTTGAATGGTGTTTGGGTAGCTCGACGGAACTTTGAAAAGCCTGCTGATTTTATGGTTTCCGCTATTCTTTTTTCACCTGCTTGCGCTCCCAGTGCAGGTCCATTTTCGTTTAAAGACGCAGGAACGCATACGATGGAAGATACTGAGTAGAATAGCCTTCCAAGCGGATTTAAATTATCCTCTACTTTATCATTGGCAAAAGGTTCTACTAACATCCATGTGCCATCTTTTTTCTTCAATGTTTGTAATACGTGCTTGGCTGCCCCAGCTGGATTGCCCATGTCATGGAAGCAATCAAAGAACGCAACCAAGTCATAATCGTCACCCGGGTAATCTGTCGACTTTGCAATTTCAAATGTTATGTTTCGCAACCCTTCTTTTTCTGCCTGTTTCTTAGCCCATTCAATTGAGGGCTTGTGAGAATCAAAACCTACGATTTTTGAATTTGGATATGCTTTTGCCATCAGAATTGTTGATACGCCATGACCACATCCAACGTCTGCTACTTTAGCTCCTTCATTCGTGAGCCTGTATTCAACGTCTTCTAGCGCTGGGATCCAGCTGGTTGTTAGGTTAGCAACATAGTTCGGTTTGAAGAATCTCTCTGTGCCTTCAAATAAGTAATGATGATGGTCTCCCCATCCAAGACCCTTTCCAGTCCTAAATGCCTCAATAATTTTTTCCTCGTCTTTGAAAAGACTTACTATGGATTGGTAGAAACCTGCTATGTATGCTGGGCTATTCTCATCAGTGAGTGCAAAAGCCTGCTCTTCTGGAAGCTTGTATGTGCCATTAACACGGTTGTATGTAACAAGACCTCCAGCAGCTTGACCAGCAAGCCATTCTTTTATTATTCGTGGATGTGTCCCTGTCTTTTTTGCTAGTTCTTCTGGTGTCAACTCACTTGTTCCTGCCATCGCTTTGAATAATCCAAGCCTGTCGCCAACAAAAGTGATTAATGCGCCTTCTGCTGCGCCCCATTCATTCACAACTTTTCCAAGAAATTCCTGCAGCTTCGTCTCATCTACTACTGTCATTGGTATCCGGACCTCCTTTAGAATTCATATCAAGTTGTTGTTGTATTTCTTGTTTCTCTTCCTGTTTTTGTCTTTCCATTTTAATCACTTCTAATGGTATTTTTTCTTGTATCATGCATATGGTATATATTGCATGGATGATAAATTAAGGACGGGAACGCGATACCCGCATTCTACACAAATTAGCATGGTTGGATCATTTGTAGCTAACCTTATTTGAGGCTCCCCAGCTAGAGAAGATTGAGTAGAGTAATTACTTGGATGCAAAAGATGTAAGGATCTTCTGTGAAATAGCATTCAAGGGTCTAGATTATGATTCGTTCACAGATAGACGAGTTAGCCCATTAACCATCGGAAGGAAGCTTGGATTAGATGAGAAGACAGTTAGAGTAAGAATAAAGAAGATGGAGGATGATGGATTTATCAAGTACTATCAGGCAATGCCCAGTCTGGCACCTTTTCAACTCAAAAATATGAATACCTATAGGTTCGAAGCCCTAAACATTGCTACAAAAGAGTCATAGAGCACGTTCAGGAATTTCCATTTATTGTGGAAGCAATTGACTATCTAGGGAAGGTAGTGTCCATTAGTATCACCGGCACATCCTCGGAAGCAATAGATCAGGTGGCTTCGGGATTAGCAAATAGATTCGAATTGTATAAATGGATTCTTGGAAGTTGCATAATAAAAGAACCTGTATCAGTTGCAGATAGATTAGATTGGCAAATTATTCAAGAACTTAGATATGATGCTCTATCAGGCATCAAAGTGCTCTCTGAGTCGTTGTCAATAACGCCGAGGATGGTCGAATATAGGATTAAAAAACTCTTAGGTTCAGAAATGCTGCTAGTTCGAGCAATAATAAATAGCCAGAAGCAACAAGGGCTGATATTTTATGAATTGGAAATATCAATTGATGAAACAAAGAGGTATGAAGTTGCCAAGCGGCTAAATGAAACCTACGAAGAAAAACTTTGGTCCGTACGTACCTTGGCGGCGGGTGTCTTGCTGGCGAATCTTTTTGCCTTTACTCTTGCTGAGCCCGAAGAAGCTTACGTAAACACGTTTAAACTTGAAGGCGTAAGATCATGTTCTCTTTTTATATTCAAGGAAATAGTTGAACCGAAAAGACCAAATTGGATAGACGGCCTTATAGAACAAAAAATAGCATCATCATCAAAGCCCAGGTGAGATGCTATTAATCAGCAGTTGTTATTCGACATCATGACAACAAAAAGCATTTCGTCCTTTCTCTGTTAGGCACTAGACGGTTTTGATCATCTTTACGACTTCGTCTTCAGTCTCGGTCAGTCCAGGATGACAGTCCTTCGCATGTATCATTGCATGCTTCTTTATGTCCTCATCTCCCTGGGGAGATATGAGCGTCCAACCGCAGGGGCAACTGAGCATTTTTGCCATGAATGTGTTTGTAAGTGAGTTTCGTATATACTTTTTCACTCAATATTGCCTGTTATGACTGTCACTTTTATGGTGTAGAGTTGTAGTAACTTGGTGGGAGATAAGTAATATATACTAATGAAAAGTGTGATGACACCCTTCAAGTTACCAGTATTTGAATTCTCTTCTTTGTATTCTGCTTTTTCTAAATCAATCTTTTTCATGAGTCTAGTTGGCATAAGCATGGACTGAATCGTAATGATGGATATGTTTACAATTAATTCACTATCGGCCGTGGTTGAATAGTAAATGTAAAGAATTCTGCGGCATGTTTTATTTTCAGATCAGTAGTTGCATTTACAAATGATGTACTATTTTTTTAAAAGATCGGGTTCTATCTATGTTTGGTTTCCGTCCTTTGCTGTTGTGACATGACAAAATGGCTATGAAAGTTATCATAATAGGTCACAAAAGATAATCCCACCACAGCTGATACTAACAATATTGCAATCTTTTCATTTACAGTTTCTGTAAGACATGGTATTTAGTGGAATGATAAGAATTAATATATGATGTCAAAGCAGGACTGTCAACATGGGATAGCTTGTTCAATTCAAGACTGCAAATGTGAATGTCAGATGAAAGATAATACTCCTGAAACCCCTAACCTGGAAGATTACAAAAGTCCTTCCGATCGTGAACAAGGAACGTGAAAAATTGGAAATTCATAGAAAAAGAGGCTAATTCTAATTGAATACATGAACATATTTCTTTATCAGTAACGACGAGTTTCATATGGCTTGGTTTTTTGCTGTTTGAAAATAAAATAAAATGAAGCTTATCGCTTCTCTTCAAGTAAAGCAAACTACGCCTTTCTAACTAACTAAAAATTAATCGGTTATAATGCGATTCAAACTTATCTTTTTTGATACTGAGATTTAAATATGGAAAATGCGAATACAAACTTGAGTAGAATTGGTATTGGGGTAAGGCCTACAGATCTGTAATCCTCCTCAGTGTTCGATTCCTGACTACTCACTCTCTTTATGCTAATTCACTTATTGCTCTGTCTAGTTTACTAATTTGAGTAATCAGTATAATTTCAAGAAAAATCTGCGATACTAGCCTTCCCATCAGTCTCCATATAACAGCTCAGTTGTAATTCACGAAGCTCTTATACAAGTTAGTATTGTCTACTTGACTAAACGGGTAACCAAATTTGCCAATTTGGCCATTAGGCACGCTCATTATGTCCATATAATTGACACTATGATTGTGACCTAGAAACCAATGAGCAAACTCCAGTTGGTTTGTTCATCAATTATTGAAAATGCCGTGCGTCTGAATGAATACAGTGTAATTTTTCGCCGTCGACTTCCTTCTTTGCGTTGAGCCTTACCTACCTTCTCTTGAAAGTATTCGAACTGTCTTAACATTTTGTTGTAAATGGTCATTGGGCTTTTCGCATTATTCTTAATTTAAAATATCAATGTGTCTTGTTTCTAATAGGTTCTTCCGGAATTCCACTAACTTTTTCAGGTGCTCAGTTGCTTCATATGAAATGTATATCTGTACTGCGTTTTGTCTTGCTGTATTCTTTCCTAACTGTTATTCGGGTAGGTGTTACAGTAAAGTCTATGTCCTTCGTCCTAAGGGAACTGGCTTCAATGGCCTTGAATCCTGAGCTTGCTAATACTAATATATAAGTTCGAAGTTCGAAGTCTGTCGAACTTGCAGTATTCTAATAATTCTCTAATGTCTGCAAGACTTAATGGTTCTTCTTGGTCAGGATAATATTTTGGCTCTTAACTCTTCGTTTAAACTTGGACTGCATGATATCAATATCTATCTGAAAACTCTAGGAATGACCTAACTGCTGCAATGTATAATTTGACTGATGCTACTGCAATACTTAGTTGTGAAAGGTATGAAACAAACTGGTCTAGTAGTTCATAGACCTCTACATTTCTATACATCAATGCTGGAATTTTTGTATCGAGAGTTAGGTTTGTATTGCTGATTGCTGATCGGGTTAGACCCCCTTTAAGAAATCTTGAAAATGTGTTAAACCAGTTGATATGTATTCTTGGAATTCCTACTATTTCGAGCAATACTATCAAGAAAAGAATCCACCATTTTCTTACTTATTGCTGTTTCTAGGACTTGCATTATTAATTTATGGTATACCACATCTATTAAGTGTAATTATTATAATTCATTTTATAGCACAATAATAAACATTAAAACATAGTTACAAACAATGTGGTTGATATAAGGAAAGAATCCAGGAGAATGATTACCTACGACCAGCATCCAGATTCTTGTTACATAATTCAACCACTTATTTATGAGAAATCCATTGAATTCAGGACGTACCAAAATAATATTGCCGAATCTGCCTATGATAAGAATACACTTGTGGTTCTTCCAACTGCGCTTGGCAAGACGATCGTAGCAATAATGGTAACTGCGAATGCACTTTATAATTATAGACATAAAAGAGTGCTAGTAGTAGCTCCCACCAGACCTCTTGTACTTCAACATATGAAATCTTTCTATTCAGTATTAAAAATATCACAAGATAAAATAGCCGAAATTACAGGTAAAACCCTTCCATTACCGAGAACAGCGATATGGAAGAATAAAGATATTAGACTTGTATTCGCTACCCCAGAAGTTGTAAGAAATGATTTACAGGATAATAGATTAAGTTTGAATGATTTTAGTTTATTAATTATTGATGAGGCACATAGAGCCGTCAAGGATTATGCATATACCACAATAGCCAAACAGTACATCAGTCAGTCAGAACAACCATTGATCTTGGCTATGACTGCTAGCCCTGGTTCTGACACAAAAAGAATACATGATGTATGTAATAATCTATTCATTGAACATATAGAATATAGAACAGAAGAGGATGTAGATGTAAAACCGTATGTCAATCCAATAAACGTTAACTGGCAATGGGTCAGTTTGAGTTCAGAATATAATTACATACGTTCGATTCTCAAAAATATGCTTGATGATAAGCTGAGATGGCTTTTTCAACATGGATTGCTTAGAAAAAGGGGAGGTATTCGATGGATATTTAAACGAGATCTAATTGATGTAGGAGCCGAAATTCGATATAATTTAGAATTGTCTCAAGAGGAAACAAGGGCTTCGCTTTATTTTGCTTTAATGCAACAATCATTAGCACTTACTCTTTTGTACTGTGTTGAGCTTATAGAGAGTCAAGGATCTGCTTCATTAAAAGCCTTTTTGGATAGAATTGAAAACGATAGTAGCCCTTTTGGCCGCAGCATTGCAGAGAGCGGTAGTAAAGCCCATAAATCATTGATAAATGATCCGAGGGTAAAGGAAATCAGGACACTTCTTAGTACTCTAAAATTAGAGCACCCAAAAGTCAAATGTTTAGTAGAGATCTTGAGAGGAAAAATATCCGAGCAACTTGTACAACAATCTCTTGTCCAAATTGATAGCAATAACGATAACGATAACAAGAACTATAAAGATAAGAATTTCAATCATAATAATTCTATTACTAGTACTACCATTTCTACTATGGATAGTAATATGATGATGTCTATTGTCTTTACTCAATACCGTGATACTGCACAGCACATAGTTGACATTCTAAATAGTAATAATATAAAAGCATCAAGGTTTGTTGGCCAAGCAAAAAAAGGAGACGATGTAGGAATGAAACAGGAAGAACAAGCACAAGTATTAGAAGCCTTTAGAAGAGGTAAGTTCTCCGTACTAGTAGCGACTTCAATAGCTGAAGAAGGCCTTGATATTCCTGAAGTAGATCTTGTTATATTTTATGAGCCTATACCTAGCGAAATTAGGTATATTCAGAGAAGAGGAAGGACTGGAAGGCGATCCTCTGGTTCAGTAATTATTCTTGCAGCCAAAGACACTATAGACGAACGTCATCTTAATGCCAGCAAGAGACGTATAGAAAAGATGAATCAAACTTTGAGTACTATTAATTCTCTCCTTAAATCCATGAAACGAACTGCTTTGTCCACTCCGATTCTGGATCTTATGACAAATGAGGAGATATCAGCTATAGAAGTTAGTAGAGCAAAATCGGAAGTAAGGAGGGAAAAGGATTTAGAAATACATGTGACCTCTACACTCACTAAAGGGGTACCTAAAGGGACATTATTATTAGACAGAGGCTATACGGTACAATTTGTAAGGGATGTCAATAATGCTGCTAGAAAGATTCATTCATTGCTAGTAAAAAAAGGACGGTCCGGAGAGGATGTCGATATCATTAGAGATATTTTGGGTTTTGATAATAACATACTGGTTGAAGCGTTGAAGAAACTGGAGAAACTGAAAAGGATACAATGGTTGGACGATGCAACAATAGCACTCTCGGACAATCTGAGACGTATGCCTGGAGAAGTACATAATATATACATTGAAAGTATTCTATCTGGAATTACATTGGTTACGATAGATGGAAAATGGCATGCTAGATTAAATCACTATGATTATGATGGACCAAGACATCTTCTCAAGAAGGGGATGGAGTTTAAAGCGGTATCAGAATTGTATCATGACGGAAAGACATTTTGTGTGAGGATAAAACAAATAGAGTAAAGGTTATCATTTACTATGACAATATGGATGCTATGGAAGACAAAGCTAATATCAATTTTCAGCAATGATATAGTTATATAATATATTTTAGAACCAGACACTTTAACTGAAAATGTTTTAAGTATTTAACTGGGCACAGAGATTATGGGACTTTAGAATATCTGCATAGTAACTAATACTCTTCGACATTACGAAATCTGTATTCTATGTACTCGGATAGAAATTATTGGTTTTATCTTACGATTATGATGATAACAACAGTCACCCATTTTGTATATAATTTGACCAAGAAAAAATTCTTTCTACTCCATGACAAATCCTACAACTTCCAGATTGCTTTATGATCATCGTTCATGCTATATACTGGGTATGCATAGTTGGACAGCTACAAAAATATGTTTCTTGCTTTAAGAGAAGTTAAGAATTAGTTATTGCATTTGAACATAATGAATCATAAGCTGGTAAGTAAAATGTTACTGTTACTGTCAGTTATGACATTTATTGATGTTAATTGATGTTAATCCAGTATTTTGTTATTGTAATTGTATATCTAGATCTGACTTCGGTTTATCTCTAATATATTCTAAATATCTTAGAATTATCAGTCAAGTGACTTCATATCAATAACGAATCGGTACCGAACGTCACTATTAACAATCCGTGGATAAGCCTCATTGACCTCTTGAATTGGGATAAGTTCGATGTCGCTGGAAATATCATATTTACTACAGAAATCAAGCATCTCCTGAGTCTCTTTTAATCCACCTATACCTGAGCCTGCAAGACTGCGACGAGCATTGATGAGTGAAGACGCGTTAAGTGGAGTTTCTTTTTCTGGTAGACCAACTACGACCATAGTTCCGTCGAGGGTTAGCAAATTAAGGTAAAGATTCCAGTCAATCTCCACTGAAAGAGTATTGATAATGAGATTAAAATATCCTTTAAGTTCATCAAAACTTTTCTGATCGGTTGATGATGAGGTAGAGGCAGCATAGAATTTATCCGCTTCGTCTTGCTTTCTTTTAGAGGGACTAATCACGCTGACTTCTG
>Ga0256867_10001399_pt1 | contig 10222 bp, 9 predicted proteins | sample RVTome_15_FD_185939 | JGI IMG/M metagenome (GOLD analysis project Ga0256867, IMG submission 185939) | Soil microbial communities from uranium-contaminated site in the Upper Colorado River Basin, Wyoming, United States - RVT150D86 (HiSeq) ... | reverse complement strand
GATCGTGGCCAGACCTGCCTCGAAACGTCTCGAGGCCGCCGTCAACGCCGGCGATCGCGTGGCAGCCACCATTGCCGGGGGTCAGATCAGCAGGGTTCTCGGCGCCGAGGGTGTGCTCTGGGTTGCTGCCCTGACCGCGATGGTGTGGTGATCAGACCTTCTCTCTATCCCGGTGCTCGATCTTCCCATCGGCATGGAGAGCGAATCGGCCCTCCCCGCGATCGTGCACCGGATCCGGTCGCGTCCAGGGCCAGCCCCCGAACTGGGTCCGGCGATAGTCATCCACCGCCTGACGCAATTCCTCGGCGCTGTTCATGACGAAGGGGCCCATTTGGAAGACAGGAGCCCCGATGGGCCGTCCTTGCAGCATCAGGAGCTCAGCCGGAGCTCCCCTGTTCTCCAGGGCCACCGCCACATCGGCGTCGAGCCGGGCGCCGACATCGGCGCTCACCGGGGTGCGGTCGATGGTGAGGTCGTCGCCGGCGTAGCAGTAGAGAGTCCGGTTGGTCCCTGATCGCGCCGGAGGCAGATCGTAGGTAGCGCCGGGGGCCAGCCTGATCAGCCAGATGGCGAAGTCGGTGTCGGCACGTGACGCCCAGGAATCGGGGGGCGGCGAAGGTGGCCCGCTCGCTCCGAGCGCCCCGGCGATTGCGTCGATAGAGACGCCGGGAGCCGGTGAGACGGTGGGAATGGCCTCGCTCCACAACATCCCGAAGTAGGCATCCACCATCTTCGACTCGGGGGGCAGGTTGAGCCAGATCTGAAACAGCTCCAACACGTTCTCGCCCTCCGGGTCGAGGAGGGGGAACATCTCGGCGTGCATGATGCCGCTCCCCGTGGTCAGCCACTGGACGTCGCCTTCGCCATAGCGCGCGGTGGCGCCCAACGAGTCTGAGTGATCGACATAGCCGCGTCGCACCACGGTCACTGTCTCGAATCCCCGGTGCGGGTGCTGTGGGAAGCCGGGCACTCGGGCACCGTGATACATGCTCCACCCGTCGGTGTAGGAGAAGTCCGAGCCGATGTTGCGACCATGGAGCGAGACAGCCGGGCCGAGCACGTCGTTGCCGGCCGGGTACTGGTCCACGTGATGCACGGTGAACAGGAACGGGTCGAATCCCTCCCAGGGGAAGCCGAGTTGGACGAGGTCACTGATGGCAGTCATGTGAGCCCTCCACACGGTACTCCCTCACCGGATGAACCGACCCACGGCATCGGCAACCCCTTTGAGGAGACTCATCATCTCGGTGAATCCGGGGAGGGTCAGACTCTGTGGCCCATCACTCAAGGCGGAATCGGGGTCGTTGTGCACCTCGACCAGAACCCCATCCGCGCCGGCGGCGATGCCGGCCGCTGCCAACGGCCTCACAAGGGACCGGTCCCCGGCGGCATGGCTGGGGTCGACGATCACCGGCAGATGGGTCTTCTGTTTGAGCACGGGGACCGCGCTGACGTCGAAGGTGTTACGGGTCGCCGTCTCGAACGTCCGGATGCCCCGCTCACACAGGATCACCCGGGTGTTGCCGGCCGACGCCACATACTCCGCGGCGAGCAACACCTCCTCGATCGTCGAAGAGATCCCGCGTTTCAGCAACACCGGCTTGGGTTGGGCCCCGACCTCGGAGAGAAGTCGGAAGTTCTGCATGTTCCGCGCCCCTATCTGGAGCATGTCGGCGTGGGTGGCCACCAACTCGACGTCCTCCGGTGCCACCACCTCGGTGACTACGGGGAGCCCGGTCTGGTCCCGGGCAGCTGCGAGCATCAACAACCCCTCCTCTCCCAGACCCTGGAAGCTGTACGGAGACGTGCGCGGCTTGAAGGCGCCACCGCGGAGGATGCGGGCCCCACTCTGCGCCACTGATCCCGCCACCAGGGAGATCTGGGTCGCCGACTCGACCGAGCACGGGCCGGCCATGACCACCACTTCGGCGGCACCCACCGCCACGTCGGCGACGTCGACCACCGAATTCGCCTCGCGGTACTCACGGGAGACCTGCGGATAGGGCGGAGCCTCCGACTTGATGCTTTCCACGCCCGGCATCGCCCTGATCTGGGCGGCCAGTGCCTGGGCCGTGCCATCGATGAGGCCGATGTGGGTGGTCTCGCCCAGTTCGCTGACCATGAGCCGCCCTCCGTGTTGCTCGATGAAGCGCACGATGGCCGCCTTGTCCTTGAGGGAGACGCCTTGGGCCAGGACCACGATCATGACGTCACCCCCATGGGACGCAAGCCGGACAGGAACTCGGCAGGGCTCTCCCCCCGGTCGATGGCGTCGATGAGAGCCGATCCGACGACGACACCGTCGACGTGCCGGCTCAAACGGGTCACCTGGTCGCGCTCCCTCACCCCGAAGCCGGCCAGCACCGGGAGCGTTGAGGCCGTCCTGACCCGATCCAGGTAGGCGAGCACCTCCACGTCGAATGTGGTTGCACTCCCCGTCGTGCCTTTTGTCGTGACCGCGTAGACGAAGCCCCTGCTGGCCCCGGCCAGACGTCGGAGTCGGTCGTCGGGCGTGGTCGGCGCCACCAGTTGTATCATGCCCAAACCGCGCGGCTCGAGCTTTGCGACCAGCTCACCACTCTCCTCGAGGGGCAGGTCGGGGACGATGAGGCCGGACGTGCCCACCTCAGCCATCCGATCGACGAGTCGCTCCAGACCATAGGCGAGGAAGGGGTTGTAGTACCCCATCAGCACATGGGGGGCAGCGAGCGCCTGGCGTCGGAGGAGCTCGAAAACGAGGTCGAGATTCACTCCACCTTCCAGCGCGACATGACTCGCCTGCTGGATGGTCAGGCCATCGGCCATCGGGTCGCTGAAGGGGATCCCCACCTCCACCACGTCGGCCACTTCTGCCACCGAGGCCAGGATCTCGCCAAAGCGCTCCTGGTTGGGGTAGCCGGCAGTCAGGTAGGCGCAGATGGCGTTCCCGCCGGCGGCGACGATGGCGTTGGTCACGGAGCCGGCAGGCTCACTCATTGTCGGCCTTCCTGATGATGTCGAGATCCTTGTCACCCCGGCCCGACACACACACCACGATCACCGATCCGGGTTTGGACGAGGCCCATCGCCTCGCTCCGGCGAGTGCGTGCGCCGACTCGAGCGCCGGAATGATGCCTTCGACGATGGCACACTCCCTGAGAGCGTCCAGGGCCTCCATGTCGCCAACCGACTCGTAGACGGCACGCCCCTCGTCGCGCAGCATGGCGTGCTCGGGGCCGACGCCGGGATAGTCCAGCCCGGGGGCGATGGAGTGGGTCTCCAACACCTGTCCGTACTCGTCCTGGAGGAGCGGCGTCAATGCACCATGGAGAACACCGGGCGTACCCCACCCGAGAGTGGCGCTGTGGGCATGGCCGTCACCACCGGCCTCGATCCCGAAGAGCGCCACGGACTCGTCTTCGACGAACCCCCGAAACATACCCATGGCGTTGGAACCGCCACCGACGCAGGCCACGACGACTTCGGGGAGAGCACCTGTCGCCTCCAACATCTGCCAACGCGTCTCCTCACCGATGATCGCCTGGAAACCGGCAACCAGACTCGGGTAGGGATGGGGGCCGACCACCGATCCGAGGAGGTAGTGAGTGCCATCGGGGTCGGACACCCAGTCCCTCATCGCCTCGTCGATGGCCGATCGCAGTGTCCGATCCCCTTTATCCACCGGAACCAGCTCGGCCCCGAGAAGTCTCATTCGCTCGACGTTGCTGCTCTGCCTGATCACGTCGACCGCTCCCATGTAGACCGTGCACGGAAGACCGACGCGGGCGGCGGCGGCGGCGGCGGCGACCCCGTGCTGGCCGGCGCCGGTCTCGGCGACGATGCGCCCGACACCGAGACGCCTCGCCAGCAGAGCCTGACCGATGGCGTTGTTGATCTTGTGGGCGCCGGTATGACAGAGGTCCTCCCTCTTCAGAAAGACTCGGGCTCCCCAACTCGCCCCCAGCTGGGGGGCAGGAGTGAGCGGCGTCGGCCTCCCCACGAAATCGCGCTGCTCTCTCTCCAAATCGGCCAGGAATGAAGGGTCGGTCATGAGCTCACGCCAGGTGCGCTCCAGCTTCCCCAGCGCCGTCATCAGGGTTTCCGGGACGAAGCGCCCCCCATAGGCACCATATCTCCCTCGCCGGTGACCCGGCGCGGGCTCGTGTCAAGTGTCATGTTGTCACCCGCCTCTCCTCGGCCGCCCGAGCGGCGGCCACAAACGAACGAATCAATGCCGGGCTCTTCAGGGCGGGATCCTTCTCGACACCACTGCTGACGTCGACGCCCCAGGGGCGAACGATCTTGATCGCCCCGGCCACGTTGTCGGGACGTAGGCCTCCGGCGAGGATCATCCCACCACGTCGGGCCAACCTGGCCGCCTCTGCGAAGTCGACCGTCTGTCCGGCCCCGCTGAGCGGTCCCTCGAACAGGAAACGGGTGTCGCCCGGTGCGATGTCCTCGCCTTCGCGATAGACGGGGAGCGCCTCGACGCCCCCGAGAGAGGGCAGTGTGTCGTGATCCGCCTGGACGAAGTCTGCGGCGAAGACATCGAGCACACGCTGCACCTCGTCGGCCGTTGGACGGCGAAACACCGCAACCTTGGCGATCCGAGCGGGGAGCGTCGCAGCGATCCTCGCAGCGTCTTCCGGCGCGATCCGACGGGGAGATTCGGCGAAGACGAACCCGACCGCGTCGACAGCGGTCTCGACACACGTCTCGGCCGCTATGTCATCGGTCACCCCACAGATCTTTACGAACAGAGTCATCGCTCCGCCTCGGTCCGTGCCGTACGACCGGCGTGGAGAATGCTGTCGAGAGCTGCGGAGGGGTCTCGTGCGGAGACGAGCGAAGATCCCACCAGTGCCAGCCGATAGCCGAGTCTGGCGACCTCTCCGGCGTGCCCCGGCTCGGCGATGCCGCTCTCGGCCACGGCGGGGAGATGGTCGGGTAGGTGCGGGGCCAGCGACTCGAACCGGCCGCGGTCGACCTCGAGGCTGACGAGGTCTCGACAGTTGACCCCAACATAGACCTCTCGATCGAAGACGCCGACCGCTGTCTCCAGATCGGACCGGTCGAACACCTCCACCAAGACGAACATGCCCATCGCCATTGCCTGCTCGGTCATCTCGGCGAGTAGCGCCTCGGGAAGGAGCCTGGCGATGAGGAGTACACCGGAAGCGCCGGCCGCTCGGGCCTCGAGCAACTGGATCGGGTCGACGAGGAAATCCTTTCGCATCACCGGGAGGTCGACGGCGGCAGCTGCTGCTTCCAGGTGCTCGAGCCGGCCGGCAAATCTGGTCTCCTCGGTGAGCACCGAGACGACCGCGGCACCGCGATCGGCGAAGACCACGGCCAATTCGACCACCCGATCCGCCCCTCCTTCGGTGAGACGACCCTCTGCGGGGCTGGCCAGCTTGGCCTCGGCGATGACGTCGAAACCGGCTTGGCTCAACCCGATCGCGCGGGGTGGCGGGGCAGACGCGGCACGCTCTCGGAGCCCGTTGGTGCCTGCGCCGGCTCTGGCCGCACGGGCCCGAAGCAGGCTGGCATCCGACATCGCGGAGAGGAAATCAGACACGGGCCGTCTCCTGGCGGATGGTGAGACGCGCGAGGAGGTCGGTCGCTGCTCCCTCGTCGAGAGCTCCCCGAACACGTTGTATCGCCTGCTCCGCCGGTGAGCCCGTGACGCGTAATGCCAGTGAGGCACCGAGGATCAGCGCCTCGCGATGCGGTCCCACCGCACCGGAGAACACGTCTCTGATCGCGGCGGCGTTGTGTGCCGGGTCGGCACCGACCAGGTCCTCGGCTTCGCAGCGGTCGAAACCGAAATCGGCCGGGTCCTCGATACGATTCACCACGGCACCAGGAGTGACCTCGTGGAGCACATACGGGCCGATCGGTGTCGGCTCGTCCCATCCCGGCTCGCCGTGAACCACGTAAGCCCTCGTGATGCTCATCCCCGACAGGGTCTGCGCCATCATCTCAGCACTCTCGGAACTGAAGGCCCCGACCACCAGATAGGGAGTCTGTGCCGGGTTGGCCAATGGGCCCACGAGATTGAAGATCGTCCTCGTCCCCAGGGCCTGACGCACCGGGGCCACTGCCTTCATCGACGGGTGGAATGTCGGGGCGAACAGGTAGGTGAATCCCGTCGCCTCGAACATGGCGCCGGCGCGAGACGGATCCCAGGGCACGTCGAGGCCGAGAGCGGCCAGGACATCGAAGCTCCCACTCCGCGAGGACACGGAGCGATTGCCATGCTTGATCACGTGGGCACCGGCGGCGGCGGCCAGCAGTGCGGCGCCGGTCGAGAGGTTCAGGCTCCCCGAGGCGTCCCCACCGGTTCCAACCACGTCGACCGCTGTTGAGACGTCGGCGATCTCGGGCCGAACCGCGATGCGCTGCAGGCCACGGGCGAACCCCCGCAGCTCGGCGGGCGTCTCTCCTCTCGTCCGCATTCCGGCGAGGGCCGCTGCCGCCATCGCCGGGTCGACGTCGTCGGCGGTGAGCCCATCGAGGAGGCGTTGCGCCTCCTCCTCGCTCAAGGTGGCTCCGGAGAGGATGGTGGCGATGAGGTCTTTCACGATCCGGCACCCACCAGTCCCCCCTCGTGGATGTCCGCGCGCATGCCCAGGAAGTTGGTGATCAATCGGTCACCAAGAGGGGTCAGCACACTCTCGGGGTGGAACTGAACCCCTTCCACCGGCAAGGATATGTGCCTGATTCCCATGATCTCCCCGTCGGACGTGTAGCCGGAGATGGCCATGTCTTCGGGGAGGCTCTTCTCGAAGACTGCCAGCGAGTGGTAACGACCACACACCAGCGGGTTGGGGAGACCCGCGTAGATGGTGCGGCGATCGTGATAGACCTCAGACGCCTTGCCGTGCATCAGAGATTGAGCCGCGCCGACATCGGCGCCGAAGGCGACCGCGATGGCCTGATGGCCGAGACAAACCCCGAGGATCGGGATCCGCCCGCTGAAGTGGCGGATCATCTCGATCGACACCCCGGCATCCTCGGGTCGGCCCGGTCCCGGCGACACGACGAGATGGGTCGCCCCCAACTCGTCCGCCTCGTCGGCACCGATCTCATCGTTGTATCTGACAGTCACCCGGGAGCCTTTGGTCATGAATGCCTGGACCAGGTTGTAGGTGAATGAGTCGTAGTTGTCGATGACGAGGATGTGACTCACAGGCCCTCCTTGGCGAGCTCGAGAGCCGACTCGAGGGCGGCTCCCTTGGACAGGACCTCACGGTGCTCGGCGGCGGGGTCGCTGTCGGCGACGATCCCGGCACCGGCCTGATAGCTGTAGGAGCCATCCTCGAACACGAGTGTCCTGATGGTTATGGCTTGATCCATCGACCCACCATGACCGAAGTAGCCCACCGACCCGGAGTAGAGGCCCCGGGACACGGGCTCGAGCTCGTCGATGATCTCGATGGCGCGCAATTTGGGGGCACCGGAGACGGTCCCCGCCGGGAAGGCCGCCGCGAACAGGTCGAAAGCATCGAGGTCGGGACGCAGATCGGCGGTGACACCGCTCACCATGTGCATCACATGGCTGTAGCGCTCGATGGTCTTGTAGGGGTCGACGATCACCGACCCTGGTGTCGCAGTCCGACCGAGGTCGTTTCGAGCCAGGTCGACGAGCATGACGTGCTCGGCTGCCTCCTTGGGGTCACTCAGCAGATCCCGTTCCAGCCGACCGTCTTCGTCGTCGGTTGCCCCTCGTGGCCTGGTACCGGCAATGGGCCTCAGCTCGGCGCGTCCCGCGTTGAGCCTCGCCAGGGCCTCCGGCGAGGAGCCCACGACCTGACGGTCCCCGGTGTCGATGAAGTACATGTAGGGAGACGGATTGAGCAGACGCAGTCCTCGGTAGGCGGCGAACGGGTCGACGGCGGTCTCGCCGGTGAATCTGATCGAGAGAACCAGCTGATACACATCCCCGGCGGTGATGTGTCGCTTCACGGTTTCGACACCGCCGATGAACTCTTGTCGGGACATGCTCGGGGTCGCCGGGCCATGACCGGCGGGGTCGTGAGCCCGGTCCAGTGCCCCGCGCAGAGCGCCCACTACCTCGATGCGGAGACTCTGGCGATCCGTCTCGCTCCCGGAGTGGAGGAGCGCCATGCGCCGGGTGAGGTGATCGAAGACGAGGATCGACGACGTCGAGAGGTAGATGCCATCGGGCCCTGACCCGTCGTGTGGGGAAGGAGGAAGTCGGTACAGCCTCCTGACCAAGTCGAAGGCGGCGACTCCTACCAGTCCACCCCCAAATGGCTCGGCCTCGGGGTCGAACGGCTCGCAGGTGGGAGTGTCGGCCAGCGCCTGGCGCAACCCGGTGAGGAGGTCACGATCCACCAGCCGGTCACGGTCGAGAACCCCCGCCGTTTCGATGGTGAAGCGGCGTGTCTCGCCAAACCCGATGAACGAGTAGCGCCCGGTGTGCCCGCCCTCGACACTCTCCAACAGATAGCGCGGCGAGAACGAGGCCAGGCGGAGATATGCCGAGACCGGAGTGTGAAGATCGGCGGGTATGTCGAAAATCGATTCCATCGGGCTCCTTTGGCTGGGGCTGCGAGGCGAGTGCCCGGGAATCGAAAACCCACCTCGCGGCCGAGGTGGGTTGTGTCGCTTTCAGTGTTTGAGCCGCGCGGTCGCCACCTCTATGGGGTGAACCACCACCAGTGACGGGTCTGCTGCGAACGCGTGCTCATCGGACGCGCAGTTCTACCAGCCGGGACGAGACCCGTCAACCCTGCCAGGAAGCACACACGTATGCGCTGTTCGGCTTTAAGGTCTCACCGCGGAGACGGATGTGGCTGACCAGGGAAGGAACGCCTGATGCTCTCGACCCTGGCCACAGCCGGTCGCACGGTTCTCAAGCGCATGGCGGCCGACTGGCTGATCGTGGGGGCTGCGTTCGCCACCATCACCCTCGCCACCATCCTGCTGGCCGCCGGTCCCATCTACGCCGACGCGGTGACCATCGCCGCGCTACAGCGCAGCATTGGAGACGCCCCGATATCACAGTCGACGATCGAAGCGACGATCAGGGTCTTCCCCGAGGTCTACGAGACCGTAGACGGGGTGGTGCGAGCCACCGTGAATGACTCGCTGGACGCCACGGGCGCAGACGTTTTCGCTCACCTCGAAGCAGAGTCCTTCGGGTTCGAAGACCGACCAACATCAGGCCGGCTGACCGAGCTGGCTTCCTTCCATTACTTCGAAGATCTCGCCAATCGAGCCACTCTCACCAAAGGGGATTGGCCGATGCCAGGGGATGACCGTGTGGAGACAGCAGTGAATGCGCCCGCGGCGGAGATGATCGGCCTCGAGCCTGGCGATGCGCTCGTGGTCCGGGATCGACAGGACCCCGACATCGAGGTGATCGTGCGGGTGGTCGGCATCTACGAGGCCCACGACCCGCGCGAACGGTATTGGCGGGACGACGAACTGATCAGCTCCGGCCATGTCGACTCGGGCTCGTTTCGCCACGTCGGACCTTTTGTGGTGGCCCGGGAGGACATGTTGGAGCATCTCACCCCCCGGCGCACCATCGCCGACTGGCGCATCGTTCCAGACTTCGAGCTTCTCGCGGTCCAGGAAGTCGACGGATTACGCCAGAGAGTCACTGATCTGGACCGTCGGCTCGACGCCGCCCTCAGTGCTCGCGTCGACGCCGCCTCGAATGGCGCCAGGGACGGGTTCACCGTCGATACCGAGCTGACCAACCTGCTCACCGAGGTCGACCGATCCTTGACGGTGACCAGGTCCAGTGTCCTGGCCCTTCTCATCCAGCTGTCCATATTGGCCGGCTACGCACTGGTCCTCACCGCAACGCTCCTGGTCGACACCCGTCGCACCGAGACCAATCTGGCGCGTTCGCGTGGCACCAGCCCCAGGCAGATCCTGGCAGTTTCCCTTCTCGAAGGGCTCGTGCTGACACTTCCCGTCGTCCTGGCAGGGCCATTCCTCGCCAGCTTGCTCTTGAGCCTCCTCAATCAAGTTGGCCCCCTGGCGACGATCGATCTCACCATCGAGCCCCGAGTCACCCCGGAGTCCTTCGTCCTCGCCGGCATCGCCGCATCGCTGTCTGTGATCGTGCTCGGCTGGCCCGCCTATCGGTCGGCGCGCCGATTCGGATCATCGCTGGGACGCAGCCCCCGCCAGTCGAGCCGGGCCGGGACGCAGCGCATTGGAGTCGATCTCGCCCTGGTCACCTTGGCCGTTCTTGCGTTCT
>Ga0256867_10001398_pt1 | contig 10222 bp, 10 predicted proteins | sample RVTome_15_FD_185939 | JGI IMG/M metagenome (GOLD analysis project Ga0256867, IMG submission 185939) | Soil microbial communities from uranium-contaminated site in the Upper Colorado River Basin, Wyoming, United States - RVT150D86 (HiSeq) ... | reverse complement strand
CGACCAGGAACCCGCCGCTGCGGGGGTCGACCGCCAGTGCGTAGGCAGCGCCGCTGAGCTCGCCCAGGACCTGGGACGCGCCGTGCACGAGCTGCTGTACGGCCTCGTCGAGCAGCCACTTCTCGAACCGATTGGCGGCCAGGTGGGTGGACAGCGCTTCGGCCACCTGCTGCTGTTCGATCTGCCGCCCGCGGTCGGAGCGCAGCGCCTCGGCCTCGGCGATGTCGGCGTCGATGCGGCGGAGGTCGGCCTCGGCCCGGGCATGAGCCGCGGCCACCACCTCGCCCGGCCACGTCGCCTGCTCGTACCGCTGCCCGGGCGGGCCAGCGCGGGGCACATCGACCCCGACGTCGCGGCAGAGCCGCACGAGCTCGTCGACGAGCGATGACGCCTCGGCCCGGGCGCCATCGGCGAGCCGGCGGTGGCGGTCTGCGCGTTCGACCGCTGGGGGGCGGCGCCCAACGGACCAGCCCACCAGCTCCGCCCAATCGGCGGCCAGGTCGCGACGCTCGGCGGCAGGGGGGTCGAGGACCGCGACCGCGTCGCGGGCGGCGTCGAAGGCCCGGCGGGCCTCGCGCTCGCGCGCCGACAGCTCGTCGTGCCGGCACCCGACCTCGCGCTGCGCGGCACGGGCGTCGCGCGCTGCCTGGAGGGCCTTGGCCAGACTGACCTCGGCGGCCGTGACCACCGCCAGCTGGTCGTCGAGCGCCTCGGGCTCGGCCGCCCCGGCGAGACGAGCATCGAGGTCGGCCAGGTCGGCACGCAATCGCCCGAGCTTCTCGTCCACCCTGGCCTGGTGGGCCGTCGCGTCCTTGACGGCCGCGGTCGCCCGCTCCACCGACCGTTCCGCCTCGGCCAGGCTCCGCTCGGCTCGACGGAGGTCGGGTGCCCCGCGGGACGTCGGCAGGGCGTGCACCGCCTGCCCGCACACCGGGCAGGGCGATCCGACCGCGAGCTCGGACGTCAACGCCAGGGCCCGCGACTCGACGCGCAACCGGTCGAGCTCGGCGGCGCGAGTCTGCCGGTCGCGCCGGGCCCGTTCCTCGGCGGCACGGGCCGTCGCCAGATCATCGCCCGCCCGGGCCTCGGCTGTCCTCCCCCGGTCGAGGGCCTCGGCCAGCTCCCTCCGGCGGCCGTGGTCGCCGCGTGACGCCTCCAGCGCGGCCCGGGCGGGGAGTCCGGCCAGCTCGGCCTCTGCGACGGTTACCGCCTCGGTGGCGTCGTCCTCGAGCTCGGCGCAGCGCTGCCGCGCCGCCGTGACGGTCGCCAGCGCCGTCGCCAGCTCGTCCACCCCGGCCGGAGCATGCACGCCGTCGAGCAACCTGGCGTGCGCGGTCGCCTCGTCGGCCCGGGCCTGCTCCTCGGTGGCCCGTCTCGTCAGCTCGTCGAGCCGTGACCGTTCGGCGGCGAGCTGGCGGGCCAGCGCCGCCAGCTCGTCGAGCCGAGCGGCAGCCGCCGCACGAGCTTCGGGCGTGGCCCCGACCAGCCGCGCCAGCTGTCCGTCGACGACGTCGGCCCTGTTGCGAGCCAGTGCCGCTCTCTGCCGGGCGGCCACGGCCACCCGGTCGTAGAGACCCAGGTCGAGCAGGCGGACGAGCAGGTCCTGGCGCTTGCCGGGCTCGGCGTGGAGGAACCGGGCGAACTGTCCCTGCGGTAGCGACACGCACTTGGTGAACTGGTCGAAGCCGAGCCCGACCACCGCCTCGACCGCGGCCGTGACCTCCTTGGCATCGCCGGCCAGCACCTCGGTGCCGCGCTGGAGCCGCGCCTCCTTGGTGGTGGCCCCCCCTTTGGTGGCCCGCACCACTCGCACCGCGGTGTAGTCCTGGTCGCCGACGCTGAAGTCGAGGCGCACCCGGGCCTCGGTGAGGTTCTGGCTGATGACCGGCGCCACCGCCCGCCGGTCGTCGAGGCGCGGCACGCTGCCGTAGAGGGCGAACGTGAGTGCGTCGATGATGCTGGTCTTGCCGGCACCCGTGGGCCCGACCAGTGCGAACAGGTCCACGCCGGTGAAGTCGAGCACGGTCGGGCCCCGGAAGACGGTGAACCCCTCGACCTCGAGCCGCCGCGGCCTCACCGCGAGGCCTCGCTGACATCGCCGATCAGTTCTTCGACCAACTCGTCGAACAGGGCCATCACGCGCTCGTCGTGGGCGTCGAGCCCGCCGAGGTACTCGGCCACCAGCTCGTGCGGTGTGCGCCCCAGGCGATCAGGATCGGACGGAGGGGGCGCGTCGGCATCGTGCCGCGGTGCCAGCACCACCTCGACGGTGTTGGGCAGTTGGGCGCGGATCTCGTCAGCAAGCCCCGCCCGGGCCGGTTCGTCGAGGACGACCCGAAGGTGATCGTCGGCCGCACCGTCGGCGCCGGCGACCACGTCGGCCAGCGTTCCCCGCAGCGTGCGCAACCGCCGCCCCGCCGTCAGCACTTCCGGGTGAACATCGGCAGGCAGCCCCGGGTGCACGTCGACGAGGTTGACCACCGGCTCGTTGGTGGTCTCGCCGAAGTCGAGTTGCAACGGCGAACCGCAGTAGTGCAAGGGCGCGGGACCTGCGAGTTGTTGGCGCCTGTGGAGGTGCCCGAGGGCCACGTACTGAGCGGCCGCGGGAAAGGCGGTGGCGGGCACCCAGTAGTCGAAGATGGTGTGGGCGCCGCGCTCACCGCCGCCCATCGTCCCTCCCATGACCATCAGGTGGGCGACGACCAGGTTGACGGTGTCGGCCCGGAACTGCTCGGTGAGGGCCCGGAGGATCCGCACCACGCGATCGGCGTAGGCGGCGTGGGCATCGGCGGCATCGCCCGACAGCAACAGGTCGGCGGTGACGATGTAGCGCTGGGAGGGGAAGGGCAGGAGCGCCACCAGCGCCCGCTCGCCCCCGGCGGCGATCTCGACCACCCCGCCGTCGTGAGGTGGGCGGACGGCCGAGGCGACGTGGATGCCGCTCGCCTCGGACAGCGGTGCCACCGCCCCCAACCGCTGCGCCGAATCGTGGTTGCCGGCGACCACGATCACCGGGCGGCCGCCCTCGGCGAGGTCGAGCAGCCCCCGGTAGACGATGCGCTCGGCCTCGGGCGTGGGCGTAGCACTGTCGAAGAGGTCGCCGGCCACGATCACGAGGTCGACCGCGTCCCGCCTGGCGATGTCGGCGATCTCGACCAGCACCGCCTCGTGCTCCGCCGCCCGCGAGCGCCCGCGCAGTGCCTTGCCGACGTGCCAGTCGGACGTGTGCAGGACCCGCATCGTGACCGCCTACCGCCCTACCCCGCAGGGAACCCGGCGAACGGATCGGCGACGGCCGCCGCAACGGCCATGGCACGCGCCTCGTCGGGGTCGGCCCGGTCATGCGTCCCGTCGGCCGCCACGGCCTCTCGCTCGAGCGATGCCTCGGCGGCTCGAGTCGCCCAGGCGGGGAAGGGGAACTGCACGACCAGCGGAACCGGTAGCTCGGGCTGAGCCACGAGCATTGTGCCGGGTTTGAGGATGGTGGCCCGCTGGCGTTGCACCGGAGGCAGGAAGCCGTACTCGCCTCGGGCCGCCTCGGCAGCGTCCAGACGTCCCACCACCCGCACGGCCGAGTTGGCCACGATGCGCCGTTCGACCTCGCTGGCCGTCTGCTGGGCCCCGATGAGGATCATCCCCAGGGAGCGCCCACGCTCGGCCACGTCGAGCAGGATCTCCTTGATGGGGCTCGAGCCCTCGCGGGGTGCGTACTTGTTGAGCTCGTCGAGCACCACGAACTGCAACGGCCGCGCCTGCGCGGAGCGCTCCTTGCGTTCGAACGCCCGCTGGAGCACGACCCCGACCACGAATCGTTTGGCCCGATCGTTGAGGTTGTGGAGGTCGACCACCGTCACCTGCGCCCGGTCGAAGTCGACGCGGTGTCGTTCGGGCCGGGGCACGTCGCCCCGCACGAGGTGGCGCAGGTGCGGTCGGGCGCCGTGCAGCCGGCGCAGGAAGGCGTTGACGGTGCCGGCGCCGATGGCCCGCCCGGCCCACTGGTCGGGACCGTCGGGATCGACCTTGAGCTCGATGAGCTCGACCAGATCGTCGAAGCTGCGCACGACCTGGCCGTCGACGTTGACCCCGCCGTCGCCCACCGGCTCGGCGTGGCGCAGCCGGGCGGTCACGTTGTGGACCACCATCGTGTACTGCTGGCGGTCGTCCTCGGCATCGGCGAACAGGAACGGCAGCAGCTCGTCGCGGCAGAACTGCCCGATGGTCCAGAAGAAGGACGTGACGTCGTGCTGGCGGGCGGCGACGTCGGGGCTGGCGTTGGGGTCGTCGCGCACCGGCGGGGCGAAGCACGCGACGGAGCCGAAGGGCCCGGCCGGCAACCCGAGCCGCGCGTAGCGGGCCGGCTGATCGTCTCCCAGCTTGGTGTTGGCATGGTCGAGGAAGAGCAGGTCCTCCCCCTTGACGTTGAAGATGAGTGCCTTGGTGTTGGCGGCCTCGGCGCCCAACACCCCGGAGTGGAACAAGCTGTAGAGGAGGAAGGTGGCGTAGCTGGTCTTGGTGGCCACACCGGAGACGCCGCTGATGTTGACGTGGGCGCCCCGGCTGCCGTCGACGAACTCGAGGTCGAGGTAGAAGGGCTCGTCGTCGCGGGACAGTCCGGCGGGCAGCCGCGCCGGCATCTGCGAGAACAGCAGCGCCGCGTTGCGCTCGGCCCCCACCGCCTTGCGCACCTCCTCGCCCGGCAGCGGTGGGACGAACACCTCGGGCTCGAACCGGATGGCCAGGACCTGGGCCGCCTCGCTCACCTCGGCCGGAAGGACCCCGTCGGCCACCAGGAACACGTCGCTGTCCATGCGGGCGCCCTCGTGGCGGGCCCGCACCTGCGACACGACACCGGAGATGCTGAGCCGTTGGCCGTCGGGCAACAAACGGTCGACCACCACGACGTCGTCGAGCTGCAGGTACGCGCCGTTGGCCACCCCCACCCAGAACTCCAGCGGTGTCGCCGGCTCGGTGCCGATGACCCGCCCCACTACTGGCGACACGGCCGCGGACGAGCCCATCGTGGGTGCTCGCACGTCGCCGGTGTCCATTGGGAGCGACGTTAGCGAGGAGGTATGACAGTCGAGCGGATGGCCCGCACGTCGCATCTGGCGGCGATTGCCATCGGTCATGGCCTCACCCTCATGAGCATCGACACCGACTTTGCTCGCTTCCCGGCGCTGCGGTGGGAGAACCCCCTCACACCTTGAGCCCGGCCCTATGAGCGGGGCTCGAGCCGGACCGTGGTGCCGAGGATCTCCTCGCGCGTCATCGTCCCCAGGTACGGCGAGTCCACGTACTTGCGCTGGTAGCCGGCGTTGGCGCGCCCGATCGACTCGACGTCGGGGGCGGGCACGGCGTGCACCGGCACCGCCTCGCCCTCGACGTGGATGACCGCATCGGGGCCGGCCACGAGCTCCTGGTACCAGCGACCCGCGCTCCCCCGCAGTGAGCGGACATAGACGTCCCCGCCGTCGACCACCGGCCAGATGGTCGTGCGGTGGACTTCGCCGTGCGTGCTCCGGGTCTCGATGTCGATCTCGGGCACCGTCTCCAGGTCTGAGGGCCACTCCATGGCCGGCAGCGTAGGCTCGTCCGGTCGGCAGGGGAGGGCGACAGGATGATGACGGTGCCGTACCACCGAGTCCTGGTGTGGTGCGCCGCGGGGCTGGCGGCGCTGACCCTGGCGGCGGCATGTTCGTCCGGCGACTCCGATCCGTCGGACGGCGGGGACGCGTCGGACGGCGCCGATGGAGCCGATACCACCGCGGCAGAGCCCGCCGCCGCGCCGGTCCGGGTCGTCACGCTGAACCTGCTCCACGGTTTCTTCTGCCCCCCCGAGACCGACTCGTGCCAGGCGCCCGACCGGGTGCGGATCTTCGACGAGTTGATCGAGGCGGCCGACTGTCCCGACCTCGTCGGCCTCCAGGAGATCGGAGCCCGGCTCGAGGAGCTGTTGCCACCGGCGGTCGCGACGTTGTGCGACGGCGAGTACACGATCGCCTGGCAAGGCGGCGAGCCGGCGATCGACCGCGAGATGGTCCTCACCCGCCTGCCCCTCGTCGACCAGGGCTACCTCGACATCGCCAACTTCCCCTGGGAGGCGTACTGGGTGCGGGGCGAGAGCCCGCAGGGACCGGTCGACTTTCTCACCACCCATTTCGCCAGCAGCTCCAACAACCCGCCCTGCGCGCCCGACCTGTGCCCGCCGATCTGTCCCACTGGGACGATCACCAACGAGTGCCACGCCCTCGAGGTCGTGGAGTTCTTCGAGCGGCGGCCGCCGGGCGCGGTGATGTCGATCGCCTCGGGCGACCTGAACGCCGTCCCGGGTAGCCCGACGGTCACCAGCCTCCTCGACGCCGGATTCGTCGACGCCTGGCTCGAGGCGGGCAACGCCGAATGCGATCCGGCCACGCACAGCGGCTGCACCGGGGGTGGACGCCAGCCCGAGCCGTTCGTCGGCATGGACACGGCCGAGGGACCCGGCTACGACGAGCGCATCGATTACGTGATGGTGCGACCCGCCAGCGACTGTCAGCTGGCGGTCGACGCCGAGGCCTTCGCCGCCGAACCACGCGCCGAGGCCCTCAACGGCATGTGGTGGCCGGCGGACCACGCCGGGGTGCTCGCGGAGCTCGGCTGCCGATAGAGGCCCTGGTGGACCCTCGTCAAAGGTGACGTCCGCGAGGGTCCACTAGGGTCCGGCCGATGCCGGGATCCTCCACCCGCGCGGCCGACGCTGCCGGCCCGCTGACCACGACCATCGAGGAGGGTGTCGCCGTCCTGCGCTTCGACGACGGCAAGGCCAACGTCCTGTCCCATGGCGCCATCGACGCCTTCGAGGCGGCGCTCGACCGGGCCGGCGTCGCGGCGCGAGCCGTCTGCATCGTCGGCCGCGAGGGCAGGCTGTGCGCCGGCTTCGATCTGTCGGTCATGACCGGCGAGCCGGACGGCGCGCGCCGGCTCGTGTCGCGCGGCGCCGAGCTGCTCATGCGCCTGTATCTGCATCCCCAACCGGTGGTCGTGGCGGTGACCGGGCACGCTTTGGCGGCGGGAGCGCTGCTGGCGCTGGCGTGCGACGTCCGCATCGGCGCCGACGTGCCGGCCAAGATCGGCCTCAACGAGACCGCTATCGGCATGCCGTTGCCGCAGTTCGCCGCGGAGCTGGCGCGGGACCGGCTCACGCCCACCGCGTTGGTGCGGGCCACGCTCGCCGCCGAGATCTACGACCCCGCGGGTGCCCTCGAGGCTGGCTACCTCGACCGGGTCGTGCCCGCCGACGACGTGGTGGGGGCGGCCATTGCCGAGGCAAACCGGCTGAGCGCCTACCGTGCCGGGGCCTACGCTCGGACCAAGGAGGTCCTGCGCCGGGCGACGGTCGACCGGGTGCAGGCAGGAACCGCCGCCGACCTGGCCCTGTTCACCGTCCAGGCGCCAACCTGAGATCCGCCGAACGGCTGCACGACCACCCCCCGAAGACGGCCGGAGGAGTCCCCCCATGGCAGATCTCAGAACCTGCGGCCACCTCGACACCGCCCGGGAGGTGCAGCCGTCGGCCGACGGCTGTGAGGACTGCCTGCGGACCGGCGACACGTGGGTCCATCTGCGTGTGTGCCAGACCTGCGGGCACACCGGCTGCTGCGACAACTCGCCCAACCGACACGCCACGGCCCACTATCGGGCGCACACCGACCACCCGCTCGTCCGGTCCTTCGAGCCGGGCGAGAACTGGTGGTGGTGTTACATCGACGCGGTCTCGTTCGACGTCCCAGGTGCGCCGCCGGCGCCGTCCCACTCCTGACGTGGCGACCGACATGGCGACCGTAACGGCGGCACCGTCCACCCAGCGTCGCACCGTGCTCGGCACGTGCCACCACGACTGCCCCGACTCGTGCGGGTGGGTGGTGACCGTCGAGCACCACCCCGAGGACGCCTCGGAGCGCCCGACCGCGGTGCGGCTGCGGGGCAATCCAGACCACCCGTACTCCCGGGGCGAGCTGTGTCCGAAGGTCAACCGGTTCCTCGACCGCGTGTACAGCCCGGACCGGATCCTCCGCCCACTGGTTCGACGCGGTCCCAAGGGCGAGGGGGACTTCGCGCCGGACTGGGGCGGCGGCGTCGCCTACGGCAGCACGCGCGTCGAGGGCGAGGCGGTGCGGGACGAGGCGGAGCGGCCGACCCCCTAGGTGGTGGCGTCGAGGACGATCCGACCATCGACGACCCGCAGCCGGGCCACGTGGAGGTAGCGGCTGCTCGGATAGCCGACGTCCGGCTCGGAGAAGGCATGGAACGCCACCCAGACGCTGCCGGCGGCGTCGCGGAACACCTCGGCGCCACCGGGCCCCGCCAGCCGGGAGCCCGATAGCAGCACCTGCGCGTCGCCGGGCTTGATGCACGGCCCTGCCGGGCCGGCGCAGCCGGCATAGGCGACCGCGTAGGAGCGGGAGTTCCAGTCAGCGGCGGCGTACAACAGGTAGTAGCCGCCCGCCTCGTGGACGAGGCTGGGCGCCTCGATCACGCCCCGCTCGAACGCCCGGTCGGCGACCAGCAGCGCCCGGGCGGTGCCCGTCAGTGCCAGACCGTCGGCGCTGAGCTCCCGCGACCAGATGGTCGGCGGCGCGCCGCCGCGGCCCTCGGACTTCCACAGCAGGAACGCTCGGCCGTCGGCGTCGACGAAGGGGCTCGGATCGATCGATCCGCCGTCCGCGATCTGGCAGACCAGCGGTCCGTCCGAGTCGTCGACGAACGGCCCGGCCGGTGTGGCCGACACCGCCCGCGAGATGCACTGCTGGCGCGACCCGGAATCGCGGACCGTGTAGTAGGCGACGTAGCCGGCGCCGCGTGCGAGCACCGCGGGCGCCCACGTGGCGCCGGGCGCCGCCCACCCGGGCAGAGCCGCCAGCCCGTTGCCGACCAGCTCCCAGTTGACGAGATCGGGAGAGCGGATCACCTGGATGTCACCGGCGCCGGCGTTGGTCGAGTAGCCGTAGTACGTGCCCCCGGCGCTCAACACGAACGGGTCTGCGAAGTCGTACGGGAACCGCGCCCCACTGGCATAGGCCAGCGTGCGGGTGCAGTTGCCGGCCGCACCGCGTAGCGCCGCCACCGAGGACCGGACGTCGCCCGTCCGGCTCGCTCCGACCGCGAGCGAGACACCGTCGAGACAGCTACGCACCTCGTTGGCGTGGGCGGCGACCAGGAAGCGCGCCGTGTCGGTCTCGGTGCGGTCGGCGTCGACGCCCGTGATCTCCTGCTGGACGCTACGGGTGACGCCCTCGATCCAGGTGCGGGTGGCAACCGCCAGCTCGATCTCGGCGCGGACGAGATCGACACCGTCCTGCGTCAGAGCGGTGTGCCCCCGGGTGTGGTCGAGCTCCGTGCGCGTGGCGGCGAGGCTCTCCGTCTCCGCCGCGAGACGGGCCCGCTCGTCGTCGAGTCTCGCCCGAGCCTCCCGGTATCGGAAGACGAAGAGGACGGCGAGCGCCACGGCGAGGATCGCCAGCACCAGTCCCAGCACACGCGGACGCGACAGGCGTCGCGCGGCCGTCAGTGGCTGGGCAGTCGTCACAGGATCGCGCCTGTCGAGTCACAGGCGTCCTCGATGCCGGCCAACGTGGCGTCGAGGCCCGAGATGTCGCCCACGGCCGCCTGGTTCAACCCCTGCACCACGCCCCGCACGCAGCGGTCGAGGCCCTCCAGCTGGTTCTCCCGCTCCGCGAGGTCGGCGGTCGCCGCCGCGAGCTCGGCGCGTAGCTCGGCGAGCCGCCCGTTGGTCGCCGCCAGCGTCCCCTCGGCCGCGTCGCGTTCACCCTCGCGGGTGTCGAGTGTCCCCAATCCCCTGTGCATCGTCGCCCGTGCCGCCTCGAGCTGCGCGATCGCGACGGCCAGGTCGTCCCGTGCTCGGGCGAGCTCGCTTCGGGTCTCGCGCACCGCCGTCTCCGTGCGATCGAACTCGTCGCGGGTGTCGAACCAGGCGCGGGCGCCGACCCAGGCTCCGACGACGACGGCGGTAGCAAGGAGGGTCGGCACCACGATCCGCGGGAGCCGCTTCCACCGCTCGGGCTGCGAATCCTCACGCATCCGCCGCCCGATCCTCCGATCCCCCCAGGACTGGCCACTCCCCTACGTCTGGCGGCACCGGCGTCGACGGCGCTGCCCGCCCAGGAGCGTAGTTGGGCGGCGGATCAGATCGGCGTCCGCGACTGGAATCAGTCGCGAGCAG
>Ga0256867_10001395_pt1 | contig 10227 bp, 8 predicted proteins | sample RVTome_15_FD_185939 | JGI IMG/M metagenome (GOLD analysis project Ga0256867, IMG submission 185939) | Soil microbial communities from uranium-contaminated site in the Upper Colorado River Basin, Wyoming, United States - RVT150D86 (HiSeq) ... | reverse complement strand
GCTCATCAGCTTGATGAGAATGTTCATCGCCGGCCCCGAGGTATCCTTGAACGGATCGCCGACGGTGTCGCCGACGACCGCCGCCTTGTGCGGATCGGAGCCTTTCCCGCCGTGCGCGCCGGCTTCAATGTACTTCTTGGCATTGTCCCAGGCGCCGCCGGAATTGGCCATGAAGAGCGCCATCATGACGCCGGCCAGGGTGGCGCCGGCCAGGAGGCCGCCGAGCGCCTGCACGCCCAGGACATACCCCACGGTGACCGGAGCCGCGACGGCGAGGACGCCGGGGAGGATCATCTCCCGCAGCGCGGCCTTGGTGGAAATGTCCACGCAACGGGCGCTATCCGGCTTGGCGGTGCCCTCCATGAGGCCCTTGATCTCCCGGAACTGCCGGCGCACTTCCTCGACCATGCCGGCCGCCGCGCGGCCCACGGCAGTCATGGTGAGGGCGGCGATGACGAAGGGCAGGGTCCCGCCGATGAAGAGCCCGATCACGACCATGGGGTTGACGAGGTCGAGTGACAGGACCTGGCCCTCCGGCGTGACCGCGGTCGCGAAGGCGGAGAAGAGCGCGAGGGCGGTCAACGCGGCGGATCCGATGGCGAAGCCCTTCCCGATGGCGGCGGTGGTGTTGCCCAGCGAGTCGAGGCCGTCGGTGATCTTCCGGACGTCCTTGCCGAGGTGGTTCATCTCGACGATCCCGCCGGCGTTGTCGGCGATCGGGCCATACGCGTCGACGGTCATGGTCACGCCTACGGTCGCCAGCATGCCGACGGCGCTGATCGCGATGCCGTAGAGGTCGGCGGCCCAGTACGAGACGTAGATCGCGGCGCAGATGAGCAGGAGCGGCAGCAGCACGCTCATCATGCCGACCGCGAGGCCCGCGATGATGTTGGTGGCGGGCCCGGTGAGCGAGGCCTGGGCGATGTCGCGCACCGGCTTGGCCGAGGTGTAGTACTCGGTCACCAGGCCGATGGAGATGCCGGCGATCGTCCCGGCCACGACTGCCCAGAAGGGCCCCATCGCCGGCTTGCCCTCCATGCCGAGCGGGAAGGCCTGGGTCAGGAAATACGCGGCCACGAGGAACAATCCGGCGGCGATGAACGTGGTCCACCGGAGGGCGCCCGCGGGCGAGCCCTTCTCGAGGACTTTCATGGCGGCGATGCCGATGATCGACGCGCCGAGTCCGGCCAGGACCATCATGATCGGCAGCAGAACGCCGTTGGCTCGCGCGGCGTCGAGCAGGGCGGGGCTGGTCGCGGCGAGGGCGACTGTCGCGATCACCGCGCCGACGTAGCTCTCGAAGATGTCGGCACCCATGCCGGCGACATCGCCCACGTTATCGCCGACGTTGTCGGCGATGGTGGCGGGATTCCGAGGATCGTCCTCCGGGATGCCGGCCTCGACCTTGCCGACCAGGTCGGCGCCGACGTCCGCCGCCTTGGTGAAGATGCCGCCCCCGACCCGCGCGAACAGCGCGATCGATGAGGCGCCCATCGCGAATCCGCTGATGATCTCGCTGAAGCGCTTCCAGGCCGGAAAGTCCAGGATGCCGCCGCGGGAGAGCACGTACGTCAGCGTCCCGAGTCCGAGAAGTCCCAGGGATGCGACGGCCAGGCCCATCACCGCCCCGCCGTTGAAGGCGATGCGGAGCGCCTTGCCCTGGCCTTCGGCGCGGGCGGCTTCCGCGGTGCGGACGTTGGCCTTGGTCGCGGCCTTCATCCCGAACAGCCCCGCGGCGACCGAGCACCCCCCGCCGAAGAGGTAGGCGAGTCCGGTTTGATAGCCGACCGCCCAGGTGAGCAGCGCCGCGACGATCAGAACGAAGGGGAAGAGCACCGTGTACTCGCGCCGCAGGAACGCCATCGCGCCCTGTTCCACCAGGAGGGCGAGGTCCTGCATGCCCGGGGTTCCGGCGGGTTGCCGCTTGACGTACTGGTAGACGAACAGGGCAACGATCAAGCCGCCGATGCCGCCGAAAGCCGCCAGTTGGGCGAGCTGGGTCACGACGCTTCCCTCCGATTGAACCGGTTCATCGCGACTTCGATTCCCTCATTGAGCCAGCATTCGACCGCTTCGGCCATCGGGGCCAGGAGTCCGTCGAGGGCCGTGCGCTCTTCTCTCGTGAACGCGTCCAGGACCCAGTCGGCCAGGTCGTCGGCGTCCATCGGCCGAGGGCCGACGCCGATTCGCAGTCTGGCGTAGTCCTGTCGCCGGAGCGCGCCTTCGACGCTCTTGAGGCCGTTGTGGCCTCCTGCCGTGCCGGCGCCGCGAAGCCGGAACCGGCCGACGGGCAGGGCCACGTCGTCCACCAGCACGAGCAGGTCGCGCGCCGGATCGAAACCGTCAATAGCTCGAAGCGGCGCAAGTGCGGCGCCGCTTCGGTTCATGTATGTCTGGGGCTTCAGCACGACTACCGCTTCGCCACTCTGGAGCTGGCCCCGGGCGATCCGCGCCTGGCCTTCGCGCTGAAACGCACCGACGCGCCAGCGTGCCGCGAGGTGATCGGCGAGCAGGAATCCGGCGTTGTGCCGCGTGTTCTCGTACTCGGGGCCGGGATTGCCCAGCCCCAGGATCGCGCGCAGCGCCTACTCCTTGGCCTTGGCCTTGGTGTCGCCCTCGCCCTCGCCCTCGCCCTCTTCGGCGGCCTTCGGCTTGCGAATGAGCTCGGGTTCAGTGCCCACGGCGGCCTCCTCCACCACCGGCGCGACGACCTCCTCGGTGCGCGGCGCGACGACCGTACAGACCGTCTGGTCGCCGTCGTTCATGATCTCGGCGTTCGCCACGGTGACCTCGCCGACGTGAATCGACTGGCCGATGTTCAACGCGGTCACGTCGACGTCGATCTGCGCCGGGATATCCGCCGGGAAGACCTTGATCTCGAGACTGTGCATGGTCTGGTCGAGCACGCCGCCGAAGTTCCGGACGCCCTCCGGGATACCGACGAAGCGAATCGGGACCTCGACGGTGACCTTCTCGTCCGCGTGGACCTCATACAGGTCGAGATGGATGATGTCCGCGGGGCGCACCGGGTCGCGCTGGATCTCGCGGATCAACGCCTTGACCGGGGCGCGCCCGTCGACCGTGACGTCGACCACCGTCGTCGCCGCGGAGATGTGGGCCAGGAGCCGGTTAAGGGCCGAGGTTTCCACTGCGAGGGCCTGGGGAGTCCGGCCGCGGCCGTAGATGACCGCTGGGACCCGGCCGTCGCGCCGGAGCGCGCGCGCCGCGCCCTTGCCGGAGCGCTCGCGAGGTGCGGCCTGAATCGTCGCCTGCTGTGTCATGATGCCAGTTCCTTCCGTCAGTCGAACAGCGAGCTCACCGACTGGTCGCTGTGGGTGTAGCCGATCGCTTTGGCCAGCAGGCCCGCGATCGAGAGAACCTTGAGCTTCTCGAACTGCTTCTCCGCCGGGAGAAAGATGGTGTTGGTCACCGCCACTTCCTTGACCGGCGCCTGCATGAGCCGCTCCACGGCCGGTCCGGACAGGAGCGGGTGAGTGGCGCAGATGTAAATGTCCCGGGCCCCGAGCCGCTTCAGCGCGTGCGCCGCCTCCGCCATCGTGCCGCCGGTGTCGATCATATCGTCCGGGATCATGCAGTCCCGGCCTTCGACATCTCCGACCACGTTCACCGCTTCGGCCACGTTGGCGGCGGTGCGGCGCTTGTCGATGATCGCGAGCCCGGCATTGAGCCGCTTCGCGAACCCGCGCGCCATCTTCGCCCCCCCGACATCGGATGCGACCACCACCAGGTCCGTGAAGGTCTTCTGGCGGTAGTGCGCGACGAACACCGGCGCCGCGTACAGGTGGTCGACCGGCAGATCGAAGAAGCCCTGCAGCTGATGCTGATGGAAATCGATGGCCAGGACCCGGTCCGCACCCGCCTGGGAGATGATGTTGGCCATCAGCTTCGCGCTGATCGCCACCCGGGGCTGGTCTTTCCGGTCCTGCCGCGCGTATCCGAAGTACGGAATGACCGCGGTGATGCGCATCGCGCTCGCGCGCTTGGCGGCATCCATCAGCAACAGCAGCTCGATCAGATTCTCGGCCGGCGGATTGGTGGGCTGGATGATGTAGACATCCCGCCCGCGCACATTCTCGTCGATCCGGACGAATATCTCGCCGTCGGCGAACCGCCTGCTCGTGGCCTTGCACAGCGACCCGCCCAGCTCCGCGGCGACCTCCTCCGCGAGCACCCGGTTTCCCGTCCCGCTGAGCAGGAGCATCGGATTCCGAGTCAGCGAGTCGTTCGGCAGGGCCATAGCCCCCAAACTTAATGTGGGGGCAGGGGTTGCGGCAGGGTCAGGGCGAGCCGGGAACGGGGGTGGACACTAGGGCCGGAGGGCCACCTTCACGCACCCGCCGGTCCGGTTCGCGAACATGGCGTAGGCGGCTTGGGCTTCTGCCAGAGGCACCTGGTGGGTAAAGAGCTCTGCCAGGTGCGGTCCGTGGCGTCGGGCGAGCGGCAGCAGAGTCGGGATGTACGCTCGGGCCGGACAGCGGCCGCTTCGGAATGTCAGGTTTCGGTCGTAGGCTTCGCCGGGCGAAAAGGGCAGCGCCGTCTCGTGATGAACGCCTACGGAGGAGATGGTCCCGCCCGGCCGCAGTACGTCGAAGGCGAATCGAAGCGCCGCCGGGCTGCCGACGCATTCGAGCACGGCGTCCATGCCGAATCCCTCGGTGGCGTCGCGGGCGCGGGCGACCGCATCCTGCTCCTGCCGGAGCGGTACGGCACCCAGCCGCTCGGCGAAATCCAGCCGTTCGGAGACGCTGTCCACCGCATAGACGGCCTCTGCCCCAAGCTCACGGGCCGCCAGGATGGCCATGAGGCCGACCGGTCCGCAGCCTACGACGGCGCACACCATTCCGGGGCCGGCTTCCGCAAGGCGCGCGGCGTGGAATCCCGTGGCCAGCACGTCGCCCAGCAGCAAACCGACTCTCTCGGGGAGGTCCGGTGGGAGGTGAGCGAGGGTCGCGTCGGCGAGCGGAACGCGGACCAGCTCGGCCTGGCCACCGTGCAGTCCGCGGCCGTGCTGCACCCAGCCGAACAGCTCGCCCCGCACACAGCGGGCGGTAAGGCCAAGTCGGCAGAAGCGGCAGTCGCCACAGCTCGTGGTGAACGGGGCCATCACGGTATCCCCGCGCTGGAAGCTGCGCACCGCCGGACCCACGTCGACCACCTCACCGACGAACTCGTGCCCCATGACCGTGCCCAGGTCGAGCCCCGTCTCCCGCCCGTGCCAGACGTGGAGGTCGGATCCGCAGATGGCCGCGAGCCGAACCCGGAGGACGGCGTCGGTCGGAGCCAGAAGCTCCGGGTCCGTCGCGCGGTCGTATCGGAGATCGTGGATGCCGTGGTAGACGAGAGCGCGCAGTGTGGTGTGCCGGTGGAGGTCAGGGACCGGTCGGGTCGTTCCGTCGCTCCGCTGGGCGAGCACCGGCGCAGCCAGGCGGGAGCAGCAGGAAGGCGATCGAGGCACGCCAGACGGGCCGATTGATCACGCCAGTTGGCCCTGGTGGGCTCGAACCACCATTCTCAGATCCAAAGTCTGATGTCCTGCCATTGGACGAAGGGCCAGCGCGACGAAAGTTAAGGAGCCGTCTCGGTGAATACCACCGTCCCGTACTTTCGTCCGAGCTGGTTCGCGGCGTCCTCACGACTGTGCTCGTTGCGATAGACAGCGAAGAGTGCGGACCCCGACCCGGTCATCCGGCACAGGAGCGGGCCGGTGCGGGCGAGCGCCTCGAACGCCTCCCTGATCGGTCCCACCCGGCCGAACACCACCGATTCGAAGTCGTTCCCCGCCATCCGTGCCACATCGCTCCAGGTGCCCAGGGAGGGAAGGTCGAGCGCCAGCCCCCCGCGACGGACTCCCGGCATACGGGCCTCGTCGACCCACCCGTAGGCCTCGGCCGTCCGGATCGCAACGGGCGGAATCAGCAGGAGCACCGGTGCCCTCGGGAGCGGCGGCAGGCGCAACAGGCGTTCCCCTCGCCCCCAGGCCAGCGCCAGCGGCGCGTCGCTCAGGCAGAACGGCACATCGGCGCCGAGGCGGGCAGCTGCATGGAGCAACTCGGCGCGCGGGACCGCATTGCCGGCTAGCTCATTCACCGCGTGGAGGGCGGCGGCCGCATCGGCCGAACCACCTCCCAGGCCGGCGCCTACCGGAATGCGCTTGGTGAGCGTCATCCGGACCCCGAAGCGGCGGCCGGTGGCATGAAGCACCGCCTGCGCGGCCCGCACCGCCAGGTTCTCCTCGGCGGGACCGGTCTCGGCCCCCGCGACGACGATCGTCACACCGGGATCGGCTACTCGGTCCACACCCAGCTCATCGGCGAGCTCGAGGCGGCAGAACAGCGTCTCGATGCCGTGGTAGCCGTCGTCCTCGCGGGCCAGCACGCGAAGGAAGAGGTTGAGCTTCGCCGGGGCGCGGCGGGTGACGGCGGCGGTCATGGCGGAACGGTGCGGATGTCCTTGATGCCGATCGGCGTGACGACCAGGGACCAGAGCCCCAGGAGGGTGATCGGAATGAACGTCGCGATGTGATAGGTGAGGCCGTAGGCCACCCCGATATCTCTGGGCACGCCGAAGAGCGAGAGCGACGCGGCGACCACGAGCTCGAAGATGCCGAAGTAGCCGGGACTCGACGGCGCGGCGATGCCGATCGCAAGGAGGCACATCACCAGGACTGCCCCGGTGAAGCCCACCTCGATGCTGAAAGCCCCAAAGGCCAGCCAGAAGGAGGCAGCGTTCAGCACCCAATGCACTACCGACCACGTGACCGCCGCCACCAGCCGGCTGACGGAGCGAAGTGCGCCGAAGCCGAGCCGCAGTCCTTCGATCAGATTGACAATCCGATCGGCGAGTCCGGGCCAGGGAATCACCCTTCGCACGATACGCTCGGAGAGAACCGGAAAGAGCACCACGAAGAGCGCGCCGGCGAAAATCACGCTGCAGATGAGGCCGGCCCGGATGGCCACCTGATCCAGGCGGCCGACGTTGGCGATCCGGGTCTCCGGCGGAAGCCCGCTGGTGAAGAGCGCGATGGTGAGCATCGCCCCGATGGTGAGGGCGTCGAGGGCGCGCTCGACCGCGATGGACGAGAGCGCGGCCGTGAACGGGACCTTGCCGAGCCGGCTCGCGGAGTAGGCGCGCAACGGCTCGCCCAGGCGCAGCGGCAGCGTGTTGTTGGCCATGAAGCCGATGGCGGTCGCGTGCCACAGCGGGGCCCATCCGACCGGCTCGTCCTGTTCGGTACGGAGCAGGTATCGCCACCGAATGGTCCGGATGCCGAAGGTGAGCGTCCCCACCGCCACCGCCAGGAGTAAGGGGCCGGGCCGCGCGGTCCGCAAATGGGTGAGCAGATCCGCGAAGGAGACGTCACGAAGGGTGAAATAGAGGAGAATGATGGAGAGCGCGACGCCGAGGATCGACCCGAGAATCCGGCGCCGCTGCTGCGTCGCGCCGGGATCAGATGTCATCGGCGAGGGCGAGAGGCACCAGGTCGAGCAGCTCCGTGAGAAGGGTTTCCACGCCTGAGAGGTCGCGCCGGGCTTTGAGTACGACGCTGAGCTCGCCGCGAATCACCTCCGCCCGCTCGAGTGCGCGACGGCCGCGATAGAGCAGAGATTCGATCGGCACGATGTGCAGCGCCGGCGGATGCACCGCGGTGGATTCCGGCAGCGCGGCGTCCGCCTCGATCGGCACGATCCGCGTCTCGACGGTCTCGCCGATGGACTGGCCGCGCAGGAGACGAAAGTACGTGGCGAAGCTGTGCTCGAACGCCGAATACTGGGGCACCGGCGCTGGCCCGGCATCGTACAGGAGGGATTCGATCGAAACGACATCCGCCTCGTCCGGTGCGAGGGACCCCACCGCCACGATTCCGCTCTCGTCGGGTGCGAGGGACCCCACGGGGACCACGGGTCCTGCGTCGACGGGTGGTGCACCCGGGTCGGCGACCGGCTCCTCGGCGGCCGAGGGGCCGGCGAAGGCGTCGAGCGACTGCCCGAGGGGGGCGAGCGCCGGGCCGAGCGCGGTGGTCGCGCCGCCGGCCGCGGCCTCGACCAGCGCGTCGGCGGCGTGCCGGAGCAGGACGGACATCTGCTCGGGCTCGCGGGCCGCGCGCCCGGCCATGGTCTCGCGGTCCAGGCGGGAGAAAAAGCCCCCGGCGCCAGCCCGCACACCTGCGCTCATCACCAGGCCGCGGAGCGCGAAGGTGAGAGTGTGCAGCTGGAGGGCGCGAGTTGCCCACCCCGCCTGCTCGGTCATCTGTCCGGCGCTCATCCGAAGCCGGTCCGCCAGGCTGATGAGCTCGACGGTGAGGTCTGTAGGCGGCTCCGGTGCCGACGGCGCGAAGCCGCGCGCGAGGAGGGGCTCGGGGTCACCGGTACGGAAGAGCGCCGCGATCGGCACGACGTCCTCGGCGCCAGAAAACTCTTTCCGCAGGAGCTCCGTGGCCTGCACGACCTCGTGGGAATCGGCTTGCGGCATCCCGAGCTCGGCGATATCCCGCGCCATCCGGGCGAGGGCGGCGGCCGCGGCATGGAGTGCGCGCCCGCCACCCGGCGGCCACGAGCCGCCCTTGCCCCCGGTCGCGAGGGTGAGGTCGAGCGCTTCGAGCATTTCGGGAAGGGGCGACAGGCCCGGAAGGGCCCCGAGTCCGCGCAGCGGCTGCAGGCGCTGGAGCACCGCGTCGGCACTCGTCGATCGTGGTGCGTGCTCGATCGTCTCGGCGATCTGGTCCAGCGCGGCGGCGACCGCGGCGGATTCTCGCGCGACGAACGCGCGGACGCCCGCGGTGAGGGTCGCTGAGCCCAACCCGGTGGACGCGGGCGCTGCCGGACGGGGCTCACCGCCGGCCAGGGCGTTGATAGTGCGGGCCAGCCGCTCGCAACGGGAGACTTCGGCATCGCCCCATTCGCGGACCTGGCGCAGGAGGGCCTTGCAGTCTTCCAGCGCGTCAGCCAGCCGATCGGCCAGGATCGGCGTCCAGGCGAGGGAACCGTCCCGGGTGCTCTTTGCCAGGTGCTCGATCGCGGCGGCCGCATTGTCGTACGCCGGCGGACCTGCCATCTGCGCGGCGCCGCGCAGCGCCCGCGCGTAGCGCACGAACTGCTCGCCCTCCGGCGGGCTCGGCGCGGTGACGAGCGCGGCCAGCCGCTCGAGGTATTCGCCCGCCTCGATGGCAAAGAACTCACGGCGGCCGAGGGGAGCGCTCACGAAACCTCGTGCGAAGGCTGGGACGGGGCGGTGCGGGGAAGTGTACGGCGCGGGTTCGACGTGGTCAACGCGCGGCGCGGGCTTCGTCGACCAGGCGACGCATCGTTTGCACCGCTTCGTGTATGCCGGTGAGCACCGCGCGGCTCACGATGCTGTGCCCGATATTGAGCTCTTCGATTTCCGGGATGGCGGCCACCGGCTGAACGTTGAGGTAGGTGAGGCCATGGCCGGCGTGCACAGCCAGGCCGCGGTCGCGCGCATCGCGCGCCGCGTCGGCGAGCTGGTCGAGGGCGGCAGGGCCGTCCCGCCAGGTGTGGGCGTACCGCCCGGTATGGAACTCCACGGCCGCGACGCCGAGCGCTTGGGCCGCGGCCACGGCGGCGCGGTCGGGATCGATGAAGAGGCTCACCCGGCAGCCCGCCTCGTGCAGGCGACCAATCGCCTCGGCGAGGCGAGGATCGCCGCGGGCGAGGTCGAGGCCGCCCTCGGTGGTGATCTCCTCGCGCCGTTCGGGCACCAGCGTCGCCTGATACGGCGCGAGCCGACCGACGATCCCGACGATTTCCGGCGCGGCGCCGAGCTCTGCGTTGAGCACGGTGCGCACGGCGGCCCCGAGTCCCTCCAGGTCCGCGTCCTGGATGTGGCGCCGGTCCTCGCGGAGGTGCGCGGTAATGCCATCGGCCCCGGCCTCTTCGGCCAATCGGGCGGCGGCGACGGGGTCCGGCTCGTCGGTCCGCCGGGCCTGCCGGACTGTGGCGATATGGTCGATGTTGACATAGAGACGCATGGCGGCGCGTTGCTCCAAAGCTGGACGTCCCATTAGTTTCGCATGATAGGCTCGCGCTGACCATGGAGGCGACGTGAAGCAAATGATAGCGGTGTTGGCCTCGGGAGTCGTTTTCGCCGCGTGCGGCGGCGGAAGCAGCGCCGGGTCTTCGGCTCCGGTGGCCTCCGCCGCGGACGCCGCGATGGGCTTCCTGCGTGCCGCCGCGGACAGCAACGTGACCC
>Ga0256867_10001393_pt1 | contig 10232 bp, 9 predicted proteins | sample RVTome_15_FD_185939 | JGI IMG/M metagenome (GOLD analysis project Ga0256867, IMG submission 185939) | Soil microbial communities from uranium-contaminated site in the Upper Colorado River Basin, Wyoming, United States - RVT150D86 (HiSeq) ... | reverse complement strand
TCTCTTCGAGATCGGCGAGCAGGTCATCATCCCGAAGCACATCTGGGAGGGCATCGCGGACCCGGCGAACGAGACCAACCCGAAGCCTGTCGGGTCGGGGCCGTACACCGAGGTGACGAACCTCCAGGCCCAGTCCTACTCGCTACTGCGCAACCCCAACTACTGGCAGCCGGACAAGCAGAAGATCGAGGGCATCCAGATGCTCGCGTTCGCCGGCAACGACCCGGCCAACCTCGCGACCATCAACGGCGAGACGGACTGGGCGGACCAGTTCATCCCCGACATCGAGAACGCCTTCGTCGCCAAGGACCCGGAGAACCGCGAATTCTGGTTCCCCTCGGTGGACGCGATGATCCACCTGCAGCTCAACACGACGAAGGCCCCGTTCGACGACGCGGATGCCCGCAGGGCGATCAGCATGGCGATCGACCGCGAGGCGGTCACCTCGGTTGCCATGCAGGGGTACACCCACCCGGCTGACTGCACCGGGCTTTCCGACTCGTACGACACGTGGCGAAGCGCCGAGGTCGTCGAGAGCTGCGAGTGGACAACGCGGGATGTCGCGGGAGCAAACGCGCTGCTGGATGAGGCCGGATACCCGCTCGGAGCCGACGGGGAGCGCACGCTGCCGGACGGCAGCCCGTTCGAGTTCGACATCTCGGTCGGTTCGGCGTCGTCCGACTGGCTGTCCGTCGCGAACATCATCTCTCAGAACCTCGCGGAGATCGGCGTGACGGCCACCGTGAACGCGCCGGACTGGGCTGTTGTCGTGGCCGGCTACGAGGACGGCAGCTTCGACTCGGGCATCGTGTGGAGCAACAACGCGCCGACCCCGTTCCAGTACTACCGGGGCGTGATGTCCACCGAGACCGTCGTCCCCGTCGGTGAGCAGACCTTCCAGAACTACCACCGGTTCGGGCTTCCCGCGGCGGACGAGCTGCTCGCGCGGTTCGCAGCCTCGGGTGACGAGGCCGAGCAGGAGGCCGTCATGGATCAGCTGCAGGAGGTCTACGCGGAGAACGCGCCCATCGTTCCGCTCTTCCCCGGCCCGCGGTGGGGCTCCTACAACACCACCCGGTTCACCGGGTTCCCGAACGAGGACAACCCCTACGCACCGCTGTCGACGCGATCGACGACCACGGTGCTCGTCCTCACCACCCTGGAACCGGTCGTCAGCGAGTGACTCCAGGTCGGCGGCGCCCCGCACCGCGGGGCGCCGCCGACCTCCCAACCTACGAAAGGAGAGTCCGATGCAGTTCGTCCTACGCCGCTTGGGCTTCTACCTGGTGGCGTTCTGGGTCTCGGTGACCCTCAACTTCCTCCTGCCGCGCTTCATGCCCGGAGACCCGATCTCCCGAATGATGAGCCAGTCCCAGGGCCGCATGACCCCGGAGCAGGTGGTCCAGATGCAAGCCCTCTTCGGGCTTGACGACCGTCCCATCCTCCAGCAGTACATCGGGTACTGGCAGAGCATCTTCACCGGGGAGATGGGCGTCTCCATCTCCCGCTTTCCCAGCCCCGTCTCGGAGGTGATCGCCAGTCAGATCGGTTGGACCATCCTGCTCGGGGCCACGGCGCTGCTGATCGCTGTCGTCATCGGCAACCTCTTGGGGATCCTCGCCGCGTGGCGCCGTGGCGGCGCGCTCGACTCGATCTTGCCCCCTTTCCTGGTCTTCATCGGATCGTTCCCGTACTTCTGGCTGGCGATGGGTGCCCTGTACCTGTTCGGGGTCATCCTCGGGTGGTTCCCCCTTCGCCACGCCTTCAGCGCAGGAGCGACGCCGTCGTTCTCGCCGGAGTTCATCGGTGACGTCGCGATGCACCTAGTGATGCCCGTGACGACGATCGTCCTGGTCTCCATCGGCGGATGGATGCTCGCGATGCGCAACACGATGATCACCACCACGTCTGAGGACTACGTCGTGATGGCCGAGGCCAAGGGTCTGACGGCGAACCGGATCATGCTCCGGTACGCGGCCCGCAACGCGACGCTCCCCGCGGTGACCAACTTCGGGATGGCGATCGGCTTCGTGGTCGGCGGCGCGCTGCTCACCGAGGTCGTGTTCGCCTACCCGGGCCTGGGATTCCAGCTGCTCTCGGCGGTCACCGCGCTCGACTACCCCCTGATGCAGGGGATCTTCCTCACGATCACCGGTGCCGTGCTGGTGGCGAACTTCATCGTGGACATCGTCTACGTCCGACTCGACCCGCGTGTGCGGGTGTCCTGAACGGAAGGGGAACACACCGTGTCTGCCACCGACCCCAGCGAGGTCGTGATACTTGCGGCCGCCGACATGCCCGAGAAGGAGCCGCGCGCGGCATCACCGCGACGTCGTGCTCGTCCTGAGGGCCTCGTCCGAAGCCTCCTGCGTAACCGAAAGGCCTTCGCTGGTCTGATCATCCTTGCGGGCTTCATCCTCCTGGCACTGCTCGCGCCCGTGATCGCACCGGGAGACCCTTCCATCATCACGGGCCAGGGTGCCCAGGCGCCGTCGGCCGAGCACCTGTTCGGCACCACGCCGAAGGGCCAGGACGTCCTGGCTTTGACGTTGTGGGGCTCGCGCAGCTCCCTGCTGGTCGGCTTCGTCGTCGGCCTTGCAGCCACGGCGGTCGCCTTGCTGGTGGGCCTCACATCGGCCTTCTTCGGACGGGCCGTCGACGACGGCCTCTCCTTGATCACCAACGTGTTCCTGCTGCTCCCGGGGTTGCCTCTCCTCGTCATCCTCGCGGCATTCCTGCCGCCGGGCCTCGGGACCGTCATGCTCGTCCTCACTATCACCGGCTGGGCCGGCGGGGCCAGGGTGCTGCGGTCCCAGGCGCTGTCCATCCGTGGCAAGGACTTCGTGGCGGCCGCCATCGTGACCGGGGAGAAGAGCCTCCGGATCATGTTCCGAGAGATCCTGCCGAACATGGCCTCGATCGTGATGATCACGCTGCTCGGAGTCGTGATCTTCGGAATCGGAGCGCAGGCCGGACTCGAGTTCCTCGGGCTCGGCGATCCCAGCGTCGTGAGCTGGGGGACGAACCTCTACTGGGCCAGCAACGACGGTGCCCTCATGTCCGGGTCCTGGTGGGCCTTCGTGCCTTCCGGCGCGGCGATCGCCTTCGTCGCTTTCGCCCTCGCCCTCATCAACTACGGCGTCGACGAGGTGAGCAACCCCATGTTGCGCAGCGCTCGCCGGCGCCCGTTCGGAACAGGAACGGAGGTTGCACGATGACCGGCATCACCGACGCTGCACCGCGCAACGTGCTCGAGGTCTCGGACCTGAGCGTGGAGTACCGCGGCGAAAAACGAACGACGCGGGCCGTGGACCGGGTGTCCTTCACCATCGGGCCCGGTGAGGCCTTCGGGTTGGCAGGGGAGTCCGGCTGTGGCAAGAGCACCGCCGCCAACGCCATCATGCGCCTGCTGCGCGATCCGGCGGTCATCACCGGCGGGTCCATCCTCTTCGACGGGCGCGACGTGCTCGCGATGTCGCCCGACGAGCTGCGCAGCTTCCGGTGGCGTGAGGTGGCGATGGTCTTCCAGTCCGCGATGAACTCGCTCAACCCCGTCATGACCATCGGTGACCAGATCATGGACATCTTCACCACGCATGAGGGGATGACCAAGAAACAGGCCCGTGTGCGGGCCGCCGAGCTGCTCGATCTCGTCCAGATCGATGCGGGCCGCCTCAAGGCCTACCCGCACCAGCTCTCCGGTGGCATGCGCCAGCGTGTCGTCATCGCGATGGCCGTCGCTCTCCACCCGACGCTGCTGATCATGGACGAGCCGACGACGGCGCTCGACGTGGTCGTGCAGCAGGAGATCATGGCGCAGATCGGCGACCTCCAGCAAGAGCTCGGCTTCTCGATCCTGTTCATCACGCACGACATGTCGCTGATGATCGAGCTGTGTGACCGGATGGCCGTCATGTACTCCGGACGCTTCGTCGAGACCGCTGAGGCCAAAGGGCTCTTCGCCAATCCGCGACACCCCTACACCCGCGCGCTCATCAACGCCTTCCCACCGATGCACGGCCCGGTCGCCGAACTGACGGGCCTTGGCGAAGGGGTGCGTTTCACCAACATCCCCGACCTGGTCGAGGTCTCCCCAGGGCACCTGGCGGCACTCGACTCGGCCGGAACCCACGACAGCCTCGGAGGCCGCTCATGACCGCCCAGCCACCCACCAGTCGGCCGCAACCCGGCGCTAGCCCGCAGGGCGATCCTGTGATCAGCCTGCGCGGCCTCACCAAGGACTTCCAGGTCGGGGGGCTCTTCTCGCGACGCACCGTCCGGGCTCTCAACCAGATCGATCTCGATGTCGAACGCGGCGAGATCATGGCCCTGGTGGGAGAGTCGGGCAGCGGCAAGAGCACGATCGCGCGTTGCGTGATTCGCCTCGAGCAGCCCACCTCGGGCCAGATCGTGGTGGACGGCGTGGACGTCGTCCGCGAAGAGCCACGACGCGCCTCGCACGAGTATCGAGGCAAGGTCCAGATGGTGTTCCAGGACCCGTTCGGGTCGCTGAACCCGATCCACCAGGTTCGGCACTTCCTGGAGCGCGCCATCCGGCTGCACACCGGAGTCGGTCGCCGCGAGAACATCGAGAGCACGCTCGAGGAGCTCATGGCGACGGTCGACTTGCCGGCCGACCTGCTCGACACGCACGCCTACGAGCTCTCCGGCGGTCAGCGGCAGCGGGTGGCCATCGCACGGGCGCTGGCCATGGAACCCCAGGTCATCCTCGCCGACGAGCCGACCTCCATGCTCGACGTCTCCGTGCGCATCGGGATCCTCAACCTCATGCGCCGGCTCCGGGGCGCCAAGGGCATCTCGATGCTCTACATCACCCACGACCTCGCATCCGCCCGATACGTCGCCGACCGCACCACGGTCATGTTCGCCGGAGAGTTGGTAGAGAGCGGACGGTCAACCTCCGTGATGGACCATCCAGCACACCCCTACACCCAGCTCTTGCTCTCAGCGGTTCCCGATCCGGACCGGGCAGGCAGCTACGACCCGGTCGAGCGCGCCCGGCTCCGGAACGCGGTCCTGCACTCGGCCTCATGCCCCTTCGACGGGGACCCGAACGCGGGCTGCAGCGCCACCGAACCGGTTCGTCACGCCGTCGGGGATCCGGCCGACAGGCACTGGGTGCGGTGCCACATGTACCGCCCCTCCGCCGAGGTCGCGGCCCGTGCCCTCGCCACAGACAAGAGCGAGGACGACGACATCGCTCAACCTGCCGCACGCGGAAAGAAGGCGTGACCCGATGTCTGCCGACCACACCCCCGCGATAGCCGTCGAGCGTGCCTCAGCGGCAGGCGAGCTGCCCGACCGGCACCGTCCGCGCTTCCACTTCACCGCTCCCTCGGGCTGGCTCAACGACCCGACCGGGTTGACGCAACGCGAGGGGGTGTACCACCTCTTCTACCAGCACAACCCGTACGGGGCGTTCCACGACCGCATCCACTGGGGTCACGCCACCAGCCGGGACCTCATGACGTGGACCGACGAGCCGATCGCCCTCGCCCCCTCCCCGGGGCCGGACGAGGACGGGTGCTGGTCCGGCGTCTTCGTGGACGACCACGGCGTACCCACCCTGGTGTACTCAGGTCACCGTGAGGGCCGGCGCCAGGTGGGGTGCGTCGCCACCGGCACCGCCGACATGCACACCTGGACGAAGGACCAGGCCAACCCCGTCGTGGAGGCACCTCCCGGCGTGGATGTCACGGAGTTTCGGGACCACTGCGTGTGGCGCGAGGATGGGGTCTGGCGTCAGGTCATCGGGGCGGGCATCCGTGACGTCGGCGGTGCCGCCTTGCTTTTCGAGTCCCCCGACCTACGGAGCTGGCGCTACCTTGGCCAGCTCTCCGTCGGGGATGTCACGGGCCGGTCCGGGCTCGGCGGCCCGCCGGGTTCGACGGACTGGACGGGGGCGGTGTGGGAGTGCCCGGATCTGTTCCACCTCGACAGCCACGGCACCGGCGCACCCGGAACCGGGGACAACGAGGGGACCGACGTGCTGCTGTTCTGCGCCTGGCAGGACGACGCCTACCACCCGTTGTGCCTCACGGGCACCTACCGGGGGGACCGTTTCGAGCCGACCGGATTGCACCGGTTCGACCTGGGCGAGCGGGCGTTCTACGCTCCGCAGTCCTTTCGTGACGAGTCCGGTCGACGCATCGTCTTCGGCTGGATCATGGAGGAGCGCGCCCAGGAGGCCTCGCTCGCGGCGGGCTGGTCCGGCGCCATGTCCGTCCCCCGCGTGATGAGCCTGACCGACGGGTGCCCCACCTTCACGCCCGCGATCGAGGTCGACGCGCGGCGTCGCGACGCGGTCGAGATCGTGCCACACGGCTCCGACGTGACACTGCAACCGGGGGCCGGGCTCGCGGGGCCCGTGGGGGATCAGCTCGATCTCGAGATCGATCTTGTGATCCCCACCGGCGGTACGGCTCACCTGGTTCTGCTCGCCTCCCCCGACCGAGTCGAGCAGACCGTGCTCGAGATCCGGCGGGTAGGCGTCGAGACGGCCACCGTCCGCCTCGACCGGTCCCGCGCCAGCCTTGACCCCGGCGCCTGGACCGTGGAGCGCCGTGGCGAGATCCCGGTCGACGCCGAAGGCACAGTGTCCGTCAGGGCCCTGCTCGACCACTCGGTGCTCGAGCTGTTCCTCAACGGACAACCACTCACTGTGCGCGCCTACCCCACGAACCCCGAGGCGCTCCAGACCGCGGTTGAGGTTCCGGCCTACGCGGCGGGCCGGCCCGGCGCCCTCGCTGTCACGGTGGGACGGTTCGCGGCCTGGCGGATGGAAGGTGCCGCGCGAGCAGGCGACCTACGCGGGTAGGCAGCCCCCAGCGGACCTCCCAAGAACATCCCGCGAGGCCATCCATGTCGCATGGCCTCGCGGGGTACGCGCTACCGCGGTGCCGAGACACCGCCTGCCTGTTCCCTGCAGACCGCCTTAGTCGACACCCAAGCCGGACGCCCGACCCTTTGCCCGCGTCTTCGTCGAGTATGGGATCCGCCGCGAGATCGCCGCTCAGGGGCCCTCATCGAGGCCGCCGCCCTGGCCGCCGCGACCACCCACGAGGCGGCGCCCGTGCACGCGTGCGCCCGCGTCGTCTGCGCCGCGCTCACAGGGTGAGCGCCCGCTCGACGACACCGCGGGACTCGAGATCGATGTGTCAGGCGGTCGGCCAAGTCGTTGACCTCGGTCGATATAGCCGTCAGATTCTCGTCAAGGGGTGTCGAGAAAGGTCCTTGGTGTCCGCTACGACATCAGGAGGTTCCTCATGTATCCCTATGGCGACGAGCGTTCCCCGCGATCGCGCACTGGGCTGGAGGCGGCCCGCTCTCGTCCGATGCCTGACCTGAGCGTGGCGGAGTTCGCCGCCTTGAAGGGTGTGACGACCCGCACAGTGAGGAAGTGGATCGCGGCTGGCTACGTCAAGGCTGAGCGGGTCGGTCCAAAGCTGATTCGGATTCCGGCTTCCGAGCTCGAGCGCGTCGGCAACCCGATCAGCGCAGCCTGATGGGACCCGGAAGGCCGAGCGCCGGGGGCCGGTGCGAGCCCGGGCCTGCAAGTCCGACCCTGCCGAGGAGGTCGCGTCGTGTCCGATGAGGCTTCGCCTGGCGAGACCTGGCACATCGACCACGACACGACAACTCAGCGTCAGGCTTCGGGGGAGCCGCGGTCGACCCGGACGTTGGCGACCGAGCTCGTCGCGATGGCGCGGGAGCAGTACCAGATCGTTCGCGGGACGGATGCGCAGGTGTACGCCGTCGCCCGGACGAACCCGGGCGTGGCGATCCCGCTTCGAGGGTCCCGGGATGGGCTGCGGCAGCAACTCGCGGCGGCGTACTTCGACCAACGCGGCAAGGCTCCCACCGCCGTCGCGCTGGCGGACATGCTCAACGTCGTCGAGGGTGACGCTCTACGCGCGGACGCAGCGCCGGTCGACCTACGCGTAGCGGCCCGCGGCGGCGCGCTGTACCTCGATCGGGCCACGCCGGCGGCGTCGGCGATCCGAGTCACCCCGACCGGGTGGGACGTGACGGGTGCACCGCCTGTCGTGTTCCGGCGAACGGCACTGTCGGCGCCGCTGCCCGAACCCACGCGTGGGAGCACGCTGGTCCGTTCCGTGACCTGCTCAACGTGGACGACGCCGGCTTCCGCCTGCTGATCGGGTGGCTCTTGGCCGCGTACATGCCGGGGATCCCGCACCCGATTCTTGCGTTGCTCGGGCAGCAGGGTACGGCGAAGACGACGGCCCTGCGCCTTCTGCTGTCGCTGCTCGATCCCTCGACGGCGCCCGTGCGGACGCCGCCTACAGAACCGGCGGGCGGTGACTGCCGCTCACTCATGGGCGGTCGGGCTGGACAACGTCTCCGCTCTGCCGGCATGGCTACAGGACGCCCTCTGCAAGGCCGTCACCGGCGACGGGATCGTCCGCCGGGCGCTGTAGACCGAATATGTTCCGCGGAACATATTCCGTCACCAGGACCCTGAAGACCCCGCCGAAGAAGCCCCAGGCGGCCTCGCAGCCGGCGATGACCGCGGTCAGGGCCTGGGAGCAGGTCAACCACACGAACATGTGCCGCGAGAGGACGGCGGTGAAGATCAGCGCGTGCACCCGCCGCTGCTTCCCGGTCTCCGGGTCGGTCAGCAGGCCCAGTTGGGCGAAGTCGAGCTGGCACTCCACGCCAGGCTCGCCGTCGACGACGCGGACCGTGCTCGAGCGGACCCCGAACCCGCACCGCTCGACCGCGAACCGGTGCAGCGTCCGGTACGGCACCTTGACACCCTGGCGGGCCAGCAGCTCCTCGATCTTCACGATGCTCAGTGCGTCCCGGCCATCGCCGCCGCTCACCCAGGCGCGGATCTGCTCCTCGTGGCCGAGCAGGAGCTCCCACGACGCGCCGTGCCCGTTCGGCCGCGCCGGCCGGACCGCGTCGACCACCTCCCCGACCAGCTCATCGGTGACCGCCTCCACGCCGGCGTCGCGGACCAAGCCGGCAGCCTCGGCCGCAGCGACGTACCGACGGGCCGTCTTGCGGTCCACCCCCGCCCGCTCGGCGACCTTCCTCAGCCCGTGCCCTTCCAGCCAGGCTCGGAGCACCTCACGGACCTCAACCACGCTGACCTCCCTGAATCCCACGCTCGACGACCTCCGCGTCCACGGACATGACGCGGGCAGTCAAGGAGCAAGCCGAGGACCCACCGGCAAGGCGCGCCGGGTGGTCCCATGACTGGCAACCCAGGTGGTCCCATGAAGCTGGCAGAAAACCGCTCAGCGCGGTCCCATGCTCATGGCAGGCGACACGGCCGCTCAGCCTCTTCGCCCCGTTCGCCCTCTCTTGCGTCACCATCTCGGTCTTCTACACGTGGATGTACAACGGCACGGGGGGAAGCCTCTTGATCGTGATCCTGTTTCACGCGACATCCAACTTGCCTCTGACGGTTTTCCTTGAGCCTCTCAAGGGCCAGGTACTACAGCCCTACTGGATCTATGTCGCTCTGCTGACCGTCGCGGCTGCAATCCTGGTGGCCGCCACGGGACCGGCAAATCTCTCCCGCACGCAACCCAAGCAGGTTGCAGTGCCATGATCAGCCGCGCCGCGTGACCGCGTTCGTCTCGGCGACGGGCGCGGTCACCTGCCCACGAATCTGGCCTTCTACGACCGGCCCAGGTCGGACGAGGGCACGAGCAAGCCATGGGTGGCTGCAGGCCCGGCCTAGCCCAGGCTTAGCTCACTCTGGGTCCGGCGGGTTCCATTTCCGCCCGCCTCCGCGTGGAGACAACGGAGAGTGATCGTGGAGTCCGAGAGGCTGCACGCTCCCCTCTTCGGTCTCGCCACGCGAAGGTCGTGCAGTCCGACCGATCGCAACACTGCACCAGCCCAATGACGGAGAGCGCAAGCACTCGTGGCGCGGGCGTCCAGCCTCGATGGGAGTCCATGGTCTCGATTCAGAGCTTGTCCCCCTCGGTCCAAAGCGCCTCGACTCCCCCTCGCTCGTCGACCTCGAACCCGCCGTACCTGATGTCGCCGGCGCGACGGTACCGGTTGATAACCACGCCCGTGGACGAGGTCGTGCTGTCGATGAGCTCGAGGCCGGCGGGGATCGTTCCCCCGTCGAAGAGCCGCTTGCCGCTGCCGAGCAGGACCGGAAAGGTCCACAAGCGATACTCGTCGACAAGGTCGTGCTCGATCAGGGTCTGCAGGAGCCCGCAGCTGCC
>Ga0256867_10001392_pt1 | contig 10242 bp, 12 predicted proteins | sample RVTome_15_FD_185939 | JGI IMG/M metagenome (GOLD analysis project Ga0256867, IMG submission 185939) | Soil microbial communities from uranium-contaminated site in the Upper Colorado River Basin, Wyoming, United States - RVT150D86 (HiSeq) ... | reverse complement strand
GGCGAGCAGCGCCGCCACCGCGTCCCGCTCGTCCACGCCGCCCTCCCCCGCCGCCATCACGTGTCCGTGCTCGAACAGCCGGACGGCCGGACGCCGTTGGCCGATCGAGAGCGCCGCCGCGCGCAGCAGGCCGGGGAGGAGGCTCGAGCGAAGGAAGACCTGCTCCTCCGAGACGGGGTTGGCCACACGCACGCCGTCCCGCCGCTCGTCCTCGAACAGGCCGAGGTCCTCGTGAGAGGCGAAGCTCACGGAGTGGATCTGCATGAGGCCGGCCCGCACCAGGGCGTCCTGGATGCGCCGCCGGACGCGCTGCTCGCGGTCGAGGCCGCCCGCCTGCGCCACCCCCGGGAGGGTGGACGGAAGGCTCTCGTACCCCCGGAGCCGCCCCACCTCCTCGATCAGGTCGGCCTCGATCCGCAGGTCCACCCGGCGGCCCGGGACCTCGACCGTGACCACGCCGTCCTCCTCCCCACCGTCGAGGCCGAGTCGGTTCATCACGTCGAGCACGTCGTCCGCGGAAACATCCATCCCCAGCAGCAGGCCGGCCCGTCGGGGACGGATCGACACGCGGTGCCGGGGCGGAGCCGCGCCGACGTCGATCTCGCCGGAGAGCACCGTCCCGCCCGCCCACTCGGCGATCAGGCCCCCGGCCCGGAGGGCGGCGCCGGCGACCGCCTCGGGGTCGGCCCCGCGCTCGAACCGGACGGAGGCCTCGGTCCGCATCCCCAGGCGTCGGGCCGTGCTGAGCACCCCGCGAGGGGCGAAGTACGCGCTCTCGAGGAGGAGGTCGGTGGTGCCCTCCCCGACCTCGGTCTCGGCCCCGCCCATCACGCCGGCGACGGCGACGGCCCGCTCCAGGTCGGCGATCATGAGGTCCTCGGGGGTGAAGGCGCGCTCGAGGCCGTCCAGGGTGACGAGCGTCTCGCCGTCCTCCGCTCGCCGGACGACGACGCCCCGCCCCCGGAGCGTGCCGAGGTCGAACGCGTGCGTCGGATGGCCCAGCTCCAGGAGCGCGTAGTTCGTGGCGTCCACCACGTTCGACACCGGCCGCATCCCCGCCGCCGTCAACCGGACCTGCGTCCGGAGCGGCGAAGGCCCCAGGGCGACGCCGCGGATCACCCGGGCCAGGTACCGCGGGCACCGCTCGGCGTCGACCACCTCGACCGAGGCCGCGTCGGCGGCCTTCTCGTCTCCCTCCACGACGGCGGGCGTGGGGACGCGCAGGTCCTCGCCGGTGATCGCGGCGACCTCGCGGGCCACCCCGAGCACCGAGAGCAGGTCGGGCCGGTTGGGGAAGACGTCGATGTCGATCACGGCCTCGTCGAGCCCGAGGAGAGAGGCCAGGTCCGCCCCCGGCTCGCCCTCCGGCAGGAGCAGGATGCCGCCGTGATCCCCGGAGATCCCCAATTCCTTCGGAGAGCAGAGCATCCCGTCGGAGGTCTCCCCCCGGATCTCGCGGCGCTGGAGCGCCCCCTCGACGCCCGGGAGCGTCGCGCCGGGGGGCGCGTACGGCACGAGGTCGCCCGGGGCCATGTTGCGCACGCCGACCACGACCCGGCGCTCCCGCCCGTCGGCCTCCACCCTGGCCAGCGCCAGCCGGTCGGCGTTCGGATGGTCGGTCACCTCGAGGACGCGGGCCGCGACCACGCCCGACAGCCGGGCCCACGGGCGGACGACGGCCTCGACCTCGACGCCGTGCTCGGTGAGCGCCACCGCGACCTCCTCCGGGGACAGCCGGGTAGGCACGATCTCGCGGAGCCAGGAGTACGGGACCTTCACACGGTGCCCCCCGCGAACTGCTCCAGGAACCGGACGTCGCCCTCGTAGAAGAGGCGGATGTCGGGGATCCCGTGGCGAAGCATCGCCACCCGCTCCACGCCGATCCCCCACGCGTAGCCCGTGTACCGCTCCGGGTCCACCCCGCCGTTCTCCAGGACCTTCGGATGGACCATCCCCGCCCCCATGATCTCCAGCCATCCGTTGCCGCAGATCCGGCAGCCGGACCCGTCGCAGGCGAAGCAGGAGACGTCCACCTGGGCCCCGGGCTCCACGAACGGGAAGTAGTCCGGGCGCAGGCGGACGCGCTGGTCGGCGCTGAACATCGCCCGGGCCCATGCCTCGAGCGTCCCCTTCATGTCCGCGAGCGAGAGCCCCTCGTCCACCGCCAGCCCCTCGACCTGGTGGAACACCGGCGAGTGGGTCGCGTCCAGCGTGTCGTTCCGGTAGGTCCTCCCGGGGACCACGACGTAGAGCGGGGGCGGCTGGACCTCCATCGCCTTGATCTGCATGGGTGAGGTCTGCGTGCGGAGCAGCAGGTCGGGGGCGTCCGGGACATCGAGGTACAGCGTGTCCTGCACCGTCCTCGCCGGATGGTCCGGCGGGATGTTGAGCGCCTCGAAGTTGTACCAATCGGTCTCGACCTCGGGCCCCTCCATCACCCTGTACCCGAGGGCCACGAACGCGTCGACCATCGCCCGCTCGGTCTGGGTGAGCACGTGCAGCGCCCCCATCGGGAGGCGCCGGCCTGGGAGCGTGACGTCGATCGCGTCCGCCTCGGCGACCGCACCCTCGCGCTCGGCGCGGAGCTCCCGCTCGCGCTCGGCAAGGGCCTCCCGCAAAGCCTCGAACACCTCGTTGATGGCCCTCCCCAGCGCCGGCCGCTCCTCGGGCGGGACGTCGCCCAGCGATCGCTGGATCGAGGGGACCGGAGCCCGCCTCCCGAGGATCGCCACCTCGGCGTCACGGAGCGCCTCGAGCGAGGCGGCCTCTCGGATCACGGCCAGGCCCCGCTCGCGCTCCCGCTCGAGCGCGGCGATCGTCTCCCCGGGGTCCATGTCCGGGCTAGTCTACTGCCCGTGACCAGGCCGCCACGGAGCCCCCGAGCGTGACCGGCCTGCGCTGGTCGGAGGCCGACCCGAGCGGGCTCCTCGTCTTCACGATGGAGGTCGAGATCGCCCGCCCGCCGGAGATCGTGTGGCCGTACCTCGTGGACTGGGAGCGCCTGGACCGCTGGATGGAGGAGGGTCGGGGCTTCCGCGTGCTCGGGGACCGTCGGGAGGGCGTGGGGGTCGAGGCCGAGGCCACGATCGCCATCCTGGGGATCACGACCACCGACCGGATCCGCGTGACCAGATGGGAGCCTCCGGCCGTCCTGGAGATCGAGCATCTCGGCTGGGTGCGCGGCCACGGCCTCATGGAGGTGGGCGTCACGGAGCACGGCTCCCACCTCTTCTGGCGCGAGGCGCTCAAGCCACCTCTCGCTGGGCTGGGAAGGCTGGGCATGCGCCTCCTGTCGCCGATCATGTACCGGACGTTCCGGCGCGACCTGCAGACGCTTCGCCGGCTGATCGAGGGCGAGACCTAGGACGGGAGACGCAGGCGGAGGCGGATCCCGCCGTCCGACTCGGCCTCCAGCGACCCGCCGAGCCGCTCGGCGACGAGCCTCGCGGTGTAGAGGCTCACCCTCCCGCCGCGCTCCGGGGACTCGAGGATCGACCCCGGCTCGCCGTCGCCGAGCCGCACCCCCGCCCGCGTGACCTCGACGAGCGTCGTCGTCCCGTCCTCGGAGACGTGGACCGAGATCGGCCCCTCGCTCCCCCACCAGACCGCGCCGTCGACGAGGCCGAACAGCAGCGAGCGGATCCTGTCCGGGTCGGATCGGGCGTGGCCCTCCCCCTCCACGAGCAGGTCGGGGAAGTCGTCGCTGAGGGCGAAGAGGTCGGCCAGCCAGCGGGCGGCCGCGGCGACGTCCGCGCGATCCCGGGTCGCGGCCAGGGAGACCCCGGAGAGGACCCGCACCGAGTCCACCACGAGGCGGACGAGGGCGCTGGTCCGCTGGCCGTCGAGCGCCATCCCCTCCACGATCTCCCGTCGCTCCTCGTCCGGGAAGCTCTCCCATCGCTTGGCCAGGGTCCCCACGAACCCCGTGAGGGCCGTCAGCGGCGAGCGGACGTCGTGGCCTGCGGGGCCGATCAACCCCGCGATCTCGCGGAGTCCGTCCGGGGGCGCCTCGCGGGCGCGCACGGCCTCGAAGAGGATCACCGCCGCCGCCGCGGCGAGGTTCAGCGACTCGGCGCGGCCGTGGATCGGGACGCGGATCGAGGCGTCCGCCAGCGCGCGCACCTCGGGATCGAGGCCGTGCGCCTCGTTCCCGAACACCACGGCGGTGGGCCCCGAGAGGTCCGCCTCGTAGATCGAGAGATCGCCGTCCGTCGCAGTGGCCAGGACCCGCATCCCCCGGGCGCGCAGCGTCTCGACGGCCTCGGGCACCGGCACGCCCCGAACGACGGGGACGTGGAACAGCGACCCCGCGGAGGCGCGCACGGTCTTGGGGTTGTAGACGTCCACCGACTCCTCGCCGAAGACGACCGCGTCGGCGCCCGCCGCGTCGGCCGAGCGCAGGATCGTGCCGGCGTTCCCCGGGTCGCGCACCGAGCTCAGGACCGCCACGAGGGAGGGGTCCGGCGCCAGCTCCCCGAGGGGGACGTCCATGAAGGTGGCCACGCCCACGAGCCCCTGCGGGGTCACCGTGGACGTGAGGTGCTCCACCACCCCCTGCGTCACCGCCTCGGTGCGCACGCCGGACTCGCGGGCGCGATCCACGAGGGGGTCCACCCGCCCGTCCTCGTCCATCGTGTGGTAAAGCACCTCGACCCTGCCGGCGTCGATCGCCTCCACGGTGACCTGGGCCCCCTCCACGAGGAAGCGCGCCTCCCGGTCTCGGAAGGCGCGCTTCTTGAGCTTGGCCGCGGCGACCACGCGCGGGTTCTTCGTGGAGGTGATCACGGCCGCACGGCCGCCCCCTCGGCTACTCCCCGAGCCCCTGGCGGGCGACCTCGACGAGACCGGCGAAGCCCTCGGGATCGGTGACGGCGATGTCGGCGAGCACCTTGCGGTCCAGATCCACCTCGGACGCCTTCAGGCCGGTGATGAACCGCGAGTAGGACAGGCCGTGCTGGCGCGAGGCCGCCCCGATGCGGGTGATCCACAGCCGCCGGAACTCGCCCTTCTTCCGCCGGCGGTCGCGGTACGCGTAGACCCCCGAGTGCAGGAGCTGCTCCTTGGCCACGCGGTAGCGTCGGGATCTCGCCCCCCGGTACCCCTTGGCCTGCGAGAGCACCTCCCGCCGCTTCTTGCGCCCGTGGACCCCCCGCTTCACCCGGGGCATCTCAGCGCCTCCCCAGGATCCGCAGGACCGTGCGCTTCTCGGCGGTCACCTCGTTCATCCTCGCCAGGCGTCGCTTCCTGCGGGAGGTCTTCTTCCCGAGGAGGTGCGCGCGGTAGGCCTTCCGGTGCAGCACCTTGCCGGTGCGCGTCACCCGGAAGCGCTTCGCGGCGCCCCGATGGGTCTTCGTCTTGGCCATGCCCGTTCCTCCCCCGCCCCTACCCCGGCTTCCGGGTGGGCGAGATCACCATCACCATGTTCCTGCCGTCGAGCTTGGGCATCTGCTCGACCTGCGCCAGCTCGTCGAGGTCGCCCACCAGCCGGTCGAGGATCTTCCTCCCCAGCTCGGTGTGGGCCATCTCGCGTCCTCGGAACATGATCGTCACCTTCACCTTGTTGCCGGCGGTCAGGAAGCGCACCACGTGGCCCTTCTTCGTCTCATAGTCGTGGGTGTCGATCTTGGGCCGAAACTTGATCTCCTTGACCTCCACCCGGGCCTGTCGCTTCCGAGCCTCCTTCTGCCGGACGTCGCGCTCGTACTTGTACTTGCCGTAGTCCATGATCCGAGCGACCGGGGGCTTCGCCTGCGGCGCCACCTCGACCAGATCGAGGTCCAGCTCGTCGGCCTGTCGGAGCGCGTCGCGTGTGGCCACGATGCCGATCTGCCCGCCGTCGGGTCCCACCAGGCGGACCTGCGGAGCGCGGATCCGCTCGTTGATACGGGGTTCAACCGGTACGCCGAATCACCTCCATACGAAACGCGCCGGCGATCGGCCGCGGCGCGTCGATTCCTTCAGGGATGAACAACCTCTCACGAGTATAGGGTCCCCTCGTCCGGTCTGTCGATACCGGACATGGGAGGAGCCCCCGAAGGGGCTCCCGAGCCACGTCTCCTGGTTGCAGCTACATCGGCCGTACGTTCGCCGCCTGCTTGCCCTTGGGTCCCTCGACGATCTCGAACTCGACCTCCTGCCCCTCCTGGAGGGTCTTGTAGCCCTCGCCGGTGATGGCGGAGAAGTGGACGAAGACGTCGTCCCCGTCGGACTGGGCGATGAAACCGTAGCCCTTCTCGTTGCTGAACCACTTCACGGTTCCGGTCGTCACCGAGCTACCTCCTTGCAGGCGGGCGATTCCCGCCGATGATGCGCGCAGAAGCCTAGCACAGCGTCTCCGTACCCGCAGGTCACCAGCGCGGCTCGAGGGGCCGCCCGTAGTCGTCCTGGAGGCGGTGCGTGTCGTCCTCGGTCGTGTAGCCGTGCGCCACCTCGAGGACGCGGCCGCGCGTCTCGCTCGTGTTCGTGATGCGGTGGGGCTCCTCCGCGGGGACCATGAACTCCTCACCCGGCTGCGCGTCCACCACCCGGTTCCCGATCTGGATCTGCAGGCCGGGGTCGAGCACGATCCACATCTCGTCCCGGAGCTGATGGTAGTGCTCCGAGGTCTCCTGCCCCGGCAGGATCGTGAGGATCCTCACCGAGGAGGGCTGGTTCAGGGAGTAGGTGGCCACCTTCCCCCAGGGCTTGTCGACGATCATGCGTCACGCTCCTTGGGGAGGGCGCCCATCAGGCTGGCCATCTCCATCGCGGCCAGTGCCGCGTCCCACCCCTTGTTGCCGTGCTTCCCTCCGGCGCGGTCCAGCGCCAGATCGAGGCCGTCGGTGGCGAGCACACCCAGGATGCAAGGCACGCCCGTCTCCATCGCCACCTGCTGGATCCCGCGGGCGCACTCCCCCGCGACGAGGTCGAAGTGGGCGGTCTCCCCCCGGATCACCGCGCCCAGGCAGACGACCGCCTCGACCTCGCCCGAGCGGGCGAACCGGCGGGCGACGACCGGGATCTCGAACGAGCCGGGCACCCAGGCGACCTCCACGTCGTCCTCCGCCACGCCGTGCCGGCGGAAGGCCGAGAGGGTGCCCTCGAGCAGGCGCTCGGTGACCACCTGGTTGAAGCGGCCCACGACGACGGCGAACCGCCGTCCGCGGGCGTCGAAGGCTCCCTCGCGGGCCCTCACGACCCCCCTCCGTCGCTCTCCAGGCTCTCCAAGAGGTGCCCCAGCTTCTCCCGCTTCGCCCGCAGGTAGTCGAGGTTCTGGGCGGTGGGCTTCGTCTCCAGGGGCACCCGCTCGACGATCTCCAGGCCGTGCCCCTCGAGCCCCGCTCGCTTCGAGGGGTTGTTCGTCAAGAGGCGCATCGTCCGGACCCCCAGGTCGAAGAGGATCTGGGCCCCCACGCCGTAGTCGCGAGGATCGGGGGGGAAGCCCAGCTCGAGGTTGGCCTCGACCGTGTCCTTCCCCTCCTCCTGGAGCCGATAGGCCTGGAGCTTGTGCTTGAGGCCGATCGCCCGCCCCTCGTGCCCCCGGATGTACAGCACGACGCCGCGGCCCTGGCCGGCGATCTTCCCCAGCGCGGAGTCGAGCTGGGTGCCGCAGTCGCACCGAAGGCTGTGGAAGACGTCGCCGGTGAGGCACTCGGAGTGTACGCGGACCATGACCTCGCGGCCGTCCCCGACCTCGCCGAGGACCATCGCCACATGCGAGCGGCCGTCGATCTTGGACTCGTAGACGTGGGCGGCGAACTCGCCGTAGATCGTGGGGATCGTGGCCTCGGCCACCTTCTCGATCAGCTGCTCCCGCCGGCGGCGGAACTCGATCAGGTCGGCGATGGAGATGATCTTGAGGTCGTGCTCGCGGGCGACGCGCATCAGCTCGGGGAGGCGGGCCATCGTGCCGTCGGGGTGCATGATCTCGCAGATCACGCCCACCGGATAGAGGCCGGCCATCGAGGCCAGGTCCACCGCCGCCTCGGTGTGCCCCGCGCGCCGGAGGACCCCGCCCTCCTGCGCCCGCAGGGGGAACACGTGGCCCGGCATGAGCAGATCCTCGGATGTCAGGGAGGGGTCCGTCACCGCCCGGCACGTGGCCGCCCGATCGTGGGCGCTCGTGCCCGTCGTGGTGACGTCCTTGGCGTCGATCGACACCGCGAAGGCCGTCTCCTGGGAGCCCTCCGACCGCTGGACCATCAGCGGGATCCCCAGCTCGTCCAGGCGCCACCCGGCGCTCGGCAGGCAGATCAGCCCCCGGCCGTGGGTGGCCATGAAGTTGATGGCCTCGGGCGTGACCTTCTCGGCGGCGATGACGAAGTCGCCCTCGTTCTCGCGGTCGGCGTCGTCCACGACGATGACCACCTTGCCCCGGGCGACGTCCTCGATGGCCTCCTCGATCGGCGCGAAGACGCCCGTCTCGGGCTGATCGACCAGGCTGATGTCCTCCTGCTTCATCGCTCCCCCCGGGTCAGTCGCTCCACATACTTCGCGATAAGGTCCATCTCCAGGTTCACGCGGGCGCCCACGCCCTTGGATCCGAGGCCGGTGGCCTCGAGGGTGTGGGGGATCAGGGCCGAGGCGAAGCCGTCGGCGAGCACCGCCGCCACCGTCAGGCTCACGCCGTCCACCGTCACCGATCCCTTCTCCACGAGGTAGCGTCCGAGCCCCTCCGGAACCCGGACCGTCATGCGCGCTCCGTCGCCCTCGGCCTCCATCGAGGTGATCTCGCCCACGCCGTCGACGTGTCCCTGGACGAGGTGCCCGCCGAGGCGGGTGGCCAGCGTCACGGGCCGCTCGAGGTTCACGTGGTCACCCTGGGCCAGGTCGCCCAGGGTCGTCCGCCGCAGCGTCTCGGGCGCCACGTCGAAGGCGAGCCGGTCCTCGCCTCGGTCCACCACCGTGAGGCAGACCCCGTCGACGCCGACGGAGTCACCCACGCGGGCGTCCCCGGGGACCGTGCGGCACCCGACCTCGAGCCGGCCGGTCGAGGCCGCGCGCACCGTGCCCCGCTCCTCAACGATCCCGGTGAACATCCGCCACCACCTTGACGTCCCTGCCCACGCGCGTGATCTCGCGGATCCCCACGGCCAGCCCGTCGCCGATCGACGGGATCCCCGCTCCCATCAGCACGCTGGGGGCATCCTCGCCGCCGACGAGCACGGGGGCGAAGTAGAAGACGACCTCGTCCACGGCCCCCCGCTCGACGACCTCCCAGGCCAGCGTGGGGCCGCCCTCGACGAGAAGGTGCTGCACGTCTCGCTTCCCCAGCTCCTGCAGCAGTCGCTCGAGGGGGATCAGCCCGTCGCCCGCGTCCTCGAGCACGAGGACCTCCGCCGCGCGGCGCCAGGACGCTCGCCGCGCCTCCGGCGCCCGCTCGGTGGTCGCCACGAGCGTCGGGGCCTCTCCGTCGAACAGCCGGTGCGTCTCGGGGACGATCCCCCTGCCGTCCACCACGACTCGGAGCTTCGGCGCCCCCCGGTACGACGGGTGGCGCGAGGTCAGGGCGGGGTCGTCGCGGAAGGCCGTGCCGGCGCCGACGACGATCGCGTCGGCGCCGGCGCGGAGGAGGTGCACGTCGGCCCGAGCCTCCTCGCCGGTGATCCACCTGGAGGAGCCGTCGCGGGCGGCGGCCTTGCCGTCGAGCGAGGACGCCATCTTGAGCGTGACGTAGGGGAGCCCGGTGCGGACGTGAGCGACGAAGGCGCGGTTCCGGCGGGCGGCCTCCTCGGCCATCACCCCCACGGTCACCTCGATCCCGCGCTCCCGGAGGAGCCTCAGGCCGGCCCCGTCGACGAGCGGGTTGGGATCGGTCATCGCCGCGACCACCCGGGAGACCCCGGCCTCGGCCACAGCCGGCGCGCAGGGCGGCGTCCGGCCCTGATGGCTGCAGGGCTCCAGGGTCACGAAGAGGGTGCCGCCTCGCGCGCGGGTCCCGGCCTCCTCCAGCGCCCGGACCTCCGCGTGAGGGGTGCCCGGGCCCTCGTGCCACCCCTCGCCCACGACCTCACCGCCGCTGACGACCAGGGCGCCCACCAGGGGGTTGGGGGAGACGAGCCCGCGGCCGCGCTCGGCCAGCTCGAGGGCCCTTCGCATGTGCGCGTCGTCCACCGCGTTCCTCTCTCGGGGGAAGGGGGAACGGGCGGCACGAGCCGCCTGCCCTCGCCCTCTCTCATCCGGACTCTCACCGTCGGTCCCGGGATTCCGCCGGGTCCACCCCCGCGTGGCTCGCGGAGGGTCGTGGACTGTCACCACCGGTGG
>Ga0256867_10001391_pt1 | contig 10244 bp, 8 predicted proteins | sample RVTome_15_FD_185939 | JGI IMG/M metagenome (GOLD analysis project Ga0256867, IMG submission 185939) | Soil microbial communities from uranium-contaminated site in the Upper Colorado River Basin, Wyoming, United States - RVT150D86 (HiSeq) ... | reverse complement strand
TGTTCATATGGAATATTCATTATGAAAGAAGGATTTAAGAATTTAATTTAATTTATTTATTTATTAAAAGTTAAGCCATAACCAACTACTACTATTGTGATCTAAGCAAAATAATAGTAGGCTATGGAGGGGTTTATGAAATCTTATAATTTGCCTAAAAGATTGCAATATATTAATCAATGTTATAGTATTTAATAATTTGAGATAATTTATTCGTGCCATAGCCTTCTACTAATACCGGAACAATGATATAGATGGCTATGGCAGTAGGTCTATCTATTTGAATAATATAATTAAAATAAATAAAAAATTAAATTATATATATAAAATTATAAAATTATAAAATAGATTTTAGACTTTTAAATCTAATTATTGTTTTTGTTGCTGTTTTACCTCTTCTATTTGCTTTACATAACCTTTTAACTTTACTTTTAAACTATATTTACAATTCAAAATTAACACCTATACTATAATGTAAGAAGGTTTACTTAATGACTATAACTTTGACTGTCAGAATTTCATACAGTACTAGCTTTGCAATTATATTATTATGAATAATAATTACAAAGATAACCATGTCGTTAACATTAGTATAATGCTCCCAAGAGCAACAGTTAAAATCATAAAAGGAAAACCTATTTTGAACCATTGAATAAAGCTTATTTTATGTCCATATTTTATAGAGATACCTACAGCTACCACCCCAGCACTTGAACCAATCAATGTTCCATTACCACCAAGGTCAGCTCCCAATGCTAAAGCCCACCACAGTGGATTTATATTCAAATGACCGAATGTTGTGTCAATATTAGAACTTAAATTTAACGCCTCTATTATAGGAACCATTGTTGCAGTGAAAGGTATATTGTCTATAAATGCACTAGCAATAGCAGACATCCAGATAATAGCATGAAATGTAATCCATGGTTCTCCTCCGGTTATTCCAAGTACAACTTTAGCAAGTAATGAAATAAGTCCTACTTCTTCTAAAATTCCTACTATTACAAAAAGACCTGCAAAAAAGATTAGAGTTGCCCAGTCAACTTCTTGCAGAACCTTTTCTACATGTGCTCTAGTTATAATCAAAAGAATGGCTGCTCCACCCAATGCAATAATAGATACTTCTATTCCTATTGATCCTTGAATTACAAAAAAGAAAATTACACCAGCTAAGAGGATAAGGCAACTTTTAAGTAACGATTTATCTTTTATTAATGATTTTTCATCTATAGTTTTGAACTTTCCAGAAATGTTTACTATAGTTTTTAATTCTTTCCTAAAGATTATTTTCAATAAAACTATTCCTAACAGGAAGGTTACAAGTATTGGTGGCGCCATATTAATGAAGAATGAATTAAAGTCAATATTTGCTGCTGAGCCAATAATTATGTTTGGTGGATCTCCAATTAAAGTAGCAGCTCCTCCTATATTGGATGCAAGAGTTTGACCTAGGATGAAAGGAGTTGGTGAGATTTTCAGAGATCGGAATATCGATAAGGTAACAGGAACCATAAGCAAAATAATAGTTACATTATCAACAAACATTGAGGTAATTGCAGTAAAGACACATAGAATTATCATTAATTTCCATAAATTACCATGAGATAATCGTATAGCCTTAACACCAACCCAATTAAATACTCCTGTTTCTCCTAAAATAGCAACTATTACCATCATCCCTAAAAGTAATCCTATTGTATTGAAATCAATAACTTCTATTACAAAATGCAGAGTTTCTTCTGGATGAATAATTCCTAAAAGTAAGCTTGCAATTACCAGAATTAAAGCGCCAAAAATGGCAATTGATGTTCTATGGATTATTTCTAATGACAGAATCACATAAATGGAAACCATAACTACAGATGAAAATAAGATCATAGAAGAAATTTTTATTTCAAAAAAATGAGAAACCATAAAAATTGTAATACCAAACAAACTTACAATTAAAATTGAAAGGATATGTTTTTCCAATGATTTCACCCTATACGTATTGGCAGGAGAGGATAATAATATGTAAATTTGTCTTATTTATAATCAACAGCCTGTTTTGTAAAAGATTCACCTATTAATGTTAGGATTTAATATGGATCAAAATTTGTTATTTAATTAGTTAATGTATTTTCGATGTTAATATTCATTATTAGCCTTTTTTATATTATAAGAAAAATTTAGTTTTCTTTTGTTATTTTTCTATAGCTTGTATTCTTCCATTCTTTGATAAAAACATTCTATTACGATATAAATAATCAAAAATTATTTAATTGAAGTATTATCTAGTTCAATGCTTATGGATTATACAGTGTTTACACATTATTTTAAAATCATAAATATTTTCAATTTGGCTATCAATAAATGCTACTAATTTTCCACAACTGTTACAATGAATTTCAGTCCAGCCTATATATTTACCAGAAATTGCTATATTATAAAATTCAGGTTTATTACAACCACAAATTTTTCCTGAATCACTATCGTTGGATAATATCCTACAGTTAGGTGAATGCTTCGACATTGGATGTTGACAATTTTTACATATAAGACTAACTTCGGTTTCAGGTTCATCCATCTTTAATTAGTAATCCACCTTCGAAAATAAGCATTTGGAACAAGGAATATTTTCATATTACTATTATTATGGTCGGAATAGTATTTCAACTAAACTATTGTCTATTAATATAATTTTGATTTTTATCGAAATCTTTAATAATTATTTGTTAGGATTAATGTTTTTTTGGTAACACTTATTATTATAAAATTTTTTTTCATGATTCTTTATAATTAACAAGAATTATAATAATTTATAACATGATTCTATAAAATAATTGAGCCCAATAAATGCAGAGGTTTCATGGAAGACTATATTAGTCCATGCAGATCTTTTTGCATTAAGTATAAAGTATTATATTAGTAAGACCATATTTTGTAAAAAATATTACAGAATTATCTATATCTTTATTACTACTCTTTTCCCAAATATGATTTTTTATCTTCTTAGCTTTGAAATAAATATGTATAATATAGCAATTATTTCAAATCTTCCCATTATCATATTAAAAGATAGAATTAATTTAGATATTGAATTCAAATCCATATTTATTACTCCTACGGATAAACCATTATTAGAAATAGTAGTAGTTGCTTCAAATACCACATCAATAAATTTATTATTGTTATTATCTTCTAAGAAATAAATACATAATGCAGTTATAATTGTAAACAAAATATAAAGAACAATAACAAATACTGCTTCTCTAAAAGCTTTATCAGAAAGAAGATTGAATTTGTACTTATCTAAAGGAACATCACATGTTATTTGTTTATTGCTTTTTGCTACTTTTTCTTGATAATAAGATTTGAGAGTTTGTGGAATTCTTTTACGAAATTGAATTGCAGTTGCTGAAATTAATGGAGGTAAACTAGTACTATTTTTATTATTAAAATAATATTTAGATTTTTTATTTTTGTTATTAATTAATTTGTTAAAAATTAATAATAGTCTAGCTATTTTTATTCCTCCTGCAGTAGAAAATGCAGTTCCCCCTATTAGCATGAGGACAATTATTAACAGTTTACCATTATCAGATAGATGAGATAAATCTAGAAATTGAAACCCTGTAGTTGTTGATGCACTTATAACATGAAATACAGAAGAAATCCAATCTTTTCCTGAAAGTTCAGGTTCTACAAGTAAAAATAAAAATATGAATACAATAAGAAATAATATAAATATCAAAATTTCTTTAACTTCCTTTGTTGCCTTTACGTTTTTACTAAAAATACCAAAATGGAATGCAAAAGGTAATGCTGCCATTATCATTCCAGCAGTAATTATAATCAATACAATTGGATTTTCTACACTAAGAGCAGTAGATGTAGGTACAAATCCTCCAGTAGTGAATGTGGTAAAGGCTAGTGATATGGAATCAAGTATATTTACATGTCCAAAAAGAAAAACCAGTAAAGCAACAATTGAGGTATATATTCCAAAGATAATACAAATAGTAGAAAGTAATTGTTTAAATCTTAATACACCACTACCAAGCAAATATTTCATTCCTGCCAATTTTGTTTCTGGATAGTATAATGCCATAACCAAATATACAAAACTTAATCCACCAACCCATTCAGTGTAAGACCGATAAAATGCAAAACTATCCGGTAAATTTTCAGGATTCGCTATTGTAGAGACACCTGTAGTTGTAAACCCAGAAGAGCTTTCCATAAAGGAGGTTGAAAAAAGAGAAAGTAAATCAATTCCATCATAAAATGGATTGACATACATATAAGGCAGACTACCAAACATACTCAATAAAAAAAAGCTTAACACAACAACAATAGACGATTGTTTTAGATTGAGTGGACTTTTTTCTCCTAATGTATTCATAATATAGCCTGTTAGAAACATTCCTACAAATGCTAAGTAAATCCCAATTGAGGATTGCCATTCACCTAAAAATGTCCCTAATAAAGCAGGTATAATCATCAGTAATCCAGAAAATTGCAATATAATGGCTACATTTGCAAAAATTGGTTTGTAATGCTCTCTTATAATTTTCCTATAGCCTCTAAAGGTTTTCTCAATAACTGCTATACGAATTGCTTCGGCAAGATATTCTAGTGTTACTGTACCAATAATTTGTTCTTTATTTGTAATATCAGTAACAGGGAGATGTTTAATTTTGTGGGCATGCATTAATCTAATAGATTGTCTTACTGTAGATGAACTAGGTAATGTTATTATGGGAGATGTCATTATGGATTTTAGAAATATTAAATCAGAATCCTCTCCTTTCATAACAACCTTTTCTAAAATATCACTATCTGTTACAATCCCAGCATATTTCCCATTTGATGTAACAAGGATTATCTCAACATGTTTAGATTGCAATGCTTTAACTGCTTCAGCAACAGGAGCATTCTCATCAACAGTGACAAATTGAGTATGAATATACGATGACAGAGGACGGTCTAATGGTTCAACCATTCACATTCATCATTCTATGACTAATTATTCTGAGCTTATATTCGACGTATAAAGATTTGTTTAATGAAAAATATCTATAATAATGTTAAATCTTTATTATTTTTTTGATATTATTGTGATTAGGAGATCAAGCTATTATCAATTTTAAGTGAGCATTATAGTTCTATAAAGCCAAAATTAAGGTTAAATTTAGTTCCTAGACACAGATAAATGGAAAAAATATTGCAAATCCTATTAGCACTCAGAAACCAAGATGAGACTGGTAAAGTTATATCATCCTAGTTTTTGTGATAAGCATATCAATCAATCTTTTTCTTTAGTTTACCTAAATCTTAAGAGATAGATTATATCATGATTGCAACCTTTGTTGTTATTAAAAATGGTATTATTCCCTAATGTAATGGGCTAATTTAATTGACTATGCCAATAGAAAGACAATTTTAAGGTTTGATTTAATGTTAATTGTACTAATCAAATAATATTTAAATCCAATGAAAATTTAGTTATTATGTGACTCAACGGCCAACTGGAATTACTATAATCTCTGTTCTTATGATTATTGGTGGATTAATTTTATTATTTACAGGAATTACTCCTTTATTTATAGGTCCTTTAATTAGCATTGATTCTTCTTCTAATTACCAAACTAGTGCATTAGGATTTCTTATTATTATAGGTGGTTTAACATTAGTTGTACTAGGATTAGCAAGTTTAATTGTTTCCTGGGGTCTTTTAAAGGGAAAAAGATGGGCAAGAACAATTACACTAATAATCAGTTTTATTGCAATAATAATTGCCATTATTTCTCTTACAAGTAGTAGAGATTTAACACATATTATTTCAGTAATAATTTATGGTATAATAATTTACTATATGTTTACAAAGAAAGTAAAATTATTTTTCGGTAAGATTAAAGAGCCACCTACCTAATTTATTTTTCAAATTTTTAGAATATAATTATTTCATTTCAAGTTTAATCTATGTATATCCTTCTTTACTAGTACCCATATTAAAATAGGAAAAATTATGCCAACTATCAGTATTACTTCCATTGTTAAAAAAATGAAAAAACCCAATACTAAAATCCATACAATACATGTACTCTCTATCAAATCATAAGTGCTGATCAAGATATTATAGTTATTAAGTTCAATATCTATTTAAGTTGAATATTTCATTTGTATATAATTAGTACAATATTAACAAGTAATACATAGGGGAATAAATAGAAAAATGCGAATTTACAAAAAGATTAGTTAAGATCTATGTTGACAAAACATTGAATTCTTCTAATTTCATTTTATTATAATAAAAGGGAGATAGATCTTTAGATCTTAGTTGATAGTTTTATAATAGTTTTTATGAAGTATTACAAAAGTAGTAATAAAATAATAGTATAATATGCAACGAATAAATAAAATGAATATTCAAATCCTATCAAATAGGCCGAATTAAACAATATTATTGCTAATTATTTTATCTTCAGAACTTTGCATGAAAGTGTAATGAAATCATGTTATACAAAATCTACTTAATTTAACTTATTTTATAAATTAAAATAGTAATAGTAAATTTCTTTATTTGGGTAGTAGGAATTCAATTTTTACCAAACTATTTATTCTATTACATTTATAATTTTTTTATGAAGATCTTTTTTGTACTTAAAAATATAGAGGGATATTCAAAAATTATTAAATTTTCTCTTTCTTATTCTATTTTGGTTTTGTGTATGTTATTCTTTTTAGACAATCCCCATTCGAGTTACGCTCAAAAGTTCAAAGATGTTAAAATTATTGTCAATGAATTGGATAATAATGGAACCTATATGCTGGTTGGGAAAGGAGGAAATATAGGATTATCAGTTGGTGATGAGGGAGTATTATTAATCGATTCACAATTTGAACAATTGACTGACAAAATCCTATCTGCAATTAATAATAGAATTACCGAAAAACCAGTAAAATTTGTTATTAATACTCACTGGCATCAAGATCATACTGGAGGTAATGAAAATTTCGTTAATAATGGAGCTATTGTAATAGCTCATGAAAATGTTAGGGAGCGCTTAAGCACTGGGCAATTTGTTGACTTTTTGAATAAGACATTTGAAGCATCTCCATTAAATGCACTGCCTACTAGGACTTACAACGATTCTACTACTTTTTATTTTAATGAGGATAAAATTAATGTATACCACATTCCAAATGCACATACTGATGGTGATTCAATTATTTATTTTAACAAACGAAATGTAATTCATACAGGAGACCTGTATGTTAATGGACGGTATCCATTTATAGATCATTCTAGTGGTGGTTCCATAGATGGTCTCATAACAGGAATAGAAAAGATAACTTCAATAATAGATAACCAAACTAAGATTATTCCTGGTCATGGATTATTATCAAATCTTAATGAATTACAAGACTATCTTTTTATGTTAAAAGATATAAGACAACAAGTCCATACAATGGTAAATAATGGTGCTAATCTCGAGGAAATCCTTAAAAGCGATATAACGACCAAGTATGATAGTTTATATTCTGATAGCTTTATTAATTCAGAAGATTTTTTAGGATTTGTCTATAATGATATAAAATATCAATAATTTATTTTAATGAAATAAAACTTCTTATACTATTAAAATAATTTTAAAATCTATTGATAAATTTTATTACTATATAGAAATGTAAAAATAGTTTTTTCAAAGTCATGGTTTAGTTAAATTTGTTAATAAATTTATTCTAATTATTCATAACTCTTATTAAGTAAGTTTTAAATATATAATATTTTTAGGAATCATAATGATGATTGTTTTATTTGTAATGTTTATTTTAATGCTCTCAAGTGTATTAAGTGTATACCCTCAACAAAATGAAAATAGTTCAAGACAAGATTCAGAAAAAATTAAAGTAGTTGCTTCGTTTTACCCTTTTTATGAAATTGCTAAAGAAATAGGTGGAAATAATACTATAGTAACATCTGTCATACCCATGGGTGTTGAACCACATGATTGGCAATTAACTCCACAACAAATACCAGGTATTATAGAAGCTGACATGATTATATACAACGGAATAGGTTTTGATTCATGGCTTGGTAAGAAAGAACAGTTTCGTAATTCATTTCTTGTTGATATTAGCAAAGATTTACAGCTTATAAAATTAGGTCAGCAAGAATCAGAAAATTTAGGGCACACCGGCCAGATCTATGATCTTACCTACGGATACGATCCTCATATTTGGTTAGATCCAATTTTGGTAAAAAATATTTCTAAAACCATTAGTAATGCACTTATCAAATTAGATCCAGATAATACAGATTCTTATTTTCGAAATACTAAAAATTTCAATCAAGAACTTGATACCCTAGATTCACTAATAAAGAAATCACTGGCTAATTGTGAACTAAAGGACTTCATTACTTTTCATGAATCTTTTCACTATTTTGCGAATAGATATGGCTTGACTCAACATGCCGTTCACGGAAGTTCTCCAGAAGGTGAAATTCTTCCACAACAAATCATAACAATTATTTCATTAGCTAAAGATCTTGGTATAGATACAATTTATTCTGAAGAACTAAAAGACCCTAGATTATCTCAAACCCTTGCATCAGAAATTCCAAATGGAAAAGTCTTACTATTATCTCCTATAGAAGGGATAGAACCACATGAACAAAAGAAAAATATAGATTATATTGACAAGATGAAAATGAATTTGGAGAATCTAAAACAAGGATTGAAATGTAAATAGTATTATCATTCAATTACTTATTGAATCTATCAAGTTCTAAAATAGTAGCAAGTATCATCTTTGTTATATCAGTTGCATATTCTATATTCAATGTATTAGGTGTATCAGAAGACTTATGATAATTTGGATTCTTTGTTACACCTTCATCATGTATTCCTATAACTGTACTGCCCAATTCTTCAAAAGGAATAAAATCACTATTTCCAAGTTTAGCTAATTGGGGTTGTAGATTTGTATAATTTGATGCTATTTGTTTGATGAATAGGGCTATAGTTTTTGAATAATTATCATTTTGTACATGTTTATTGCCAATATCATATTCTAATATGACTTTATTTGTTTCATTAGAAGGTCTATAGCCTATCATATCAAAGTTAATGTAGAGATCTATATTTTTGGTTCTATTATTACCATCCAAGTAATTTATGTACTTGTTTGATCCCCATTTGCCTTGTTCTTCTCCTGAAAATAATACAAATTCAAGGTTAAGTGTTAAATTTAAGTGAGACAAAATACGTACAAGTTCTAAAATTGCTGAAACTCCACTTGCATTATCATCTGCTCCTGGAGCCCTAGTTTCAGAATTATTGATGTTTTCTGCTCTACTATCATAATGTGCTCCAATAATAATTGTATTATTATCTTGCAATGATGCTGTCGAATCGTGTATTTTACAAATAATATTTTTTAAATGAAATGTCTGATTTTCATCTATTTGAGTAAAATTGTGAAAAAATACTCTATTTTCACATAAGGTTTCAAGTTCATTTTTAAGCCAATAAGCAACATTCTCGATATGATCTGATTTAGTGTGTCTGGTATGAAAAGATGACAGAGTATTAATCCATTCTTTGAGTTTAGTTGAATTAACTTGTTCTAGTATTAAATCTGTTTGTTTTTTTAGATCTTTGTCTGTTTTTTGTATAGATGGTATATTGTCAATACAGGCTATTATGGAAATCGTACATAAGGAATTAAACTTATTATATTCAATTTTATTAATAGATATAGAACTTGCTAGAATACTATTCAATGAACTAGCAACAAATAAAACAATTATTATAGATATCAATAAGGATAATCTATTATATTTTTGATAAGACAATTATTAGTTTATTTATAATACTTTATAATTGCCTTTTCATTAGATTAAGCTTGGATTGCGGAACCTAAAAATTTGATTGTCCTAATTCATTGTTTTAGAAAAATTCAGGCTGTATTGACTTTTATATTTGTTTGATCCTATGTACTAAAAAACTCAAAAGTAGAATATCTTACATTGGACCTGATATTAGAGACTTTAGCTCGATTCTCTATGAGATATGAACCAAAATAATATTCAATGATGGAAAACAACGAGAATTTGAATATGTTTTTAAAAATAAAAAACATTATCTTTTATATATCGCTTTTAATTTTATTAGACCAAAAAATTCTACTTTCGTTTATTTAAAACCATATACTATAAATTTTTTGTAAAGCAGACAATTGCATGCAATTGAATA